>Ga0209061_1001678_pt1 | contig 34195 bp, 32 predicted proteins | sample Coa_R1_10_FD_187157 | JGI IMG/M metagenome (GOLD analysis project Ga0209061, IMG submission 187157) | Surface soil microbial communities from Centralia Pennsylvania, which are recovering from an underground coalmine fire - Coalmine... | ecosystem: Environmental > Terrestrial > Soil >... | reverse complement strand
TCCGACGCGTTCCGTTCAGCACCGAGCCAACCTCGGTCAGAAGGCGCCCGACGGCGAGCCCCTCCTGGGCCGCCCAAGCGGCACCACCCGCCACCTGCCGGTCCAGATCGGAGCGTTGATCGGCAGCGGACAACGCGAGCGGTCACGCCGGAGCGTCCCCCGGGATCAGGTGACCGACTCGCCGGGCCGGGACGGGAAGCGTGCCCGAGGGGAACCAGCGGGAGGCGGTGACGGGAGGGATGCCTTGCTCGCGGCCCACTGCTTCGAGTTGACGGGAGTGAATGGTAGTGTGTGGACACGTCGGCTGTCGTCACCCCCCTCCTCGGACGGGCGGAACGCCCCGTCAGGGCGACCAAGGGAGCCAGGTTGCTGTACCGTGCCGCTCCGGCCGAGCTGGGCCAGCGGAGCAAGGCCGAGATTCGCCGGTTCTTGACCCTGGTCGATGCCTACGCGGACCTCCTCCGCGAGGTCGGAGGTGAGCCGCGCGGACGTGGGACCAGCCCTTCCCTTCCGCGGCGCCTCGGGCGGGCCGACACGAGGTGGCGCGTCTCGCCCGCGAGTTCAGGGGGCACCTCGGTCTGGACTCCGGTCCGATCGATGTCTCTTCCGGCTCGTGGACGAGGAGGTCCTGGTCTTTCGCCTGGTTCTCGGGGACGATCTCCAGAGCGCGCCATCGGGGATGCGTACCTCGCCCGCGTCCTCCCAGGCCAGCTCCACGCGCGGTCCCGCCCGCACCTGCTCGGGATCGACCCCGGCGATCTCGGTCGGCGTGCCGAACCCTTCTCGAGGTCGACCAGGGTCAGCACGTAGGACGCGCGTGCCGCGGAGAAGGGATGGAGGCGCTGCTCGGGCTGGTGCGACGGGACGATCGGGTGGGCGACGTGCTCCTCCGGGCCTCGCCCCACCGCTCAGTGGACCCGCTCGATGGCGGACCGGGCCAGGTCGGCGAGCGGTGCCCGCACCCCGTCCAGGCCGGCCTCCTCCAGCTCGCGGAGGGCGGTCGAGACCAGGCTCCTTGCCTCCTCGCCCACCCGATCGAGCGCGCCGCTGGCGATCACCAGACGTTGCACCTCGCGGACCTGCTCCTCGTCGGGGGTGCCGGCCAGGAGCTCACGCACCCGGCCTCCGTGGTCGGGGTGCTCGACGGCGTAGATGAGTGGTAGGGAGACCGTCCGCTGGCGGATGTCCTGGCCCAACGGCTTGCCCGAGCGCTCGCTGTAGTCGAGCAGGTCGTCGATCATCTGGAAGGCGACTCCCAGCAGGTCGCCGAAGCGCTCCAGCCGCGCGATCAGGGACTCCTCCGCCCCGGCGAGCTGCGCCCCGGCCCGACAGGCGGCCGCGAACAGGGCCGCGGTCTTACCCCGCACCACCTTCAGGTAGGTCTCGTGGTCGCCGGGGAAGTTGCCCCGAAGGCGCACGTCGTCGATCTGGGCCAGGCAGATGGCCTCCACCGCCTGGGCAATGGTGGTGGTGACGTCGGGGTTGCCGAGCTGGGCGATGACCTTGACTGCCTTGGCGAAGTAGTAGTCGCCGACCGCGATCGCGGTGGCGGCCCCCTCCTGGGCGGCCACCGTGGGCCGCCCTCGACGAGTAGGGGCCTCGTCGACGTAGTCGTCGTGGACCAGGGTGGCGTCGTGGATCAGCTCGATGGCGCCGGCCAAGGCGGCTGCCTGCAGGGGGTCGACGCGGGGGCCGAGACGGCTGCTGAGCATGGCCAGGAGCGGCCGGACCCGCTTGCCGCCCGCCTCCACCAGGCGCCGCATGGGCAGCTGCACCGGCTCCGGGTCGACCAGGAGCTGTCGGGCCAGCTCCAGCTCCACCAGCCGCCGGTCGTGGAGCAGGGCCGACGCGGCCTCCGCCCCCGTGACGCGTTCCTCCCGTGCCATCGTGGGCGTGGGCACGAGGAGGTGGGTGGCCGTTCGGCGGCCGCCGAAGTCCCCGTCCAACTGGAGCGCCACCTGACGCTGACGGGGGCCGTCGAGCTCGACCGCGAAGACCGACTGCCAGCGTCCGAGCACCAGTCGGCCCTCCTCGACCAGGAGGGTGCAGGCAGGGAGGAGGACGAGCTGCCGGCAGTGGGCATGGCCGTTGATCGGCTCCTCGGGGCCGACCTGGGGCCGTCGCTTGAGGTCGTCGTGTCGGTAGGGCACGCCGGCGGGCGCCAGCCGCTCGAGCGTGGCCGCCAGGTCCTCGAGGAGGAGCGGCTCGTTCTCGTTGACGGCCAGGCCGAGCGTGGTGTGCAGGGACTGGAGGTGCAGCCGCCCGTTGCGGAGGCCGGCGGCGGCGATCTCCTCCTGGAGGCGGGCGGTGATGTCGACGAACTCGGTCGGCCGGGAGGTGGGGAGCTGGAGCCGTCGCCCCACGATCATCGGGCGTCGGCGATGGTCGCCGTGAGCAGGTCCCGCAACGGCGGCGCGGGCGGACCGCCGGCCGCCGCCGCCGCGACGCGCTCCACCGCCTTGGCGAATCCCACCTGCAGCCGTAGGTCACGGATCTCGGCCAGGAGGCGTGAGGCACGGGCCAGGCAGAGGTCGCCCAACAGCAGCTGGGGCGGGTCCGGCGGCCGACCGCCCAGCTGCTGCAGTCGGAGCCCGGATTCCACCATCGCCGCCGCCAGCGCCACCTCGGCCGTGGTCCGGGAGCGGTAGTAGGCGTAGGCGTCCCCCATGCCGTCCTCCCAGACCGGCTCCAGCCCCGTCACGTGGACGCCGACCTCGACCAGCCCGCTCAAGCGCCCTTTCCCTCTGAGACGGGCGCCGGTGCCCCGGGCCGTGCCGGCTCCCCTTCCACCTCGGGCGTGACCCGCTCGATCACGCTGGCGGCCAGGTGCCGGAAGGCCGACAGCGCCCGCAGGCAGGAGTCGTCGTCGCGGGTGACGACGTAGTACAGCCCGAACCCGAGCACGGTGTTCAGTACCAGCGGGACCAGCACCTCCCGGTCGACCTTGAGGCGGACTCGACCATCCGCCTCCAGGCGGTCGATCTGCTCCTGGACGACCTCGCGGTAGCGGGTGAACAGCTCCGGGAGGTAGGCGCGCAGGCGCTCGGTGCGGGGGGCCTGGACCAGGAGGTCGAAGGCCGCCAGCTGCATGTCGCCGAGGCGGCGAAGCGTGTCCCAGATCGAGGTCACCCCCAGCTCCAGGGCCTCCAAGGGGTCCGAGAGGCGGTTGCAGGCCGCTCGCAGCTCCTCGACCGAGCGGGCCGTGAGGTACCGCCACGCCTCCACCAGGAGCTCCGACTTGGTCGGGAAGTAGTACTGCAGGTTGCCGATGGCGACCCCCGCCCGGGAGGCGATGACGCGGACGCTGGTCCCGGCGTATCCGTTCTCGAGCAGCGACTCCGCGGCCGCCCTGACGATCTGCTCGCGGACCCCGGCCGAGCCGTTGCTGAGGAGGCTACTGGTCATACGTATGTATTAGTCTAGCCGCTCGCTGGCCTCGCACCGGGGTGTCCAGGTCTGCTACGTTCTCCGCGGTGGATCGGCGCTGGGGCTGGGCATCCCGGCCGGTCCCGGCGGCTCAAGGTGGGGTCGCGGGACCGGGTGAGGCGCTCCGACGATCCGGCGGAGGCCAGGGAGGGATGGGCCGGTTGCAGGGTTCCCAGGGGTGCTGACGCGCGAGCAGGTCTTCCCGAACCGGGTGGCCGGAGTGATCGACTTCGAGGACCCGGAGGCGGCCTTCCGTGCCTGCGTGGCCGCCCTGGAGGGGGGGATCGGCACGATCGAGGTCTCCATGCGCATCCCCTCCTGCCTGGACATCGTGCGTGGCCTGGTGGCGAGCACCGGGGGCACCCTGCCGGTCGGGGTGGGGACGGTGGCGGAGCGGGACGTCGTCCCCCAGGCCAAGCTGGCCGGGGCGGCCTTCGTCGCCACCACCATCGTGCTCCCGGAGGTCGCGGCCGCCTGCCGGGAGCAGGACATCCTGTGTGTCATGGGGGCCCTCACCCCAAGCGAGGTCGACCTCGCCCGTCGGAGCGGGGCCGACGTGGTGCATCTCTTCCCGGTCCAGGCCATGGGAGGGCCGGACTACGTGCGCTGGCTCCAGGGGCCGATGGCGGGGACGCCCTTTTGGGTCTCGGGCGGGGTGGAGATCGACCAGATCGAGGAGTACCTGTCGCTGGGGGTGGTGGCGGTGGGCCTGACCACGGCCCTGTTCCCCCCCGACGCGGTCCGCCGCGGGGACAGCGCCGTGATCACGGCGCTGGCCCGCCGGGCGGTGACGGCGGGCGGGGCGGTCTGGGCCTCCTGAGTCGGCGCGGGCCCGGCCAGCGTGGCTGGACGGTCAGGCGCGGCCGTGGGCCCGGGCGCGATCGACGGCCTGGCGCACCTGGGGGGCGACCTCCTCGGCCAGGAGGTGGAGCTGGGCCTCGACGTCACGATCGACGCCGAGGAGGAAGCTGTCCATGCCCTGGTCGAGGGCGAGCTGGGTGAGGCGCTCCACCCACTGCGCGACGGGGCCCTCGAAAGGGCCCGACCTGTTCCCTCCGATGTGGCCGAAGACGTTGTAGACACGGGTGATCGCGGCCGGATCGCGGCCCACGGCCAGCGCGGCCTCGTCGATGCGACGCTGGAGCTCTCCCAGCGCCTCGGGGGGCGCGTAGGGGGAGGAGGGGACCCAGCCATCGGCCAGCCGCCCGGTGATGGCCAGGCCGCGGGGCCCGTAGGTGCCCAGCCAGATCCCCATGGGATGGGCCGGGGTCGGGCCGGTGTGGAGGCCGCGGAGCCGGTAGAACCGGCCCTCGAAGCGGACCCCGCGGCGCCCGCTCCACACCAGCCGGACGAGCCCGATCGCCTCCTCCAGGGCGCTCATCGCCTCCCCCCGGCGGCGAGCCGTGCCTCCCATGGCCGCGATCCCCTCGGGGAAGGCGCCGGCCCCGAGTCCCAGCTCCACCCGGCCGCCGGTCAGCCGGTCCAGCGAGGCCGCGGCCTTGGCCAGCAGGGCGGGGGATCGCAGAGGGAGGTTGGCGACGTCCGGGAACACGGTCACCCGCTCGGTCCGGGCGGCGATCACCGAGAGCAGGGTCCAGGTGTCCAGGAACCGGGACTGATAGGGATGGTCTTGGACGCCGATGAGGTCCAGTCCCAGGTCGTCAGCGAGCCGAGCCAGGCGCAACGTCTCCTGGGGCCGGGTGGCGTCAGGAGTCAGGAAGCTGCCGAAGCGAAGCGGCCGACCGCGATCGGGCATGGGCTGACCCTCCCAATGGTGCCACGGCCGCCGGCGCGGCGTCGCCCCCGCTCAGCGAGCGGCTCGTGCCCGCTCCACCGCCCGTTGCAGGGCCTGCTCCACCACCACCCGCACCATGCGCTTGCGCCAGGCATGGTGGAGGTCGGCGTTGTCCAGCGGCTTGGCCGGGCGGGCCGCCAGCTCGGCGGCGGCGGCGATCACCTCAGGGGTCGGCTCCTGGCCCAGGAGCAGCTCGGCGGCGGCCGCCGCCTCGACGGGATGGGAGCCGACCCCGGACATCACGATCCCGGCCCGCTCCACCCGGCCGTCGGCCAGTCGGAGCGCGACCCCGGCCCCGGCGATGGGGAAGTCGATGGAGCCGCGACGCCGGAGCTTCACGTAGGCGGAGGCGAGGCCGTCGGCCGGTGGCAGGCGCAGGGCGACCACCACCTCGTGGGCCGGCTTGGCCAGGTACGCGATGCCGTCGTCCTGGTAGAGGTCGGCGACCGGGAGCTCGCGCTCCCCCTCGGGGCCGGCGAGGACGACCGTGGCCCCCAGGGCGATGGCGACCGGGGCGGTGTCGGTCGAGGACACGGCCCAGCAGCGAGGGCTGCCCGGAGCGACCAGGCAGGTGTCGCCGTCCTTCTTCATGCAGAAGCCGATCGACCGTCGCCACTCGTAGGTCATGTCGTAGTAGTTGCAGCGGGTGTCGACGCAGAGGTTGCCGCCGACGGTGCCGACGTTGCGGAGCGCGGGCGAGGAGACCAGGCCGGCGGCCTCCGCGTAGCCGGGGTGGCCCTGGGCCAGGCCGGGATGCTCGGCCGCCTCGGTCAGGGTCACGAGCGCCCCCAGCTCGAAGCCGGAGCGGGCGTCGCCCCGCACGCCCTGCAGCTCGTGCAGGTGGGCGAGGCCGACCAGCGTGTCGGCGTCGAGCTGCCGGCGCTTGAGCTTGGGCAAGAGGTCGGTGCCGCCGGCGACCAGGACGGCCCTGGGGCCCAGCTCCGCCACCAGCGTCGCGGCCTCCGCCACGGAGTTCGGCTTCAGGTAGCGGAGGCGGGGCAGCCGCAGCACCGGGTCAGCTCCGGCCCGCCGCGAAGGCGCGCTCCAGCTCCTCGCCCACCCGTAGGTCGTGGGGGTCGGGCGGGTCGACCCGGATCGGCTCGCCGTAGTCGAAGTCGGGGAAGCGACGGGGGCCGTAGCGGCCCTCCTGGCCCCTGGCCCGGGCGTCCAGCGCCCGCAGCACCTTCTCGGGCGTGATCGGCGTCTCGTCGATCCAGACGCCGAGGGCGTCGAAGACGGCGGCGTTGATCGCCGGGAGCACCGGCAGCAGGGGGCCCTGGCCGGCCTCCTTGGCTCCATAGGGCCCTTCCGGGTCCACGGTCTCGATCAGGAAGGACTCGATCTCCGGCATCTCGAGCACGGTGGGGGACTTGTACTCGAGCATGCTCGGCCACTTGTGCCGGCCCTTGCGGTAGGCCTGCTCCTCCATCAGCGCCTCGCCCAGGGCCATGTAGACGCTGCCCTCGATCTGCCCCTTGACGGCAAGAGGGTTGATCGCGCGCCCGACATCGTGGGCGATCCAGACCTTGTTGACCCGGATGAGGCCGGTCCGGGCGTCGACGTCCAGGTCGACCACGCAGGCGGTGTAGCTGTAGGCGGGGCTGGGGCCGACGCCCGAGCCCTTGAAGGGGCCGGCGATCCGCGGAGGCCGGTAGGAGCCGCTGGTGGAGAGGGCACCGAACCTGGCCGTGGCCAGCTGGCAGGCCTGCTCGAAGCTCACCTCCCCGATCCTGCCCCCTCGGACCTCGATCTCGTCCAGGTCCCCCTGGACCCCCGTCGCCTCGGCCACCGCCTCGACCAGGAGCCGGCGCATCCGACGGGCCGCCTCCAGGGCGGCGTTGCCGGCCATGAAGGTGACCCGTGAGGAGTAGGAGCCCAGGTCCACCGGCGTGGTGTCGGTGTCGGCGGTGACCAGCCGCACGTCGCTCGGCCGCAGCCCCAGCTCCTCGGCGACGATGGTGGCCAGGACGGTGTCCGAGCCCTGGCCGATGTCCATGGCCCCGCAGTAGGCGGTCACCCCGGTGCGGTCGAGCTTGAGCTGGACCTCAGAGTGGGGCATGTCGTTCCAGTAGATGGGGGTGCCGGCGCCGGACATGTAGGCCGAGACCGCGAACCCCATGCCATGGCCGGGGCGCCGGGCACGGCCGCGATAGCCGGAGGCCTGGAGGACCTTCTCCGTGCAGGCCTCGAGCCCGCAGGAGGTGATCCGCAGCCAGTTGACGGCACGGGTGAAGGGCTGGACGTAGTTCCGGCGCTTGACCTCGACCGGGTCCAGGCCCAGGTCGCGGGCGATCTTCTCCAGGTGGAGCTCGATCGCGAAGCGACCCTGCGGGGTGCCGTGGCCACGCTTGGGGCCGCAGGGGGCCTTGTTGGTGAAGACCCGCACGCCCTCGAACCGGTAGGCGGGGATGGCGTAGGTCACGGTCTGCAGGGTCCCGGTGTAGAAGACCGTGGCCGGGCCGTAGGAACCGTAGGCCCCGCCGTCGAGCGCGGTCCGCACGTGCATGGCGGTGATCCGGCCCTCCTTGGTGACGCCGGTCCGCATCCAGACCAGGACCGGATGGCGGCCGCGGTGGGCGTAGAAGACCTCCTCCCGGGTCAGGGTGCAGCGCACCGGCCGACCGGTGACCATGGCCAGCTTGGCGACCACGATCTCGTGCGAGAAGGGGTCGGTCTTGCCCCCGAAGCCGCCCCCATGGGCGGCGCCGATGACGCGGATCCGATGCATCGGCAGCTCCAGGACCTTGGCCAGGGTCCGGTGCACGTAGTGCACCACCTGTGTCGATGACCAGAGGGTCAGCCGGCCATCCTCGTAAGTGGCGAGGGCGCTGTGCTGCTCCATCGGCAGGTGGGTGTTGCCCTGGTAGAAGAAGACGTCCTCACGCACGTGGTCGGCGGCCGCGAACCCTGCCTCCACGTCGCCGAACTCGTAGCTGACCAGGCGGTGGATGTTGCCGCGCTGCCGGGTGAGGGTCGGGTCGTGGATGGGCTCGTCGACCGGCTCCTGGAGCGCCTCCTCGATGGACATCACCGGCCGCAGGGGCTCGTAGGAGACGCGGATCGCGTCCAGGGCCGCGGCGGCGGTCTCCTCGTCGGTCGCCGCCACCGCCGCCACCGGGTCGCCCACGAACCGCACCTTCTCGAACTCCAACGCCCGCTCGTCCTGGGAGACGGGCATGATGCCGTAGCGGATGGGGAGGTCGTGCCCGGTGAGCACCGCCTTCACCCCGGGGAGGCGCTGGGCGGGGGTGGGGTCGACGCTCAGGATGCGGGCATGCGGGTGCGGGCTGCGCAGGATCTTGCAGTGGAGCATGCGCGGGAGCTGGAGGTCGTCGGCGTAGCGGGCGGTCCCGGTGGCGCGGGCCACGGCGTCCACGCGGGGCAGGGGTCGCCCCACCACCTCGAGCTCGGTGTCCGTGCCGCTCATGCCCTCAACCTCCGTGCGGCCAGCTCGACCGCCTCCACGATGGTGACGTACCCGGTGCAGCGGCACAGGTTGCCGGCCAGCGCCTCCTCGATCTGACGGCGGCTGGGCCTCGGATGCCGGTCCAGCAGCGCCTTGGCGGCCAAGAGCATGCCCGGCGTGCAGTACCCGCACTGGACCGCGCCCAGCTCGAGAAACGCCTGCTGGAGGGGATGGAGGTGGGCCGGGCTTCCCAGCCCCTCGATGGTGGTGATCTCGCGGCCCTCCAGCTGCACCGGCAACAGGAGGCAGCTGAGCTGGGGCTGACCGTCCACGAGGACGGTGCAGGTGCCGCACTCCCCCAGCTCACAACCGTGCTTGGTGCCGGTCAGGCCGAGCTGCTCGCGCAGGACCTCGAGGAGGGTGGCGTGGACCGGCGCCAGGACCTGATGCTCCTCGCCGTTGACCCGGAGGAGCAGCCTCTCACGCTGCACAGGCCGCTGAAGCTCGTTCAGCATAGCGAACCAGATTGAGCATAGCCATGAGCCGTCGTGGAGGTCAATCTCGTTCCAAATCTCGAACGAAATGGCCTCACATCGGGCCGAGGTCGTTCATAATACTGAACGATGGTGCCGGCCGTCGAGCGTGCCTTCCGGATCCTCGACCTCCTCAGCCGCAGCCCCTCGCCGATGGGCACCTCGGAGGTGGCCCGTCGCCTCCGCCTGGCCAAGAGCACGGCCCACGGCTTGCTGCGGGCGCTGGAGGCGGTGGGGGCGGTGGAGGCGGTCCACCGTCGCTACCGGCTGGGGCCGACCGTCGAGCGTCTGGCCGCGGTGGCCGAGCTGCGTCGGCGCTGGCGGCCGGTGCTGGAGCGGGTTGCCGGGGAGACCGGGGAGACCGCCTTCCTCGGCCAGCCCCGAGGCCAGCGGGTGGCGATCCTGGACGAGGTCCTGGGGGCGGGGGCGCCGGTCATCTCCGCTCCCGCCGGCAGCCACATCCCTGCCTCCGCGGGCGCGCTGGGCAAGGTGCTGGCGGGGGCGCGGATCGCGGAGGACCGAGGTGAGTACCTTGAAGGGGTGAACGCGGTCGCGGCCGCGGTGCCTGGTGGTCTGGTCTGGGTGGCCGGCTTCGCCGCCCGGCTTACGCCGGAGCGCTTGCCGGCGGTGGCAGATCTGCTGGGGCGTCTGGTGTGCCAGTAGCTGGCCCGCGCCTGCGTGTGGAGAAGTACCGCGACCTGGTGGCGCGCATCCACGCGCTTCCCCGTCGACGCCTGACCCTGATGATCGGGGTCGACGGCCCCCGTGGGGCGGGGAAGACGACCTTCACCCGGGCCCTGGCGGCGCTGGACCCGGGGCTGGACATCGTCCAGGTGGACGACTTCTGGCTGCCGCGGGCGCAGCGGCGGCAGGAGCGGGGCGAGGCGCCGGCGGAGGAGGTGGCGGCGGACGTGGACTGGCGCCGTCTGCGCGCCCACGTGCTGATGCCGTTGGGCCGTGACCAGCCGGCCCGCTACCAGCGCTACGACTGGGCGACCGACTCGCTGGCCGAGTGGCGCATGGTGCCGGTGGGGGGCATCCTGATCGTGGAGGGTCTCTACGCCTGCTCGCGCCCCCTGGCCGGCTTCTACGACTTCCGGATCTGGGTCGACGCCCCGCTCGAGGTGCGCCGGAGCCGGGGGCCGGGTCGGGACGGGGAGGGGGAGGAGACGCGACGGCGCTGGCTTCGGGCCGAGGACGCCTACCTGGCCTCCCAGAACCCGGCGGCGCAGGCCGACCTGCGCGTGGATGGCTCCGGCTCCCTGCCCCACGACCCGTTGCGGGAGTACGTCCGCATCCGGGGCTGAGCGCCCCGGACCGCTGGCCTCGAGGTGGGTGGGGGAGCCGGTCGCCCGCTTCCGCCCGACCGGCGGACTATGATCTCCAACTGTCGTGCTGCGCTGGCTGACCGCAGGGGAGTCGCACGGGCCCCAGCTGACCGTGATCCTGGAGGGGGTCCCGGCCGGCCTGGAGCTCGGGGCGGCGGACCTCCGCCAGGACCTCCGCCGGCGTCAGGGCGGCCACGGGCGCGGCGGCCGCCAGCAGATCGAGGTCGACCAGGCTCGGATCGTGGGCGGCGTCCGGGGCGGCGTCACCTTGGGCAGCCCCATCGCCCTGGTGATCGAGAACCGCGACCATCAGAACTGGACGGCCCAGATGACGCCCGAGCGCGAGGGCTTCGCCCCCAGCCCGGTCACCCGCCTCCGCCCCGGCCATGCCGACCTGGCCGGCGCGCTCAAGTACGGCCACGTGGACGTGCGCAACGTCCTCGAGCGCTCCAGCGCCCGGGAGACGGCGGCTCGGGTGGCGGCCGGGGGCGTGGCCCGGCGGCTCCTGGCCCGGTTCGGGATCCGGGTCTTCAGCTTCGTGCAGTCGATCGGGTCGGTGGACATGGGCTACGAGGCGGTCGACCCCCTGGCCTTGAGCGAGGAGCAGATCGAGACCTCGCCGGTCCGCTGCCCCGACCCATCGGCCAGCGCCCGGATGGTGGCCGAGATCGACGCCGCCGCCGAGCGCGGCGACACCCTGGGCGGGACCTTCCGGGTGCTCGCCATCGGGCTCCCGCCTGGGCTGGGGAGCTACGTCCACTGGGACCGCAAGCTCGACGCCCGTCTGGCGATGGCGGTGCTCAGCATCAACGCCGTCAAGGGGGTCGAGTTCGGCGCCGGCTTCGAGGGTGCCGCCCGCCCGGGCTCGGCCTTCCACGACGAGATCGACTACGCCCAGGGGCGGTTCCGTCACCTGAGCAATCGGGCCGGGGGGCTCACCGGCGGGGTGACCAACGGGGAGCCGATCGACCTGCGGGCGGCCATGAAGCCGATCTCGACCATGAAGAGACCCATGCGCTCGGTGGACCTGGTCAGCAAGGAGCGGGTCGAGGCCCACTACGAGCGCAGCGACGTGTGCGTGGTCCCCGCCGCCGGCGTGATCGGCGAGGCGATGGTGGCGCTGACCCTGGCCGACGCCTTCTTGGAGAAGTTCGGCGGCGACTCCGTGGCCGAGATCGAGCGCAACCTCCAGGGTTACCTGGACTCGATCGGTCGGTGAGGGCGGTGGGCGGCGAGAAGCTGATGACCATGGCCGAGGCTGTCCGGCGCTTCGTGCCCGACGGGGCCACCGTGGCGATGGGGACCTGCTTGGAGCCGGCCATCCCCTTCGCGGCCGGGCACGAGATGATCCGCCAGGGGCGTCGGGACCTCACCTTGGTCGGCCCCATCTCCGACGCGCTCTTCGATCAGTTGATCGGGGCGGGCTGCGTGGCCACGATCCGTGCCGCCTGGGTCGGCAACGTGTCCGAGGGCCTCGGCCACTGCTACCGGCGGGCGACCGAGCTGGGCCAGCCGCGCCCGGTCCAGGTCTACGACTACTCGAACTTCACCATCTCGCTCGCCCTCTGGGCGGCGGCCTGGGACGCGCCGTACCTCCCCACCCGGACCTTGCTGGGGAGCGACATCGTGCGGACCAACCCCGAGCTCCGGGTGGTGGACGGGGCCGTCCGGGTGCCGCCCCTGCGCCCGGACGTGGCCGTCCTGCACGTGCAGCGGGCCGACGCCTGGGGGCGGGCGCACCTCTGGGGGCCGCTGGGCATCAGCGAAGAGGCCGGGCTCGCCGCCCGGAGGGTGATCCTCTCCTGCGAGGAGCTGGTCGATCCCGAGGTGACCCTCTCCGACCCCAACCGCATCCTCCTCCCGGAGACCCGGGTGGTGGCGGTGGTGCACGAGCCCGGAGGCTGCCATCCCTCCCCGCTCCAGGGTTGGTGGCGGCGCGACCACGCCGCCTACCGCGCCTACGCCGAGCGCTCGCGGACCCCGGAGGGGTTCCGCTCCTGGCTGGAGGAGTGGGTGCTGAGGGTCCCCGACCGACGGGCCTACCTCGGTCGGCTTGAGGTGGAGGCGTTGCGGGTCCGCCGCCACCGTCCCTCGGCGCCGGCCGACTACGGGGACGAGTGAGCGGATGGGCGTGGCCGATCCTCTCCCCTACACCCCCCAGGAGCTGATGGTCGCGGCCGCCGCCCGGGAGATCGGGGACGGCGAGCTGGTCTTCGTGGGCATGCGCCTCCCGCTCCTCGCCTACGGGGTGGCCCGCAACACCCACGCCCCCCGAGCCCGGGCCCTGTACGAGGTCGGCCTGATGCGTGACCAGGCCCCGGAGGCCTTCCTCGCCACCATGGGCGACCCGCCCAACGTGGCCGGTGCCCTCTGGGCGACCCGGATGTCGAATGTGATGGCCCTGATGGCGCAGGGGGAGGTGGACCTGGGGTTCATCGGTGGGGCCGAGGTCGACCGCTTCGGGAACCTGAACACCAGCTACATCGGCGACCCGGCCCGTCCCCGAGTGAAGCTACCGGGCAGCGGGGGAGGGGCGGACATCGCCATCCTCTCCCGGCGCTGGATCACGCTCATGGCCCACGAGCCGAGGCGGCTGGTGGCGCGCGTCTCCTACGTGACCTCGCCCGGGCACGGCGACGGCACCCCGGGATGGCGGCGCCGGAACGGGCTGCCGGGCGGGGGCCCGGTGGCGATCGTGACCACCATGGCCGTGCTCCGGTTCCCGGACGGAGGCGGGGAGGCCTACCTCGACTCGGTCCATCCCGGCCACTCGGTGGAGGAGGTCAGGGCCCAGACCGGATGGGACCTCAAGGTCGCGGGCCAGGTCCGCTCCACCCCTCCCCCCACGGCCGAGGAGCTGGCCTGGATCCGCCGGCTTGACCCGGACGGTCACTGGACGCGACGTCCCTAGCCCGACCGGGCGCGGCCCTCCGAGTTTGCGATTCCTTGAACGTCCCTTGAGGAAGTGCGAGGCCGTCGGTGCCGACCCTGAGGGTCGATCGAGCCATCCCCTGCATCACTTGAAGGAGGCACCGACATGCAACTTCGAGCTCTCCTCGCGGGCGCCGGGGCCTTGGTGGCCCTGACCGGCTGCGGGGCCGGCACCACCCTTGTCGCCCACCCGGCGGCGGCCACCAGCTCGGCAACCTCGGCTGGCCAGGGGACGGCGGCACGGGCCTGCGAGGCCGCCCCGTGGACCGGCAGCCCCGACCCCCAGGGGCGGCCCAGGGGGTTCGACGCCGGCGACGTGGGCGCGGTCTACATCTGGCACGATCGCCTCGGCTGGCACCTCCGGGCCACGGACATGAGGGCCACCGATCACCACTACACCGGCACCGTCGCCCTAAGCCCCGGGGAGAGCTTCCTCGGCCTGCGCCCGGTCCGCGACGAGCAGCACGACCGGGTCTGGGTGGACGGGAGCGACGTGCTCCACTACGACTTCCACACCTACGCCTCGATCGATGGGGTCGACTTCCTGGTCAGCTGCCCCGCCGGGGGCCGCGAGCGGGAGCAGCTCCTCTTCCACACTGAGTACGACGGTCAGCCGGTCGCTGAGCGGGTCAGGATCGGGGCCTCCAAGGCCATTCCGCCGGCGGCGACCTTCCGGTTCGTCCGCTCCCTCTGAGTGAACGGGCCGCGTGGGTCCCCCACGCGGCCCCTCCCTGGCCAGCCCTCGTCCTCAGCGGTCGAGACGGGGCGAGGATGGCCGCCCGAGGGTGGGATGCCGGCGAGGTCCGGGTGGAGGCCCGGCTACGCCGACCTCCGGTTCAGGCGATCCCATCGACCCTGGCAGTCCACGCAGCGCGTGGCCTCGGGTCGGAAGCGCAGTCGCTCGGTCGGAATCCTGGTCCCGCAGTCCTCACAGATGCCGTATTTCCCCTCCGCGAGTCGGCTCAACGCCCGCTCCACCTGCTCTCGGTTCTCGGCCAAGAGCTGGAGCAGTCGGTCGTTGACGTCCCGGTCGCTCATGACCTGGGCGAAGTCCGTGTCCTCATAGTCGCGGGTCAGCACCCCTCCCACGCTCTCGGCGATCGACCGGTTCAGCCCCGCCTCATCCTGGAACTGGCGTGCCAGCCGCACCAACTCGGCGCGGTTGGCCTCCAACCGCACGATGCGTTCATGTCGTTCATGATCCTTCTCTTTCATCCAGCCACACCTCCTGCTCTAGGACGACAAGCGGGGGACCTAAGACTATCACATTTCACGTACCTGGAAGATGGTTTTTTCTGGTCAAGAGGTCGCAACTCCCGGGCGCGTGGAAGATCAGCGAGCGGTCCCACTGCGGCTGACAAACGCGCTTGTCCAACCGGGCGCCAAGCGTCCGGCAGGAGATCGCCTTGGATGCAGAAGGCCCGCGAGAGAGGGGCTCTCGCGGGCCTTCTGGCGCAAGCGAGCTGGGGGGAGACGCCCCCCTTGCGGCCGGCTCGGGCCGGTCAGGGGCGTCGGAACATCGACTGCATCCGGATGGCCAACCCCATGTCCCCCTTGAGCTTGAGCTTGCCGCTCATGAAGGCTGCGGTGGGGTCGAGCTGGCCGGTGAAGATCTTCACGTAGTCGGTGGAGTCGGCGATCAGGGTGAGGTTCGGGCTCTCGGCCTCACCTTGCCCAGTCGTGACCTTGCCGTCGGCGATGGTGACGAACCACTTCCCAGCGTGTTCCCCGGTGAGGTCGAACTGGATCGTCGCCCGGGTGTTCCCGGCCTTCTCCGGGAGGAAGTACTCCGGCATGGACTGCACTACCTGATCCGGGGTGAGCTCTGCAGGGCTCTGATCGGCCATGTGATCCTCCACTGGTACGACGCTCCGCGCCGTCAACGGGCAATCATGGTATCCGCCTGACCGGTGGACATGGAGCAGATGGATTTGGAGCTTACAGAAGTTTGTCGTGGGGTCTACCAGCTGCGGTTGCCCATCCCGTTCGAGGACGGTCACGTCAACTGCTTCCTACTCCCTCGGCGGGGAGGGGTGCTGGACATGATCGACTGCGGGATGGGCTCCGAGGAGTCGTTCGCGCTCGTTCGGGCCGCGATCCGGGAGGTGGGGGGCCCTGGCGGTCGCCTGGGCCGTCTGGTCGTCACCCACATCCACCCCGACCACTACGGCGGCGCCGGTGAGATGACGGAGCGGGAGGGCGCCGAGCTCTACCTGCACCGGCTCGAGGTGCCCATGGTGCATCCTCGCTACCTAGAGATCGAGCAGCTGGTGGAGGAGGTGGGGAGCTACCTGGAGATCCACGGGGTGCCCCGTGAGGAGGCCGACTTCCTCAAGAACGCCTCTCGGCATTTCCGAAAGTTCGTCCGTCCGGCTCGTCCCCACCTGCAGCTGGACGGCACCGAGGTGCTCGAGCTAGGCGAGCGACGGGTCCGGGTCGAGTGGACGCCGGGCCACTCGCCCGGCCACGTCTGCCTCTTCGACCTGGGCTCGGGTGTCCTGTTCGCCGGCGACCACCTCCTGCCCGAGCTGACCCCGAACATCGGGCTGCATCCCCAGAGCACGCCGAACCCCCTCGACGACTACCTGGCCGGGCTCCGCCGGGTCGCCGAGCTGCGCCCGTCGATGGTGCTCCCCGCCCACGGCGCCCCCTTCACCGCGGTCGCGGCGCGGGTGGCCGACCTGGTGCAGCACCACGAGCGGCGCAAGGCCCAGATCGAGGCCGTGGTGGGCGACGGGGAGCTCGACGCCTGGAGGGTGGCGGTGGCGATCTGGGGCCGACGCCAGAACCTGCACGACATGCGCATGGCCCTCCAGGAGGGGTTGGCGCACCTGCAGTCGCTCAGCTTCGAGGGACGCCTGGAGAAGCGGGCGACGCCGGCCGGCATCACCTGGCGGCGACGCTGATCGGGCCGGCCCCGCCTAGCCCCGGGCGGAGCTGCCGGATGTGCCCCGGGGCAGGGCGAGCGGGAAGAGGCGGGCGGGGTAGCAGCTCACCCCAACCGTCCCCGGCCCTGCGTGGGCGCCCACCACCGGCCCCACCGCCCCGACCAGCAGCGACTCGCTGATCGGCTCCAGCGCGGCCGCCAGCCGTCCCGCGGCCGCCTCCGCGGCCGCGTGCCCGATCACCGTGCAGAGCGGCTGCTCGACCTCCCGGGCCAGCTGGACGACCCGGCTCAGGGCCCGCTCCTGGGTGCGAACCCGCTCCAGGAGGCTGACCTCCCCCTCCTCCAGGGTGAGCACCGGCTTGACCTGGAGGAGGGAGCCCACCAGCGCCCCGGCCCGGCCGATGCGGCCCCCACGGTGGAGGTACTCGAGCGTGCCCACGACGAAGTACACCCGCATCGCCTCCTGGATGGGCCGCAGCTCGGCCACCACGCGGTCGGGGTCGGCCCCTTCCTTGAGCATGCGGCTGGCCGCCAGCACCACCAGGGCCAGGGGCAGGGAGACCATGCCGGTGTCGACGACCCGGACCCGGTCGCGGCCGACCAGCTCGGCCCCCTGGAGGGCGGCTGCGTAGGTCCCGCTCAGCTTGCTGGAGAGGTGGAGGGAGAGCACTCGGGCATGCGTGGCCAGGGCCTGCTCGTAGACCGCCGCGAACTGCCCCGGCGAGGGCTGGGAGGTGGTGGCCGGGGCGCTCGAGGTGGCGAGCTGGCGGTAGAAGGCCTCGGGGGTGATGTCGACGCCGTCCCGGTAGCTCCGCCCCTCGAGCGTCACCGTGAGCGGGACCACGATGATGTCGTGGGCACGGGCCAGATCCGGGGGAAGGTCGCAGGTGGAGTCGGTCACGAGGGCGACGGGGGGCTGGCTCATGGGTTCCACGAAGATACCAGCGCGCCTCCGCCGCCCTCCTCGGCGGTTGCCGCTGGACGATCGGGCGAGGTGGCTAGCTCTTCGAGCCCCGGCCGGGCGCGCCCGGCTCGTCCGGCAGGTCGGGCAGATTCAGGCTGTTGACCAGGTTCCGAAACACCGCCAGCCGGTCCTCGTCCAACTTCTCGCCGCGCTCGCCCCGGGGAGCCTCGTCCTCGTCGTCCTTCTCCGGCACCACCCCTGCCCGATCCAGCACCTCGGCCGCCACGTAGATGGGGCACTCGAAGCGAACCGCCAAGGCGATCGCGTCGCTGGGCCGGGAGTCGATGTCGATCTCCCGTCCGTTCTGCCGCAGGTGCAGCCGAGCGAAGAAGACCTCCTCGCTCAGGGACGTCACCACGATCTTGCTCACCGAGATGCCCAGCTCGCCGAAGGTCGTCGCCATGAGATCGTGCGTGACCGGCCGCTCCGGGCTCATCCCCTGGATCTTCATGGCGATCGCGTTCGCCTCGAAGCCGCCGATCCAGATCGGCAGGTAGCGATCGGCGTGCTTCTCCTTCAGGATGACCACATGCTGGTTGGTGGGCAGGTGGACCCGGATGCTGTCGACGGTGACCTCGATCAGATCGTCCGTTTCAACGCCTCCTCGCACCCTAGTCTAACGAGGGGCCGCGTCAGCGGGCCGATCCGATGTCCCAAATCGTGGCCTGGGCCGTGAGCGTCCCCGGCCACGGTCGCGGCGCGGCCCGCGCCCGCGCCCGGGGAGAGGCGAGCCGCCCCGCGACGGTGGCGTGCCTGGGGGAGAATTGAGCGCATGGCGAAGGGCCCCCGCGAGCGGCTGATCCTGATCGACGCCCATAGCCTGATCTATCGCGCCTTCTTCGCCCTGCCCCCGATGAGCACCTCGGGCGGGCTCATCACCAACGCCGTCTACGGCTTCACCTCCATGTTGGCGATCGTGCTCGCCGGTCGGCCGGCGTACGCGGTCGCGGCCATGGACGTGGGCAAGCCGACCTTCCGGATGGCGGAGTACGCCGCCTACAAGGAAGGGCGCCGGGCCATGCCCGACGACCTGCGGCCCCAGGTGCCGCTCGTGGCCGAGGTGCTGGAGGCCCTCGCCATCCCCGTCGTGGGCGTGGAGGGGTACGAGGCCGACGACGTCATCGGCACCCTGGCCCGGCAGGCCGAGGCCCGAGGCCTGGCGGTCACGATCGTGAGCGGGGACCTGGACTGCCTGCAGCTGGTCGGCGAGCAGGTGGAGGCGCTGGTGCCGCGGCGGGGCATCACCGACACCGTCGTCTACGGCCCCGACCAGGTCCGCCAGCGCTACGGTCTGGAGCCGCGCCAGCTGGTCGACTTCAAGGCGTTGCGCGGCGACACCTCCGACAACATCCCCGGGGTGCCGGGGGTGGGGGAGAAGACCGCGGCCCAGCTGGTGCAGCGGTTCGGCTCCGTGGAGGCCCTGCTGGAGGGGCTGGGCGAGCTGCCGGAGGGCCGGCTCCGGCGGTCGTTGGAGGCGGCGGCGGAGCAGATCCGCCTCAACAAGCGCATGGTCACCATCCGGACCGACGTCCCGGTCGAGCTCGACCTGGAGCGCGCCCGCTGGCTGCGCTACGACCCCGAGCGGCTGCGGGCCGTCTTCGACCGGCTGGAGTTCCGCCAGCTCCTGGCCCGCATCCCGCCCCCGGACGCGGTGCCCATCCAGGGCCGCCTGGCGCTGGAGCCGGTGGACGAGCCGAGCACGGTGGCCGTGGTCGACGAGGGGCGTCTCGCTGAGGTGAGGGCGGCCATCCAGGGCGAGGCGGCGGTGGCGGTGTTCGGGCTCTGGGACGGCAGCCCCCGCAACGGCGTCCAGGTGGGGCTCGCCCTGGCGGCGGGGGACCGTGCCTGGTACGTGCCGGCGGCGCTGGCCGCGCAGCTGGGCGAGCCGCTTGCCGGCCGGCCCCTCCTGGCCCACGACGTGAAGGAGATGGAGCTGGCCCTGCGCTCGCTCCACCCCGGCGGGCGCCAGTGGCGGTTCAGCACCTTCCTGGCCGCCTACCTCCTCGGCCAGGGGGCCCGCGACCCCCGGCTCGAGGACCTGGCCCGGGAGCTCCTGGGCCTGCGCCTGATGCCGGCCGACCAGCTCCTCGGCAGCGGTCGGAGGGCCCGCCTCCCCTCCCAGTGCCCGCTGCAGGAGTGCGCCGAGTTCGCCGGCGGCCGAGCTCAGGCCGTCCTCCGCCTGGAGCCGCGCCTTGGGGCCGAGATGAGGAACGTGGGGGTCGAGCGACTCTTCCGCGAGGTCGAGCTGCCCCTCGCCACCGTGCTGGCGGAGATGGAGGTGGAGGGGGTGGCGATCGACGTCCCCTACCTGCGCGCCATGCAGGTCGAGCTCCAGGGGCAACTGTCGGCCCTCGAGGCCCGGGCGACCGAGCTGGTGGGGCGTCCGGTCAACCTCAACGCCCCCCAGCAGCTGGCCAGGCTGCTCTTCGAGGACCTCAAGCTGCCGGCGGGCAAGCGGACCAAGACCGGGTACTCCACCGACGCCGACACCCTGGAGGCGCTGCGCGACCAGCATCCGGTGGTCCCCCTGATCCTGGAGTACCGGCAGCTCAGCAAGCTCAAGTCGACCTACGTCGACGCCTTGCCGGAGCTGGTCGACCCGGCCACGGGGCGCGTCCACACCACCTTCGGCCAGGCCTCGACCGCGACCGGTCGGTTGAGCTCCTCCAACCCCAACCTGATGAACATCCCCATCCGCAGCGAGCTGGGGCAGCGCATCCGCCGCGCCTTTCGGGCGGGGCGCTCGGGGCACCTCCTGTTCTCGGCCGACTACTCTCAGATCGAGCTCCGCGTCGCCGCCCACCTGAGCCGGGACCCGCAGCTACTGGCCGCCTTCGCGGCCGGGCACGACATCCACACCGCCACCGCGGCCAAGGTCTTCAAGGTCCCCATGGATCAGGTCGACGCCAACCAGCGCCGCCTGGCCAAGGTCGCCAACTTCGGCTCCATCTACGGGCAGGGCGAGTACGGGCTCTCGCAGCAGATGGGCATCTCAGGCGAGGAGGCGCGGGCCTTCCTGCAGGAGTACTGGGGCACCTACCCCCGGCTCAAGGAGTGGCTGGACGAGGTCCGGGCCCAGGCCCGCGAGACCGGCCTCGTGGTGAGCGCCACAGGGCGTCGCCGAGCCATCCCCGACCTCCGCTCGCCCAACTACCAGCTCCGCCAGGCGGCGGAGCGGATGGCGGTCAACTTCCCGGTCCAGTCCCTGGCCGCCGACATCATCAAGATCGCCATGGTCAACCTCCATCGGGAGATGCGCGAGGCCGGTCTGCGGGGGCGCCTGCTGCTCCAGGTGCACGACGAGCTGGTGTTCGAGATCCCCGAGGCCGAGCTCGACGTGTTCGCCGAGATGGTGCCCCGGGTGATGGTCGACGCCTACCAGCTCGCCCCCGGGCTGGAGGTGGAGGCCAAGGTGGGGCCCAACTGGGCCGACATGCGCCGGCTGGCGACGGTGAGCGCGTGAGGCCGGGGCCGGTCGGGTCCCGGTGACGCTCTGGGTCGGCCGATGCCGGAGCTGCCCGAGGTCGAGACCATCGCCGCCCAGCTGCGCCCTCGGCTGGTGGGCCGGGCCATCGTCGCCTGCCACCTGCGGGCCCCGGTGATGGTGCGCCACCCGCGCCCGGAGGACTTCGCCCGCCGGCTGGCCGGGCATCGGATCGAGGCGGTGGGGCGCAGGGGCAAGTACCTGCTCCATCGCCTGTCAGGGGGCGACGGCGAGCTGCTGGTGGTGCACCTGGGCATGACCGGCGGCTGGACGTGCGTGGCCGCGGAGGCCCCCGAGCCCACCCACCTGCACCTCGTCCTGGAGCTCGACGACGGCTGCCAGCTCCGCTATCGCGACCCCCGTCGCTTCGGCCGCCTGCTGCTCGGCACCGAGGCCGAGCTGGTGGCGGCCGGCGCGCTGCCCCGCCTGGGCCCGGAGCCGTTGGACCCGAGCTTCACGCCCGCGGAGCTCCACCGCTCCCTGCGTGGCCGCCGGGCCCCGCTGAAGACCTTGCTCCTCGACCAGCGCCTGGTGGCCGGGCTGGGCAACATCTACGTCGACGAGGCCTGCTTCCGAGCCCGGCTGCGCCCCGACCGCCCGGGCGGGCGCGTGAGTCGGGCCGCGGCGACGAGGCTGCATGCCGCCATCAGGGAGGTCCTCCGGGAGGCGATCGCCAACGGCGGCAGCTCGGTGGACGACTACCGCGACGCCCGGGGCGAGCCTGGCCGTCACCAGGAGCGTCTCCTCGTCTATGGCCGTGGCGGCCATCCCTGCGCCCGCTGCGGCCGCCGGCTGGCGGCGATCCGGCTGGCCGGGCGGAGCACCGTCTTCTGCCCGACGTGCCAGCGGTGAGCGGTCGCCCGAGGTGGCCGCTGGCGGCGATGGGCGCCTGCGGCCTCGCCTTCATCGCCTACACCCAGGCGGTGACGCTGGGCCTGGTGCGCGGGCTCGACCTCGAGGTGGCCCACCTCGCAGCCTCGCTCTGGCGCCCCCAGGTCGGGGTCGTGGCCGCGGCGGTGGCCCTCCTCGGCGGGCCGGAGGTGACCGGGGCGCTGACGCTGGCGATGGCGCTGCTCCTGGTCCGCGCCGGGCGTCCCCGGGCCGTCTGGGCGCTGCTGGCGTTGCCCATCGTGGTGGCGCTCGAGTTGGTCTACAAGCGGGCCATCTTCCATCCGCCCCCGCTCAGGTTTGCGCACACTGATGGACCGAGTCTCGTAACGATTTTCGCGGCTAACACGCTGACATTGGGTGGGAGCTACCCCAGTGGTCACATCATGCGCGCGATCTTGGTCTATGGTTGTGGAGCCTATTTGATCCGATGGCTGGGGCCGTGGATGCAGATGCGGCGGGCGGCATGGCCGGTGATGGTGTCCATCGTTGGGGCGGTGGCTCTGGATCGTATCTATCTCAACGTGCACTGGCAGTCGGACGTGGTCGGAGGTCTCCTGCTGGGTGGGGCCGCGCTCGCGGGCGCGGTGGCCTGGCTGGACACGCTTCGGGCCGTCGAGCGGTAATCCCATACGAGAGCGTCAACGAGGTCGGGTCCCCTGAGCACTTCTGAACTGACTCCCCGAGACAAGACCTCCACGACCCCCGGCAACGAGGAGACGGGCGAGGCCCGCCGGGAGTCGGAGGCGGAGGTGACCGTGCCCAAGAGTCCCGAGGGGGCAGGTCAGGAGGCGCCGCCGCAGCGCCTCCCGGCCCCACCAGCGGCCCCTTCCCCCTCGTCGCCACCGGGGCCGTCGGGGGCGCCCCCGCAGCCCCCGGCTCGCCCCGACGCCGCGGTCGAGCCGAGGCCGGAGCCAGCCCCGCCCCCGGGGCCGGAGCCCGCCTCCGGGCAGGGCCCGGCCGGCCCGTCCCGTACGCCCTCGGCGCCGTCGGGGCCGGGGGCCGGCATCGGCGCGCCGCCCCCCGGGGGGGCGCCGCGGGCGGGCGCGGGCGCCCCCGGGGGGCCGGCTCGGGTCTCCCCGCCCCCCTCGCCGCCGTCGCCTCCCTCCCGGCCGGCTTCGGCGCCCGCAGGGACGCGGGTGGGCCCTGCGGGCGGTGCCCCGCCCCGGGGGCCGGCTGAGCCGAGGCCGGGTGGGGTGCCCCAACCGCCGGCCCCGCCCGGGCCGCGCCTCCCCGGGGCCCAGCCCGGGGCCCCCCCGCGCGCTGACGCGCCGTCGCCGGGGAGGGAAGGACCGGCCGCCCCGGTCGGGGAGCGGCCGCCGGCGGGACCGCGACCACCGACCTTCTCCCCTGGCCCCGGCGGGGCGGGCCCCCGGCCCCCGGCCCCACGGCCGCCGGTCCCGCCGAGCCCCGGCCTCCGCCCCGGCGCTGCCCCTCCCAGGCCAGCCCCGGCCACGCCGGGCGCCCCGGTCCCCACGACCCCCACGCACCTCCCCGAGCCGGAGGCGGCCCCCAGCCGCCCCATGCCGGCCGCCTCACCGCTGGGCGGGGAGGCGTGGGACCTGCTCGGCCAGCCGATCGGGTTGCGGGCGGACAACGTGGGGCGGGTGTTCAAGTCTGGCGACGTGGCCGTGACCGCGCTTGACGGGGTCTCCTTCGAGGTCGCGCCGGGCGAGTTCGTGGCCATCACCGGTCCCTCCGGCTGTGGGAAGTCCACCCTCCTGGCCCTGCTGGGCGGCCTCGACCGACCCACGACCGGTCGTATCTACGCCGCCGGCCAGGCCCTCGATCAGATCAGCCAGTCGCAGCTGGACGACTACCGCCTCCAGCGGGTGGGGACCATCTTCCAGACCTTCAACCTGGTGCCCTCGCTCAGCGCCGAGGACAACGTGGCCCTCCCCATGGTGCTGGCGGGGGTGCCCCCCGAGGAGCGCAAGCAACGGTCGCGCCGGCTGCTCGAGCTGGTCGGCCTCGGCCATCGGGCTCGGCTGCGACCGGGTCGGCTGTCCGGCGGCGAGCAGCAGCGGGTGGCGGTGGCCCGGGCGCTGGCCAACCGGCCCGGGCTGATCCTCGCCGACGAGCCGACGGGCAACCTCGACTCCACTCGGGGGGCCGAGGTGCTGGACCTGCTCCAGGAGCTGAACCGCCAGGGGGCCACCGTGGTCCTGGTCACGCACGATCCCGAGGTGGCCAGGCGGGCCGATCGTGCCATCCGGCTTCGAGACGGCCGGGTGGTGCCCGGGAGCGTGCAGGCCACGCGGCGGACCGGGCGGGCGCCGGAGCAGCTCGACCAGCCCCGCCGGCTGTCCCGGGGCGACGCCCTCAAGCTCGGCCTGGCCAGCACCGGGCGCCGGCCGCTGCGCACGGCCATCACCGCCGCCGGGGTGGCCATCGGCATCAGCGTGATGAGCCTCATCCTCTCCCTGGCCTCGGGCCTGCAGCAGCAGGTGGTCAACACCGTGTCCGGGGACGTCCAGCTGCAGGCGGTGCAGATCCAGGGTTCGCTGCCGGGCACCCCGGCCAAGGCCATGGACGCGGAGACCCTGGCCACCCTGGACGGCCTGGACGACGTCAAGGTCGGCTGGGGGCAGTCGATCGTCGGCGGCACGCTCGCCCCGGTCGGGAACCCCGGGGCGGGGGCCCTGGCCGTCGTCACCAACCTGCCCCCCCAGCGGTCGGGCACGCCCTCCCCCAGCATCCTCGCCGCCGGCTCCCTCCCCTCCGACGACGAGGCCTCCCAGATCGTCATCACGGAGCAGCAGGCCCAGCGCTTCGGCTGGACGCCGCAGCAGGCGATCGGCAAGGCGGTGCTGTTCACCGGCCAGTACCCGGGACCACCCAGCGGGAGGCCGGGGCCCAGGCCCATGCCGCTGGCGCTGACGGTGGTCGGGGTGGCACGGGGGGAGCCGGCCGGCGATCCCTCCTGGAGCCTCATCCCCTACGAGCTGGCCAATCGTTACTCGGCTGACATCACCGCCGCCAACCACTGGGACAAGCAGCCCTACACCAGCATCACCCTGCTCGCCGACTCGCTCCAGCACGTGGATCAGCTCCGCAGCGAGGTGCAGGGCATGGGCTTCCAGGCGGTGACGGCGAACGACGAGCTGCGCCAGTTCGCTGAGCGGCTCGGCTACGTCGAGCTGGCGCTGGCCGGGCTGGCCATCATCGCGCTGGCGGTGGCGGCCCTCGGCATCACGAACACCATGTTCTCGGCGGTGGTCGAGCGGACACGCGAGATCGGGGTGTTCAAGGCCTTGGGCGCCCGGGCCCGTGACCTCTCCTTGATCTTCGTCACCGAGGCGGCCCTGATCGGGGTGGCCGGCGGCCTGGTGGGCATCGCGGTCTCGGCGCTGCTGGCCCAGCTCGGTAACCAGGTGATCGAGCAGATCGCTCGGGGGCAGGGGGCGGTCGGGAGCGCCTTGGACCTGTTCCACCTCTCGCTCTCCACGGCCGTGATCGGCCTCGTCCTGGCGGTGGCGGTGAGCGCGGTCAGCGGGCTGCTGCCCGCGCTCCGGGCCTCGCGCCTGGACCCGGTCCAGGCCCTGCGGTACGAGTGACCGTCCGGGCGGGGCGCCCCGCCCGGACGTCACGTTGACAGACGAATTTGGAGGGCGTCACCGGCGGGGCGGCGCCTGGGGGTGCCCTCCGCCCCGGGTGGCCTCCCCAGGAGCGGGTAAGATCATCTCGACCCGGCGGCAAGGGAAGCCGGTGAGGCCCGACGAGGGCCGGGGCCTTGGGCCGATTCCGGCGCTGTCGCGCAACTGTGAGCGGGGAGCCCCCGCCAGGAGCCACTGGAGCCATCGCTCTGGGAAGGCGGCGGTCGGGCGAGGATCCGCGAGCCAGGAGACCTGACCGTCGGGGATGCGAGCCCCGTCCGCGCGGGATCGGTGGGGGGTGCCTCTGGGACGGCCGGGCCCCTCCGAGGGGGCTCCCCGTGAGCGGCCTCATGGGGGCGCCCGCCGGACGGGGGTGGGAGGGCCGCCAGAGGAGGCATTCGTGCGTCAGTGCATCCGGTTCGGGGCCAGCGCGTCACTGGCCCTCGTCCTCTCCGTCGTCGCCGCCTGCGGGGGCTCGGGGGGCCACCCCACCGCCAGCCCTGGCTCCGCGGGATGCCCGGCCGCGCCCCACCACGCCTACGTGGTGGTCCAGCACCTCTCGGGGGGCGTGCTCCAGCGCTGCGTCGGCTTCGGCGGGTCGACCATCGACGGCGATCAGCTCATGGCGCGGAGCGGGATCGAGTACCAGACCCAGACCTTCAGCGGCCTGGGCAAGGCCGTGTGCCAGATCGACCGCGAGCCCGCCCACTTCTCGACCTGCTTCCCCAAGGACCAGCCCTACTGGGCCCTGTACGAGTCGAGGCACGGTGGGCCCTGGATCACGCCCTCCACCGGCTACGCCACGCTGGTGCTGGGCGACGGCGACGCGTTGGGATGGAGGTACCAGCCCGCCAGCGGCTCGCCGGCGCCCCCACCCCTGCCGCGACGGGGACGCTGAGCCGGGTGCGCGCCCGCGCCGTCCTGGCCTGGTCGGCTGCCTGCCTGGTGATCGTGCTCTCCACCACCAACCCGGCCTACCGCGGCCTGGTGCTGGCGGCGGCGGTCGCGGTCGTGGTCGCCGGCGTCGGTCTGACCCGAGCGCGGCCGCTGCTGGTCGCGGCCGCCACCCTGGCCGCCTCCACGGCGGTGCTGAACCTGGTGTCGGCGCACGTCGGCGCCGACGTCCTGGTCGCCCTGCCCGCCTGGCTCCCCGCCATCGGCGGTCCCTACACCGCCGAGGCCCTGGTCTACGGCCTGAGCGCGGGCATCACCCTGGCGACAGCCCTGCTGGCGGTGGCCCCGATCTCGCTCCTGCTCGAGCCCTCCGAGGTGGTCGACGCCCTGCCCGGAGCGCTGGCCCGGACCGGGGCTGCGGTCGCTGCCGCCCTCAACCTGGTCCCCAGCCTGGCCGCCAGCTTCACGGCGGTGGTGGAGGCGCAGCGCCTGCGCGGCTGGCGGCCCCGGGGCCCAGCCGCCTGGGCGGCGGTGGTGGTGCCGGTGGTGCTGAGCGCGATCGAGGACTCCATCCAGCTGGCCGAGGCGATGGAGGCGCGTGCCTTCGGCAGCGGGCCCAGGACACGCTTGCGGGGGCCCGGCCTCGGCTGGGAGGATCGCCTGGTGGTCGGGGCCGCCGCGGCGGCGGTGGCCCTCTTCCTGGCCGCCCGGGCGCTCGGCGAGGTGGCCGAGTGGGACCCCTACCCCTTCCTGAGCCCGCCCTCGCTGGCGCCGGTGCCCGCCGTCGCTTGCCTGGCGCTGGCGCTTCCCAGCTGGCCATGGCGCTCGCGCGCGTCGACCGCCTGACCTACTGGTACCCGGGGGCCGACCGGCCGGCGCTCGCCGGCGTCGAGCTGGAGATCGAGGCTGGCCTGACCGTGGTCGCCGGGCCCTCGGGAGGGGGGAAGTCGACCTTGCTTCGCCTCTTCAACGGTCTCGTGCCCCACTTCCACGGCGGCCGCTTGGCCGGCCGGGCCGTGGTGGCTGGCCTCGACGTGGCGAGCACGCCCACCCGACGCCTGGCCAGGGAGGTCGGGTTCGTCTTCCAGGACCCCGAGCTCCAGACCGTGCGTGGCCTGGTCGCGCAGGAGGTCGCCTTTGGACCCGAGAACCTGGCCGTGCCCGAGCGCGACCTGCCCGGGCGGGTCGACGAGGCCCTGGAGGCGGTGGGCATGGGGGCGCTGCGCGAGCGCAGGGTCCGCACCCTGAGCGGAGGTGAGCGGCAACGTCTGGCCCTGGCCGCCGCCCTGGCGGTGCGGCCCCGCCTGGTCGTGCTCGACGAGCCCACCTCCCAGCTCGACCGTGACGGCTCACGTCGGCTGGTGGCGATCTGCCGGGATCTGGCCCGCGGTGGCCGGGCGGTGGTGGTGGCCGAGCACCGTCTGGAGTCACTGCTGCCGGCGGCCCGGCGGGTGGTCTTGGTCGAGGGCGGCCGGGTCACGGTGCACCACGATCCCCGGGCGGCCGCCGCCGGGCTGCCCAGCCCGCCCGCCATCGTGCGCCTCGGCCTCCAGCTGGGCTGGAGCCCGTTGCCCCTGACGCCCGAGGAGGCGCCGCCGCTCCGCCTCCGGGCCGGGGGTGGGGAACCCTCCCGCTCGCCGGGACCGGAGGGGTGGGCGCTCCGCGAGGTCAGCGTCGGCCCTGCCGGGCGAGCTGTCCTGGAGGGGGTGGACCTGGCCGGCGGCGCTGGAGAGGTGGTGGTGCTGATGGGGCCCAACGGCGGCGGCAAGAGCACCCTCCTCCGGCTGCTGGCCGGTGCCCTTCGTCCGCTGGCGGGGCGGGTTGAGCGCCGGCCGGGACGGGTCGCCTACCTGCCCCAGAACCCGACCGTGCTCCTGCATCGGCCCACGGTGCGGGACGAGGTTCGCTTCACCCTGGAGCGGGCCGGCGACCCCGAGCCGCCCGAGGTCATCCTGGAGCGCCTGGGCTTGCTGGAGGTGGCGGGGAGCTACCCTCGAGATCTCTCCACCGGGCAGCGCCAGCGGGCGGCCCTCGCCGCCGTGTTGCCTGGCTCGCCCGCCCTGGCCCTCCTGGACGAGCCCACCCGGGGCATGGACGGGGAGGCGCGAGCCGCCCTCCGTGCCCTGCTGGCCGAGCTGAGGGGGCGGGGGACGGCGATCGTGCTGGCCACCCACGACGCCGACCTCGCGGCCGAGGTCGGTGACCGGGTGGTCAGGGTGGGGGAGGGGGTGGCCAGGGACCTGGGCCCGCCTGCCCTCGCCCTCTCCGGCGATGCCGAGTTCGCCACCCAGATCGGTCAGCTCTGCCCGGGGGGGCCGGTCACGGTGGAGGGGGTGCTGCAGCGCTGGGCTGCGGCCGCGCCAGCGGAGAGGGCCGGGGGATGACCACCCGAGGGAGGCGGCGCTGGCTGCCCGAGGCCCCGCCCGCAGTCCCCCTGGCGGCGGTCTCCCTGCCCGGGATGGGCCTGTTCGTCTGGCCGTTCGTCGTCCCCGGCGGGGTGCCCGACGCCCCCGCCCTGGCCCTGTCCTTGGCGGCGGCCCTGGGCCTCCTCCTGGTCGAGCTCGGCGCCCGCCGCCTCGATGCCCGGCGGCTGGCGCTGCTGGCCGTCCTGGCCGCGGTCGACACTGGCCTGCGGCTTGCGGTCGTGACCGGGATCGGAGGCTTCAGCCCCATCTTCTTCCTGGTCCTGTGCTCCGGGTTCGTCCTCGGCCCCTCCTATGGGTTCCTGGTGGGCGCCGACTCCATCCTGGTCTCGGCGCTGGGCGAGGGTGGGGTGGGGCCCTGGCTGCCCTACCAGGTGTTCGCCACTGGCTGGGTCGGGGCCTGGGCGGGGCTGGCCGGCCTGGCCTGGGGACGGGCGGTCGGGATGGGTCGACCGGGAGCCGGGGGGGCGGGCCGGCAGGTCTCGCGCGGCGCCGTCCTGGTCCTGGCCGTCGTCGGCCTCCTCAGCGGCTGGGCCTTCGGGGCGCTGATGGACGTCCAGACCTGGGTCGCCGGCTACGGCGGCAACCCCACCCTGGGCTGGAGCCCGGGGCTGTCGCCGGCGGGCGCGCTCTCCCACTTCGCCCGCTTCTACCTGGTCACCTCGCTCGTGTACGACAGCTTTCGGGCGGTGGGCAACCTGCTCATGGTCCTCCTGCTCGGCCCTCCCGTCCTCGCCGCCCTCTCTCGCCTCCGTTCCCGGCTAAGCTTCGAGGTGGTGAAAGAGTGATGCAGGCGTCCACCTATCCCCTCGTCGATGCCGACGAGGCCCTGGCCGTGGTCCTGGAGCGCACGCCGGTGCTGGCGGCGGAGGAAGTGCCCCTCGCCCAGGCCTGGGGACGGGTCCTGGCCGAGGACCTGGTCGCGACCTACCAGCTTCCCCCCTTCCCGGCCAGCGCCGTCGACGGCTACGCCATCCGGGCGGCCGACGGAGGCGGGCGCCTCCGGGTGGCGGGCGAGTCGGCCGCGGGACGGCCGTTCCCCGGCCCGTTGCCCGAGCGCGCTGCCGTCCGCATCCTCACCGGCGCCGTGGTCCCGCCAGGGGCGGACAGCGTGGTCATGGTCGAGGAGACCCGGGAGGAGGGCGGGGAGGTGCTGGTGCCAGAAGGCTTCCCGGCCGGACGCAACCTCCACCGACCGGGCGAGGACCTCCGCCCCGGCGAGCTGGTCGCGCCCCGCGGGGAGCCGCTCGGACCGGCCGAGCTGGGGCTGGCGGCGGCGCTGGGGATCTCGCGACTGCGGGTCCACCGCCGGCCGCGGGCAGCGCTGCTCTCCACCGGCGATGAGCTGGTGGAGGTGGGGGAGACCCCCGGGCCGGGCCAAATCGTGGACTCCAACCGTTGGGCGTTGCTGGCGGCGTTGCGCGAGGCCGGGGCGGAGGTCACCGTGCTCGGGATCGCGCCCGACGACCCGGAGGCGCTGCGGCGGCTGGTGGTCGAGGCGCTCCGCGACCACGACCTGCTCGTGACCTCGGGTGGGGTCTCGGTCGGCACCCGCGACCTGGTCAAACCCCTGCTCGAGTCCCTGGGCCAGGTTCACCTGGGCCGGGTCAAGCTGAAGCCGGGCAAGCCCTTCACCTTCGCCACCCTCCCCGAGGGACGCTTGGCTTTCGGGCTGCCGGGCTTCCCGGTCTCCTCCCTGGTCACCTTCGAGGTCTTCGTGCGCCCGGCGCTGCGCAAGCTGCAGGGCTACCGTCAGCTACACCGGCCGACCCTGCCGGTTCGTCTCGGCTTCGCCGCCGGGGCGAGCGGCGACCGGACCGAGTACCAGCGGGTGACCCTGCGACGGGTGGGCGGCGAGCTGGTGGCGGAGACCACCGGCTCCCAGTCCTCGTCCCGCCTCATGTCCCTGGTCGGGGCCCATGCCCTCATCCGGGTCCCACCCGGGGATCGAGGGCTCCCGGCGGGGACCGTGGTGGAGGCGCTCATCCTCTCCCTGCCCGGCTGAGGCCGGGGATGGCAGGGGCCTATGCCCTGCTCTGGTCGGGCGGGAAGGACAGCGCCCTGGCCCTGGACCGTGCCCGACGGGCGGGCATGGAGGTCGGCTGCCTGCTCACCCTCTACGACGCGGCCACCGACCGGGTGCGCTTCCACGGGACGCAGGTGTCGATGCTCCGTGCCCAGGCCGAGGCGGTCGGGGTCGAGCTGCGGGCCGTCCCCACCTCCTGGGAGGAGATGGACGGGCGGCTGCGGGCTGAGCTGGTCGGGCTCCGGGAGATGGGCTTCGCCGGGGTGGTGCTGGGCGACATCCACCTGGCCGACGTGCGGGCCTGGTACGAGGAACGGGTCCGGGGGGCGGGCCTGGAGCACGTGGAGCCGCTCTGGGGCGAGCCGCCGGCCGCCCTCCTGGCCGAGTTCGTCGAGACCGGCGGCCGGGCGGTGGTCACCTGCGTCGAGCTGGCCCGGCTGGACGAGGCCTGGTTGGGGCGGATCATCGACCCTGACTTCGCCCGCGACATCGCCGGCCAGGCCGTGGACCCGTGCGGGGAGCGCGGCGAGTACCACTCCTTCGCCTTCGCCGGTCCCGCCTTCCGTGCCCCGGTGCCCTGGAGGCCGGGGCCCCGACGGAGCGATGGCCGTTTCGTCCAGCTCGACCTGCTCCCCGAGGGGCGACGCTGAGAGGGCAGTCGGTGGGGAGGGGCGGCCTGGCCGAGGGGCGTGATCGAGGCGGGAAGTCGGCCGGCATCGCCCGCCGCTGGGTGCCCTCCTTGACCAGGTGGCGGATCGCGTCTACGACATCCCGGCGGCAATGCCCCGCCGGGCGGCCGCCCCGGCCCTGCTGCAACCCGGGCTCGGGCAGCGTGGGCTCGGTGACCGCCCGCCCCGCGTCGCTCATGTCCAAGGGGTAGCCCGGCCCCCGGCCGCTGTGGCCGATCCCGCCCGGGCAGCACCGGCACCGCACCCATCGCCGCTGGCGGCGGTCATGGCCCGGCGTATGACCTGAGCCCGCGCGGCTCCCCCTGGGTTCCTGGTCGTCACCAATCGGGATCATGGGGCCCGCGCCCCCACCGGCGCCAGCGACACGCCGACGTGTGGGGCGGCCCACCCACACGCGGCCCACCGCTCCCGCTCACCGGCCAGAGTTCAACCGGCCCCCGCGCTTCCGACGGGGAGCCCTTTCGTGGGCAACCTCGTCAGGGGGGTGCCGTCCCATGGGACGATCGCTCCATTCAGCGGCAACGGCAGGAGAGGCACGTCATCGCCATGCCTCCCCTGCCGGCCTGCATCAACGGTTGGTCAGGTCCAGGCGGTCGTCGAACCGCCAGTTCTCCTCGGCCTCCCAGACCGCGTGGAGCAGCTCCTCGTAGGCATCCTGGGCGCTGGGACCGCACCGAGCCTCTACCAACCTCCGGCCGGGCTCCGGCCCGCCGGGGGTCGCCGTGGTCGGGCGAGCGGAGCACTGAGCTTCACGAGTGGTCCGGTGCACGTAGCCGAGTTGAGGACGTACGCATACGCACTCGACCTCCAGCCCGCAGTGGACGCAGTACTCCCGACCGTGCGCCGCTTGCTCCCACCCGAGCGTCCGGCCTCCGCTCATGCCGCCACCTCGGAGACCGACCAGAAGACGCCCCCTGGGGATCTCGGGGCGTGCCGGTCGGGCCTCTCGGAGGTCGTCGGTGGGCCCATGCGAGAGAGCCGCCGGGCGACGGCGAAGCCCGGCCCGGCGCGATCAGCGCGAACCAAGCCACGCGGGGTGACGTGCCCCCGCTCGAGGATCAGCCATCCCCCGGCGACCGTGGTCGCCTCGTCCCACCGCTGGCCCAAAGAGGGCTCATGCCGGCCCGTTTCGGCGTGGAGATCACGGGTCCCGTGGCCGGTCGGCGGGCAGGCCCCGGTCGGAGGATGGCGCCTGACAGCGGCCGGATCGGCCTCGCGCCTCTCCTCGACCCGGCGAACCGGTGAGCCCCTGGCGACGTCGACGGGGATAGCCCCAACCCGGTGGGTCTCGCCCGGTCGGCCGGGGTGGTGGCCAACGGCGTAGGGGGCGTGGAACGATTCGGTTTGGGCGTCGCGATGCGACCTCCTGCCCAGGTATCCGTGGGCAGCGCCCGGAACCTCGAGGTTGCAGGTCGTGCCGACCTTGAAGAAGCCGGGCTCGCAGTTCCGGTAGAGGCCACAGGAGATCATGAAGGGCATGGTCACCCGCTCCTCCCTGAAGATCGCGGGCCCCCCGGACCTGGCCCTCCTGGGGGTGCCCATGGGGCCCGCACCGACGACCAACCCGGGCTGGGCAGCGTGAACCTCGTACCGGAGAGGCCGCTGCCGCACGACGCCGATGACGGCACCCGCACGACGGTGTCCATCGGCTCCTCGATCCCGGGGGCGTGGATGCCCTCGAGCGCAACCCTCTTCGGGTCCTCGGGTTGCACCTGTCGGCATGCCCACCAAGCGATGCATCGGTCGAATCGACATCGGAAATCTTGAAAACCAAAAGACCGACGGCCTATTTCGGCAGGGTCGATCGCACGGAGGCTGCCCGTCGCCCGAGGGCCGTATCCCGCCGAGGAGCGGTAACGACCGCGGGACCGGCGGGGACACCGCTCTCCGGGGGCGGCCGGCCTCGCCGTGATGGCCGCGATCGTGGGCCCAATCATCGGCGTGTTCGCGCAGCCGAGCAGATGCGGCAGAGGCGACTGAACGTGATCTCGCTCGCGTGTGGCGGCGACGCCCGCACCGGCCCCCGGAGTGCCGCCTCGGCCGTCGGGCGGAGGCCACCTGGCGCATCCCGCCGGCGCTGCCTCCGAACGATCGCGATCGCCGTGAGCGGCCGGTCGGCAACCACCTAGCCCCGTGCGGCCACCGCTTCCCACTAGGACCTCGCGGTTGCGGGGAGCGCCCGAAGATCAGGTCGAGCCAACGAACGGTCGTCGGCGCGCGAGCAGCCAGACGTGTCGGTCGTCGGGATCGAAACGTGGCCGGGGCGATCGTCGCGAAGGTTGATACGCCCTGGGGCCTGCCTGCCGTCACCGCCGAGTGCCCCGGGGCGCGAAACCCGGGCCAAGCTCCCGACCTCCTCGCGGGGCGACCAGGGGACCCCCTCGGGTCCGATGGCGCGCCCGAGGACATCCACCCTGGAGGCGCGGTTCTCCTTTCAGCTCCTGGTTCGGATCCGAGAGGTGAGCGACGCCGTTGCCGCTGAGTAAGCGATCGTCTCATGCGGCACCCCTCACGGGGTTGCCCTCGCGGGCTTCGCGCTTCCCCGCCGCGTGCCCGAGAAGCCCGGGTCTCACCGGGGTCCCCACGAGGCCGGCCTGGGGACCCCATCGGAGCGTGCTCCGATGGGGAACCCTCGTGGGGCACCCCTCCGGGCCATCGTGCGGGAGCGCGGCCATCGCCCAGGCCCCCCGATGGACGGCGGCACGCCGGCCGTCGGGCCGGGCGCCGAGGCCGCTCAGGAGCTCGCTTCCGTCTCGGACCAGGTCCTCGTCGACCTCGGCGGGATCGACCCCCACCAGCCCCCCTCCCTGAGCGGCGAGTGCAGCTTCCACCTCCTCGGCCCCGAACCGCGCGAGGCGGTCCCGAGGCTCGACCACGATCGGGGTCACGGTCGGGTCACGCCGCAAGGCCAGGAACCTCCGACGC
>Ga0209061_1001677_pt1 | contig 34207 bp, 26 predicted proteins | sample Coa_R1_10_FD_187157 | JGI IMG/M metagenome (GOLD analysis project Ga0209061, IMG submission 187157) | Surface soil microbial communities from Centralia Pennsylvania, which are recovering from an underground coalmine fire - Coalmine... | ecosystem: Environmental > Terrestrial > Soil >... | reverse complement strand
GCGCATAGTTCCGACTCTCCGCCTCCAACTGGAAAAACCGGTTCTCATACCGCACCACCCAATCCTCGCTGATGCTCCGTTCGCTCTCCAGGCGGAAGACCTTATCCAGTTCGCTCGCCCCCGGAGCCCGCCGGTGATAATCTTCCCGCCTCGCTGGTACTCGCCCAAACCGCCTGTTGTGCTCCGGCAAATACTCCCGCTCCAGATACCGATTCGCCTCGGCGTGACTCGAGATCTGTTTCCGCCGCAGCTTCTTCACCAGCCGGTCCTGGTGTGTCCCGTGTATCCTCTCCACCCGCCCCTTCGCCTGCGGCGAATTCGCCATGATCAGTTCGATCCCCAGCTTCTGGCACATGCGCCCGAACTGCGTGATCGGTTCTTCCCCTCTCATCCGCTCCTGGGCGTTCGCCGGGCGCTTGTAAAGGTTTTTCCCGTCCACATACAGCGCCAGCGGCACCCCGTAGCGCTCAATCCAGGCCCGCAGCGCCCCCGCCGCCGCCCAGATCGTCTCTTCCTCCCCCAGCCGCGCCAGCGTCGTGTTCGTCGCATCGTCCACCAGGTCCATCAAACATCCTTCCGGCCCTCGCCCCTCCAGCCAGTCATGAAAACTCCCGTCCATCTGCACCCACTCCCCAAAGTGCTCCTTCCGCTCCCTCCGGCGACGATGCGGCTTCCTCCGCCGCTCCCGGCTCCACAACCCTGCCCCCAGCATCCACCGCCGCAGCGTCTCCGCCTCCACTTCCTCCCCGTCCTCCGACCTCAGATGTTCTGCCGCCAAGGTCGGACCAAATCGCTCTCCCACCGCCCCGCCATACTTCTCCCCCACCAGCCCCAGAATGCGGCGGCGAAATCCTTCCCCGTATGCCCGGTTCGACCGCCGCCCCGCGCTGCGGTGCTTCAGACCTGCCGCCCCTTCCTCCCGGCACCGCTTCCACAGCCGCTTCGCCTGCCGGTAGCTCACCCGCATCAGCCACCCGGCGTCCACCAACCGCAACTCCCCGCTCTTCACCCTCGCCAGTACCTCTACCCGGTTCAACTCCCTCTTGCTCATCTCCGTCCGCCCCAATTTGACCTCCTTCCAGAGGTCTTATTAGGGGACATTTCTAACGAGGACAAAAGGGGACATTATCATCGAGGTACAACACTGAAATGCCAGCCTCGTTTGCAGCCCGGCGGGGAATAGAAGGCCTCGCTCGCGCCGAGGCTGTTGCAGGGAAGTATTGCAACCCCTGCGTGATATCGCGGCAAAAACCACTTCCAATTCTTAACCACTACAATACGGTTCTATCTTTCGGCCGCCACGGAAGCAGCCGCAACGTTCCACCCATCAACGGCGACGTACGGTCTTGCGCCCTGCAAGGCATCCTTCGAATAACTGGCCGAAATTTCGCGTTCTTCGCCGGGCATCAATTCGAAGTAATTGTCCTGCCAAAGCACAGGCAAAATTTCAGAGCCATGCTCGCCCTTGTCCACCTGAAGGTGAATGAAGAAAGCAAGGTGAGAAGACGGATTCTCGACCGTCACCCGCGTGATGTTCCGGCTGCCTTCCTCGCGCGTCGCGGCGTGGATATTCAGCCGCACCTGGGGAAGATTTTTCAGTTCCGTGAAATCCGCGTAGCCGCTCACCGGCGTGTAGTACCACGTCGAATGGTCCCAATCGGGCACGTCAGGCCTGGTTGAGAGCCAGTAGAAATTCGTGCTCACCTGCTTTCCGGCTTCATCCTTCAGAGTCAGCCGCAGGAAATACGTGGTCGAAAGGCCATCAAGCTTCGGCACCTGAAACACGCGCGTACTGCTGTTCGAAGGCACATCGATTGCCTGTTGTCTGGAAAATTCCCTTTTGAGGTCGATGTTGTAAACCACCGCGCTGACCCTCATTTTCGGATAAGCGCGAAGGTGCGAATTTACAACCACCACGGAATTATCATCGTAGGAGTATTGCACATGCAGGGGTTCGCACGCCTTCTTCGTGCCGAAATAGCCTCCCGCCGGCCGCAGATAGTAATCATAAAGGTGCCAGATCAGGCTCGGCCATGCGTTGTTCAGCATCCATTGAATGACGCCGGTGGAAACAAATTCGTTCCGCCGGTAACCTTCAAACATCGCGCGCTCGCCTTCATAGGTCATAAGCTGCGACTTCTCGGCATAATCCTCAACGCTGTTGGCCTGCCCGTAACGCTCATTCAGCGCGGTTGTAAAGGTATTTATCGTTTTGAACTCCCCGCCGCCGGCATGGAACTCCCAGACAGAATCGATCGGCCACAGGTGGTCCGCCGGGAGCATCATTTTGAGCGATGAAACAGGCGGCACTGCCGGTCCGGGACTGATTTCCGTTGCGAAGCCAAACGCCCCGCCGTGCTTCGTATCCAGCAGCCAGTAGTTGGGCGGGACCCAGTCATACGGGCCGTTCATCTTCAGCCCGGAGGGGCCTGTTACAGTCGTCGGACGCGCCGTTGCGGAAGACTGGTGCGGATTGGGCCAGTGCGACTCTGCAAGGACGTTCAGGTACATCTGCTCGACGCGCGGAGGCGGCGGATTATCGCTCCCGTAAAGCCACCCCAGCATGCAGGGATGGTTGCGAAGGCGATGGATTTGATCGCGCAGCGAATCTGCCGCGACGGTGTAATCCTCGGGTTTCCACTGTTTCCATCTTTCCCAATGATCGCAGCAGCACCAGCCGGCCAGAACCAGAATCCCATACCGGTCGCAAAGATCAAAGAAATGATTGTCGATGATCTTCCCTTCGAGCCGGATGGTGCTGAGGTGCATGTCTTTGACATATTGGATTTCTTCTTCGGTCTTCTTCGGATCGAAGCGCAGCATCATGTCCGGCGCCCACCCGCCCCCGAGAATCAGAATCGGCTTGCCGTTCACAAAGTATTCGCGGTAGCCGCTCGAATTAAGCTCTGAAGTAATTTCGCGAATGCCGAAATCGGCTTCCTGGCTGTCGGAAACCGCTGTGCCGGTTTCAAACGCAAGCTTCAGGTGATAGAGGTTCTGCGGCCCCATCTGCCACGGCCACCACAGGCGCGGATTGCGGAAGTTAAGCTGCGTAAAATGCCCGGGATCAAAAGCCACCTCGCGCGTCTCGCCGGCTTTGAGTTCAACCGCCTGCTGAAAGTCAACTCCGCCGATACTGCCTTTCAAAACGCCGCGCACGCCATGGTCTGTGGCATTTTGGAGTTCGGCGCGCACGGTGAGATGCGCGACTTCAAGGTTGGGCAGATCGAATTTCGTCTCGACCTGCGGATAACGCAATGCGACCGGTCCTGTTGCCGTGATCGAAACGCTTCGCCACAGGCCCATGTCTTTGTCCGGAGGCGCCGGGTTCCAATCCACCCACGTAATGCCCAGATCATCGGCGTTGGGTGCCGAAACTTCAACGGCCAGGGTGTTTGTTTTCCCCGCCTGGGCCTGGCTCGTGACGTTGAAGTCATAAGTCCGCCACATGCCCACCACCTTGTCGGGCCCGGCAATTTCATGCCCGTTCAACCAGATGGTCGCTCGATAGTTGATGCCGCCAAAATGGAGCCAGATTTGTTTGCCCGCAAAGCTCTCCGGCAGTCGAAAGGTGGTCCGGTACCACCATGGAACATTGAAAGGACTGTCCGCAGGCATGGGAAGGTTTGAGAAATTCGCTCCGATAGGATAGGTTGTGCCCGGAATCGAGCGAAGGTTCATGCCGAAGTACGGATCACGATAGACGTTGTTCTTTACCAGCGCGGCAAGAACGGTAGAGGGAACATCCGCTTTATACCAGCCGGATGGACTGAAATCACTCCGCGAGACGGCGCTCCCCTGCTGCGGGACCTGTGCTGAAGATTGCAGTTCCCAGTTTTTTGTGAGCTTGATGTAATGGGAAGGCGACTGCGGAGATTGCGCCGCAAGGAACGTCGCAGCGCTGATTAAGGATGAAATCACGAAAAGGCAAACCTGTGCGCGCATGGCGGTCTCCTCGTTCGATTGCTTCATTCGCTTTTCTTCGAGCCCGACTTTCAGAAGCAGGCTGTTGGGGCCGCATTCCTGCGGCCAATTGCGATATCCGGCCCTAGTGCGGTACAACGGGCAGCACCAGGACAGATGGATGCTCACTGTCGTGGTAGATTGTGTTTGTGGCCTTCACCCATCGTGAGGCTGACTCCGGGTCTTCACCGGTATTGGGGTTACGGTCGAAACGGGGAAAATTGCTGCTTGAGACTTCCAGCCGCAATCGGTGCCCCGCCTTGAATACGTTGCTCGTTGACCAGAGATCGATCGTGAATTTGTAAATCTGTCCGGGATTCATGAATTCCGGCGTGACCTGGGAATCGCGATAGCGGGCGCGGATAATGCCTTCCGTGAGGTTCTGGGCGAAACCGTTGGGCCACACATCCACCAGCTTTCCCGTGAAATCCGTATCGACAGCAGAGGAACTGGCGTAAAGCACCAGCTTCACGGGGCCGGTTGCTTCAAAATCCTGCTTGAAGGGCGGGGTCGTATAGACCAGCACATCCGGACGCGCTTCATCCGGCCGCTGATCAACCGGTCCCGGCATCAGATGAGCAGCGTCACAGCAGAGAGGCCCGCCAAGCGTTGGCACAGGGTTTTCAGGATCGTAAACATAATGATCGCCGGGTTCGGATTGAGGGGGCGTCATGGAAAGGCTGCCGTCGCCCGTCAGCGAATTTGCTTTGCCGCCCGAGTGGAGATAAAAGTCGGTGCTTTTCGCGCGGGCCGGAGGCCAACGGCTTTCCTCGCGCCAGGTGTCATCCCCCATCACGAAGATTCTGACCGGCTTCTCGTTTTCAACTCCATTATCGATGCCTTTCAGCAGATGGTCGTACCAGCGCAGTTCGATTTCATCCAGATCGAAGTCGGCCTGCGGGCCAAAGTCCACTTCGCCGATTTTTCTTCCATTGCCGGCGTGGCCGCCGATCACAACCATCAAGCGGGTTTCATTGCGTGCAGCCTCAGTCCCACCGTGCGCGCGGATGCCTTCATAGTTGCGCAGCGAACCGCCCTGGAAAATGTCATACCACGCGGCAACGATGTAGGCCGGGACCTTGATGTCCGGATAATGCTCTTCAATCGCCCAGCGCTTCCAGTAATCGTCGAATGTCGGATGCTTCAGCCAGTCGAGAAAGTAGGGCGCCAGCGCGCCCAGGTCCTTCGGCCAGGGTGAACCCGGTCCGAAATTGTACAGAGGATATTGGCTGAGCGGCAGCGTCCACATGCCATCGCGCGCGTTGGTGACGTCGGCGACTTTGCGGGCGAGCGTATTCTGCGCCAGGCCGGAGGTCCACGACTCATTGAACCACTGCTCGAATGCGCCGCCCTGGTAAGTCCAGCCGTCGTGATAGTTCGAAGCCGTCACAAACGGGAAAATCCCCGCGAGATGCGGCGGATGCGCAATGGCCGCAAGCATCTGCGTAGCGCCCACGTAGGACCCGCCCACCATTCCCACTTTTCCATCGGAGTAAGGCAGCGAGGCGGCCCATTCCACCGTGTCATAGCCGTCCTGCGATTCGTACTTGAAGGGATACCACTCGCCCTGCGACGTGTATCGCCCGCGCACGTCCTGCACGACAGCTATATATCCGCGCTCCGCAGCTTTCATGGCGAAGCCGAGGCTGCCGTCTTTGTTGTAAGGTGTCCGCTCAAGGATCACCGGGAATTTGCCGGGCGCGTCGGGCCGGTAGATGTCCGCGTGCAGGACCACGCCGTCCCGCATGGTGGCGGGAACGTTGCGCTGGATGATGACGTGATAGCGCTCCGCCGCGCACACCGGAAGCGCCGCCGCGATCATGAGGAGAACTGCTGCAAGGGACCCGTAATGCGTTCGTTTCATTCTGCGCTCCGTGTGAAATCCGGATCGTATGAGGTGACTTGATCGAGTCTGGTCCGTAAGGCGGCAAGTATATTCCACAAACGCCGGCAAGTGAAGAAGGATCGCGCCAACTGGCAGACGGGCATTCCGATCTTCGGAAGGATTTTGCCTGCCCCGATGCCTCCAGGCGGGCCGCGGACCTGATGGCGACGGACAATCTGATTAATCGACCGGCTCATTTTTGGGGCAAAGACCGGCGTCAGAGAGAGCGACGGGCGCTTTCACGCGGCATAGAGCAGCCCTGTAGCAAGGCTTGGCCGCTCTTCGGAAATAAGGCCCCTGCCCAGTGGGGCGAACCACTTCGCCGTTGCGGAAGCGTCTCATTACAGATCAGGCGCAATTCATCTGGGTTTCCCGAGGTGTGTCCTTGCATGCGTCGACGGATCCCGACCAGTCTTCGACGGCCTTTCCTTTGCCATGGATTACTGCGCCGCGCAATCAGGTCAGGCTGTGGCAGGGTCGGGCTGGTTGGGGTCGCGCCTGGTCCAGCGATAAGCGGCCACTGAATTTTTCCAGAAGACTTTCTCAGCGGCGGCGCGGCCTTTGCCGAGGACATATTCGCGGACGAGGGTCAATTCCTGCGGGTAGGTTTCAATGTGGTCGCTGTTGGGCCAGTCGCTGCCGTAGATCAGACGGTCTTCGCCGAAGATCTCCCACAGCCGGTCAAGCGTCGGCCTGTAAAAATCGAGATCCAACCGCAGCTTGCCATCGACGCGCCTCAGGACTTCCGAGACCTTGACATAAACCTGCGGCCGCCTGCCGAGTTCGCGGAGGTTCGCCTCGACATTTCTTTTTACGTCCGGGTCAGTGGGTTCGGCCATTTGCGGCAGATGGTCGATGACGATGCGCAGATTGGGAACCATATCCGTCAGCCGCACAATCGCCGCGATCAGCGTCGGATCGGGATTGGCCGTATCCATTTCGAGGCCGGCATTGGCAAGCTCCTTGAGGCCGTTGACAAACTCCGCGTTTTCAAGCTGCGTGCTCAAGTCTCTGCCCCACAGATTGCCGCAGCGAATGCCGAGAAAGAGCGGATTGCGATGGAAGCGTTCGAGCTGCCTGCGGAAGTCGCGCTTCTCAGGCTCCAGGTCGCCGACCATTCCCACAATGATCGGGGCCTTGGCCGCGACATCCAGCACCCACTGATTATCTTCCAGCCACGGGCTGCACTCGACTTCAATCGCGCCCACGACGCCCTGGCCCTTGGTCACGTGCAGATAGCGCTCCGGCAGCGCCGGTTTGTAAAGAATTTTGTCGTCCTTGGGCGGCCACGGGACGCCTTCCGGCCGCGTCGTATCAAACAGGTGGATGTGACTGTCAATAATCGGGATGGGTGTGGCTTCTGCACTCATGCTGATGTCCATGGCGGCAACGGCGGCCGCAATTTCAAGAAATGTTCTGCGATCCATCGCCGGTATTCTAACTCATCCATACGAAATGAGATCAGGAGAGATTAGCGCCCTGGACTTTGCGATGACTCGGGCATCTGGGCGGGGGATTTGCGGCCGAGAATTCCCGAGCGCACTTCCTGGTTGGTTTGCTGCGCGTCGGCGGTGGCCCTCTGATATTCGGCAAGCTGCTTTTCCGCGTCCTGGGCGCGGCCCGCGCCGCGATAAGCCATGGCGAGCAGATAATGTGCGGAGGGATTTTGCGGCTGGAGCTTCACGGCCGACTCTAAAGGAGTAATCGCCTGCTCCGGCTGGTGGGTTGAAATCAGGGACCGGCCCAGTTCGATCTTGGCATCGGCAAAATTCGGATCATCCGCAATGGCTTTTGAGAAGTGCTCGATGGCCGTGGTGTAGTCCTGCGTGCGCAGTGCCAGTTCGCCCAGCACGAATTCCGCTCCGGCGTTGTGCGGATTGATCTTAAGTTCCGCCTCGAATTCCTTTTTCGCGTCTTCGAAGGTTGTCGCCGTCTTGGGCTTTGTCAGGATCAGCCTGCCGATCAAGTAGTGAATGCCCGGCAGGTCAGGCTTCATCTCCAGAACTTTGCGATATTCAGACTCCGCTTCGTCCCATTTGCCCTGTGCTTCAAGCGCCTCAGCGTTCAATTCATGGACCTGGTAAGACCCCGGGTCTGCCATCAGCAGCGCCTGCGACGCGCGCGTGGAAAGATCGGAGAAGACATGGACGCTCAAGTAGAGCACCTCTGCGTCCTTCGGGAAGCGGTGTCGCAGTTGCTGCAGAAAACCGATGGCATCATCCTGCCGGTCGAGTTCCATCGAACAATTCATGCCATCAATCCCGATCCTTCGCTGGAGCATCCGGTCCGTAAGGCGCGCTGCCGCCTGCTTCAAATCCGGGAGCGCCTCAGTGCAATGGCCGGTTTCGGCAAGGCTCGCGCCCAGCAAGTATCGTGCCTCCGCAAGGGTCGGCTTCAGCTTCAGCGCCTCGCGCAGCGGCGGTACGGCATTCTCCGGCTCGCCAGCCGCGAGAAATGCAGCGCCCAGTTGATAATGATATTCGGGGGAGCCCGGAGAGGCTTTGACCAGCTTCGAATAATCCTGAATCGCTTTCTGAAAGTCGCCCGCTTTGACGGCGCTCTGCGCCTCGCGCTCAAGCGCGCTCGGGTTGGAAGCAGCGCTCGCCTGCGGCGCTCTCCGCTGCGCGAGACCGGAGTTGGCTGCGGCTATCATCAGTATGGTTGCAAAAACAGCCAATGCAAACGGTCCGGCGAGGGTTTTCCGTGGTGTGTCCACAATGAGGTCCTTTAATCCGGCTCCTTCAAGCATAGAGAATTGCGCCGAGCCGGGTCAAGCAACCGCCCATAATTAAATGAAGGCCCTGCGCGTCCCTGCCGTGTGAGCATTTGCAATCTGTAGCCGCGTCTTTGTGCGCCGCGCTAGAATACCTGACGTAAAAATGAAGACGCTGGCCAATCCAGACGACAGACTCGAAATTCTGCGGCGGCTGAGATCGATCAAACCGACCAGCCGCCGCCGCTGGGGCGAAATGACTCCGCATGAGATGATCTGCCATCTGTCGGATGCCTTCCACTCATGCCTGGGCGAAAAAGAAGTTCGCCCGGCCAGCCGGTGGATTCCCCGGCGCCTGTTTCGCTGGGCTGCCCTCTGGGTCCCCGTTCCATGGCCGCGCGGCGTGCGCGGCCCGCGCGAATGGGACCCGAAAGCGGACGGTACGAAGCCCGCGGATTTTGAAAGCGACAGGAAAGAACTGCACAAATTAATCGAGAGGTTTGCCAAGGCTCCCGTCGATTTCAGGTGGCCCGAGCACCCGTTCTTCGGCCGGATGTCACCGGAAGAATGGAAGCGTCTCGGCTATCTCCACGCCGACCATCACTTGCGGCAATTCGGCGCGTAAACCATGAGATAGCCTTTTCCTGCACAGCGCAAGCCGGCCGACAAAAATCCGACAACCATCCTGTTTTGTGAATATTAGATCAAAGCGTAACGTTTTTCCCTTGACAATCAGGCACTAGTGTGCTAGTCTTTTTGTCTGCTGTGCGCGGCGGCAGCAGGCTCCGGCATCGGATGAAACATCCGGATGGAACCCGAAGGGCGCGGACGCTGCAAATAGTCTGTGGAATCCAGCATTTCTCATGCACGCGGCTGTTGGCAAACTCGAATCTGAAACCTGCGGGCAGATCATGGCGGAAGGCTGCGGGATTGGAGAAGGGCGGCGCACCCCGCCATCTCCTGGAGCAGCACACCTGAACAGCCGAAAACAGACATATATAGGCTACTCTTACCCTTCATCAGCACCGGATGGGACAAAAAACATCATTTTTACAAAACGAACCGGAGAAGTTATTGAAAACAAAGGATCGCACTTCGAAAATGGGACAAAACGAACCGAAAAACGAAGCGGAGAAGTGCTTTAGAATCAGTGAATTGTCACAAACGAACCGGAAAATGAATCTTTGTAAGTCGTTGAAATAACATGAGTGCCGATAACGGACTGAAAGCGCATATGAGCCGGATCCGGATGCCGCACATGATCATGTCTAGCCTATACCATTTTGCCAACCCGGCATTTTGCCACGCGCTCCATCGGCCCATAACGACCCACGCGTTTGGGTGAGAAACCTTGCACCCCAATTCGCACACCGCGCCCGGATGAAATCCGTTGACAACGCGACGTGGCGCGGTTGTACTCTTCTCTATCACTGCATTCAACGCTGCTGCGCCGGAGGTAAGCTCGTGTTCCCAAATCTGACTGTTCAAAGCATCGATGCTGGTCGGAAACGCCCGGTTGGAACATCACGGGTCATCGCAATTTTACAGTGCGTGGCCTGGGCTGTGGTTTCCTGCTTCGCCCAGACGGGACATCCAAAGCTCGCTCCTACTCCGCCGATGGGCTGGAACGACTGGGCGCATTATCAGTGCGGCTTCACGGCTGATACGATCCTCGATAACGCCAGAGCGCTGGTTTCGACCGGCCTCGCCTCCGCGGGCTATGACACGGTGACGATTGACGATTGCTGGATGCAGAAAGACCGCGACGCGAACGGCGACCTGCAGGTGGACCCGAAGCGCTTTCCCAACGGCATGAAGCCCGTGTCCGACGCCATCCACAAGCTGGGTCTGAAATTCGGCATTTATGAAGATTCCGGCTCCGAAACCTGCGGCCGCTTTGCGGGCAGCGGCAGACCTGAGGGCGGTGGACAGTCCCACTTTTTCGAGGATGCCAGGCTCTTTGCTTCGTGGGGAGTCGATTATCTCAAGCTGGATGGCTGCAACGTGTATGTGGCCCCGGGCGAGACGGAGGAACAGGCCTATCGCCACGCCTATGCTGCTGAACATGAGGCCCTTGAAAAGGTTGGCCGGCCCATTGTGTTTTCAGAATCAGCACCTGCGTACTTCCAGGGCACTCCCGAATGGTACGATGTGCTGAGCTGGGTGGGGAAGTATGGCCAGTTATGGCGCGAGGGCACTGACATCGCGAACTATCATGCGCAGCCTATTCCTGAGCGGTTCCGGCGCATGTTTCCGCAGCGCACGCGCTACCAGAGCATGCTCTGGAACTATGCCTACAATCAGCCCCTGGGTCGCTTCCAGAAGCCCGGCAACTGGAATGACCCGGACTTCATTATTGCCGGCGACATCGGCATGAGCATTCCTGAAAGTCGCACACAGATGACGCTGTGGTCGATGATGTCGGCGCCGCTGATTTTGAGTTCTGACGTTGGAAAGCTCAGCCCCGAGGCCTTGGCCATTGTCGGCAACAAGGACGTAATCGCAATCGACCAGGACCCGCTGGGCAAAATGGCCACGCTTGTGCGGCGGACCCCGCAGATGGACGTTCTTTTCAAGCACCTTTCATCGGGCGATGACGCCGTTGCCGTGATGAACCATGGCGAATCGCCCGCCAATGTAAATCTGGGTCCTGCCGAACTTGGTTTTGCAGCGGATTCCGCCTGTCGGCTGGACGCAAAAGACCTCTGGAGCGGCAAGGCGCAATCGGGGTTGTCCTCGCTCCAGGCGGAAGTTGGCCCGCACGATGCAGCCATGTGGCGCATTCACCCTTCCTCCGAGTGCGGAACTGCGGCCCGCATGGGCGTGATTACCCTGATCACAACCAACCGCCGCCAGCGCGACATCGAAGGTTACACGCGCTGCCTGGCTGCGCCGGAGAGCGTCGAACCCTGCGCCGGAACAACCGCAGAACTCTGGACAGTTACGGCGGACGGCGCGCTGCGGTCTTCGGGCGGGCAATGTCTCGCCGTAGTTAACGGCAAGCCGATGCTCGAAGCCTGTCGCGCTGAGAGCGCCCAGATTTGGCACTACACGCTGAAGGGCAATCTTGTCAACAACGGCAGTCTCGATTGCCTCACTGCAGTCGGCCCTGAAAGCCAGCCCCAGAGCCTCGAAATGCAGGTGTGCGGCCACAACCTCGCAACCCAGATCTGGTCGCTGCCGAACTGACCGCAGGCTGAATGAGATGTATCCATGAAGGCAGCGTTTCTGACTGCGCCTCAGCGGATCGAAATCCGCAATATCCCCGAACCGCACATCCATGGACCGCACGACGTCCTCCTGCACATTGAAGCCGTGGGCGTGTGCGGCTCCGACATGCATTACTACACGACGGGCCGCATCGGTTCGGCCATCGTCGAGTATCCATTCATCCTTGGCCACGAATGCGCGGGCACGGTGATTGAAGTGGGGGCGGAAGTCCGCGGACTTCGAGCGGGCCAGAGGGTGGCGGTCGATCCTCTGGTCGCCTGCGGCCGTTGTGATCAGTGCCGGACTGGGCGCCGGAACACGTGCCGGAACCAGCTTTTTCTTGGCCAGCCGGGCCAGATGGCAGGGGCGCTGGCTGAGTACATCGTGCTGCCCGAAGAGTGCTGCCATCCTGTTCCAGCCGCTGTCACGGCGGGGCTGGCCGCGATGGTCGAGCCGCTTTCGATCGGCGTCTATGCGCAGCAGCTTTCGCGCATGGAGCCCGGCGCAAAAATCGCGATCCTTGGCGCGGGTCCGATCGGCCTTTGCGTTTTGCTCGCATGCCGCGCGGCAGCGGAATGCACGGCTTACGTGACGGACCTGATTGATGAGCGTTGGATGAGGGCAGCGAAGCTCGGCGCTGCGTGGGCCGGCAATCCCGGGAAGAGCGACGTCGTGAAGGCCGTACTCGATGCTGAACCCTCCGGCGTTGATTTCGTGTTTGAATGCGCCGGGAAGCAGGAGGCCATCGAGCAGGGCGTCGAGATGCTGAAGCCCGGCGGGGCGCTCCTGATTGTCGGCATTCCCGAAGTCGATGAGATCAGCCTTCCCATCCACACGCTGCGGCGGAATGAACTGACCATCATCAACGTCCGTCGGCAGAACAATTGCATGGCGACCGCCGTCGAACTCCTGGCCGGCGGAAGGGTCAATGTGTGCGAGTTGATGACTCACCATTTCGCGCTTGAAGAGGCAAGCGAAGCCTTTGACCTTGTCGCGCACTATCGCGATGGCGTCATCAAGGCCACCATTAATCTCACGGCAAACCGTCCCGGCCAATGAGAACCGCGCCTTTTAAGAAATGGAGGCAAGGGGGGTTTGATACCACGCGACGGGGCGCGCTAACATCTAAAAAGATGAGGTACAGGATGCGCCGAAGCGCATTTCAGATGATATTGGTCGCGGCGCTGGCCGTGCTGATCATTGGAGCGGCACCGCTCCAGGCCTCTATTAAGCTCTACCTCAAAGACGGGAGCTACGAACTGGTCAACAGCTACCAGATCGTTGGCGACCGCGTCCGCTACTACAGCCTTGACCGCTCCGACTGGGAGGAGATTCCCAAATCGCTCGTTGACTTTGAAGCGACCGAGCGCGCCGAAGCGGAAAAGAAAGCCGAGCAGGCAAAGCAATTGAAGGCCGCTGAGGAATTGCAGAACCAGCGGTTTGAAGTCCCCGCCAACACCGGCTTCGAGATCAAGCCCGGCATTCGCCTGCCCGGCGACGGCGGTGTTTACGCGTTTGATGGAATCCGCGTGATTCATCTGATCCAGGACCCTGCGCAGGTTGTAACCGACAAAAAGCGCATCGCCCTCATGATGGTGATGCCGGGGCCGCTGCTGAAGAAGCAGGCGCTCGTCGTCCTGCCAGGCGACAGGGCCGCCGTGCGAATCACGGTGGAACAGCCGGTGTTCTATGTTCAGGACATCGACAACTGGGCCGAGCAAGCGCAACTGGTTCCGCTGGTTCGCAAGAAGGACTCGCGCGTTGTTGAAAAGATCCAGTCAGGGATCGGCGTGGGGAAATCGGGAGAGTTGCGCGCAGGACTGCCGCTCGAACGCAAACAGCTTGCGGCGGGCGTCTATGAGTTGAAACCTGTCGAGCCGCTGAAATCGGGAGAGTATGCTCTTGGCGAGATGCTCGAAGACAAACTCAACATCGACGTTTGGGACTTCGGCATCGACTTGCCCGGATCGAAGTAAAATGCCCCGATATTTCGACAGCCTGACCTGGCATGCGGAGACTCTCCACTCCGCTTGGAATGGCGCAAGAAGGGCGCGGGCGGAAATCTTCTAAGCCGTCTGCTTCTCAGAAATGGACTTGGCCTGCGTGAAAAGCAGCAGGTAGTCGCGCCCGCCGGCTTTGGAATCCGTGCCCGACATGTTGAATCCGCCGAAGGGATGGCCGCCCACAAGCGCGCCAGTGCACTTGCGATTGAAGTAGAGGTTGCCCACGTGAAAACGCTCCGCAGCTTTCTCGATCTTCGCCCGGTTCTTTGTGTACACCGCGCCGGTCAGGCCGTACTCGGTATTGTTTGCAATGGCAAGCGCTTCGTCAAAATCCGAAGCTTTGATCACGGCGAGCACCGGGCCGAAAATCTCTTCCTGCGAAATGCGCGCCTTCGGAGGAACGTCGGCGATCACCGTGGGCTCGACGAAATGGCCGGGGCCGGAGGCTTCCTTGCCGCCGGTAATGAGGCGGCCTTCCTTCTTGCCGATTTTGATGTACTCAAGGATGGACTCTTTCGCGCGGCTGTTAATTACGGGTCCCATGTAGGTTTCGGGGGCTGCCGGGTCGCCGACCGTGATGGCCTGGACCCGTTCCTTCAGCTTCTCCAGAAATGCCTCATAAACTTTTTGGTCCACAATGGCACGCGAGCACGCCGAGCATTTCTGTCCCTGGTAGCCGAAGGCGGAAACGGCTACGCCTTCGACCGCCGCTTCCAGGTCTGCCTCGCTGTCAACAATAATGGAATCCTTGCCACCCATCTCGGCAATTACCCGCTTGATCCAGATCTGTCCCGGCTGATGCTTTGCCGCCAGTTCGTTGATGCGCAGGCCGACTTCCTTCGAACCCGTAAAAGCAATGAACCGCGTCCGAGGATGCGCCACAAGTGCGTCGCCGACAGTCGAGCCGGGACCTGGGAGGAAGTTCACCACGCCGGGCGGCATGCCTGCTTCTTCAAGGGCTTCGAAAAACTTGCAGGCGATGGTCGGCGAATCGCTCGAAGGCTTCAGCACTACGGTGTTGCCTGCCACGATCGAAGCCGTCGTCATGCCGGTCAAAATCGCCAGAGGGAAATTCCACGGCGGGATCACTACGCCCACGCCAAGCGGAATATATTCCAGGCGGTTTCGCTCGCCGGGAACGGGGGTCAGCGGCTGCGGCCCGGAGATCCGCAGCATTTCACGGGCGTAAAACTCGCAGAAATCGATGGCCTCAGCAACGTCGGCATCGGCCTCGGCCCATGACTTGCCGACTTCGTAAACCATCCATGCAGCGTAGTGGTATTTGCGATCGCGAAGAATTTTGGCCGTTGAGACGAGCAGATTCACACGAGTTGCTACCGGCGTGCGGCTCCAGCTTTCAAAGGCCTTTTCCGCCCGCTCGATTGCCCGCGCGGCCAGTTCGGGATTGCCCTTTGAGAACGTTCCCACAATCTGGTCCTTATTTGAAGGGTTATAAGAATGGAACGTCTCGTTCGTCTCGATGCGTTCTCCGCCGATCACAAGCGGATATTTCTTCCCGAATTCTCTTCGCACGTCCTGGAGAGCTTCGCTCATCCGGCGAAAATGTTCGGGATTGCCCTTAAAGTCGCTTAAGGGTTCATTCCTGAAAGGTGATAGCTGCATCCACTTCTCCCCTGCTTGTTGTGAGTGAAACAGATATTATATCGACATCCGTGAATGACCCGGAAGAAATTAGCGGCCAGGCGCGCAGAGTTCAAGACCCAACGGCGAATTCGAGTCGCAGATGGTATTCCGAGGCCTGTGGCGTATGTCGGCCTGAGCAGAAGTCGTCGCGCTGTCGCGTTCAGTTCGGCTCCGCGCGCCCGTGATAAACCCGCACCAGGTCGATTCGGGTTCCGCCATCGTGGGGCTTGAGCGAAACAACTTTATGCTGCTCGCCGTCGTCGATCTCGAAAACTACTTTGTCGCCGGGCTTTTTCTCGGTGAAGTTAACCTTTTCTCTGCTCAGTTCATTCTTGTAGTATTCCTCAACCTTACTGACGGGGTCCGGAGTGTCGAATTTCGCAGCTGCGACGCGCAGGTTCGTCTGTCCAGGCAGGCCCAGAGTAAGGGAAACCGAATTGTCGTCGTTGGAATCTACTGCCCTCGTGGCCCCTGGATATATTGGGAGGCCAAGCTCGAGATTGTTGACGTTCTGGTCTCTGGTGATTTCGACATTGCCCACGGGCGTCTTGACCAGTACCTCCTTTCTATTCGAACCGTTTTCGGTGACCTTCACGTGGACGGCGTGGGAAAGGATGCTCAGGCCGAACCATATCATAAAGACGCCCGAGGCGACGATAAACACGATCAGAAGAACCACTGCCCAAACCAGGTGCTTGTCGAGCGGTTTTCGAGCAGGTGGAACAGGCGGCTGTGCTGTGCTCAATGGATCCCCCTCTTAAGAAAGCATTCTACCGCAGCCGGAGATCTTCTGCGGCTTCACTTTTGATACGTTTTGAGTGTGATGACAGTTCCACGGGAGGCCATCACGAACCTTGAGGAGACGGATTGCGGGTGCTATCCTGACAATTCATCCATCAGGCAGAGACCGGAGGCAACAGCATGCAATATCGCAAACTTGGGCACAGTTCGTTTTCATTATCAGCCATTGGGCTGGGCTGCATGGGAATGTCCGAGTTTTACGGAACGCGTAACGATCAGGAATCGATCGACGTCATCCACCGCGCGCTCGATCTGGGTGTGAATTTCCTCGACACGGCCGATGTTTACGGCAGAGGGCATAACGAGGAATTGGTGGGCAAGGCCATTCGGGACCGGCGCGATCAGGTTATTCTGGCAACGAAATTTGGAAATCAAAGAGATGCCGCTGGAAACTTTGTCGGAATCAACGGGCGGCCGGAATACGTCCGTCAGGCTTGCGAAGCCAGTCTGAGGCGGCTGCACGTGGAGACAATCGACCTTTACTACCAGCATCGGGTTGACATTAATGTACCCATCGAAGAGACGGTGGGCGCAATGTCGCGGCTTGTGGAAGAAGGCAAGGTCCGCTGCCTGGGGCTTTCGGAGGCGGCGGCCTCGACCATCCGGCGCGCGCACAAAACGTGGCCTATCAGCGCGCTGCAAACGGAATATTCGCTGTGGACGCGCGACCCGGAAGATGAAATCATCCCCACATGCCGCGAACTTGGCATCACTTTTGTGCCTTACAGCCCGCTCGGCCGCGGCTTCCTTACCGGAAAGATCAAAAGCCCGGAGGACCTGGAGCCGGGTGATTGGCGGCGCAGTAATCCGCGCTTCCAGGGAGAGAACTTCCAGCGCAACCTCGACCTCGTACGCCGCATCGAGGAGATCGCAAAAGAGAAAGGCTGCACGCCCTCTCAGCTCGCGCTGGCCTGGGTGTTGGCTCAGGGAGAAGACATGGTTCCCATCCCCGGCAGCAGTCGCCGAAGTCACCTGGAAGAAAACCTGGCGGCACTCGAAGTCAGACTCTCTCAGGATGACTTCGCGCGCATCGATGAAGTTGCGCCCAAGGGAGTCGCCGCCGGCGAACGCTATCCCGAGGGCGGAATGAAGGTTGTCAACAGGTAGGCCCCTGCAACGGGACTCCACTTTTGACCAGAGGGAAGTAACTGTCTCTCCGTGCCCTGAATTGATGCGTTCATTCAGCCCGTTCGCTATTGAAAAGCCGCGATGCCGGTCGCGCGCTCGCCGATGATGAGCGTGTGGATATTGTGCGTGCCCTCATAAGTGAAGACGGACTCGAGGTTGCACATGTGACGGAAAATTGGATATTCATCCGCGATGCCGTTCGCGCCGAGGATATCGCGCGCGGTTCGGGCGATGTCGAGAGCGACCTTCACATTGTTCCTCTTGAGCATGGAAATGTGGGCGTAATCCGCTCGGCCCTGATCTTTCAGCCGTCCTGTGTGCAGGGCCAGCAACTGAGCCTTGGTGATTTCAGTAATCATCTCGGCAAATTGCGCCTGCACAAGTTGGTGTGAAGCGATGGGTTTGTCCCCAAACTGTCTGCGGACCTTCGCATACTCTAACGCCTCGTTGTAACAGGCCATCGCCGCGCCCACAGCTCCCCAGCCGATTCCGTAACGCGCCTGCGTAAGGCAATCGAGCGCTGCCCTCAGCCCTGTTGCGCCGGGCAGCATGTTCGCCGCCGGAACGCGCACGTCCGCTAGAGACAACGATGAAGTCACTGAGGCCCGCAGCGACATCTTGCCCTTGATGTCTTTCACGGTGAAACCCGCCGTGCCTTTTTCCACCAGAAAGCCGCGAATGCCTTCCGGCGTCCGCGCCCAGACCAGCGCAACGTCCGCAATTGATCCGTTGGTGATCCAGGTCTTCTCACCGTTTAACACGTAGCTGGCGCCGTCTTTCACCGCGTGAGTGCGCATCGCTGCGGGGTTCGAGCCGAAATCCGGCTCTGTGAGGCCGAAGCAGCCGATGGCCTTGCCCTGCTGAAGCATTGGCAACCATCGCTGCTTCTGTTCGTCGGAGCCGAAAGTGTAGATAGGGTACATGACCAGCGCACTCTGGACCGAAACGAAGCTGCGGAGGCCGCTGTCCGCGCGTTCGAGTTCCTGCATGATCAGACCGTACTGCACGTTTGACATCTCCGCGCAGCCATACCCTGTAAGGTTGGCGCCCAGCAGGCCCAACCCTCCCAACGCGGGAACGAGATGCAGCGGAAATACGCCGTCGTGGTACCACGCCTCGATGTGCGGAACCACTTCGCGGTCAACGAACTCGCGCACTGCCTGCCGGACAAGCTTTTCTTCATCGTTCAGGAAGGCGTCGATTTCCATGAAATCGACGCCGCGAAATGGAAACATGATTGCTCTCCTGACACGGTCATCATAGGATCAGGTGAACTTTTTCGCATCTGCAATCTGCTTCTGGAGCTTCTTGAATTCAGCTTCCTTTGCCTTGTCCGGATTTTCCTTGAGCATTTTTTCGATCGTCGAGGCCATGCGGTCTGCCACGTCACAAAGCGTTTTCAGCTGGCCTGGGTTGGCAAGATAGTTCGGGCCAAATACCTTCAGACCTTCCACCATCTGTTCCTCGAGGAAAAGGGCGAAATCCAGACCGTCGAGTCGTACCGGCCCGGCCTGCATTTCTGTGCGGGCTTTGTTACGGTCGCCGCCGACAAGCTCACTGAGTACTTCGTCAACAGCCTTGTGCTGAGCATCGAGTGCGATATTGTCCTGCTGGTTTTCAGGGACCCACATCCCGTGGCTGATGCGCGTCAGGTCTGATATTTCTTCAGGTCCCTCAACGCTTGGCCATGGAGCATCGAGCGTGACCTCTTTGGGAAATTCCGGAGAAGAAACGAATTGCAAGACCACTTCACCAAGGCTCAAGGTTGCATCGCCGGCATATTGGATCGCGTTGCTTCGCCGGCGATCATACGTAGCGACAAATTGCGGATTGCGCGCCGCCTGGCTGCCCTTCTTGTAGGTATCCGCCAATTCCTTGTAGGCCTGGATGCGGCTGCTGAAGATCACGGCCCTCAGAACGCGGGCCTCCAGCGCCTCAGGACTATTGCCTTTCGCGGACGCCATCGTATCCGTCAAAGTGATTACGCGGTCGAGATTGCCCTGCTTGAACATCACTTTGGCTACCTGATAATCCACCCCGCCGCCGCTGGGGGGCGAAACGGATGACGAACATGCTGTAAGAAACAAGCTCAGAATAACGGCAACAACCGAAGGAAGGATTGGGCCCGAAGTTGAAGTTTCAACTCTGTTCATCGTCAGACCTCTTTGCGGGAAATCAACAGCGGCATGGGCGGCCTCTCGAGAAAGGGTGGGCAGGCCTTGCCCGGACTGCCGCTATCCTGGCGCTGATTATAGGCCCACCGAAGTCCCACTTCAACAATGGATTCACCGCATGATTTGAGTTTTTCCAGTCACATCGCATGATGCTTCATAAAGTTCGTGTTACTATACTGCCTCTCGCTATAAAAGACTTTGAGAAACAATTCGTAGAATGGAGGACTAGCCGTGAAAAAACTCATCCTGTTGTTTCCCCTCCTCTTCTTTTTCACCCTTGCTCCTGCATCGGCTTTGGACAATGGGCTGGCAAAAACACTGCCTATGGGCTGGAATAGTTGGAACAAATTCGGCTGCAATGTCAGTGAAAAGCTCATCAAGGAAATGGCCGACGCCATGGTTTCAACCGGGATGAAGGCTGCCGGCTATCAGTACATCGTGATCGACGACTGCTGGCAGGTGAGCCGCGACGCCAATGGAAACATCGTTCCCGACCCTGAACGTTTCCCTTCTGGAATGAAGGCCCTGGCCGATTACGTCCATTCAAAAGGACTGAAATTCGGGCTGTATTCCGACGCCGGGACGGGCACGTGCCAGAACCGCCCGGGCAGCCGGGGATATGAATTCCAGGATGCCCGGCAATATGCCGCCTGGGGAGTGGACTATCTTAAGTACGACTGGTGCAACCACAGTACGCAGAACGTGCAGGCTTCTTATGCCATCATGCGGGACGCTCTCAAGGCTTCCGGCCGGCCCATCGTCTTCAGCATGTGCGAATGGGGCGTAGATGACCCCTGGAAGTGGGCGGCCGACATCGGCAATCTTTGGAGGACGACGGGAGACATCACTGATTGCTGGAGTTGCACAGGGGTTTACACTCGCGGTGTGATGCAAATCGTAGACCAGGAAGCCGACCTCTGGCCGTACGCCGGCCCCGGCCACTGGAATGACCCCGACATGCTCGAGGTCGGCAACCCCGGGCTTTCAATTGAGGAGAGCCGGTCGCATTTCAGCCTCTGGTCCATGCTGGCCGCGCCGCTGATTGCGGGCAACGACCTCAGACACATGTCTCCGCAGATTCGCGAAATCCTTACCAACAAAGAGGTGATCGCCGTGGACCAGGATCCTCTGGGTCATCAGGGCCAGCGGTATCGCGATTACGGAGATACGGAAGTGTGGCGGAAGGAACTGACCGGAAACACTGAAGCGTATCTCCTACTCAACCGAAGCGAAACGCCAAAGGAAATTTCGGTTTATGTGGGAGAAAACGTGCGCGTCCGCGACCTCTGGAAGCACGAAGACCTCGGCCCATTTGCAGATGGATTCTTCCGCGCACGGGTTGTTCCCCACGGCGTCGTTATGATCAAAGTGCTGCCCAAGTAGCCGCCATTAAGCATTCGGTGCCCCAGCCGGCCTCAAACACAGTTCGACGGGCTGCTCCGCCTGCTATTGGCCAACCTGCTGCGGTGATTCCTCACTCGATGCGGCCGGGGCGGCGGGGGCGCCGGCACGAAGGTTGGCGATCTGACTTTGGAGGTCTTTGGCCAGGTCTTCAAGAATTCGAACCTGCTGCGATTTCTTGTCGAGCGTCGCCTGGAGCTTCGCCAACTGCTTTCGGAGGCGCTGGTTCTCTTTACGGAGGACATCCAGCCCTTGCGGCGGGAAGAGCTCCTCAAAATCCTTCGCCTTTGTCGCCGGAGGCCGTAGTCCGGTCTTGATCATGGCGTAGGGTGAAACCTGGGCCTGCGCCTCTCGGATCAAAGCATCCAGATCTTTACGTTCCTGGGACGGGGGACAAAGCTGCCGCAAAGCCATCAGACGCGCCAAATCAGGACGGTTTCTGCCGCGCTCCCAGTGTTGAACTGCCCCCTTGGTAGCATTCAGCAGCCGCGAGAGCCCTTCCTGGCTCACCTGAAGCTTCTGCCGTACTCTGCGAATCACCTTTGCTACATCAAGCTCAGCCATCGAGTGCCTTCTCCTCGTTAGTTTTCTCTTGACACGACTATAGTTATAGGCTACTATATCATGGAATTTCCGATTCGGAAGTTTTTTATTGCTTCCGAGTCATTTTTGCCGTGCCAGGGCCGCTTCGTCGTGTGACCGTGAGGGAGGGGAGACGGTACCACAGCCGGGCTTGCGACGTCCCGGTTCCATCGCGAATCTCTCTCCTGCGACGACCACCAAGATCTACAGGAACTGCCTGAACCCCGAGAATTTTGTGTAGTAACACAGGCTTCTGTCAATGAGCAATCAAATGTTCGCGCTTTGCCTGTTAACTTACGATGCACTTAACTTATCCTGCATCTACGCGCACCCCCTGCCTGTGCACTACCGCCAGCATCATTTCCACGAAGGCTCAACTCGGGGCGACTTCGCCATCCGCCGCGCCGCGAACTGTTGTTTCTTGTTCGCCTGCCCAATCTTTTTGGCTGGCTTGGCGTGCGACTTGAATTGTAACGTTCGCTCTGCGCTGGGCTTGTTTTTCCCGATCTTTCTCCCGTTCAACCACATCCATGTCCTGCACAAAGATTTCACTCTATTCCTACCCCAACGCACAACTCAAGGAGGAGTTCAATGAAAGACTCGAACCGGAGCATTTATTTTCTTCGCCCTGCTGGGTCTCCCGCAGACGCATCTTCCGTAAACTTCGGCAACCAACCTGGCAGGAAGGAAGTCGGCCAGTCCGAGGAGCCGCACCGCTTCTCGTTCACGACCGGCTCAAACAGGAAGCCTGAATCCGTTTCCTTCTCCACGACCCGCTGCTCAGAAAAAGGATGCGTGTTCCCTGCTTCCTCTCCGCATGTGAAGAAGTGCTCCTATCATCTTCATCAGCAGGAAGAACCAAGGCTGTTTCGGTCCCACCAACCCACCGGCCTTCTTCTTGACCCCGCGAGACTGACTCCTGATGGGAAAGAGCACGATTCCAGCCGTACGCGTGATCGCCGCCGCCTGGCGGCCATTTGGGAGCAATTCCAGAGCGATGGGACATCGTAGAGGGTAATCCCAGTGCCGTCGGACAGTTGTCGGAATTAGAACAAATTCCTGGGCCGGTGATATTAGCGCTGCAAAGGCGTTTCAAGCGCCTCCCGAGGGAGTGCTTCGGCCGAAGAATAGTTTTTGGGCGGGGTCTTCGGACCATAGCCCGCATTCGGGCAGTTTTACTTCGACATCGAGGTGTCAGATATGGGATTCAGTACAGAAATGTTTGAACGAAAGATTGCATCCGGCAGTGCCGGCCGCAGCGGTGAAATCCCTTCATACTCTCCGCTGCTCTCCCCCACAAACGCCTGGCGCATTCTTCGCAAGAGGACCGGCGGCCATATCGCGCGATCGACATTTTACCGATGGCTGGATAGTGGCAGGGTATATTCGGTTCGCATGGGATCTCGAATCTACATACCCTGGCAGACACTTCAGGAAGTTATCAACCGGTGCCTGAACGGCGAGCCCCTTTGACCGGAGTTCAACCTGCATCCGATTGAGATCAGAAAGGAATTTGCGTTATGAACCGTCGTCCCAGATAAGGCGCCCGCCGGTGGGCGCGCGCGTTTATCCGCACACTCGTGCAAGTATTCGCATCAAATATCGCCTGGTGGTATAACGTCTCACAGTTGACAGTTGGGAAGGTTCCAGCCGATATCCGAACACAACCTGAGGCGCGAGGGTTGGAATGAAAACGGATTTCGACATGGTCATCATCGGCGGCGGATCGGCAGGGCTGACCGCAGCGGGAATTTCAGCCTCGCTGGGAGCAAAGACCGCGCTCATCGAAGAGCGCCGGCTCGGCGGCGACTGCACCTGGACCGGCTGCGTTCCAAGCAAAGCCCTGCTCAAGGCGGCAGCCGTCGCGCACAATGTCCAAACCGCTGAACGTTTCGGTATCGCTGTTTCGGGACCCCAGGTTAATTTCCGGAAGATCATGGAGCGTTTGCACCAGATCCAGGACCACATTTACCGGGAAGCCGATGCGCCGCCCGTTTATGAGAAACTGGGCATCGAAGTGATCGAACAGAGAGCGCAGTTCATCAACCCAAACCATGTCGAGATCGTTTTCCCCAACGGACGAAAGCGTGCAATCACCTCCCGGTTTTTTATCATTGCCACCGGCGCGCGACCGGTGACCCCACCGATCGACGGGCTTGCTGAAACTCCTTATCTGACCAGTGAAACCATCTTTTCAATTTCACAACTGCCCGCAAGAATGATGGTGATTGGAGCGGGGCCGGTTGGAATCGAAATGGCCCAGGCCTTCCGCCGCCTCGGCAGCGAGGTCAGCGTCCTTGAATCAGAAAAACAAGTTCTGCGGCGGGATGACATTGAACTCGCTGAAATTCTGCGCCAGCAACTCACCCATGAAGGGGTGCGTTTCCTGCTGGGATGCGCTGTGGAGAAAGTGGAATACAACAACGGGACCTTCCGTATCACGTTTCGGTCAGACACATCCGGCATAGCTGAGACAATCGAAGGTGATGCTCTGCTGATCGCGACAGGCAGGCGGCCGAACATTGATGGCCTGAATCTCGAGGCGGCAGGCGTCCGCACGGGGCGCGGGGGCGTCACAGTGGACAGCCATTGCCGCACCTCCGCAAAGAACATCTTTGCCTGCGGCGACGTGACGGGGCTTTACCAGTTCACGCACATGTCGGAGCACATGGCCAAGGTCGCCGTCACCACCGCCCTGCTCCGCTTTCCAATGTCCATTGATAAGAGCAGCGTTCCGTGGTGCACGTTCACCGATCCCGAACTTGCGCACGTTGGGGCTTCTGAAAGCGAACTGAAAAGTCAAGGGCGGCGCTATGATGTGTATCGCTTCCCGTTCGCGAAGATCGACCGGGCCGTGACCGACAGCGAAACGATCGGCCTCGTGAAAGTATTGGCCAGGAAGTTCGACGGCAGGATTTACGGCGCCAGCATTCTGGGTGCGCGCGCGGGCGAGATGATCTCGGAATTTGCGCTGGCCATGCGAAACAAAGTAACTCTCCGCAATATGGCCGACACCATTCACGCGTACCCGACTTTCGCCCTGGGCAACCGCCGCGCCGCAGACCAGTGGTACGTCCGTAAGCAGTCGCGAACTTTGGTGCGCCTGCTCCAGTTGATCTTTGGCTATCGCGGGCAATTGCCGGACACCAGCAACCCTGATCGCATTGTGTAACGTGTGCGGAAATGAACGAGTGCTCGGACCCCATGGGGATTAAAGCGAGGGTGGCTGCCGTTCAATGGCCTAAATTCTCATACCACCTGACATTTGCGGTTGATGAGCCAACGGCGACGATGTCCGGCTGTTGGTCGCCGTTAATGTCGGCAACCACCACGCAGGAAGCAGCTATGTCCGTGTCGAGGGTTTCGCGTTCCCAAGCTGCGCCGCGTTCGTCGGCGACGTGATAAATATAGAGTGAAGTTCCTGGCCCTCGGTAGCCTGCAACGATCTCATCATTTCCGTCGCCATCGAGGTCGGCGCAGGCAAGCGCATGTCCGTTGTTGAAGCTTGCGTCGATCACCTGCCGTTCTTTGAATCCTCGTGTTCCGCCAGGATAGACAACCACCTTGTCTCCATGCCAGGGCTCGATGGTGGCAAGGAACCTTTGACCGTTGATTTTGCCCACGTCGATTTCGCTTGCCCCATGGTAGCGGCCGGGCCCGCGATCGCCCGGAGTGAGAAGGGTTCTCGACCACTTAAGCTCCGTTCCCTGCCCTCTCGATTCGAAAAGGCTCACCCCCTGCGCGCTTGCGGTGAGAATTTCGTCGCGGCCGTCACCGTTCCAGTCCACGATGTGAACGCCATGCACCAGGGTCAGGGATTCATCAATCAGGTGTGGGACCCAGTTGCTTGACTGCCGGGCAGCCCCCTCCGCGTGGCCGGTCAGAAGGGTCTCCGGCATCACAAACCACGTAATCGGCGCGGGGACTGAATAATCGGGCGGCCGCGATCCCGCGCCCACAATCGGCACATCCACCAGTTCCAGCCGGCCGTCGCCGTCGAGATCGGCCCAGCGCAGGCGGTGCGACGCAGGAACCCGCCCGATCAGCGTGACCATCCATTCAGCATCAAGCGATGCTCCCGGTTGCGCCCACCAGATGTCCCCACCTCCCTGCTCCGGATGGTCCAGGTTGAAGCCACTGGCCAGCGCCAGTCCCTGCGCCGGATATCCCGCGCGAAACAACGGCGCCAGGCTGATGTTCTTCTCCGTGGAAGTGGTCACGGAGCGCGCGCGCCAAGACGGGTTCCAATACCAGTCAACAATGTTTTCTTCTGAACTCAGGGCCAGAATGTCGAGTCGGCCGTCGCCATCAACATCCGCCACGGCAACCTGATAGCCATCAGGAATCCGGGCGACTGTGTGAGTACGCCATCGGGACCGCATCCTTTCACCTCGTACCGCTTCAGTCATCGTGAGCCCAGCAAACGCTCCAAGTGCACCAAGTGCGGTTTTCAGCACGGTCCTTCTGGATGCATCGTGGTTCAAGAGACAGCCGAGCGTTTGCTCATCAAAGCGCCCTAACATACTTCACGATTCTATGCTCAATGGACCTGTATGGGTATAGTGCGCGTAGTAGAATTGACGGCAAGCAAGGCAAGGTGCTAAACTGCCTACCGACTGGTCGGTATATGGCCCGGCCCGCTGAGGTTGACCTTATCGGGCAGCGGGGTAACGGCTACCGGTAGGCTTCTTTTCGAACACTTTCAGGATGAGTTAGGATAGACACGATGCCACCTCAAACCATGTATGAAAAGATCTGGAGCGCACATGTTGTTCGGGAGGAACCCGGGCAGCCCACGCTCATTTACATCGACCGTCACTTGATTCACGAAGTCACGTCCGCGCAGGCATTTGCCGGCCTTCGGTCGCACGGACGGAAGGTCCGCCGGCCAGACCTTACTTTCGCCACGATGGACCACTCTGTTCCGACAACGGACCGCAGCCTTCCGATGGTGGACCAGGCGGCCATAGCGCAGTTTGCCGCCCTGGCGCAGAATTGCAGGGAAAACAACATCCTGTTGTTCGACATGAACGATCGTAATCAGGGCATTGTGCATATTATCGGCCCGGAGCTTGGCCTCACGAACCCCGGCCAGACGATCGTTTGCGGCGACAGCCACACTTCCACCCACGGCGCGTTTGGTGCGCTGGCCTTTGGCATCGGCACCAGCGAAGTCGAGCACGTTCTGGCGACCCAGTGTCTGGTGCAGTTCAAATCCAAAACCATGCTTATACGGGTAAATGGCCGCCGGCCGCAAGGCGTCACTGCGAAAGACATCATTCTTGCGATTATCGGAAAGATCGGCACATCGGGCGGCAACGGCCACGTATTCGAATATGCGGGAGAGGCCATTCGCGAACTTTCCATGGAAGGCCGGATGACGGTCTGTAACATGTCGATTGAAGGCGGCGCGCGCGCCGGCATGGTGGCGCCGGATGATACGACCTTCGCATATCTCGAGGGCCGGCCTTACGTTCCCCGTGGGAAGGATTTCCAGGTGGCCGTAGATTATTGGAAAACTATCGCGTCTGATCCCGGGGCAACTTACGACTGTGTTGTGGAATTGAATGCGGCGGAGATCGCTCCGCAGGTAACCTGGGGGACGAATCCCGGTATGGTCACGGACGTTACGGGCAGCGTACCCGATCCGAATTCTTTCAGCGACCCTGTATCGCGGGAAGCTGCCGAGCACGCGCTCGAATACATGGGTTTGCGGCCGGGCACGCGCATCACGGACATTCCTATCGACTGGGTTTTTATCGGATCCTGCACAAACGCCCGCATCGAAGACCTTCGACTGGCCGCCCGCGTGGTGGATGGAAAGAAGATTTCACGAAGCCTGAAGGGAGCGCTGGTGGTCCCCGGTTCGCGGCGTGTCAAGGCGCAGGCGGAGGCCGAGGGCTTGGACAAGATTTTCCGCTCCGCGGGCTTCGAGTGGCGCGACGCCGGTTGCAGCATGTGCCTGGCTATGAACGCCGACGTCCTGCCGAGCGGCCAGCGCTGCGCCAGCACATCCAATCGCAACTTCGAGGGTCGCCAGGGCAAGGGCGGGAGGACCCATCTTGTGAGCCCGCTGATGGCAGCCGCAGCGGCCGTTGAAGGGCATTTTGTAGATATCCGAAATTGGGGATTGGGGCAGGTCGAATAGAACCCTGCCGATGCCAGTGCAACGGCACGCCAATCATTAAGATTTACGAATTGCCGAATGCGGGGAAGGAACAACGAATTCTAAGTTATAAGCGCTGAGTTATGGTCTTCAAGTTACGGGTAATTAGTTATTGATTATGAATTCTGGAAAAAACGCGCGCTCCTTTCGCCCAGCCAATGAATGCATAGTGGAGTGCACTGTAATTCGCTCATCACCCATAACTCATAATTCAGGTGGGATTAGACATGACGCCATTTAAAAAACACACGGGATTGGTTGCGCCGCTGGATCGGGTGAACGTGGACACGGACCAGATTATTCCCAAGCAGTTTCTGAAAGCCATCACACGCGAAGGATTCGGCCGTTTTCTTTTCTACGACTGGCGCTATCTCGAAGGCGACAGGCCCAACCCGGAGTTTGTGCTGAACCTGCCCCGTTACCAAGGAGCTTCCATCCTGCTGGCGCGGTCCAATTTCGGATGCGGCTCAAGTCGCGAGCATGCTCCGTGGGCCATTCTCGATTATGGGTTCAGAGCAATCATTGCTCCCAGCTATGCGGATATTTTCTATAACAACTGCATCAAGAACGGCATCCTCCCGATTACGCTTTCTGACGAGCAAGTCGATGATCTCTTCAAGCGCGTGGAACGGAACACGGGATACCAGTTGACCGTTGACCTTGAAAGCCAGACGATCACGGAGGCAACCCCACCGTCAGGGACTCCATTGAAGATCGAATTCAAGATTGACTCCTTTCGTCGCGAGTGCCTCTTGAATGGCTGGGACGATATCGGCCTGACGCTGCGCTATGAAGACCAGATCGCTGCTTACGAGAGGGCGCACCTGCCCAACGCTACGCGCTATGCACCGCTGGAAGCGTCCGCAGCGAAGTGAAAGACTACGAGTCCGGCTTCTCTACCCGGAAGATTCAGTGGAAGGAAATTGGATTGTTGATTTGCAGGGCCATCAGCGCAAATGACCCTGCAATGATGACCACAGAAATAACGGCGAGCGCGTTCCACAAATTTTCCGCCGGACGAGTCTCCGGCGCGCCTTCGGGAACCAGATAACCTAAAACAATACCCGCCGCAAGCCCACCCATGTGGGCGGCGTTGTCAACAGGGAAAAACAGCCCGAAAATCACAATGTAAATCACCCATCGCCATAACATGCTGCGATATTGTCTGCCGAATTGACCATGGTGGAAAGAAACCCCGATCAGAACTCCGATCAGGCCCATGAGGGCTCCTGAAGCACCAATCGAGAGGGTCATGGGACTCCACCACACGCTCACGATGTAACCGAACACACCAGTGACAAGATAAAGCGCAATAAACTTGGAAATCCCAAACACGCCTTCCACTTCGGGCCCCAGGTCAAACAGGACCCAGAGGTTCGTTCCGATATGCAGCAGGTCCGCATGCAGGAACATGGCGGTCACGAGCCGCCACCACTGGCCGGCGTAAATAGGACGCCCAAATTTGGCGCCCAGCCGGAGCATCACCATTCCGCGAATGCCGCCGAATAAGCCTCCTCCCTGGCTTCCGCCCGCTCTCTGCGTCATGAACCATTCCACGAGAAACATCAGGACGATAACCGCCGCCAGGATCGAGGTGGCGCTGGTGGGCATGGGAATAACTCCCATGATTCGGTCTGAAGCTGCACCACCGCCTCTCGCACGCCGCGGCCCGATACTCGCTCCGCAATGCGGGCACACCTTCGTGCCCCGCGCAACCAGCGCACGACATACGGGGCACATCTGGTGCGAAGTGTCGTAGGGTTGATTCGTCTTGCTGAAGGTTGATCGCCACCAGGCTTTCAGCCTTTCGAGTTTGAACCAGACCTTTGGAGGCAGTTGCATAGGTGCCGGGAACTCGTGGGATTTCGAAAGGTCGCTGGGAAACGGCCTTTCCACCCGTCGTTGTGGGCGCAGCGAAGAATCTCGACGTTTATTTCCAGCAAATACGGGGCTGCTTCCCTTCGTCCAACACGACAATTTACCCTTTTTCATCAAGCGGCCAAGGGTAAACGCGTATTATAGTTCACCGACGCGCATCCGCACGACACGATTTTCGCCCGATGCAGCCGATGTGTCTTGTTTTCGGCAGCCCGGGCGTTCCGGAAGACTTTCGAATAATGCCGGAAATTGTTTGTCTGCACGCAAGAGCTTGGCTAGAATAGCGCGAGGAGGGGCGATGGCGCGCGGAGGTCTTGACGAAGTTACTGACGTACTGTGAGATCGTGGTCAAGACGCTGAAGTGTAAAACTCGCTCCGGGAATTATCAGAGACTCGGCCGTGTCGCGCTTTGGTCGGCACTGGCGCTGTTCTGGACCAGTTGCCACCATCGGGCGGTGGTGGTTACGCCGCCCGCAGGCGTGCCTTCACCGCAACCCCAACCCAAACATCCGGCACCAATTGTTCAGGGAGAGGAAGGCATTGCATCCTGGTATGGGCGTCCCTACGACGGCCGGCCCACGGCAAGTGGCGAAATCTACAACATGTATGCGATGACCGCCGCGCATCGCACGCTGCCCTTCGGCACCCGCGTCAGGGTGGTGGACCTTGAGAATAACCGCAGCGTCGTGGTCCGCATCAATGACCGCGGGCCTTTCGTCGAAGGACGCATCATTGATCTGTCCTACGCGGCCGCTCAGGCGCTTCACATGCCATCAACGGCACTGGTACGCCTGGACATCATAACCTCAGGACCGGATGCTTCCGCCGGAATTTACGCAGTCCAGATCGGCGCGTTTCTGGACCGCAGCAACGCTGAACGGCTGAAGCAGCGCATTGAAAAGAAGTTTCGTCCCGTGGTGATTAAGACGGCGGACCACGGCACCGGTGTTTTCAACCTGGTCCTGGTAGGTGAAGAAACCACGCGGCAGCAGGCGGAAAAACTGGCCAGCCAGTTGGTCCATGACAAACTGGCAACCGAAACCTACGTCGTAAGAATCAACTGAAAATGTCAGAGTTTCGGAGCGGAGGCAAAATGGATACCTGCATCTTCTGCAAAATCATTGAGCGCCAGCAGCCGGCCAAGATTGTCTATGAAGACGATCAGGTTGTTGCGATTGAAGATATTCGGCCGCAGGCGCCGGTGCATCTGCTGGTGATGCCTCGCAAACACGTGCCCTCGCTGAAGGAAGTTGAAGTTGCCGATGAACAGATGATGGGACATCTATTTACCGTAATCGCACAACTGGCCCGCGAACGGCAACTCGAGGCCAGAGGGTACCGGACCGTGATCAATAACGGCCCTTGGGCGGGACAGACCGTTTATCATCTGCATTTGCACATGCTGGGCGGACGCGTCTTTCACTGGCCGCCGGGATAAACACGCCAACGCCTTGTGCTTCACAGTGTCGCCAGAAGACCCGCCAGCAGAGCGGCGCGGCGAGGTAATTCACGAATGACGATGTGCTCATGAAGCGCGTGCGGTCCGTCGCCGACTCCTCCGAGACCATCAAGCGTGGGAATTCCCAGCGCTGCGGAGAAATTGCCGTCTGAGCCTCCTCCGCTGGTCGTGCCTGTGAGTTTAAACCCCAGTTTTCTTGCCACTGCCTGCGCTTTTGCAAAAAGCTCGGTCGTCATCGACGACTCGAGGGGCGGCCGGTTGATGCCGCCTTCGATTTCGAGCCTTGCCCCGGCGTGAACAGGCTTCAACGCGAGAACGGCTTTTTCGATTCGCTGCTGGTCTCCAAGCTTTGGGATGCGAACATCCACCGTGGCACGGGCAAATTCAGGAACTACATTCGACCGTGTTCCTCCCTCGATAATCCCGACATTCACGGTCAGCCCGCGCCGTGGCTCCGCCAGCTTCTCGATCCGGATGATCTGGCGGGTGAGTTCTGAAATAGCGCTGATTCCCTCCGCAGGATTGACGCCGGCGTGTGCAGAACGTCCGTGTACGGTGAGGCGAAATTCGCCCACACCTTTGCGGGATGTTTTGAGCGCGCCGCCCGATGCTGAGGGCTCGAGCACAAGGACGGCCCTGGAGTTTTTCGCCTCGCGTTCAATCAAGCGTCTGAATGTTCGGCTCCCCGTCTCCTCTTCCGGATTGAGAAAGAACCGAACGGGCGTTGCAGGCTCCAATCCAAGGTTCTGGACCGCCCGAATGGCTGCCAGACCGAGCACAATGCCTGATTTCATATCCAGAATGCCTGGGCCGTAGGCGCGCCCGTCCTTGATCCGGAAAGGCATTCGGCCGAGTGTCCCTTTGGGCCACACGGTATCGTGATGCCCGAGCAGAAGAATGGGCTTTGCCGATGTGGTCTTGGCCCGATTTACTCTATTGCCTTGCTGCGCAGCGGTCGACGATCCACCCCAGAACTCCGCCAAAATGGCGGCGCCGGTTGTCACATTTTCAAGAATTGAAACTTTCCCTTGATGACGGCGGAACTCGCGCGCGAAGAGGCGTGCGATGCGATCGATATCGGTCCGCGAATACGTGGGTGATTCGATTTCGACCGCCGCACGAATGAGCTTCATGATGTAAGGCAGATCGCTTCGACAAGATGCAAGCAGCTTGCGGAATTCCAATTTTGTCCTTTCCTGTTCGAGCGCATGTCCGGTGCGCAACAGCCGTAATCGCGTTCACCGTGACAGGATGGGGGGATTCATTCTATCCTAGCTTTACCGGTCTTAGCGAACGTTTCTGCATCGGAACGGCGCTGCGTTCTGGAAGGGTTACGCGTTGAATAAAGTCGCTCTGGCACTGGTTGTCCACTCGCATCAGCCCGTCGGCAACTTCGATCACGTCATCGAAGAAGCGTATCAGAAAACTTACCGTCCTTTCGTTGACTTGCTTCTTCGCCACCCGCACATTCAAATAGGACTGCATTTCTCCGGGTGTCTGCTGGAATGGATTGAAAAAAGCCACCCGGAATTCTTCGATTGGCTGAAAGAGTTGACCGCCCGCGGCCAGGTGGAACTGCTGGGCGGCGGGTTTTACGAACCCGTGCTTTCGGCCATTCCCGACGCAGACAAATCTGCGCAAATCCTGCGGCTCAGCGATTACATTGAGAAGCATTTCGGCGTACGCCCGCAAGGCGGCTGGCTGACGGAACGCGTCTGGCGGCAGGACCTGGTGCGGCCGCTGGCGGAGTCCGGCCTGCATTACGTCATCCTGGATGACACACACTTCATCGCCGCAGGTGTTGATCCCGAAGACCTGCGCGGAACTTACATCACGGAAGATCTGGGCACCGGGATTCATCTTGTTCCCAGCCTGAAAAAGTTGCGATACACCATCCCTTTCCGGGACGTCGAGGAAACAATCGAATTCCTCCGCCAGGGACTCGGACGGCCCAACGCGCTCTTTGCGGCCGGCGACGACGCTGAGAAGTTCGGAATCTGGCCCGGTACCTTTGATCTTTGCTATACGCGAGGGTGGCTGGAGAGGTTTTTCCAGGCCATCGAACACGCGGGCGAATGGCTCGAAACCACCACGCTCGCCAGATTTATGGCTACACATAAGCCGTGCGGCAGGGTTTATCTTCCCACCGCTTCATATCCAGAAATGATGGAATGGGCGCTGCCCGTGCGGGCGTGTGAGGAATTCAAGCAGTGCCTTGAAGAAACGGAACATATGCCATCCGGCGAACGGTTCCGGAAATTTCTGCTGGGCGGCACGTGGCAGGGGTTTTTCAGCAAGTACCCGGAATCAAACCAGATTCACAAGTTGATGCTGGAGATCAGCCGCCGGCTTCGCAAGGCTGAAACGAATGTTTCCGCTGGAAGCTGGATAAATCCTCTGCTCGATGAAGCGCGGACGCACCTGCTGGCCGCACAATGCAACGACACGTATTGGCACGGGTTGTTCGGCGGTTTGTACTCGCCGCACCTGCGCAGTGTTGCGTTGAAGAACCTGATCGCTGCTGAAACGCTCCTGGACAAGATTGATGGCAGCGGAACGGCAAACGGCGTTCGGGTGACAGAAACGGATTTCGACGTGGATGGCGAAAAGGAGGTCTTGATCAGCAGTAAGGGATTCGCGATGGTTCTGAAACCATCAGACGGCGGAACAGTATCGAGCCTGCGAATCAAGCTCGCAGAGGCTGAGCTTATCAATTCACTGATGCGGCGGCCTGAGATTTACCATAAAGACATCCGTATGGCTGCTTCCAGCCCACAGAACGCATCCTTCGGGCGGAAACTTCCCACCGAATATCTGTTGCGCTACGACCGTTATTTGCGGCACTGTTTTCGGACGTATCTTTTTCACGCGTCAAAGCAGTGGAAGGACTTCGAGACGCTCGAGTTGCAGGAAGATGTAAATCTTGCCGGCGGCGTGTGGGAATTAACGACAAGCCCGGCCGCGAACCCGATTGAGATGTCCTGCCAGACAGCCCACGAAGTCAGCGGCAATCCCGTCGTCGTCGAAGCGCACAAAATCCTGTATGTAACTAACCGCAATCATGGTTTCCAAGTCGAGTGCCGCTCGCTTATTTCAAGCGATCAGCGATCTCCTGCGCCTTTGTCGCTTGGAGTCGAACTGGTATTCAACCTGCTCGCTGCGAATGCTCGCGACCGCTACTTCGTGGCCTCCAACGAACG
>Ga0209061_1001675_pt1 | contig 34270 bp, 32 predicted proteins | sample Coa_R1_10_FD_187157 | JGI IMG/M metagenome (GOLD analysis project Ga0209061, IMG submission 187157) | Surface soil microbial communities from Centralia Pennsylvania, which are recovering from an underground coalmine fire - Coalmine... | ecosystem: Environmental > Terrestrial > Soil >... | reverse complement strand
GGTTGGAACGTCCCGTCGGTCCCGTCCATGACGGTCGTCGTCAGACCGCCCGCGACCGTTTGAGTCGCGCTGTTCTGATCGCCGGCTTGCGAGGCTTGCGTCTGCGAGAACGTCGACGTCATCGGTAAGCCGATCGCGTCGAGCGAGTTGTAGCTGGTCCCGGCGCTGTTCACCAGCGACTGCGCATAATTGACCAATTGGTTACGAATCTCTTCGAGCTGCAGATCGCCGAACAGGATCCCGCCGCTGGTGAGCCGGGAACTCGTCCCGACCGTGGTCGAGGTCGAGTTCGTCCCGTTGCTCTGTTGGATGATCGGCGCGGCCAGAGCCGAGTTGAGCTCGTTCATCGCGGCGTTGTAGGCCGACGCGAACGCTTGGATGTTGTTTGCGAGCGTGGTCGAGTCTTGCGAGACGTTGATCGTGAACGGGGTCCCGGCGTTGGGCGCGAGGAGATTGAGCGTCATCCCCGGGATCGCATTCGTGACCTGATTGGAATTGCTGTAGACCGTCGTCGTCCCGCCGGCCGGATTGAGCAGCGTCACCGAGGCCTGCTGACCGACTTGGACCGTCGCGCCGTGGGCGCCGTTCTGATCCGGGAGCCCGAGCGCGGAGAGGAAATTGCTCGTGTCGGTCGGCGATCCGAAGACGATGCTCTTCGGCCCGGTCTGCTGGCTCGTGATCGTGATTTGACCGGTGACCGAGTTATAGGCCGCGATCACGCCCGCGTTCGACGCGTTGATCTTTGCGATGATGTCGTTGAGGCTTTGATTCGTCGGATCGACCGAGAACGAGACGCCGTTGATCGAGAAGGTCCCGCTCGTTACCGCGGTGATCAGGTTCGCCGCGTCGAGGTTCGGAGCGGGATTGAGCCCGCCGATCGGCCCGGCCGATTCGATGAAACCGCTCGAGGACGTGTTCGCGACGCTCGCGATATCGAGCTTGAGGACCGTCTCCAGATTCCCGGTGTCGGTCTGCGAGCCGATCGCGATCGGCGCGTCGCTCGAGGTGAGGACGACCCGATCCGTCGTCGCGTCGTAGTAGGCCTGGAAGCCCGGATCGGCGCTGCGGTCGACCTGGAATTGGATCGTCGCGAGCAGGGCATTGAGGCTGCTGTTGATCGAGTCCGTGAGGCTGTACTTGACGGAGACGCCGTCGATCGTGATCGTCCCTTGGCCGTTCGAACCGACCGTCGGCGAGATTTGAAAATGGGCGTTGTTCAGTGCGGCGTTGGGATCGGTTGCGTATCCCACCACGCTCGCCGGGGCGCTCGTCACTTGGGTCGAGGTCGCGAGCGTCTCGTTCATGATCGTATACGTCCCGGGCGCCGCCGCGACGCCCGGCGTCCCCGAAGCGACCGCGAAGGTCGGATTGCTCGAGACGCCGACGTAGGACTGGTACTGCGAGGGGTCGGAGAGCGCAACGAGCGCGTTCTGCAACGAGCCGAGCAGTCCGTTGATCTTTATGAGCTCCGCGTTCTTCTGCGAAAGCGTCGTGATCTGGTTCTGATACTGCGTCGTCGGCGCAAGCGTCAGCTGGGTCTCTTTTTGGATGACCGAGTTCCAATCGATCCCCGACGAGATGCCGGTGAACGTTATCGGACCGACGTTCGTCTGGATGTTGTTGGTCGAGAGGTTCGAGGTTGAAGCGGTCGATGAAATCCCTGACATCCTGTCCCCTACACGTTCCGATCGACGAGCTCGCCCGCGGCATGGTCGAACTTGACGAGCTCGACGAGCGACTGGGGCGGGACTTGCGCGATCTCTTGACCATTCGTCTCGCTGAAGACGACGACGACCTGCGGCGGGTTCTGCATGTACTCGAAGGCGACGTGCAGCGCCGGGTCGAGCGCCGATCCCGAACCGTCGCGCTCGGAGGCGGTCTTCGCCTGAGGAGTCGGCACGGAGGTCGCGGCCGCGGCGCTCCCGCCGGGCAAACCGATCGCTCGATGACCCTCATCCCGCGTCGCCCGACTCGCCTGAGGAACGGCGGCCGCGACGCGAACGAGCGCTTCAACATCCATGTCTTGCGCGGTGCTCCTTCTGACGTAGAGTATCGGCAACCGGAGCGCTTACTTTATGAGGTCGGCGACCGGTTCGCCGACCCGGTGCGCGGCGAGCTTCGCGTAGACGCCCAGAATGCCGGCAAAGGCGCGTTCGTCCGCCGTCCCACCGGTCGTGCTCGGCGTTCCGGCGCGTACCCAAGCCGTGCGAAGCGCGGCTGCGATCGAGTCGACGCTCGCCACGTCGGCCGTCTCCGCGGCGACGAGCTCCCCCGTCCAACCGCTCTGCGGCCCGACGACGACCGCCCCCGCGGCCGCGGCGCGGACCACGCGCCCGGGCCCGCGGCTCAGCCAGGCGCAATCGACGTACACGCGCGCCGAGGCGAGCAAACCGGCCTCGACGCCGGGGGACGGATCTTCGACGATGATCCCGTAGCGGCGGGCGAACTCGCCGAGCAGGGCGGCATAGCCGGCCGATGCGGCATATCCTGCCACGACGAGCGGGATCCCCGCCGCATCGGCGGCACGCAGGACCGCGAGCGCGTTGGAGCGCGGCTCGAGCGGGGCACAGAGGAGGGCGAACGGAGCGCCCCCCGTGATCGCCTCGACCGGCTCGGGTTCGCGCAGCGGGAGGAGTGGACCGCAGACCTCGATCGGGCCCCGGTAGGCGAAGCGCTCCCGGATCGATTGCGCCTCGCCCGGCGTCATCGCGATGACGGCGTCGGCCAATCGGAGCCCGTCACGGATCGCATCGCCGAACTCCTGCAGGAGACCGTCCGTCGGCCGGCGGCCCGCCGTGCTCGCCAGCCGGCGGTAGGCGAGGAGTTCGAGGAGTCCTTCGACGTTCGCCTCGTCGGGCCGCAGCGAGAAACAGGCATCGCAGACCTCGCTCCCCCACCAGCCCTCGGGGCCGCGATCGTCCAACAGCGGCGAGACGACGGTCGGGATCCCGGCGGCGCGGGCTGCCGACAGGAGCGAACGGGTCGCGTGCGGATCCTCGAGCCCGACGACGTGGACGAGATCGAACCCTTCGACGGTGCTTGCGCTCGCGACGCTGACTTCGAGGCCGCTGGCGCGCAGCCGTTCTGCGAGCGCATCGGCCTCGTCCGTATCGGCATCGGGTAGACGGCGCGCGTCGGCTCGAACGGCGATCAGGACGCGCCCGCTCGATCCCCCGCGCGGTATCCGCACCCGGGGCGCCGTGGGGACGCGCTCCTCGAGTTCGACGGAGAGGACGCACGACGCGGGAGCTCTGCGCTCCGAGAAGGAGAACCCGACCTCGAAGGGGATCGCCTGGGCGACCGGGATGCGACGGCCCGGCCCTTCACCGATCCAGATGCGGACCGGTGGAGGCTCGCCGTCGGCGACCTGAGCAAGCTCGGCTTGAGCGATGAGGACGTCGACGGGCCCCTCGCCGTCCGCAAAAGCGAGCCCGAACCAATGCTCGGCAAGCCGCTGCGATTCCCGATCGATCCCGCGCGCAACGATCTCGCCCGCGATCTCGCCGAGCGCGTAAGCGCCCGGCAGGGCGACCGCCGTGATCGCGACGCGGCGATCCCGAGCGAAGCGGCGCGCATAGACGCACGGTGCCGCGGCCTCCCATGCCTGCGCGAGCGGTGCGGCCCCCAAAAAGCCTCGCGAGCGGGCGGCCTGCCACGTAGCCTCGATCGCCCGATCGAAGAGCATGAAGCACTCCCCGTGCAGCGCACGGCCGGTAAACGTCTGGGCGAGCCACGGGAACAGCCGGTCGCGGATCGCGTCGGCGCGGGCGTCGTCGATCGTCCGTGCGGCGGCGCTCGGCCAAATCAGCGGATCGGCTTCGCGCAGAGCGACCTGGCGCGTCGGGACGATGACCGTGGGGACGACGGCGATCCGTCCGTCCCTTGCGAAGACGAGATCGAGGACGGCTTCGTCGTGCCCGTGCCGGAGGACCGGCTCGATCCGAGCCGCCGCGAGCCGCTCGGCGGCGACGAGCTCGACGGCCCGTTGCGGATCGAGGGAGGGGAGCGCGTATTCGAAGGCTCGGTGAATCCTCATACCCCCGCCGCGAGCCCGTTCACGATCCGCCGCAGCGCACTCGGGCTCGTCTCCTCGACGAGGCCGAGTCCATCGAGCCCGTTGGCGAACGCCCCCTCCTGAATGCGATAGAGCAGCGCCGGCCGTAGCTCATCGAGCCACGCGTCGAGCGCGTCGCCGACGTCGTCGAGACCGATCTCCGCGACGGTCGCGGGGTCCAAACCGTTCCGCTCGAGCAGACGGACGACGCGCTCGCCGAGCAGCGCCGCACCGAGCGTCCCGCAGGCGGCGATCTCGAGCGTCACCTCGGCGCCCGCGTCGAACGCGCGGGCGAACCGCCGCACGAAGGCGGCGACGTCCGACCAATCGCTCTCGTCGCGGACGACCGCGACGAAGCGGACGCGGGCGTCGCGTCGCCCGGCTGCGGGAGCCTCGGCGCTCGCCGCGGCCGGGAGCGCGACATAGTCGCGAGGACGCTCGAAGCCCCGTGCGATCGCCGGCTGCGGCTGATAGCCGTTGACCGGATACTCCGGCCCGAGCCCCCACTTCTCCGTGAACTTCTTCCAATTTTCGAACATCGAGGCTTGCCAGTCGACCTTGTTCACGGCGAACGAGACGCTCCCGAAGTGATGGATGAAGACGTCGTCGCAGACGTAGATCTTGTAGCCGGCGGCGCGAGCGCGCAAACAGAAGTCGTCGTCCTCGAAGTTCCCCGCCCCGAATCGTTCGTCGATCCCGCCGATCTCGTCGATCACCCGGCGATCGATGCACAGGCAGAAGCCGATCGCGCGATCGACGTAAAAGCCCGTTTTCCGCCACTTCGCGCGCCTCGCCGCCGCGTAGCGATGCATCGTCTCGACGTCGGCGTAGTTCGCGTCGACGACGAGCTGCGCACCGGCGACGCGATTGCTGCGCGGCGCGCTGATCCCGGTCAGCGGATTGCGCCGGAGCGCATCGATCAGGCCTTCGAGCCACCCCTCGGTGACGACGACGTCGTTGTTCAGAATGACGATATACTCGCCGCGAGCCGCGGCGATACCGACGTTGTTCCCGCCCGCGAAGCCGAGATTCGTCGGGTTGAAGATCACGCGGACGTCGTCCAACGTCCGCAGCCAGTCGGTCGTCTCCGGTCCCGAACCGTTGTCGACGATGATGATCTCGTGCGGATGACGCGTGTGGGCTCGTATCGAGTCGAGCGCGATCTTCGTGTAGTTCGGCGCGTTCCAGCTCAGCATGATGATGCTCGCCAAACCATCTTCAGGCGGACGGGAGGCGTCGCGCTCGACCGCCAAGGGCCGAGGCTCACGATCGACGTCCGGGGCGAACGCACGCGCCTCGACCGCTCGAGTCGCCAAGCCGCAAGGCCGAAGCGCGGCGATCAAGGCGGCGACGGCGTCGTCGAGCGGAAGCCGTTCATCCAAGCGCAGGTGTTGCGGGATATCTGCGAGCGCGACGAGCGAGGCCCGTGCATCGCAGGACGAGACAGTCTCGGCCGACGGCTGCGAGACGAAGGTCGCGGCGACGACGTCGCTTCCCCATGAGAGCTCGCGCACGAGCGCCCCGAGCCAACCCGCTCCGAAACGATACCCGGCATCGAGAAATGCGACGGCCCGATCGCCGCGCAGCTCCATCGCGGCGCGCGCCGCCGTCGTCGGCGCTCCCGCGGCGACGACGATCGGGACGTTCAGCGCGGGAGGGGCCGACGGGACGTTCCACAGCACGCGATCGATCGGAGCACCGGGCTGCTCGAGGGCGCTCCGCAGATTTTCGAGATCGGCGACTCTGCCGTGGACGAAAACCGTGATCGGGCGTCGGGGAGCACGTTGGTCGAGATAGCGCTCGGGTGCGGCGCGCGTCTCGCGTACCTCAGGGTCCGCCGCGATGAACCGATCGATCTTCGTGCACCAGTCGGTTTCCAAGCGCGCGCGCGCGGCGGCGAGGCGCAGTGGGTCGTCGCTCCCGCGGTGCGCCGGACCGATCGTCGCCGCAACGTCACCCGTGCAGACGATGCGCAAATCACGCGCAAGGGCGCGCAGGCTCAAATCGACGTCGCCGAGCGCATCGGCGAAGCGCGGCCCGAATCCGCCGAGCTGCTCGAACAAAGCACGTTCGACCAACAGACACGTAGCGGTCGCGATCGTGACGTCTCGTGCAGCCGCGGTCGGAGCGAACGGCTCACCCGCGCGTAGCGCCACGATCTCGCAGGCGAACCGACTCATCCGCGTCCGCCGCAGGATACGTCCCGCCGCGACGATCCGACCGGCGTCGTCGCAGATCGTCGGGACGACGATCCCGACCTTTTCCTCCCGGAGCCGCGCGCAGAGACGGTCGAGGCTCTCCGCCTCGATCGCGGCTCCTCCTTCGAGGAAGAGAAGGTACCGACCGCGCGCGCGGCGCGCTCCCGCGTCGAACGCGCTGAAGGCAGCGCCGTCGACCGATTGAACGATGATCTCGGCGCCGTGCGCAGCGAGCGGTGCCAGGGACCGGGCAAGCGACGCCTCGTCACGGGAAGCTATGACGACGCTGAGCTCCATGGCGAGGTTTCTAAGCGGTCGCCAGGGCTTCTTCCGCCGTGAGCCGGGCTCGTTCGTAGTCGCCGATCTGCATGAAGAAACCGGCGAGGACGACCGCGACCCTCCGTCCGCCCAGGGGGAGCGCACGCCGCAACGTCGCTTCCGCCTCCGGGTAGCGCAGCAGCGCCTGCAAAATGCGCGCGCGGTGCAGGAGCGCATCGACGTCGTCCGGTTTGGCGGCCGTAACCGTATCGATCGCGACGAGCGCCGCGCGATGCTCGCCGCGCTCGTACAGCAGGAGCGAGCGCAGGTAGGTCGCGCGAGCGAAGATCTCCGGATCGGCGCTCGGTCGGATCCGATCGAGGGCTCGCAGCGCCTCATCCTTACGACCGAGCGCAGTCGCCGCGAGCGCGGCGGCATGGAGCAATCGCGGGTGTTCCGCGGCGCCGGCGAGTCCGTCGTGCGCCGTCCGGAGCGCACGCTCCGGATCGCCTTCGGCGAGGAGGCGGGTCGAACGGCGCGCGTAGTCCTCGGGCTCGACGCAAGGCGCATCGCGCTCGGTCGCATGGAGGCGTTCCAGGGCTGCGGTGTCGTTGCGGGCCGCGTACCTGCGCTCGAGCTCGTCGAGGACGGCGGCCGAACCCGGTGCCAGCGCGAGCGCACGCTCGAGATACGCCTCCGCCCCGGGGAGCGCGAGCCGATCACAGACCGCGGCCGCGGCCTTCAGCATCGCCAGCGCGGTCTTCGGACCGACCCGGCCGACATAGAGATCGATCGTCTCGAGCGCCCGGTGATACTTGTGGCGCCGAAGGAGAAAATTGACGTAGTCGCCGACGCTCTGGTCGTCGCCGAAATCCCGGCAGACGCCGGCAAACGCCTCTTCGGCCTCGTCGTAACGCTGGAGCGCTTCCAGCGCTCGCGCCCGATTGAGACGGAGGGGCTGCGTCTGCCGATTGGCCAAGCCTTTTTCGAACCACTCGAGGGCCGCCGCGTGATTCCCCTCCTGCGTATACGAATAACCGATCTCGGAGTGCGCCTTCCACACCGAGACCTCGTCGTCGCAGATGAATTGCATCGCGTTGTACTTACCGTCGTCGATCGCCGCTTTGAAGGCCTCGCGGGCCTCTTCATAGCGCTTCATCCGGGTCAAAGCACGGCCCAGGGCAAAGTGTGCGTTGCAGAAATGGGGCGAACGCTTGAGCGACTCGAGCGCCGCGTGCATCGCTTTCTCCGGCTCCTCGGCGCCGTACGCCTCGGCCAGCGTCGACAGCCCGACCGGGACGAAGCCGCGCGGCTTCTCGCCGACGAGCTCGAACATCCGCTCGAGGGCCGAGATCGTGAGCGCACGATCGCCCAAGATCATCGCGGTGACGCCCATGTTGTACCAGTGGAACGGCTCGTCGGGCTCCGCTTCCGCGGCCTTTCGAATCAGCTCCAGATTGCGCTGGACCTTGTCGCGTCCCTCGACGACGTCTTTGAGATAGCCGTGATGCGTGATCGCGATCGGCGAATGGCGGCAATCGAGCCCGGTGGGGTTCTGATCGAGCGTGATGAACTCGTGGATCGGGCTGCGATACCGAATCCGCGGACTATTGGGGAAGATCCGTCCGAGGGCGTGCGAACAGGCGCCGGTCCCCTTGTAGTCGTCGGCGAGATTGAGACAGCGCACCCATACCCCGGTCAAATGAGCCGGAACGGTCTTCAGCGCGGCGACGAGGTCGCGCGAGTCCGCGTTGAGTTCCTCGTCGGCGTCCAGGACGAGGATCCAGCGCTTCGTCGCCAGCGCGAGCGCCTCGTTGCGCGCCCAGGCGAAGTCGTCGCGCCACTCGCGTCGTTCGACGCGCGCGCCGAAACTCCGCGCGATCTCGATCGTCCCGTCGGTCGATCCCGTATCGACGATGTTGATCTCGTCGACGACTCCCGCGACGCTCTGCAGGCATCTCGGCAAGAACTTCTCCTCGTTCTTGACGATCATACACAGGCTGATCCCGGGCGGTCTCTGCACATAGCCGGGTGGCGGCTGCGGGAGTCCGAAGAGCAGCTTCCCGCTCGCAACCATACTCGATCCGTTCGTCGGTCGGGCACGCCCCGCCGGCCTGCCCGTGTTCACTCGTACCGGCATGTCTGATCATCTATCGGCAAAAGAGGAGGCCCGCCGTAGCGGGCCTCCTTCCTATCGGTTTGCGGAAAACCGCCGCTATCGCCTCTACGGGAAGAGACGAAGCACCGACTGCGCGTTGGAGTTCGCCTGCGCGAGGACCGACGTGCCGACCTGCACCAGGATCTGGAGCCTGTTGAAGTTCGTCGTCTCCGACGCGACGTTGAGATCGCGAATCGTGCTTTCCGACGATTGCAGATTCACCGACGCGATGTTGTCGTTGCTTTGATCCTCGTTCAGACGGACGATCGTCGCACCCAGATTGGCCCGCTCGGTGAGCAGGGTCTGCAGCGCGTTGTCGATCTGACCGATCGCGTCTTCCGACCCGATCGACGGGTTCGTCGCCGACGACGCCAGCAGGTTGATGTTCCCGATCCGCAACGACGAGGTGTTCGTCGCCGCGATCCCGAGCTGGATCGTCGCGCCTTCCGCCGCCCCCGATTGGAAGTTGAGCGCGGGGCTGTTCGGATTGGAAGCGACGGGGACGTTCTGGCTGACCTTGATGTAGGCCGTCACCCCGACGTCGACCGTCGAGAAGTTCCCCAGTATGATCTGGACGTTGTCGAAGAGCGCCGAGACGCTGTTCGACGAGAGCAGCTCGTAGCCCGAGAAGACCTGCGCGGTGGTCGCGAGGTTCGAGGCGAAGAACGTCTCCTGCACCGCGATCGACGAGCCCGTGTTGACGACCTGCAGCTCGATCGTCCCGTCGACCGTCGCACCGCTCGTGCGGGCTCCCGTCGTCGTCCCCTGGATCGTCCCGGTCGTGGTATTGAAGTTCCCGATCCCGCTGACGCTGGCGACGAGCAACCCGAGGTTGACGCCGCTGCTCGTCGGCGTCAACGAACCGACCGAGGTAACCTCACCAAGCGTCGCCGCCGTGAGCTTCGTCGCCGTCCCCGCCGAGGCGAGGGCGCCGTTCGAAGTCACCGAGAGCGATGCATAGACTTCCGGCTGGAAGCCCGCGTGGCTACCGTCGAGGAGCGCGATCCCGTTGAACTGCGTGTTCTCCGCGATCCGGTTGACCTCGAGCAGGAGCTGCGAGACTTCCGTCTGCAGGTTCTGCTTGTCGGAACCGGAGGTGATGTCGCTCGAGGCCTCGACCGCGAGCGTCCGGATCCGCTGCAGGATATCCGTCTCGGTCTGCAGCGCCCCGTCGGCGACGGTCGCCGCGTTGTTCGCATCCTGGACGTTTTGCGAGGCCTGGTCGAACCCGTTGACCTGCGCCTGCAGCTTCTCCGCAATCGCCAGACCCGACGGATCGTCGGCCGCCGAATTGATCCGCAGGCCGCTCGAGAGCCGATTGACCGACTGCTGTAACGCCTTCTGGTTTTCGTTGAGATGGAGCTGAACGGCATTGCTCAACAGATTGTTGGCAATGCTCAGCCCGCCTACTCCTGGCATATTTCCCTCCTGGATGTTTTCTCCACCGAACTTCGGTGTTCGGTTTCATGGTCGTCCCTTGATGTGCGGCCGAAGCCGCGTTGAATGCGCGGGTGTTGAGCCGCGCGCATATAGTGCGCGGAGGACCGCCGCGGCGACCCTCCGCGCCTACGCCTTTACCTTCGTCGAGTTACGGAAGCGAGCGGCACGATCCAAGCATCCCTATGTTACGGGAACAGCTTCAAGACCGACTGCGCGTTGGAGTTCGCCTGCGCGAGGACCGACGTGCCGACCTGCACCAGGATCTGGAGCCTGTTGAAGTTCGTCGTCTCCGACGCGACGTTGAGATCGCGAATCGTGCTTTCCGACGATTGCAGATTCACCGACGCGATGTTGTCGTTGCTTTGATCCTCGTTCAGACGGACGATCGTCGCACCCAGATTGGCCCGCTCGGTGAGCAGGGTCTGCAGCGCGTTGTCGATCTGACCGATCGCGTCTTCCGACCCGATCGACGGGTTCGTCGCCGACGACGCCAGCAGGTTGATGTTCCCGATCCGCAACGACGAGGTGTTCGTCGCCGCGATCCCGAGCTGGATCGTCGCGCCTTCCGCCGCCCCCGATTGGAAGTTGAGCGCGGGGCTGTTCGGATTGGAAGCGACGGGGACGTTCTGGCTGACCTTGATGTAGGCCGTCACCCCGACGTCGACCGTCGAGAAGTTCCCCAGTATGATCTGGACGTTGTCGAAGAGCGCCGAGACGCTGTTCGACGAGAGCAGCTCGTAGCCCGAGAAGACCTGCGCGGTGGTCGCGAGGTTCGAGGCGAAGAACGTCTCCTGCACCGCGATCGACGAGCCCGTGTTGACGACCTGCAGCTCGATCGTCCCGTCGACCGTCGCACCGCTCGTGCGGGCTCCCGTCGTCGTCCCCTGGATCGTCCCGGTCGTGGTATTGAAGTTCCCGATCCCGCTGACGCTGGCGACGAGCAACCCGAGGTTGACGCCGCTGCTCGTCGGCGTCAACGAACCGACCGAGGTAACCTCACCAAGCGTCGCCGCCGTGAGCTTCGTCGCCGTCCCCGCCGAGGCGAGGGCGCCGTTCGAAGTCACCGAGAGCGATGCATAGACTTCCGGCTGGAAGCCCGCGTGGCTACCGTCGAGGAGCGCGATCCCGTTGAACTGCGTGTTCTCCGCGATCCGGTTGACCTCGAGCAGGAGCTGCGAGACTTCCGTCTGCAGGTTCTGCTTGTCGGAACCGGAGGTGATGTCGCTCGAGGCCTCGACCGCGAGCGTCCGGATCCGCTGCAGGATATCCGTCTCGGTCTGCAGCGCCCCGTCGGCGACGGTCGCCGCGTTGTTCGCATCCTGGACGTTTTGCGAGGCCTGGTCGAACCCGTTGACCTGCGCCTGCAGCTTCTCCGCAATCGCCAGACCCGACGGATCGTCGGCCGCCGAATTGATCCGCAGGCCGCTCGAGAGCCGATTGACCGACTGCTGTAACGCCTTCTGGTTTTCGTTGAGATGGAGCTGAACGGCATTGCTCAACAGATTGTTGGCAATGCTCAGCCCGCCTACTCCTGGCATGAACTTCCTCCATGAAGTATGTGGACGGAAGCTTTCCGTAGCTCCCTATGGGCTTTTTCGGCGCTCCCCCGGCGGAATTTTAGCGCGCCGCTGGCGCGCTTGGCCCAGCGGAGCCGAAACCGCGCCCGCCGGGACGTCGCCGATCGGCGCTTGCGAGGCGGCCTCGGCTGCCAGCCGATTCGCCCGCTGGATCTCCTCGTAGACCTCCGAGCGATGCACCGGGATGTCGCGCGGCGCTTCGATCCCCACCTTCACTTGGTCGCGTTCGACCGCGACGATCACGATGCGGACGTCGTCCCCGACCATGATCGCTTGATTGATCTTGCGACTGAGAACCAGCACCCCGGTGCCCTCCTTGGCCTGTATTTCGGGGCGCGTTCGCTACGGCGAGACGGCCTCCCCCTCCGAGGAGCCGGCCCCTCCCGCCTGCGAGGGACGCCGCGGCATCGGCGTGCGGGCCGAATAGCCCGAGTTCTCGAGCATGACCTGACGCCCGGTCCGGGTCTTCAGGTTGATGACGATCGGAGCGAGCAAGTTCATCGTCCGCTCCTTTGCCTCTTTGGTGACGACCACGACGCACATGATCACGAAGTCTTCGGGATCTTCGATCCCGAGCGCCGCCGTAGCATAGTGCGGCAGGTGCGGATCGTAATCTTCGAAGACCGACCACGGATCGGCCAGCGGCAGCGCGACGTTCGTATCGTCGAGGCTTTGCAGCCAAATGAAACCATCCTGACCGGCCACCTGCAGGACGACGAATTTACGCAAATGGCCGAATCCGGGGAGGCCCCAAGGAAACTCGAGCACCTCCGAATCGCGGTACGAACACTCGCCGAATCGTGGAAACACGACGACGTTCGCCCGCTCCTCCCGAGGCTCCACAATCACCTGCTCCATGTCCCGTGCTCCCATTCTATGCGGTCGCGATGTAGTCGAAGAGAATCTTACTTTCCAAGTGCGCGGTCGTCGAATAAGCCGCTTGCAGCGCCGTCTGCGTTTGCGAGAATTGCGTCACGGTCTGGGCGATGTTCGCATCCTCGATCTGTGACTGTTCTTGAGTATTATCGGTGATCGACTGGTTATTTTGATCGATCATCCGGTTGAGCGCGTCGATGCGACCGCCGATGACGGCGCGTGCATTGAGCGCGACGTTGAGGACGTTGTCGACGTCGTTGAGCTGGGTGCTGACGGTCTGCACGAGATCGGCGTTCGTCGTCAAGCCGAAGGCCTCGACGAAGTTCGCGCTGTTCGTCGCCCCGGCGCTCGGGGCATCGGTGACCGTGAAGGGTTGGCCGTTCTGCGAGCTCAGGCTCAGCCGCTGGGTCTTGGCGTCGAACGTCGCGGTGACCCCCGTCGTCCCCGTCGCCGCGTTGATCTTCGAGATCATCGTCGCAATCGTGTCCGTCGGGAGAAACGTGATTGAGACGCTCCCCGATCCGCCGTCGACGACGATCGTGTACTGACCGGTCGAGTCCGGCGTGAGCGCGGTCGTCAGCGTCGCTTGGTTCGGCCCCGGCCCCAGAGTCGAGCTCGCGCCGATCACGGTCCCCTGTTGGTTCACGCTCGTCGCGCTCTGATCGACGACGGTCCCGGCGTCGAGCGTGTCGCGCAAGTTGATCAGCGTCTGGAAGACGTCCGGCGAACCATTGGTCGCATCGAAATTGAACGCTTCCTGGAGCGACGTCGAGATCGATATCTTCTGACCGCCCAGCGTAACCTCGCTCTGGCTCTCGAAGTTCCCGCTGAAGGTGACCGAACTTACCGGCGATCCGTGGGCTTCGACCGGCGGAGCGTTCGTCGAACTCGTCCCGGCGAAGACGTAGCGACCGCCGTACGAGGTGTTCGCGATCCCGATCGCTTCGCTGAGGAGTTGGTCGATCTGCGCGCCGATCGCTTGACGCTGCTGCGTCGACAGCGTGTCGGACGCTCCCTCGATCGCGAGCTGCCGCGCGCTTTGCAGGATGTTCGTGAGGCTGGAAAGCGAGCCGTCGACCATGGTCAGCTGCGAGACGGCGTTCTGCAGATTCGTCCCGAGCGTGTTCTCGGAGGCGATTGCGGCCCGCAGCGAGAGGTCTTCGCCGATCTGCGTCGGATCGTCGGAGGGCTGGTTGAGCGCTTTCCCCGTCGAGAGCTCGTTCCCCAACTGCTGCTGTTGGAAGACGAGGTTGTCTATCGAAGCCGTCTGATTCTCGAAGATCGTGGCGGTCGCGATGCGCATCGTCTACGGCCTCCTAAATGTTCTGGGCCATCGTGATGAGGGTTTGCAGCATCTGCTCGAGGACGTTCATGTTTTGCGCCGCGGCCTGGTACGCGTTCTGGAACTTGATCAGATTCTGCGTCTCTTCGTCGATGTTGATCCCGTCGATGCTTTGCCGCGCCTGGTCGATGTTGTTCGCCAGGCTCGTCTGCGTCGTCGTCCCGGTCGTCGCCGTCTGCGTATCGAGACCGATCTGCGTGACGAGCGACGAATACGCTTGGCCGAGCGTCTGCGTCTGTGCGGTTGTGATAGAAAAGCCCGGGGCGTGCGCCTGCGTCATCGTGACCGTGATCGTCCCAGTGTTGCGATCGACGGCGCTCACGACGACGTTTTCCTGAGGCGGCGGCGGCGGTTGGACGTTGGTCGGATTCGGTTGGGCGTCGATCGTCAGGACCTGACCGACCTGGACCTGCGCAAAGGCCTGCGGATCGCCCGCCGGCGGCTGGATTACGACCGTCCCGGGGCCGACCGGGGTCGTATTGCCGGCGGTCGTTTGCAGGGCGCCGACGCCGACGTTTGCGTTGAAGACGGCGAGGAGGGCGTTCGCGCCCCCGTTGTTCGCCGCGCCGAAGGCGTTTTGGCTGGTCTGCGGGACACCGGAGATCGCGCCGGCTCCGAGCGCGCTCAACAGCGAGGTCGCCGCGACCCCGGAGGCGAGCGCCGCCGTCGGATTCGTATCGGTGATCGTGAACGAGGGAGTGAACGACCCGCCGGCGGCCTCCTGCTCCGCCCGGAAGTTCAGATCCGTGTTCATCGGGTCGGCCGTAAAGACGATCTTTTGGCTCGAGGCGTCCCAGCTGGCGTCGACCCCGTAGTGTCCGGCGTTGAAGTTGTTGATGAAGTCGTCGATCGTATCGGCGTTACCGCCCGGTGAGGTGTCGTACTTGAAGACCTGCACCGGAGGGACGCTCGACGGCGTGATCCCGTCGATCGCGATCATGAGGAAACCCTGTACGCCCCCCGGCGAGACCGGCGGATTGTTCAGCGTGACATTCCCGTCGAGCAGCGCCGACGTGTCGATCGTATTGTCGGCGGAATTCGCCGGACTCACCAGCGTCCCGGCCGCAGTCGTCGCGACCGCGGCGGGCACCTGGGACGGATCGCTGATCCCGACCTTGATGTTCGCAGCCGAGATCACACTTCCGGCGACGATCGGCTGGAACAGCGCCGTACCGGGGTTTCCGTTGAGATCGTACGAACTTTGCGTCACCCGGTCGAACTCGTTTCCCAGCGCCGAGGCGAAGTTGTTGAGCGCGTTGAGATACGGCGTGAGCTTGTCGTTATAGAGATCGAGCGCGCCGCCGAGCTGCCCGCCGCCGGCATCGATCGCCGTCGGATCGACCGGATTGGGGTCGTCGGCGAAGCCGACCTTGAGCACGGGATTCCCGCTCGCGTCCCTCCCTATCACGGGCGCCGCGAGATGGTAGGCGACGGTATCGTTCACGAGCGCCTGACCGCCGACGGTGATGAGGACCGAGCCGTTCGGCTGAACCGAGGTCTGAACCGAGAGGTACTGCGAGAGCCGGTCGATCAGGTAATCGCGCTGGTCCGCGAACGTGTTGGGGTTGTCGCCGACCGCGCTCGACGCCCTGATTTGGCCGTCGAGCGCCGCGATTTGGTCGATGATCCCGTTGATCTGGGTGACCATCGAACCGGCCTGCTGGACGACTTGCGCCTGCTGCGTCTGGATCGACTGCGCGGTCGAGTTCAACACCGCGGTCAGCGCCTGGGCCTGCTGGATGACGTTCTCGCGCGTCGGCTTGTCGGTCGGATTCGCCGCCAGCGACTGGATCGCCGTTTGAAACGACGAGTAGGCGGCGCTGATCCCGGCGTTGGGTTCGCCGAGCGACGCTTGGGTCGCGGTCAGTTGCTGCTGCTGGACTTGGTAAAAGTACTGGGACGACGTCGCCTCTCGGAAGAGCGCATCGTATGCATCCTCGTGCACGCGGGTGATCGCGTTCACGAGGACGCCGTCGCCGATCGTCCCGGGTCCGAAGTGAGTGTCGTAAGCCGGACTGGCGGGGATCGGCGAAGCCGGCTGCAGGTCGACCTCTTGACGCGAGGCGCCCGGCGTATTCACGTTGGAGATGTTGTCGGAGGTGACGTTGGCCGCGACTTGGGCGGCGTCGAGCGCCGATCCGGCGATGCTCAATCCGAAGAAACTCATGAAGACGTCCTTGTCTTGGTCACGCCTTGCTGCTCACGAGGACGCTGTTGTCCGGCGGAGCGACGAAACCGCGGCGTTTGTACGTCCCGGGTCGATCCGCGGTCGCGCGTTGCAGCAGCGAGACGACTCGCAGCAACCTGTCCATCCCTGCGACGATGAGCCGTTTATTGTTTTTCGTCGTAATGCTCAGGGAAACCGCACGGTGCGTCAGTTCCGAATAATATCCACGCGCCCGCAGCGCCAGTCGGCGCGGCGCATAGCCGACCACCCGGCCCAGCGGCATCTCGCCGAAACCTCGGCGCTGCATCGCCTGCCGCTCCCGCCACGCGGCCTGGTGGGCCAGTCGAGCCCGTTCTATGCGTCCCGCGAGGGCCTCGATCTCGCTCAGCTCGCGCCCGACGAGCGCTTTGGTCAAAGCGAGCGATTCCGCCTCGAGTCGGGCGAGCTGCGCGGCCTCCCGGCGCAGCGCCTCGACGAACGCCGACCACGAGTCCCCGCTCATCGCCGCCTTCCTTCCCGGGCGTTCCGCCTTCGGCTGCGTATCCGCCGTGCGCCGAAGCTTATCGCACCGCAGCGTCGGCGATCAGTCGGCCCAAGATCTTTTCGACGATCTGCTCGGTCGGCACGTAGTAGCGGCCTTCCGCGATCCGCCGACGCAATTCCCGGACTACGGTCTCCCGATAATAGGGCTGCGAGACGAAGGCTTCGCGTAGTTCCGCCAGATTGAGCGGCTCCGTCACCTCGATCAAATCGATCGTCGGGACCGGCGTGCTCGCAGCTGCGATGCGCGCCTTGCGCTTGGCCGCGGAGGTGCGGTACGCGGAGATGATCGATTCGATCTCCGCCCGACTGATGATCATCCCCGCAAACTCCTCCTGCGCTCGCTTCCCTGCTAAGGTAAGCTTCGGAAACCGAGAAGCGGGACTTTAGAATTTTCAAAAGGCCGCTCATGGGATGAGCTCCTGCGGGACCGAAGACTTCGATTCGTGCGCGGCGTCGGCCAACACCGACGCTTTGAGCTGTTGTTCGATCAGCTTCGCGATCCCGATCGATCCCGTCGCTGCGAGCTGCTGCGCGCGCTGTTGATCGAGCATCTCGGTGAAGGTTTGCGTCGTCGGCGACTCCGCTCCGAATAGACCGGCTTGCGGAACCGTCGCACGCATCTCTTTGAAGAGCATGCCGAGGAAGACACCCTCGAGCTGCTGCGCCGCTTGATGCAGACGACGCAGCGCCGTCTGCTGGTCGGGCGTCAGAGCTTGCGTCGAAGCTTGCGTCGTGGCGATCGTGCTCATACTAAATGATCTGCACCTCCGCTTGGAGGGAGCCCGCCTGCCGCAGCGCTTGGACGATCGAGATGAGATCGCGGGGCGAGACGCCGATCGTGTTGAGCGCGCGCACGACTTGCGCCAGCGTCGCGGCTCCCGAGATGTAGATCAGCTTTTGCCCCGACTGCGTCGCCTGAATCGTCGTGTTCGTCTGCGTCCGACTCTGCGCGTTGGTGAAGGGACCCGGGGGTACGACCTGGTTCGTCGTCGCAATCTGGATCGTCAAGTTGCCGTGCGCGACCGCGACCGGGGCGAGCTTGATGTCGCCGCCCATGACGACCGTACCGGTCCGCTCGTTGACGACGACCTTCGCCGTCTGGCCGGCATTGACGGTGAGATCGCCGGTTTCGGCGAGAAAACCGACGGTGTCGTTGGCGTACTTGGGCGGGAGCGTCACGTGGATCGTCTCGGCATCGAGTGCGTGCGCGCTCCCGGGGAACTTCTGATTGATCACCTGCGCCAGCCTGGCGGCGGTGTTGTAATCCGGCTCGGTCAAAACGTAGTTGAACCCCCCGCTCTGATCGGGTGTCAGGTTCGTGATCATATCGCGTGCGATGACCGCACCGTTGGGGATGCGGCCGACCGCGGTGAAATTTTGACTGATCCCGTTTTGACCGGCCGCGGCGCTTTGCGTCCCGACGCTGAACCCCCCGACGGAGATCGGGCCTTGGGCCGTCGCGTAAACGAGGTTGTTCGGGCCGCGCAGCTCGGTGAGGACGAGCGTACCGCCTTGCAGCGTCGTCGCATCGCCCATCGAGGAGACGACGACGTCGACGTTGTCCCCCGAATGCGCAAAAGGCGGAAGTTTCGCCGTCACGATCACCGCCGCGACGTTGCGCGTACGCACGTCGTTCGTGTTGACCGTCAACCCGAACGACTGCAACACGTTCTGGATCGTCTTGCTCGTGAAGAGCACGGACGTCGAATCACCCGTCCCTTGCAAGCCGGTTACGATCCCGTATCCGACGAGCTGGTTGTCGGTCACGCCTTGAGGCTTGGCGATATCCTTGATACGAACGTCCTGGGCCGCGCTCGAACAAACGCCGAACGCCTGCGCGAGGACCGAGAAGACGAGGAGGCTGACGAGTTTTCTCACGGCGGTTTCTAGAACAGGAAGTTGAGGATCTTGGTGAGGAGGCCCTGACTGTTCGCCGGGACGTTTCCGTCGAAGCGCGCTTGCACGTTCGCGATACGGGTCGACGGGATGCTGTCGGTGTTGTCGATGTCTTCCGGACGGATCACACCCGTGACGTGGAGCTTCTGCACGACCCCGTTGATTTGGAGAAGCTGATCGCCGGCGATCGCGAGCGTTCCGCTGGGGAGGACGTCGACGACCGTCGCCATCATCGAGGACGTGAAGGTGTTCGAGATGCTGTGGGTGCGGGTGAAACCGCTCCCCGAGTTCCCGGTGATCGACGTCGGGATGTTGATGACGTTGAAGAGCTTGATGCTTTGGTTTTGGTTTTGATTCGCTCCGAGGTTGAAGTTCTTCGTCGTCGCCGTCGTGTCGGACTGTGCGTTCGTCGTCGAAAAATTGAAGAGGACGTTGACGACGTCGCCGACCTGCTGCGCCCGATGATCCGGGCCGAGCCGCAGGGGATGCCCCGGCGCGACGTTGAGCGGCGGAGCGACGTAGAGGGTATCCGCCTCGGCCCATGCCGGGACGCAGATGAGCGCGAGTGCGAACACGAGCGTTTTATTCACTGCTTCCATCTCCGGGCAGATCCAGCTCGACTCTTCCCGGTCCCGTGACGGTACCGGAAAGCGCGCGCCTGGTCTGCGGATTCCAAACCGCGACTTGCTCGCCCATCCCGCCGCTGGTCCGCGCAACGACATCGGCCGTCAGCGCGACCGTCCCGTCGCGGACGACCAGAATACAGGGCTGGCCGGCCTTGACGATCTCATTCACGCCGGTCATTTCGGGATAGAGGAGCGCGCCGCGCGCGAGCGTGACGTGCAGCTTCCTCCCGATGAGGAGGCTCGGATCGACCGCGGGCCGCCCGACCGATGGCACGCGCGCAAGCGTGACGTCACCGGCCGTCAACACGGCGCCCGCGGTCAGATCATGCGCGGCTACCGCGGTATGGATGTACTGCGTGATGCGGTACCCCGCGAAAACCGTGCGTGCGAGCTTCCCATCGACGAGGATGGCTATGGGGACGACCAGGTAGGAGGGATATACCTGGGGAGTCCCCGCCGCCGCGATTGACAACGTTCCGCTGGAAACGGTTTGGTCGGCAATCGTGAAGGCGGGTGCAACCTCACGATCCGGTCCAGATACCGTTTCGTGAGCGATGCGGTCGGCCAAGGCGGCGATGCGCGCGCCTTGGACGATTTGGTACGCGGACGAGTGCGCCGGCAAACCGGTCGACGCAAACGCCGCCGACGATCCCAGGAACAGGATCGCGGCGACGAAGGCCGGGAGCCGGAGCGTGCGACTCGTCACTGCGTTACACCTTGGTCTGGTTCGCCGTCTGCAGCATCTGATCGGCGGTCGTAATCGCCTTCGAGTTCGCCTCATAGGCGCGCTGCGCGACGATCATGTTCACGATCTCCGTCACGACGGAGACGTTGGAATTCTCCAGGTACCCGCCTTGAAGCGTCCCCGCGCCGTTGAGCCCCGGCTGCGAGATCGTCGGCGCGCCGGACGCGGCGGTTTGCGTGAGGAGGTTGTGGCCCTGGGCCTGGAGCCCGGCGGGGTTGACGAACCGCGCAAGATTGATCTGGCCGATCTGCTGCGGCTGCGTCTGGCCCGGCAGGAGCGCGGTGACCGTCCCGTCCGTGTTGACCGTGACGCTCGTCGCCTGCTGCGGGATCGTTATCTGCGGACTGAGCAGGTAGCCGTCGGCCGTGACGATCGCGCCGTTCGCGTCGATCTTGAACGAGCCGTCGCGCGTATACGCGGTCGTCCCGTCCGGCATCGTCACCTGAAAGAATCCGTCGCCTTCAATCGCGACGTCCAGAGGATTATCGGTCTGCACCAGCGTCCCTTGCGTGAAGATCTTCGCCGTCGCCGAGACCTTCGAGCCCAAGCCGACGTCGATTCCCGCCGGGATCATCGACGCACCGACCGGCGAGCCGGGCGAACGCAACTGCTGATACACGAGGTCCTGAAACTCGGCCTTGTTCGCCCGAAAACCGGTCGTGTTGACGTTCGCGAGGTTGTTCGCGATCGTGTCCAGATTCGTTTGTTGAGCCTGCATCCCGGTCGCTGCCGAGTAAAGAGCGCGCATCATGGCGTTATATCAAATCCCTTTTTAGGAAACGCGACCGACTTGTTCGATCACCATTTGGTTTGCTTGATCTTGAGTCTGGATCGACTTTTCATTGGCGTCGAACCAGCGCTCGTTTACGATGAGGCCGACCATCGACGTGATCACGTCGGCGTTGCTCTTCTCGAGCATCCCTTGCGAGACGGTCGTCGTGGTGTCCGCGGCCGGTCGCGCGCCGTAATCGACGAAACGGGTCGCCCCTTCCGGGCGGAGCCGGAGCGGATCGGCGAACGTTACGATCCGGAGTTGGTCGAGCGGCTGCACCGCCGCTCCGCCGGGCGGCCTCACCGAGATCGCGCCCTTCGCGTCGATGAGGATCTCGCCGCTCGCCGGGAGCGCAATCGCGCCGTTTCGCCCAAGGACGAGACTCCCGTCTTTGGTCGCGAGCAGTCCCTGGGCGTTGCGGACGAAACTCCCGTCGCGCGTGTAGCGGATCCCTTGCGGGGTCTGAATCGCGAAAAAGCCGCTCCCCTCGAGCGCGACGTCGAGCGGATTTCCGGTTTGCTCGAGCACGCCTTGCTCGAAATCCGTCGGGGTGTCGACCACCTGCGCACCCAACCCCAACGGGCCGACCGGCGTCATCGTCGGGACGCCGGGGATCGCCGCATCGGGCGCCTGTCCGGGATCGGTCTGAATCCGGTACAGCGGCATCTCTTGATCCGACATGACCGCCATCAGCGAACGCTTGAAGCCGTTCGTATTGACGTTGGCCAGATTGTTCGCGATCTGATCGACGTTCGCTTGGGCGACCAACGCCCCGGAAGCCGATGTGTACAGGCCACGGACCAAACGAAAAACCCTCCGCACCGATGGTGTCTCTCGTCTCGCAAGAGACATACGAAACCGTCAATCGATCGGGTTTCGCAACGGCCCCCATCCGTGCGAGGGATGGTCCAGCCGTTCACTATCTCTATCGACGAATCGGCCGCCGACTTTAGGCCGGCGGCCGAGGTCGATCGCGCCCGGGACGCACCCTAGACTTGCATCTGCTGGATCTGTTGATACGCGTTGAGGAGCTTCGAGCGTATCGCGAGCGCAAACTGAAACGCGAGGTTCGCCTCCTCCACCGAGGTTACGACCTTGCCCAGATCGTTGGTCCGACCGACGGCGAGATCTTGCGTATTCTTCTCGGCCGTCGTCATCTCGGTGTTTACGTCGGATAAGAGCTCTTTGACGGTGTCTGCGAACGTCTTCTCGCCGTTCCCGCTCCCGGCGGTCTGCTCGGCCCCGGGGAGCGGCGAGACCTTGGGTGTCTCATCGCCCACGTCCGGTACGAACGTCCCCGGCAATACCTTCGCGATGACGTCGCTATAGTTCATACGAAGAACGCCTAATAGAGATACGCATTTACGCTTGTAACAACGAGAGCGCGGCTTGACCCATTTGCCGGGCGTCCTGGATCGCCGCGACGTTCGCTTCGTAGGCCCGTGAAGCGGCGATCATGTCGACCATCTCTTTGATGATTTCGACGTTGGGATAGTGGACGTAACCGTTCGCGTCGGCGTCGGGATGCGTCGGATCGTAGACGAGCCGGTCGGGGCCGGGATCGTTGAGGATCCCGACGACCTGGACACCGGCGAGCCCTGCACTCTGCCCGCCCCCCGGCATGTCGTCTCCCGGCTGCGCCGCGGTCGGATCCTGCTTCTGCGCGAAGAGGATCAATTGCCGTTTGAACGGGCCGCCCTCCGGCGTCCGGGTCGTGTTTGCGTTCGCTATGTTGTTCGCGATCACGTCCATCGCCAGGCGCTCGGCCGACAGGCCCGACGCGCTGATCTCGATCGACGAGTAGAATCCTGGCACTACGGGTTCTCCCTGAAGAGCTGGCCGAGCTGGGAGTACTGGACCTTCAGGAGCTGCGCCATCGCCTGTTGATAGCCGGTATTTTGAGCGAGTTCGGCCATCTCTTGATCGACGTCTACGTTGCTGTGATCGGCCCGCATCTCGATCGCCTCGTCGACGTGGATCGGCGGGGTATGATAGGGCGTCGGTTCGACCCCGTCGGCGACCCGGATATGGCGGGGGTTATCGACCGCCAAACCCAGTTCGTCCGGATCGGGCGGCGCTCCGAGGCTGGCCGCCAGCGCTTCCTTGAACGAGACCGTCTCCCGACGGTAATTCGGGGTGTTGACGTTGGCGATGTTGTTCGCGATAACGGTTTGGTTGAGGCTCGCGCCGTCGAGCGCATTTTTGAGGAGATCGGTGGTCGTGCCGAAACTAAGCTCTGCCAAGGGGCCCTCCACAGCTCTTCCAACCTATCGGTCGAAGCGGACGAGACCTTTACGAGGTGACGCCGCGGTGCGAAAACTGTGCGGCGTGCAGCCGGGCGTACGACCCGCCGAGCGCGAGGAGACTCTCGTGCGTCCCGGTCTCACAGACCCGCCCGCCTTCGATATAGAGGATCTTCGAAGCCCGCCGGATCGTCGAGAGCCGGTGCGCGATGATGAACGTCGTCCTCCCGGGCAACATTCGGTCGAGCGCGCTCTCGATGAGCGCCTCCGAGTGGCTATCGAGGGCGCTCGTCGCTTCGTCGAGGATCAAGATCCGCGGATCGCGCAGCATCGCCCGGGCGATCGCGATCCGTTGCCGCTGCCCGCCGGAGAGACGAATCCCACGCTCACCGACGACCGTCTGATAGCCGTCCGGGAGCGTTCGGATGAATTCGTCGGCGTTTGCCTCGCGGGCCGCAGCCTGGACCTCGCTCAGGCTCGCGTCGAGACGCCCGTAGCGGATGTTCTCCTCGATCGTCCCGTTGAAGAGCATCGTCTCTTGCGGGACGATCGCGATCGTCGCGCGGAGATCGGACAACCTGATCTTTCGCAGGTCGATTCCGTCGAGGGTGATCCGGCCGCGCTGTTGCTCGAAGAAGCGCGGGACGAGGTTCACGATCGTCGTCTTCCCGGCGCCGGACGGACCGACGAGGGCGACCACCTCGCCCGCTTCGATGACGGCGCTGAAGTCTTGCAGGACCGGGTGGTCGTCATCGTAGGCGAAGGTCACATCCTCGAACACGATCCTCCCGCGGACCGTCGGGAGGACGATCGCGCCGGGCATGTCGCGCGGCTCTTCTTTCAGATCGAGGAGCTCGAAGACCCGCTCCGCGCCGACGAGCGCGCGCGCGAAATCGGCCAGGAAGATCGCAAAGCGGTTCATCGGATTGATCGCCAGCGCGACGAAGATCCAAAACTGGCCGACGGTCCCCGAGTTCATCCGACCGACCGCGACTTCGTGCGCCGAGAAGACGACGACCGCGATGACGGCGAGCATGATGACCGTCGCGATGACCGGTGTCTGGGTCTGGCCGAGCTGCGTCACCTTCATGTAGGACCAGAGGTATGCTTCGCTGTTCCGGCGGAAGCGATCGACCTCGTACGACTCGCGACCGAACGCCTTGACGATCCGTTCGTTTGAGAGAACCTCGGTGAGATTGCTCGAGAGATCGGCGATCCGAGATTGCGCGTGCGAGGTCTGCGAGGTGATCAGACCGTTGAATTTCCCGACCGCAAACGAGACCAACGGCGCCACCAGAAACAGTGCGAGCGCCAAGATCCAGTCGGTCCAGAGCATCCCTGCGAGTGAGCCGATGAAGGTGATCGTCGTCTGGATCATCTGCGGGAGCGAGATGCTCACCGCATCGGTCATCAAGCTCAAATCGTTCATGAAGCGCGCGACGAATTCGCCGGGCCTCCATTTCTCGAACGCGCCGAGCGGGAGATGGAGGATGCGGTCGAACAAGCGGACCCGTAACGAGGCGATCATGCTCTGCCCGCAAAGCGCGGTCAGATAGTTCTGCCCGTACGAGGCGGTGTTCGAAACGACCGTCACCGCGAACATCGCGGCGACGATCAGCCACAGCTCGTGCAGGTCGTGGCGCGGATTGTTGAAGACGTCGTTTTGCAGGAGCCGGAAGGCGGGCGCATAGGCGAGCGGGCCCAAACCCGCGACCGCTCCCAGCAAGAGGCTGACGGCCAAACGCGGATAGTACGGCCGCGCTTCGCTCAGGAGTCGTCGGAGCACCGCTGTTCGGGTCACTGCTCGCCGCGCTTACTTGTGCGCAGGGGCGAAACCTTTAGCTCCGCCACCCGGTAAGGTCGAGACAAATGGACTGTTACTACCATTCGGCGGTCCCGGCGGTCGCCCGTTGCACCGACTGCGGCCGAGGGGTGTGTGGATATTGCCGTGACCAAGCGGGGCTCTGCCCCGGTTGCCGGTTGGCGGCCCGAATCGAGAACCGCGCCGCCCTGCGCGGCGGCCGCGCTGCGCCGCAACCGGACGTGCGCCGCGCTACCGCGGCGGCGGTCTCGCCGGAGTCCCGTGCGCTGGCCGCGCTTGGCTATCCCTTCTGGCCGATCGCCCTTCTGGGGTTGCTCGACGCACGGCGCTCGCCCTATATGCGCCGCCACGCTTGGCAAGCGCTCGGCTTCAATGCAGGGCTCTACGTCTTTTGGCTGCTGCTCAACGCGATCGCATCGATCCCCTTCCTCGGTTGGCCGGCCTATCCGATGCTGGTCCTGATGTTCCCGTTCGCGTTCGTCGTGAGCGTGATCTTCGGAATCCGCGCCTGGCACGGCGACGACGTCCGCGTCCCGATCGTCTCGGATTGGGTCGACAAACGACTGGGGATGTAGTCGACGCTTACGAGGCGCCGGCGGTCGCGACTTCCCGCTTGTAGCGCTCGAGGAACGCACGGGCTGCGAGGTCGTGGTCGAGGATGGGGGGAGGGTAGCCGTTCTCGCCATAGAGCGCAAGCTCGGTTTGCCGCCTTAGGTCGCTGGCACGCGGATCGAGGATCGCGTAGTCCGGTCGCCCCGCGAGCTCGGGGATCCAGCGGCGGATGTACGCGGCGGTCGGATCGAACCGGCGTGCCTGCTTGACGGGGTTGTAGATCCGCGGATATGCGGCCAGGTCCGCCCCGACACCGGCGATCCACTGCCAATTCCCGGCGGCCAGCGCCGGCTCGTCCTCGATGAGATACCGCTCCCACTCGTCGCGCCCGATACGCCAATCGACCCCGAGATCGAAACAGAGGAACGAGGCGACGACGGCTCGCAGTCGCGGGTGCATCCAGCCGGTCGCGCGCAGCTCACGAATCCCCGCGTCGACGAGCGGATAGCCCGTGCGGCCCGCGCGCCAGGCGTCGAGCGCCGGGTGCGTCTTCGCAAAGGAAAAGCGGCGCATCTTCTCCTGCAACGGCGGTTCGCCGACCGAATCGTAATAGTAGGCGAGCTGCAAAAAGAAGTCGCGCTGCGCGAGCGCACGCTCGAACAATTCGAGCGCCGCCCGTTCTTCGGCGAGGAGGAACGGATCGGTCGCCCGCTCACGCACGGCGCCGACGACGGTCCGCGCCGCAACGACTCCGAACGAGAGCGGTGCGGCCAGCCGCGAGGTCGGACCGGCCGACGGGACGTTTCGAGCCGAACCGTATTGCAGCACAGCGGCTTCGAGAAACCGCTCGAACCGTGCGCGGACGCGTCCCTCGTCGAGCTCTTCGATGCTCTGGATGCTCGAGCCGAACTCGGCTGGGACCGGGAGCGGTTCGCTCGCGATCTCCGGCGTCGCGAACGTGACCCGGGCGGTTACTCGCTGCGGTGAGAACGTCCGCCAGGCCTGAAAATAGGCGGCGAACGAACGGTAACCTTCGCCCGACTCGCGCAGCGCCGCCGTCTCCTCGGGGGGCACCGCGGGCGCATCCGCGACGATCGTCGCCCGAATCCCCGCCTCTTCGAGTGAAGCCTGCAAGTTGCGATCGGCGCGCACCCCGAGCGCATCGAACGAGCTCGACCACACGACGCTCGCGGCCCCCGTCGCCCGCGCGAGGCCGCGCAAGATCGCCGAGGTGTTTCCGCGGCGAAGGATCAAACGTGCGCCGCGCCTCCGCAGCGCGGCATCGAGCCCGCGGACGGCATCGCAGTAGTATGCGGCGCGCCTGGGAGAACGGCGCAAGCGGGAGGTCAGGTTCGGATCGAGGACCAGGACCGGGATGACCTCTCCCACCGCGGCGGCTCGTGCCAGACCGGCATGGTCGTCCAACCGCAAGTCGCGGGTGAAGTGAAAGATCGCCCGTCCCACCGCGGGATTCTTCGCCGGCCGGGGGACTCGAGGACCTCCCGATTACCCGCCGATTTCGGAGAAGGCGCGCATTTGGCTCGAGACCTCGCCGAGCTTGAGGTGATGCCGTTCGGGCTTGATGAACATCGCGTCTCGGAAGATATTGACGATCTCCTCGCGTCCGGCGCCGGCCCGCAGCGGGGTGCGCAGATCGATCTCGTGATCGCCGAACAGGCAGAGCCGCAGCCGCCCGTCCGCCGAGAGCCGGACACGATTGCACCGCTCGCAATAATCGTGCGAGAGCGGGCTGATGACGCCGACCGCCCCGGCTGCGCCTTCGAAAGCGAAGTAGCGCGCCGGACCGTTCCCGCCCGGGCCCTCGACCGGCCGCAGCTCGGCGACCGCCCGGATACGTTCGAGGATCTCGTCCGAGGAGACGTACGCGTCGCGCTGCAGCTCGACATTATCCTCGACCGGCATCACCTCGATGAAGCGGACATAGACCGGACGTTTGCGGGTCAACTCGGCGAACGCGGGGATCTCGTCCTCGTTTTGCCCGCGCATGACGACGCAGTTGAGCTTGACGGGCCCAAGGCCGTGGGCGATCGCCGCATCGATCCCTTCGAGGACCCGATCGAGACCGGGCCGGCGTGCGATCGCGAAGAACCGCCGTTCGTCGAGGGTGTCGAGCGAGATGTTCACCCGCCGCAACCCTGCGGCTCGGAGAGGCCCGATCTGTTGCGCCAGGAGCAGACCGTTGGTCGAGAGCGCGATGTCGTCGATCCCAGGGATCGCGGCGAGCCGCCGCACCAATTCGTGGAGGTCGCGCCGCACCAGCGGTTCGCCTCCCGTCAGCCGGATGCTCCGGACGCCGATCGAAGCGGCGGCGGCGACGATCTCGGCGATCTCTTCGAAGCTCAGGATCTCGCTCTTGGGGATCCAGGGCAACCCGGCTTCGGGCATGCAGTAGATGCAGCGCAGATTACAGCGGTCGGTTACCGAGACCCGCAGGTAGGTGATCCGACGGTTGAACTGGTCGGCCAGCGGTGCCGCCGGCGCCCCGATGAGATCGATGAGTTCCGCTGCCATGGTTCCTGTTTCGGCCCTATGATCCAAAGACCCGTTCGTCGATCGGAACGTTGAGCTTGTAGCCCGAAAAGGCCGCGCTCACGTCGGCCTTATAACCCGGGAGCTCGATGTGCCCCGTCTGCCTGTTCACGAGCAAGTGACCGGCGAACGTCCCGAACTGCTGGGCGAGGGTGACGTAGCCGCCGTCCTTGTAGGTCCAGGTCATCGCGACGATCGTCGCCGTCTTGTCGTCGGCGCGGACGTCGACGTGATCGACGCGCGCCGCGTTTTTCGGGACCAGCTTGAACCAGGTCGTCCCATTGGTGTCGCCGACGACCGAGACGTCGTAGAGCTCGAGCCACTTGCTCGGCGGCTCGATATTCGGATAGACCTTCTTGAACTGCTCGGCCAAGACCGGGACGGTGTTGAAGACGACGGCGGTCCGATCGGGCTGCTCATAGTAGACGTTTCCGTCCAGCGTCGGGCTCAAATACGGAAAGCTCTTCATCGCGACGTCGACGTGCAAGGAGGCGGTATACGTCTTGACGTCGGCGTTGAGCTTCTCCATCCGTTGAAAGAGCTCGTTCGACCCGATATTCGCCGCATCGGCCGTGCGAATCGAGATCACCAGCAGAACGGCGGTCAACCAGCGAGCGCGCATGTTATCTCCTCCCGAACCGACGGATCCGTTTCGACCTCGAGTGCCGCGCGCAGGGCGGCGAAGGCGCGGGGTGAGCCGATCCGACCGAGCGCCCAGGCGGCGTGTCCGCGCACCATGGGATGCGGATCGGTGTTCAGCGACTCGATCAACACCGCAACGTCGGCACGGTCCAGACCGTTCCCGAGCGCTACCGCGGCGTTGCGCCGTAAGACCGCGGGCCCTCGCCAGCCCATCGCCGTCCGGGCGAACGTCCGCCGGAATTCGCCGGCACGCATCCGCAGGAGCCGTTGCAGGTCGGGCGCAGCCGCTTCCGGGCTGTCGGGCTCGAACGCCGCAGCGGCCCGCACCCCGCTGCGGACCGTCGGCGGACAGACGTCCTGACAGAGATCGCAGCCCCATACCCATTGCCCGACGAGCGGACGGAGCTCGCGCGGGATCCCGTCGGTCCGCTGCGTGAGATCGCTGATGCAGCGGGTCGCATCGATCGTGTAGTCGCCGCGCAGGGCACCGGTCGGGCACACGTCGACGCAGCGTCGGCAATGCCCGCAACTCTTTTTGAGCGGTTGGTCCGGTTCGAGAACGAGCGTCGTCACGATCTCGCCGAGGAAAACGAACGAGCCGTAGCGCCGGTCGATGAGGTTCGTATGTTTCCCGATCCAGCCTAAACCCGCCCGTTCGGCGTACGCGCGCTCGGCGAGCGGCGCCGTATCGCAGGCGACGCGCGTGACCGGCTCGCCCGCCCATGCGTCGATCGCATGCGCGAGCTCGCGGAGCAGGCGTTGCATCGCCCGATGGTAGTCCGGTGACCAAGCGTAGTTCGAGACACGTCCCCGGCCGCGCTCGTAGCGCGACGGTCTGCGCGTCGCATACGGGACGGCGAGGCAGATCACCGAACGGGCGCCCGGCAAGATATGCTCGGGGGCCGTCGCGGTCCGCGCGTACTTCCGATCGTAGCCCCAGGTTCGCAGATCGCCGCGCGCAAAGGCCGCATCCATCCGCCGCCGGGTGAGCTCGTCGCGCTGTGCGGAGGCGATTCCGATCGCGACGCCGTGTGTGCGGGCCCATGCGTCGAGCCGTTCTCTGAGCCCCTGCGCCATCCTAACCCATCGCCAGCGGCGTTGCTCGGCGCGGCGGGTTGAACGCCTCGTCGATCGCCCGTATATCCGAAGGGTCGAGCTCGAGATCGCCCGCGGCGGCGTTCTCCTCGACGTGTCGGACGTCGATCGCTTTCGGGATCGTGAAACAGATCGGATCGCGGGTCACCCATGCGAGCGCGACCTGATGGGCGCCGACGCCGTGTTTCGCGGCGATCCCATCGATCGCGGAGGCGGCCGGAGATCGTGGGTTCGGCATCCCGCCGAACGGCGTATACGCGACGACCGCGATCTTTTCGTCACGACAATATGGAATGAGGTCGTATTCGATCCCGCGACGGGCGAAATTATAGAGCACCTGATTGCACGCGATCGGCGCGCGCTCGAGATACCGCCGCGCCTCGCGCAGATCCTCGACGTCGAAGTTGCTCACGCCCAGCGCCCTGATCTTCCCGTCGTGGACGAGCCGTTCGAGCGCGCGCATCGTCTCGCGTAACGGCTTGCTCCCGCGCCAATGCAGGAGGAAAACGTCGAGATACTCCGTCCCCAGCCGCCTCAGCGACTGCTCGCAGGCGCGGATCGTCCCCTCATAAGAGGCATTCTGCGGCAAGACCTTGCTCACGATGAAGAGCCGCTCGCGATCGAGGCCCCGGATCACCTCACCGATGATCTCTTCGGAGCGGCCGTCGCCGTACATCTCGGCGGTATCGATGTGAGTCATTCCGAGCTCGATGCCGCGCCGCAGGGCCCGCTTCGCCTCGTCGACGCCCGCCCCACGGGTTGGGAATTTCCACGTCCCTTGCCCGATGCGGGCGACCTCGCGCCGTGTCGGTCCGAACGTGCGATACTGCATAGTTCTCCATCTCAAAAGAAGTCGAAGTTCCGGTTGTGGGCCGCGTAGCTCAGCAAACCGCCGCGTAGATGGGCGAGCCGTCGAAAACCCGCGTCGCGCAGCCGCTCGACCGCCCACCGAGAGCGGGCCCCGACGCGGCAAGCGACGACGTAGCGTTTCGCGGTATCGAGCTCGTGCAAACGCGCCTCGAGCTGCGAGGCCGGGATCGCGATCGCCCCGTCGATCGTACCCAACACCGCCTCGTGCGGCTCCCGCACGTCGAGCAGGACCGCCCCCTCGCGCAGGACGTCCTCGAGGGCGGCGGCGTCGATCTGCGGGACGTCGATGGGGCGCGCTTCATACGCGAGCTCGCTGACCTCCGCTATGCTGGGCCGATCGCCGCACAACGGGCAGTCGGGGTCGCGCACGATCTTCACCTCGCGCATCCGCGCATCGAGCGCGTCGACCAAGAGGAGGCGACCGACGAGCGGCTCGCCGATCCCGAGGAGAAGCTTGAGGACCTCATTGGCTTGCCACGTCCCGACGATACCGGCGAGGACGCCGAGGACGCCGCCCTCGGCGCAGGTCGGGACCGTCTCGGGGGGAGGCGGCTGCGGAAAGAGGCAACGGTAGCAGGGCCCTCCGGGGGCCGCGAAGATCGAGACCTGACCGTCGAAGCGGAAGATCGAACCGTAAACGTCCGGCTTGCGCTCGAGGACGCAGGCGTCGTTGATCAGGTATCGCGAGGCGAACGTATCGGTCCCGTCGACGACGACGTCGTAGAGTCGGACGAGTTCGCGAGCGTTCGTCGCGTCGAAGCGGACGGGGATCGGATCGATCGCGATCTGCGGATTGAGCGCATGCAGCCGCTCCGCCGCGACGCTCGCTTTCGGCTTCCCGACGTCGCCCGTCGCATAGAGGATCTGGCGCTGCAGATTCGTTACGTCGACCGCATCGTCGTCGACGACCCCGATGCGCCCGACCCCGGCGGCGGCGAGATAGGTGAGGATCGGCGAGCCCAAGCCGCCCGCGCCGACGCACAGCACCCGTGCCGCCGCCAGCTTACGCTGCCCATCGAGCCCGACTTCGGGTATGAGGAGATGCCGGCTGTAGCGCCGCAGATCGATGCTCCCGGGCGCGAGCGTCGCCGGTCTCATGCGACCGAGCGCTCCGCCCGAGGATGGCGCTCGTTCAACCAGGCCAGCACGCTCCCGCGCGCGTTTTCGCCTGCGAAGGTGTGATCGCTCGCGATCGTCACGAACGCCTTCGGCTCCGGCGCGGCATCGTAGAGGGCACGCGCACTCGAGAGCGAGACCATCATGTCTCGCTCGGCGGCGATATAGAGCTGCGGTCTCCCGGCCAAACGAGGAAGCGCCTCGCGCAGCAACGGCTCGATTTGCGCGAAGAGTTCGGGAAGCGTCAGACCGTCGACATACCGCGACCGCAGATCGATCGAACGTTCGGAAAATGCGTCGAGGATGCTCGGCCGTCCGAGTCCGGTCGCGATCGCGATCGTCCCGACGAAGCCGGGATCGCGAGCGGCTGCCAGGAGCGCCGCCGCCGCGCCCATGCTGTGGCCCGCGGCGTAGAGGGTCGCGATCCCGCTTTCACGCGCCGTTCGCGCTGCGGCGAGCATAGCCTCGACGACGTCTTCGACGCTCTCCAAACGGCCGCCGCTCGCACCGAGCTTATGGCCGGGGAAGTCGACGCTCCAGATCGCGAAACCGTGACTCGCCAAAAACGCGGCGAGTCCGTCGAGATTTTGCTTCGAGCTCGAGAACCCATGGCCCAAGACGAGGCCGACATTTCGCGCGCGTCGCGGACCGTAGGCCAAAACCGCGATCTCATTCCTTCCGGCCGGGACGCGGAGCAGTTCGAGGCTCATCGTTTCGCGTTCTCGCGCCACGTCGCGCTCCCGTCGAGATAATGCTCTTTTTTCCAAATCGGGACGCGCGCCTTGAGCTCGTCGATCGCGTACTCGCAGGCGTCGAACGCCGCCGCCCGATGCGGCGCCGCGACGACGATCGCGACGCTCGTCTCGCCGATCGCGAGATCGCCGAACCGATGGACGATCGCGATCTCGCACGGTCCGAATTTGGCTTGCGCTTCGTGCGCGATCTTCCGCATCTCGTCGAGAGCCATCGCGGGATACGCTTCGTACGAGAGCCCGTTCACCGGCCGATCGTCGTCGGAGAGCTCGCGCACGACGCCCGCGAAGGTCACGACGGCGCCGCAGGCGTCGCTGCGCACCCGCTCGGCCAGCGCCGTACAATCGATGCGGTCACGTGAGAGTTCGACCAGCGGGACGGCCATGCTAGCCTCCGCCGACCGGGGGGAGCAGCGCGATCTCGTCGCCCTCGGCGAGCGCCGTCCCGGGATCGACGACGACGCCGTTGCGGGCGAACCGGGTCGAGCCGCGCAGCGGGGCGAGTTGCGGCGTCTCGATCGTCCGCCAGAGGTCGTCGAGCGTCGCCGTTGCCGGGAGAACGACCTCCCGCTCCGGCGTCCCCAGGAGCTCCCGCAGCCGCGCGAACGCCAGGAGCTTGACCTTAATCGAGGGCGCTGCGCGGCTTGGACGGGGCTGCGGATCGTTTACGGGCACCGTTGAGGTTGGGCTTGCCGAGCTTTGCTTTACCATTCGACCTGTCGAAACAGAACTTCTCGATAGCGAGGGCGACCCCGTCTTTGTCGTGCGAAGCGGTCACGTAGCGGACGGCCTCCTTCACGCTCTCGCCGGCGTTACCCATTGCGACCCCGATCCCCGCCCAGCGGAGCATCGGGACGTCGTTGGGGGAGTCGCCGATCGCCAAGACGCGCTCTCTTGGGATCTGGAAATCGGCACAAAGCCGAGCCAGCGCCTGTTGCTTCCCGGCCTGCGGATTGAGGACGACGCACTCGACGAACTCTCCCCAGCGCTCGTGGACGAAGCGCAGCGGCAAATCGCCGAACGCCCGCTCCATCGCCGCCACCGATTCCTCTCCCATGAACCGCAGGAACGTCGGCGGCATATGCAAGACCTCGGCCAGATTCTCCGCCTCGCGCCAGCCCGGGCCGGCCATGTCGTCCATGAAGATACGCGTCCCCGCGACCCGCCAGAAAAGCTCTTCGGCGTACACGGCGAGCGCCAAGCCCCGCCCCTCGGCGAACTCGACCATCTCTTTGGCATAGTGCAACGGGACCGGGATGTGGACGAGCGTCCGGTTCGCGCGAAAGTCCTTGGTGAGCGCGCCGTGGCAGCAGATCACCGGGAGATTGAGCCCGAGCTCGTCGGAGATGCGAACCGGGACGTCGACCCCGCGTCCGGTGACTAAGACGACGCGAATCCCTTGCGCGAGGGCTCGGCCGATCGCCTCGCGATTGCGGGCCGAGACCCGCTCGTCGCGATCCAGGAGCGTGCCGTCGAGGTCAAGCGCTATCAGATCGATCATGGGACTACTACAACGCTCGAGCGGGCACGATTGGTTCTGCGGCGCACGATCCTTCCGTCGGCGGCCGGTCCGGGTCGCATAGCTCGGATCGGCATCGGCCTCGTCCGCGGACTCACCTCCCGTGAGCTATCCCCGCACGGTAAGGCGAGTACCGCAACCATCGGCGTCCCTGCTCCGTTCTAAGGCAACGGTATGCGGCGACTCTACATCGCGCTGCACAGTGCGAAAATTCCCGACGGTTGTCGTTGAGGTGCGCGACGAGGTGCCCTGCACGGCTTCTTCTCCTGCGTCGACGGCTCGGGAGCAAGGCCGCTACCTCTATGATCACATCCCGCCGGGGTTGTTCCGCACCGGCGGCGACGGATCGGCGGTAGCCTGGCGGATCGCCCCCGAGCCGTTCGCATTGTCGCCTGCGACGCTCGAACGGATCGTCTCGCTCGGCGACGATCTGCTCGCATTTTACCGAGCGCTCAAC
>Ga0209061_1001674_pt1 | contig 34309 bp, 29 predicted proteins | sample Coa_R1_10_FD_187157 | JGI IMG/M metagenome (GOLD analysis project Ga0209061, IMG submission 187157) | Surface soil microbial communities from Centralia Pennsylvania, which are recovering from an underground coalmine fire - Coalmine... | ecosystem: Environmental > Terrestrial > Soil >... | reverse complement strand
ACGGTGAACACCGCGAACCCGAGGTTGTACATCTTCACCCGGCCGAACATGTCGCCGAGCCGGCCGAAGCTCACCACGAGCACGGCGGTGACCACCAGGTAGCCCATCAGCAGCCACAGGAAGTAGCTGGTGTTGGCCGGCGTCAGCGGGTTCAGCCGGACGCCGCGGAAGATGTCGGGTAGCGCGATGAGGATGATCGACGAGTTGACCGTCACCAGCAGCGCGCCCAGCGTGGTGTTCGACAGCGTCAGCCACTTGCCCTGGTACGGGTCGGGTGCGCTGACGCCGCCGCGGGCGGCCTGGCCAGCCCCAGTGCGCGACAAAACGAGCCTCCTCTTGCTGCTTACTGCTCGGCGAGCCGGTCCACCAGTGCCTCGAGCACCGGCAGGGCCGTGGCCAGGGCCTCGCGCTGGTCCGGGGTCAGCGCGCCGAGCTGGCCGGCGAGCACGGCCGTGTAGTCGGCCTTCGCCGCCGCCAGCCACTGCCGCCCGGCTGCCGTGGCGGTGAGCCGGTGCGCTCGCGCGTCCGCCGGGTCGGTCCGGCGTTCCACGAACCCGATGGCCTCCAGATCGGCCACCAGCCGGGACAGGGTCGGCACGCTGACCCGCTCCAGCTCGCCAAGCTCCCCGATCCGCAGCGGGCCGAACCGTGCGATCGTGGACAGCGCCGACCACTGCGACAAGGTGAGCTCCGCCGCCACGTGGCGGCTCAGCAGCCGGGCCAGCCGTCCCACCGCCAGCCGCAGCCGTCCCGGCAGCTCGTCGGCGCCCGGTGCCCGGCCCGCCGCCGGCGCGCGGCCCGCTGCCTGCGGCCGGCCCGGTGCCTGCGCCCGGCCCGCCGCGCGCGCTTCGGTCCTCATGTCACCACCCGTGTCCACTGCGCTCCATGTAATTAGCTTAACACAACTAACAAATTACCACGCGGCCGCCCGGCGAGGGCGGCCGGCCCGCCGGCAACCCGGCAGGTAGCATCGTCCCGGAGCGGTGCGGCGTTCGGGGAGGACCGACGAAGGGGCGACTGACGGCGTTCGTGGCGGCGCTGGCCGGCAGCGCTGTGCTCGGCGTGCTCGCCGGGCTGCTGTGGGCCGCGGTGGCGCCGCGAGCGCTGCTGCAGGAGGTCATGCACGGGGAGGCCCAGCTGGTGAACGCGGAAAGCAGCGCGTTCATCGCCGCCGACGGCTGGTTCAGCCTGATCGCCGCGGCCGGGGGGGTGGTCACCGGCGTGCTCGGCTACCGGCTGCTGGTCCGGCGGGCGGGATGGCCCGCCGCGGCCGGGCTGATCCTCGGCGCGGTGGCGGCCGCCGGGTGCGCGCTGTGGACCGGCGAGAACATCGGGCTGGCGACCTACAACCACCAGCTTGCCACCAGCCCGGCCGGAACGCTGTTCCACGCCTCGCTCGCGCTCGGCGCCAAGAGCGCGCTGGCGTTCTGGCCGCTGTTCACCTCGGTCGCGATCCTGCTGGCCGAATCCGGCGCCCGCCGCGCCGCGCAGGCCGCCAGGGCGCAGTAGTTTCTCCGTACACTATGCCCGGGAGCGCTGTCCGTACCGGCCGGCCAGCACGGGTCCCGTGCACCCGTGCGAGCGGCCGGTGGCCCGCAGGGCTTCCGGGCGGCGCGAGCATCTGGAGCAGCACAGTGATTTCCCGTATCGACCTGCGCGGGCGCGAACCGGGCGGCCTTGGCCGCGCCGCGCTGGCCGGCGTGCTGCCGCGGGCCGCCACCGGCGTCGAGGCCGTGCTGCCGTCGGTGCTGTCGGTCTGCGACGACGTCAGGCGGCGCGGGGCCGCGGCCGTCCGCGAGTACACCGCGCGCTTTGACGGCGTTGACCTGGCCACCACCCGGGTGCCGCGCCCGGCGCTGGACCGGGCGCTTGCCGGGCTCGACCCGCACGTCCGGCGCGCCCTGCGGGAGGCGGCCCGGCGGACCAGGGCGGTGCACCGGGCGCAGCTGCCGGCGGAGACGGTCACCGCCGTCGACGACGGGCTGACCGTCACCGGCCGCTTCGTTCCCGTGCGGCGGGCCGGGGTGTACGTGCCGGGCGGCCTGCTGGCGTACCCGTCGTCGGTGGTGATGAACGTCGTCCCCGCCCAGGTGGCCGGCGTCGGCTCGATCGCGGTGGCGTCGCCGCCGCGGCCCGAGCACGGCGGGCTGCCGCACCCGTCGGTGCTTGCCGCCTGCGCGCTGCTCGGGGTCGGCGAGGTGCACGCGGCCGGCGGCGCGCAGGCGCTGGCCATGTTCGGCTACGGCACCGAGGACTGCCCGCCCGCGGACGTGGTCACCGGGCCGGGCAACGTCTACGTCGCGGCGGCCAAGCGTGCGCTGCGCGGCGTGGTCGGCACCGACGGCGAGAACGGCCCCACCGAGGTGGCTGTGATCGCCGACGACACCGCGGACGCGCGCCACGTCGCCGCCGACCTGATCGCGCAGGCCGAGCACGACGAGCTCGCCGCCTGCCTGCTCATCACGCCCGTGGCGGGGCTCGCCGCCGCGGTCGACGCCGAGCTCGGCCGCCAGGTGCGCCGGACGCCGCACCGCGAGCGGGTCGAGAAGGCACTGGCCGGCCAGTCCGCGTGCGTGCTGGTCGACGACCTCGACGCGGCGCTGGCGGTCAGCGACGCGTGGGCGCCGGAGCACCTGGAGATCCAGGCGCGGGACGCGGCCAGGCTGGCCGCGCGGGTCGGCAGCGCCGGGGCGGTGTTCGTCGGCCCGTACGCGCCGGTGTCGCTCGGCGACTACCTGGCCGGCTCCAACCACGTGCTGCCCACCGGCGGGACCGCGCGGTACGCCGGCGGCCTGTCCGTGCTGGCGTTCGGCCGGCTGGTCAACACGGTGGAGTGCGGCAGGCGGGCGCTGGCCGCGGCCGCGCCGCTGATCGACGCCCTCGGCGGCGCGGAGGACCTGGCCGCGCACGTGGCGGCCGTGCGCGCCCGCGTGCCAGCCGAGGGCCGCGCGCCCGCCGGGGGCCGGGTGCCCGCCGGGGGCCGGGTGCCAGCCGGGGGCCGGGTGCCAGCCGAGGACGGGAACTGATGGCGGGCCACGCACCACCGGCCGTTCGGGATGACCTGAACGGCCTGCACCCGTACGGCGCTCCGCAGCTTGACGTCCCGGTGCGGCTGAACACCAACGAGAACCCGTACCCGCCGAGCCCCCGGCTGCGCCGGGCGGTCGCGGAGGCGGTGGCGGCCGCTGCGGCCGGCCTGAACAGGTATCCGGACCGGGACGCGGTCGAGCTGCGCAAGGACCTGGCCGACTACCTCGGGCACGGCCTAACCGGCGGCCACGTGTGGGCGGCCAACGGGTCCAACGAGGTCATCCAGCAGCTGTTCCAGGCGTTCGGCGGCCCGGGGCGCCGCGCGCTCGGGTTCGAGCCGAGCTACTCCATGCACCCGCTGCTGGCCCGGGTCACCTGCACCGGCTGGGTGGCGGCCAGCCGGGAGCCGGACTTCGGCCTCGACCAGGACGCGGCCGCGCGCGCGATCACGCAGGCCGGGCCGCAGCTGGTCTTCCTGACCTCGCCGAACAACCCGACCGGCGCCGCCGCGCCGCTGCCGGTGATCGAGGCCGTCTGCGAGGCCGCGCCGGGGCTGGTGGTGGTGGACGAGGCGTACGCGGAGTTCGCGCGCGAGGGCACGCCCAGCGCGGTGAGCCTGCTGCCGCGGTATCCGCACCTGGTGGTCACCCGCACCATGTCCAAGGCGTTCGCCATGGCCGGGGCCAGGGTCGGCTACCTGGCCGCCGCCCCGGAGGTGATCGAGAAGCTGCTGCTGGTCCGGCTGCCGTACCACCTGTCCGCGATCACCCAGGCGGTCGCCCGCGCCGCGCTCGCGTTCGCCGCGGAGCCGCTGGCCACCGTCGCCGCGCTGCGCGCCGAACGGGACGCGCTGGTGGGCTGGCTGCGCGGCCGCGGGCTTGCCGTCGCCGACTCCGACGCGAACTTCGTGCTGTTCGGCGAGTTCGGCGACCGGCACCGGGTCTGGCAGCGGCTGCTGGACCGGGGCGTGCTGGTCCGCGAGGTCGGGCCGCCGCGCTGGCTGCGGGTCACCGTGGGCACGCCGCAGGAGATGGCGGCGTTCCGCCGCGCGCTCGACGAGGTGCTCGGCTCATGAGCCGGGTGGCGCGGGCGGAGCGGCTCACCGGGGAAACCCAGGTCCTGGTCGAGCTCGACCTGGACGGCATCGGCGTGGTCGAGGTCGGCACCGGCGTGCCGTTCTTCGACCACATGCTCGCCCAGCTCGGCAAGCACGGCGGCCTTGACCTCACCGTCCGGGCCAAGGGCGACACCGACGTCGACGCCCACCACACCGTGGAGGACACCGCGATCACGCTCGGCCAGGCGCTGCGCGAGGCGCTCGGCGACAAGACCGGCCTCTCCAGGTTCGGCGACGCGCTGGTGCCGCTGGACGAGACGCTGGTGCAGGCCGCGGTGGACCTGTCCGGCCGGCCGTACCTGGTGCATCACGAGCCCGAGGGCATGGCCCCGCTGATCGGCAGCTATGACACCACGCTGACCAGGCACATCTTCGAGTCGCTCGCGTTCGCCGCCGGGATCTGCCTGCACGTGCGGGTCATCGAGGGCCGCAACCCGCACCACATCGTGGAGGCGCAGTTCAAGGCGGTCGCCCGGGCGCTGCGCGCCGCCGCGGCGCCGGACCCGAGGGCCGGCGGCGTGCCGAGCACCAAGGGGGTGCTCTCATGAGGCCGCGGGTGGCGGTGCTCGACTACGGGTCGGGGAACCTGCGCTCCGCCCAGCGGGCACTGCAGCGGGCGGGCGCGGACGCCGAGGTGACCGCGGACGCCGACGCGGCGGCCGACGCCGCCGGGCTCGCGGTTCCCGGCGTGGGCGCGTTCGCGGCCTGCATGGCCGGGCTGCGGGCACGTGGCGGCGACAAGCTGATCGCGCGGCGGCTGGAGATCGGCCGCCCGGTGCTGGGCATCTGCGTGGGCATGCAGGTGCTGTTCGGCGCTGGCGTGGAGCACGGGACACGGACCGAGGGGTGCGCCGCCTGGCCGGGCACCGTGCGGCGGCTGGACGCCCCGGTGCTGCCGCACATGGGCTGGAACACGGTGGCGGCGGCACCGGGGTCGGCGCTGTTCGCCGGCATCCCGGCCGGGACCAGGTTCTACTTCGTGCACTCCTACGCGCTGCGCTCGGCCGACGCCGGCGAGGCGGCCGCGGCGGGCGCGCTGATCTCCTGGGCGACCCACGGCGAGCGGTTCGCCGCCGCGGCCGAGCAGGGCGCGCTGTCGGCGACCCAGTTCCACCCGGAGAAATCCGGCGACGCGGGCGCCGCGCTGCTGCGCAACTGGGTGGGGACCCTCCGGTGACGCTCACGCTGCTGCCCGCCGTCGACGTGGCGGCCGGGGGGGCGGTGCGGCTGGTCCAGGGCGCGGCCGGCAGCGAGACCGGGTACGGCGACCCGCTGGCGGCGGCGCTGGCCTGGCAGCGGGCCGGCGCCTCCTGGATCCACCTGGTGGACCTGGACGCCGCCTTCGGCCGCGGGTCGAACGCGGACCTGATGGCGCGGATCGTGCGCCGCCTGGACGCGGCGGTCGAGCTTTCCGGCGGCATCAGGGACGAGGAGTCGCTGGCCCGGGCGCTTCGCACCGGCTGCGCACGGGTCAACATCGGCACCGCGGCGCTGGAGAACCCGGACTGGGTGCGCTCGGTCATCGCCCGCCACGGGCAGCGGATCGCGGTCGGCCTGGACGTGCGCGGCACCCGGCTGGCCGCCCGCGGCTGGACGACCGACGGCGGCGACCTGCACGCGACCCTGGACCGGCTGAACGCCGAGGGCTGCGCCAGGTACGTCGTCACCGACGTGCTCGCCGACGGCACGCTGCGCGGCCCGAACCTGCCGCTGCTGCGCGAGGTGTGCGCGCGCACCACGGCGCCGGTGGTGGCCAGCGGGGGAGTGTCCAGCCTGGCGGACCTGCGCGCGATCGCCTCGCTGGTGCCGCTCGGCGTGGAGGGCGCCATCATCGGCACCGCGCTGTATACGGGGGCGTTCACGCTGCAGCAGGCCCTTGCCGAGGTGGCCCCATGACGGTGGCGGTGCGGGTCATCCCGTGCCTGGACGTGGACGGCGGCCGGGTGGTCAAGGGGGTGAACTTCCGGCAGCTGCGCGACGCCGGGGACCCGGTGCAGCTGGCCGCCAGCTACGACGCCGACGGCGCCGACGAGCTGGCCTTCCTGGACATCACCGCGTCCAGCGGCGGCAGGGACATCATGGTCGACGTGCTGCGGCGCACCGCCGAGCAGGTGTTCATCCCGCTCACCGCCGGCGGCGGCGTCCGCAGCGTGGCGGACGTGGACCGGCTGCTGCGGGCCGGGGCGGACAAGGTCTCGCTCAACACCGCGGCGATCGCCCGCCCGCAGCTGCTGGCCGAGGCGGCGCAGCGGTTCGGGTCGCAGTGCGTGGTGCTGTCCGTGGACGCCCGCCGGGGCGCGCCGGGCCTGACGTCCAGCGGGTTCGAGGTGACCACGCACGGCGGCCGGACCGGCACCGGCATCGACGCGGTGGAGTGGGCGCGGCGGGCGACCGCGGAACTCGGCGCCGGCGAGATCCTGCTGAACTCGATGGACGCCGACGGCACCACGGCCGGCTTCGACCTGGAGCTGATCCGGGCGGTGCGGGAAGCCGTCACCGTCCCGGTGATCGCCAGCGGCGGCGCCGGCGAGCTCGCCCACTTCGCGCCGGCCGTGGACGCCGGCGCCGACGCGGTGCTCGCCGCCAGCGTCTTCCACTTCGGCACGCTGCGCATCGCCCAGGTCAAGGACGCGCTGCGCGCCGCCGGCCACCCTATCCGCTGACGGCCGCCGGCCACCCTATCCGCTGACGAGCTGGCCGGCCGTCCTGACGGCCCCGGAGGTGTCAGGCGCCGCGTCGGTCGCGGTGGCCATCGCGGCGCCGACGATGCCGGCGTCGTTGTGCAGGACCGCGGGCACGATGCGGGCCCGGATCCCGGTCAGCAGCGGCACCCACTTGTCCGACTGCTTGCTGATGCCGCCGCCGACGATGATCAGGTGCGGCGACAGCAGCGCCTCCACGTGCTGCAGGTACTCCTCCACCCGCGCGGCCCACTTGTCCCAGCTGAGGCCGTGCACCGTCTTGGCGTGCTCCGATGCCCGCCGCTCGGCGTCCTTGCCGCGGATCTCGATGTGCCCGAACTCGGTGTTGGGCACCAGCACGCCGCCGGCGAACAGCGCGCTGCCGATCCCGGTGCCGAACGTCAGCATCAGCACGGTCCCGCGCTGGCCGACTCCGGCGCCGAACGTCATCTCGGCGACGCCGGCCGCGTCGGCGTCGTTCAGCACCCGGACCGGGTTGGCGGCGGCCTTGCCGAACAGCGAGCCGACATCCAGCCCGATCCATGCCGGGTCCAGGTTGGCGGCGGTCCTGGCCACGCCGTCGGTGACCACGCCGGGGAAGGTGATGCCCACCGGGCCAGACCACTCGAACGAGGTGACCAGCTTGCGGAGCACGTCCGCCACCGCCTCCGGCAGCGCGGGGCGCGGCGTGGGGATCTTCTGCCGGCCGGCAAGCAGCTTGCCGGTGGCCACGTCCACGGGAGCCGCCTTGATGCCGGTGCCGCCGATGTCAATGCCCAGTGCGTGCATGACCTTAGCGTAATGGCCGGGTAGCCTCGGAGAGGAGGGCAGTGCTCGTCAGCAGAAAGAGGGTACGGCGGATGCGCCTGGTCAAGCTGGCCGCCATCGCGGGCGGCATACTCATCGCGTTCCTCGTCGTCGGGTCGGTGATCGGCTTCGTCATCCATGCCGTGATGGACCTGGTCATCGCCGCGCTGGTGGTCGGCGCGATCGTCGTCGCCATCAAGATGGCGCGCTCCGGCAGGCAGGTCGCGCGCAGGCGCGCCGGCCGCGAGGTCCGCGAGCCCGGGTACGACAGGCCGCTGCCCAGCGCCGCCGTGCAGCGCGCCGCCGCCCAGCCCCCCGTCCGGGACGCCGGGGACGACGTGGACGCGGAACTGGCCAGGCTGAAGCGCGAGATGGGCGGCTAGCCCGTCCGGCGCCAGTTCGCCGCGGTGAGCGTGTTCACCGCCGCCGCCGTCCCGTCCAGGCGCACCAGCGCCGCGCCGGTCCGGCCGAACGCCCACAGCATGAGCTCGGCGGGACTGCCGATGACGGTGACCACGGGGGTGGCGTTCTTCGCCGTGACCCGGAAGGCCCTGCCGCTGCCCGCGGCCACGTCGTCCCTGGCCAGCTCGATCCCGACCGGCGCGCGCCGCAGCAGGAGCCTGGCCATGCGCAGCCGGCGCCACAGCGCGTCGGACTCGCCGCTGCCGATCGCCCTCGGCTCCCAGCCCGGCCGGGCCCGGCGCACGTCCTCGTGATGCACGAAGAACTCCACGATGTTGGCCCGCTCGTCCACGCCGGGGATCGCCAGCGGCGACAGCCGCGGCGGCCCGGACCTGATGGCCTGCACCAGCCGCGGGAACGGTGTCCGCTCCCTGATCCGTCGCTGCACCCGGGCGGTATGGGAGGCCAGCGGGCCGCCGAGGACGCCCGCGGCGGCGTCAAGACGGCGCTCGCGCAGCACCAGGTGGGCGGCGAGATCCCCGGTCGTCCAGCCCGCGCACAGCGTGGGCGCGTCCGGGCCGGTCGCCTCGAGCAGCGCGCACAGCGCCAGCCGCTCCTCTCGCGAGTAGCTCACCTGCCGATGGTAGGCGGGATTGCTACCCTGACTGAAGCCGCCCGCCCAGGAAGAAAGAAAGTAGGAGCGATGCTCGACCCTGCCATCGCCGCACGGCTGAAGCGGGACCCGGCCGGCCTGATCGCGGCGATCGCCCAGCAGTACGACACCGGCGAGGTGCTGATGCTCGGCTGGATGGACGACGAGGCGCTGCACCGTACCCTCACCACCGGCCGGTGCACCTACTGGTCGCGCAGCCGCAGGCAGTACTGGGTGAAGGGAGAGACGTCCGGCCACCACCAGCTGGTGAAGTCGGTCGCGCTCGACTGCGACGGCGACGCCGTGCTCGTCAAGGTGGACCAGGCCGGCGGGGCCTGTCACACCGGCGACAGGACCTGCTTCGACGCCGGCCTGCTCACCGGGGAGCCGATGAGCTGATGCGCCGGGAATTCACGCTGGTGCTGCTGCTCGGCGCCGCCGGAGCCGGCCTGGTGCTGCTCGCGGTGCGGCAGGCGTGGGCGCACGCGGTCTTCACCGCGGTCCGCCCGCTGCCGGCGCAGGACATCAGCGTCACCGGCCAGCAGCTTGTCCCGCTGGCCGGAGCGCTCGCGCTCGCGGCGCTTGCCTGCCTCGCGGCGGTGATCGCCACCAGGTCGGCGGCCAGGCTGGCCGCCGGCGCGCTGCTCGCGGTGCTCGGCGCCGGCACGGCGGTGGCGGCGGCGGCCGGGACCAGCGCGCCTGCGGTGCTCGCGGCGGCCAGGGCGGCCGCGGCGCAGGGCGCGCTCGGCGGGTCCACCACCGGCGGCGCCGCACCGGGCGGCGCGGCCCGCGCCGTCGTCATCGCGGGCTCGTCCGGTCACGCCGTGCTGGCCGGCGCGCCGTGGCGCGCCGCCGCGATCTGCGGCGCCGCCGCGATCGTGCTGGCGGGCGCGGCCACCGCCTGGCGCGGGCGGCGCTGGCCGGTGATGTCGGCCCGGTTCGACCGCGCCCCCGCCCCGGAGCCCGGGGCGGCCGCCGACTCCGCGACGATGTGGGAGGCGCTGAGCCGGGACGCCGACCCGACCCTGGACGCGGGCAGGCATGACCGCAACGGTGCTGCTGGCCGAGCATGAGCCCGAGGTGGCCGAGATGTCGGCCCGCTACCTGCGCCGGGACGGGCTGCAGGTCCGGCTGGTCACCGCGCCGGAGCAGGCGCTCGCCGGGCTGACCGGCGGCCGCGAGGCCGCCGCCGTGCTCGACCTCACCATGCCGGGCCTTGACCTGCGGCGGATCCGCCGTGCCCTCCGCGGGGGGGACGGCGCGGGGCGTCCCCCCGGGCAGGCGCTGCGCGGCGCCGCCGGCGGCACCCCGGTCGTATTCCTGGTGGCGGGCCCGCGGCCGCGCGGCCTGGCGGGGACGCCCGGCGGCGGGGCAGGCGGCGCCGCGCGGCGGTGGCTCGGCCGCCCCTTCAGCCCCCGGCAGCTGGTCGCCACGGTCCGCGAGGTGCTGGCGGAACCGGCCGCCGCGGCCGCGGGGCCGCGGCTGGACGGCGGCGGGGGCGCGGTGACCGCCGCCGGCCGCCGGGTGCCGCTGACCGCAGCCGAGTCCGCGGTGCTCGCCGCCCTGGCGGGCAGCGCGGGCCGGGTGCTGTCGCGGCGGCAGCTGCTGGCCGCGGCCGGCCGCGCGGGCGCCGGCGACCGGGCCGCCGACGTGTACGTCGCGCAGCTGCGCGCCAAGCTCGGCCCCGCGGCCGGGATCAGGACGGTCCGCGGCGTCGGCTACACGTTCGGCCGGTTACCGGGGGGCGCTGGCCGGGCCGCGACGACCGCGGGGCTACCATCGGGGGGCAGCAGTGCCGAGCCGACTTGAGGAGACGAGCGAACCGCGTGAGTGTGCTCGACGAGATCCTGGACGGCGTCCGCGCCGATCTCGCCGAACGGCAGCGACGTGTCTGTCTTGACGAGCTGAAGGAGATGGCCCGGCGCGCGCCGTCACCTCGGGATGCGATGGCCGCCCTGAAGGCGGAGGGCGTCACCGTGATCGCCGAGGTCAAGCGGGCCAGCCCGTCGCGGGGCCTGATGGCGGCGATCGGCGACCCGGCCGCGCTGGCCGCGGACTACGAGGCGGGCGGCGCGAAGATGATCAGCGTGCTGACCGAGCCGCGGCGGTTCGGCGGGTCGCTGGCGGACCTGGACGCGGTGCGCCGGGCGGTGCAGGTGCCGCTGCTGCGCAAGGACTTCGTGATCAGCTCCTACCAGCTGTGGGAGGCCCGCGCGCACGGCGCCGACGTGGTGCTGCTGATCGTCGCGGCCCTCGAGCAGAGCGCGCTGGTCTCGCTGGTGGAGCGGGCGGCCTCGATCGGCCTGCTGCCGCTGGTCGAGGTGCACACCGAGCCCGAACTGGACCGGGCGCTCGACGCGGGCGCGACCGTCATCGGCGTCAACGCGCGCAGCCTGGCCACGCTCGCGGTGGACCGGAGCATCTTCGGCCGGATGGCCGGCCGCATCCCAGATGGCGTGGTCAAGGTCGCCGAGTCCGGCGTCCGCGGCCCGCGTGACCTGCTCGCCTACGCCGCCTGCGGCGCGGACGCGGTGCTGGTCGGGGAGAGCCTGGTCACCGAGAAGGACCCGCGCTGCGCCGTCGCCGACCTGGTGACCGCGGGCTCGCACCCGGCCCTGCGCGGCGAGCGCGGATGACCGGCGATGACGACCATCGACCGTTCCCAGCCCGCCGCGCCGGCCGAGCCCGACATCGCCCCGGTCCCGGATGCCGGCGGGCATTTCACCGCGCACGGCGTCCGTTACGGCGGCCGGTTCGCCCCGGAAGCGCTGATGACCGCCCTGGACGAACTGGCCGCCGCGTATGAGCAGGCGCGCAACGACCCGGCGTTCCGCGCCGAACTCGACCGGCTGCTCCGCGGCTACGCCGGCCGCCCGACCCTGCTGTACCGCGCGGAGCGGTTCGGCGAGCGGGCAGGCTGCGCGGTGCTGCTCAAGCGGGAGGACCTGGCCCACACCGGTTCGCACAAGATCAACAACGTGCTCGGCCAGGCGCTGCTGGCCCGCCGCATGGGCAAGACCAGGGTGATCGCGGAGACCGGCGCGGGCCAGCACGGCGTGGCCACCGCCACGGCCTGCGCGCTGCTCGGCCTGGACTGCGCCGTGTACATGGGCGAGGAGGACACCCGCAGGCAGGCGCTCAACGTGTCCCGGATGCGCATGCTCGGCGCCGAGGTGATCCCGGTCGCCGCGGGCACCCGCACCCTCAAGGACGCCATGAACGAGGCGTTCCGCGACTGGGTGACCACGGTCGGGTACACGCACTACTGCATCGGCTCGGTGGGCGGGCCGCACCCGTTCCCGATGATGGTCAGGGACTTCCAGCGCGTGATCGGCATCGAGGCCCGTCGGCAGGTGCTCGAGCAGGCGGGCAGGCTGCCGGACGCGGTGATCGCCTGCGTCGGCGGCGGCTCCAACGCCATCGGCATCTTCCACGCCTTCATCCCCGACGACGGCGTCCGGCTGATCGGCTGCGAGGCCGGCGGCGACGGCCTGGGCACCGGCCGCCACGCGGCCACGCTGACCGGCGGGTCTCCCGGCGTGCTGCACGGCATGCGGACCTTCGTGCTGCAGGATGACGAGGGCCAGACGCTCGGCACCCACTCCATCGCTGCCGGCCTCGATTACCCCGGGGTCGGCCCGGAACACGTCTGGCTTCAGCAGACCGGCCGGGCCAGCTACCGGGCGGTGACCGACGCGCAGGCCATGGACGCGTTCTCGCTGCTGTGCCGCACCGAGGGCATCATCCCGGCCATCGAGTCCGCGCACGCGCTGGCGGGCGCGCTCGACGTGGGCCGCGAACTGGGCCCCGACGGCCTGATCGTGGTCAGCCTGTCCGGCCGCGGCGACAAGGACGTGAACACCGCCGCGGAATGGTTCGGCGTATGACCAGCGCGGTCACGACGGCGTTCGGCAAGGCGGCCGCCGGCAGCCGGGCCGCCCTGGTCGGCTATCTCCCCGCCGGGTTCCCGTCGGTCGAGGGCGCCATCGCCGCCGCCCGGGCCATGGCCGCGGCCGGCGCCGACGTGATCGAGGTCGGCCTGCCGTACTCCGATCCGCTCATGGACGGGCCGGTGATCGCCGACGCCGTGCACCGCGCGGTCGCCGCAGGGACCAAGGTGGCCGACGTGCTGCGCACCGTCGAGGCGGTCGCGGCGGCGGGCGTCCCCGCGCTGGTGATGACGTACTGGAACCCGGTCGAGGCGTACGGCGTGCCCGCCTTCGCCCGCGACCTCGCCGCCGCCGGCGGCTCCGGCCTGATCACCCCCGACCTGGTGCCGGAGGAGGCGGGCGAGTGGCTGGACGCCTCCGACGCCGCGGGCCTGGACCGGGTGTTCCTGGTCGCGCCGAGCTCGACGGACGAGCGGATCGCCCTGATCGCCGGCGCCTGCCGCGGCTTCGTCTACGCCGCCTCGGTGATGGGCATCACCGGCACCAGGGACGCGGTCAGCGCGGACGCGGCGGCGCTGGTCGGCCGGGTGCGCGCCAGCACCGGGCTGCCGGTCGCGGTCGGCCTCGGGGTGAGCAACGGCGTGCAGGCCGCCCAGGTCGCGGCGTTCGCGGACGGGGTGATCGTCGGTTCGGCGTTCGTCCGCCGGCTGCGGGACGCGGACGGCGAGGTCGCGGGCGCCCGTGCGGTCGGCGAGCTGGCCGCCGAGCTGGCCGCCGGAGTGCGCAGGGCCGTCCCGGGCGGAAAGTAGCCACGCGTGCCGCTCGCGTCGATCCCCAGCCCCGGCCACGCGGCGTGGCGGCTGGGGCCGCTGGCGGTCCGCGCCTACGCGCTGTGCATCGTCGCGGGCATCGTGGTCGCCGTCGCCGTGGCCTGCCGCAGGTACCGGATGGCCGGCGGCCGCCCCGGGGTCATCCTCGACGTTGCCGCCTGGGCGGTCCCGTTCGGCGCGGTCGGCGCGATCGTGCACGCCGTCCTGGTCGCTGCCAGGCACGATTTCACCGGCACGCTCCGGCTGTGGCACGCCGCGACCGCGGCGTCGGGCGCCATCGGCGTTCCCGGCGCGGCCGCGCTCGGCGCCGCCGGGGCGTGGGTCGCCTGCAGGCGCGCCGGGGTGACGCTGGGCCCGGTCGCGGGCGCGGCCGCCCCGGCGGTCATGTTCGGGCTGGCCGTCGCCGGCCTCGGCAACTGGTGGACGCAGCAGTACTACGGCCCGCCCTCGGCATGGTGGTGGGCGGTGCAGATATCGCCGGAGCACCGGGTGCCCGGGTACGAGAACTACGGCAGCTTCCAGCCCATCTTCGCCTATCAGTCGCTGTGGGACGTCGCGGTCGGCCTCGGCGTGATGCTCGCGGCCCGCCGGCTCGCGCTGGACGGCCAGCGCGTCCTCTGGCTGGCCGCCGCCGGGTACGCGGCCGGCGGGCTGTGGGCGGAGTCGGCGCGGATCGGGCCGCTGCCGCACGCGCTCGGCATCCCGTACGGCGTGCTCCGCGACACCGCGGTCCTCGTCCTCGCCGTCATCGGCCTGTACCTGACCAGGAAGGGGAGAACCCGGCCCGCGCCCTCGTCACGGGCGGGCAGGAAGCCCGGCCCGGTCGCCCTGGCTGACGATTCTCCCGGTGATGTAATGTCTATGTAACAGGGCCAGTGTCGTCCCGAACGCACGTAGCTGAGGCGTTTCCGAGACGACGGGAGAGCGCATGACGCCTGCTGGCCTTTACGACCCCAGCTTCGAGCACGACTCCTGCGGCGTCGGCTTCGTCGCGGACCTGTCCGGTCGCCGCGGCCACGACGTGGTATCGGCCGCGCTGAGGGTGCTGTGCAACCTCGAGCACCGCGGCGCGAGGGGCGCCGACCCGGCCACCGGGGACGGGGCGGGGATCCTCACCCAGCTACCCGACGAGTTCTTCCGCGCCGCGTGCGGCTTCGGACTGCCGCAGCCAGGCGGCTACGCCGCGGGCATCGCGTTCCTGTCCGCAGAACGGCCGGTGGTGACCGCTGCCGTCGAACGCCTCGCCGCCGCGGAGGGCCTGCGGGTCCTGGGCTGGCGGGAGGTGCCGTTCGACGTCGCCGCGTGCGGGGACGGGGCGCGGGCGGTGCTGCCGGACATGCTCCAGCTGTTCGTCGCGGGGGCGCGGGGGGAGCGCGGCCTCGAGCTGGAGCGGAAGGCGTTCTGCCTGCGCAAGCGCGCCGAGCACGAGGCATCGGTCTACTTCTGCAGCCTGTCCGCCCGGACCATCGTCTACAAGGGGATGCTGTCCGCGCCACAGCTCGAGCCGTTCTACCCGGACCTGTCCGACCCGCGGTTCGGCTCGGCGCTGGCGATGGTGCACTCCAGGTTCTCCACTAACACGTTCCCGTCGTGGCCGCTGGCCCACCCGTACCGGTACGTGGCCCACAACGGCGAGATCAACACGATCCGGGGCAACCGCAACTGGATGCGGGCCAGGGAGGCGATGCTGGCCAGCGCGCTGATCCCGGACTCCGCGGACGGGAGGGGCATCGAGCGGCTGTTCCCGGTCCTGGACGAGTCCGCCAGCGACTCCGCCAGCTTCGACGAGTGCCTCGAGCTGCTGCACATGGGCGGCAGGTCGCTGCCGCACGCGGTGCTGATGATGATCCCCGAGCCGTGGGAGAACCACGACGAGATGAGCCCGCAGCGGCGCGCGTTCTACCAGTTCCACGCGACGCTGATGGAGCCGTGGGACGGCCCCGCGCTGATCGCGTTCACCGACGGCTCGGTGATCGGCGCCGTGCTGGACCGCAACGGGCTGCGGCCCGGCCGGTACTGGATCACCGACGATGGCCTGGTGGTGCTGGCCAGCGAGGTGGGCGTGCTTGACATCGACCCGGCCACAGTGGTCAGGAAGGGCCGGCTGCAGCCGGGCCGGATCTTCCTCGCCGACACCGCGGCCGGGCGGATCGTCGAGGACGAGGAGGTCAAGGCGGCCCTGGCCGCCGAGCATCCCTACGAGGCCTGGCTGCACGCCGGCCTGCTCCACCTGGACGACCTCCCCGACCCCGCCGGGCAACCCGGCGCGCCGGACGAGTCCGACCTGGTGAGGCTGCAGCGGACGCACGGGTACACGGAGGAGGAACTGCGGGTCATCCTGGCGCCGATGGCGCGGACCGGCGCGGAGCCGGTCGGGTCGATGGGCACGGACACCCCGGTGGCCGTGCTGTCGGACCGGCCGCGGCTGGTGTTCGACTACTTCACCCAGCTGTTCGCCCAGGTGACCAACCCGCCGCTGGACGCGATCAGGGAAGAGCTCGTCACCTCGCTCGGTACCGTCACCGGGCCGGAGCAGAACCTGCTGGAACCCGGCCCGGCGTCCTGCCGCCAGATCGCGCTGCCGTTCCCGGTGATCAGCGACAACGACCTGGCCAAGATCGTGCACATCAACGACGGGGGCGACCTGCCCGGGTTCGCCTGCTTCGTGGCGGACGGCCGCTACGACCCGCGCGGCGGCGGCGAGGGCCTGCGCGCCCGGCTGGCCCAGATCTGCGCCGAGGTCTCCGCCGCCATCGCCCGCGGTGCCCGGCTCATCATCCTCTCCGACCGCATGAGCCCCGCCGGCCCCGGCGGCCCCTCCGGGCCCGGCGGCCCAAGGGCGTCGTTGCCGCAACCACGCCCACCTGAGGGCGTCGCTGCCGCAACGACGCCCTTGGGCGGGGACCGGGCGGAGCTGGTTCCCATCCCCTCGCTGCTGCTGACCGGGGCGGTGCACCACCACCTGGTCCGGGAGAAGTCCCGGACCCGGGTGGGGCTGATCGTGGAGGCCGGGGACGTGCGCGAGTGCCACCACGTGGCGCTGCTCATCGGGTACGGCGCCGCCGCGGTCAACCCGTACCTGGCGATCGCGTCGGTCAGGGACCTGGCCGCCAGGGGCGTGCTGACCGGGGTCTCCGCGCGGAAGGCCGAGGCCAACCTGCTCAAGGCCCTCGGCAAGGGACTGCTGAAGATCATGTCCAAGATGGGGGTGTCCACCGTCGCCTCCTACACCGGGGCGCAGATCTTCGAGGCCATCGGCCTGGGCGCCGAGGTGATCGATGCCTGCTTCGCGGGAACCAGCTCGCGGCTGTCCGGCGTGGGCTTCGCCGAGCTTGCCGCGGAGATCCGGCGCCGGACCTGCGCCGCGTCCCCGGCGGCCGGGATGGCGCACCGGCGCCTGGAGACCGGCGGCGACTACCAGTGGCGGCGCGAGGGCGAGCCGCACCTGTTCAGCCCGGAGACCGTCTTCAAGCTGCAGCACGCGACCCGCAGCGGCAGGTACGAGATCTTCGAGGAGTACACCAGGCTGGTCGACGACCAGGCGCGGCGGCTGATGACGCTGCGCGGCCTGCTGCGCATCCGCGGCGTCGACCCGGGCCCGGAGGCCACCGGCCCGCAGGCCACGGCGTCCGGCCCGGGGGGCCGGGGCCAGGCACCGCCGGCCGTTCCGGTCAATGTCGACGAGGTTGAGCCGGTCTCGGCCATCGTGCGGCGGTTCGCCACCGGGGCGATGTCCTACGGATCGATCTCGGCCGAGGCGCACGAGACGCTGGCGATCGCGATGAACCGGCTGGGCGCGCGGTCCAACACCGGCGAGGGCGGTGAGGACCCGGAGCGGTTCGGCCCGGACCCGAACGGCGACCTGCGCCGGTCGGCGGTCAAGCAGGTGGCGAGCGGGCGGTTCGGCGTCACCAGCGAGTACCTGGTCAACGCGGACGACCTGCAGATCAAGATGGCGCAGGGCGCCAAGCCGGGCGAGGGCGGCCAGCTGCCCGGGCACAAGGTGTACCCGTGGATCGCCAGGACCCGGTACTCCACCCCGGGCGTCGGGCTGATCTCGCCGCCGCCGCACCACGACATCTACTCGATCGAGGACCTGGCGCAGCTCATCCACGACCTGAAGAACGCCAACCCGGCGGCCCGGGTGCACGTCAAGCTGGTCGCGGAGGTCGGCGTCGGCACGGTCGCCGCCGGGGTAGCCAAGGCGCACGCCGACGTGGTGCTGATCAGCGGGCACGACGGCGGCACCGGCGCCGCGCCGCTGACCTCGATCAAGCACGCGGGCGCGCCGTGGGAGCTCGGCCTGGCCGAGACCCAGCAGACGCTGCTGCGCAACAGGCTGCGGGACCGGATCGTGGTACAGGTGGACGGCCAGCTCAAGACCGGCCGGGACGTGATCATCGCCGCGCTGCTCGGCGCGGAGGAGTTCGGCTTCGCCACCGCGCCGCTGGTCGTGTCCGGCTGCGTGATGATGCGGGTCTGCCACCTGGACACCTGCCCGGTCGGCGTGGCGACGCAGAACCCGGAACTGCGGGCGCGGTTCACCGGCAGGCCGGAGTTCGTGGTGAACTTCTTCGAGTTCATCGCGCAGCAGGTGCGCGAGTACCTGGCCAGGCTCGGGTTCCGGTCCCTGGACGAGATCATCGGCCGGGTCGACCTGCTGGACGCGGCGACGGCGGTGCGGCACTGGAAGGCCTGCGGGCTCGACCTGTCGCCGGTGCTGTACGCGCCGCCGCTGCCCGAGGGGGCCGCGAGGCGGCAGGTGACCGGCCAGGACCACGGGCTGCACAGGGCGCTGGACGTCACGCTCATCCAGCTTGCCGAGGGGGCGCTGGAGGAGGGACGCCCGGTCCGGCTGGAGCTGCCGATCAGGAACGTCAACCGGACCGTGGGCACCATGCTCGGCTACGAGGTGACCAGGCGCTGGGGCGGCGAGGGCCTGCCCGACGACACCATCGACATCTCGTTCACCGGGTCGGCCGGCCAGTCGTTCGGCGCGTTCCTGCCGCGCGGCATCACGCTGCGCCTGGCCGGCGACGCCAACGACTACCTCGGCAAGGGCCTGTCCGGCGGCCGGATCGCGGTGCGGCCGCCCGAAGGGTCGCCGTTCGCCGCCGAGGAGCAGGTGATCGCCGGCAACGTGATCGGCTACGGCGCCACCGGCGGCGAGATCTTCCTGCGCGGCGTGGTGGGCGAGCGGTTCTGCGTGCGGAACTCCGGCGCGCTCGCCGTGGCCGAGGGCACCGGCGACCACGGCTGCGAGTACATGACCGGCGGCCGGGCGGTGATCCTCGGCCCGGTCGGGCGGAACTTCGCGGCGGGCATGTCCGGCGGCATCGCCTACGTGCTCGACCTCGCCGACCGGCGGGTGAACATGGAGATGGTCGACCTGGATCCGCTCGAGCCGGACGACGAGCAGTTCCTGCTGGCGGTGCTGGCCCGGCACCACCAGGAAACCGGGTCTGCGGTCGCGGCCAAGCTGCTGGCGGACTGGGAGCCCGGCCGGTTCGCCAAGGTCATGCCCAAGGACTACAAGCGGGTGCTGTCGGCGGCCTCGGCGGCCGAACGCGAGGGCCGCGACGTCAACGAGGCCGTGATGGCGGCGGCTCATGGCTGACCCGAAGGGCTTCCTGTCCACGCCGCGGGAGACCCCGGCCCGGCGCCCGGTCGCGTTGCGGCTGCGGGACTGGCGCGAGGTTTACCAGCCGTTCCCGCCCGCCCGGCTGGAGCGGCAGGCGGGCCGGTGCATGGACTGCGGCATCCCGTTCTGCCACAGCGGCTGCCCGCTCGGCAACCTGATCCCGGAGTGGAACGACCTGGTGTGGCGGCACGACTGGCGGGCCGCCGCCGACCGGCTGCACGCCACCAACAACTTCCCCGAGTTCACCGGGCGGCTGTGCCCGGCGCCGTGCGAAGCCGCCTGCGTGCTGGGCATCAACTCCGATCCGGTCACGATCAAGCAGGTCGAGGTCGAGATCATCGACCGGGCCTTCGCGTCCGGCTGGGTGGTGCCGCTGCCGCCGGCCGCTGCGAGCGGGCGTTCGGTGGCGGTCGTCGGCTCCGGCCCCGCCGGGCTTGCCGCCGCCCAGCAGCTCACCCGGGCCGGTCACGCGGTGACAGTCTTCGAACGCGACGAGGCGCCCGGCGGCCTGCTGCGCTACGGCATCCCCGAGTTCAAGATGGAGAAGCGGCACCTGGACCGGCGGCTGGACCAGATGCGGGCCGAGGGCACGCGGTTCCGCTGCGGCGTGCATGTCGGCGCCGACATCACCGCCGCCGAACTGCGCGCGGCCCACGACGCCATCGTGCTGGCCGGCGGCGCGCGGGTGCCGCGCGACCTGCCGGTGCCCGGCAGGTCGCTGGCCGGGATCCACCAGGCGATGGAGTACCTGCCGCTGTCCAACCGCGCGGTGACTGCCGGCCTGGAGCCCGCGATCAGCGCCCGCGGGCGGCACGTGGTCATCATCGGCGGCGGCGACACCGGCGCGGACTGCCTGGGCACCGCGCACCGGCAGCGCGCGGCGTCGGTGACCCAGCTGGAGATCATGCCGCGGCCGCCCGCCGCCAGGCCCGAGCACCAGCCGTGGCCCACCTACCCGATGATCTACCGGGTGTCCAGCGCCCACGAGGAGGGCGGCGAGCGGGCCTACGCGGTGACCACGCTGGAGTTCCTCGGCGACCCCGGGACCGGCCGGGTGCGGGCGCTGCGCATCGCCGACGCGGCGGGGTTCGACCCGGTGCCCGGCACCGAGCGCGAACTGCCGGCCGACCTGGTGCTGCTCGCGATGGGGTTCACCGGCGCGGAGCGCTCCGGGCTGCTCGCCGACCTCGGCGTCGAGTTCGACGCGCGGGGCAACGTCGCCCGCGACGCGGCGTACCAGACATCGGTGCCGGGCGTGTTCGTCGCCGGCGACATGGGCCGCGGCCAGTCGCTGATCGTCTGGGCCATCGCCGAGGGCCGCAGCGCCGCCGCGGCGGCGGACCGCTACCTGGCCGGCGGCTCACCGGACACCCGCCTTCCGGCCCCGATCCCGCCGACCGCGCGCCCCCTTGCCTGAACCGCCGGGCGATGCAGCCCGGCGATCAGCGCGTGCCGCCGCCATGGCACTAACGTAGGCACATGATCAATGGCCAGCCGTCGCGCGACCACGCCGAGGTGGACCTCGGTACCGCCGCCGGAGTCAGCGACAAGGGCGTGCGGCACGAGCGCAACGAGGACGCGATGGCCCTGGCGTCCGGGCAGGCTCCCGACGGCCCGGTGGTGGTGGCCGTGGTCTGCGACGGCGTCTCGTCCTCGGCCCGGCCCGACGAGGCCTCGCTGGCCGCCGCCGAGGCGGCGCTGCCGGTGCTGCTGGCGGCCGCGCAGGCCGGGGAGGACCTGACCGCGGCATCGCGCGCGGCGGTCACCGCGGCGCGTGAGTCGGTCGCCGGTCTCGGCGAGCCGGCCGGCGACACGTCCGCCACCACGTTCATCTCCGCGGTGGCCGCGGTGGGCGCGGTGACCCTGTGCTGGCTCGGCGACAGCCGCGCCTACTGGCTGGCGGAACCGGCGGCGGAGTCCCGGCTGCTCACGCAGGACGATTCGGTGGCGGGCGGGATGGTCGCGGCCGGCCTGCCCGCCGAGGCCGCGATGGACTCCCCGTTCGCGCACGTGCTGACCCGCTGGCTCGGCGCGGAGCCCGCGGATCTGGCCGGCGACCCCGGCCGCGCTCCGCACGTCGAGCAGTTCACCCCGGCCGGCGCCGGCGCGCTGCTCGTGTGCTCGGACGGGCTGTGGAACTACCTGCCGGAGGCCGCGGACCTGGCCAGGCTCGCCCTGCCCAGGGCGCTGACCGACCCGCTCGGCGCCGCCTCCGACATGGTCAGCTTCGCCCTGGACGCCGGCGGCGCCGACAACGTCACCGTCGTCGTCGTCCCCTACCACACGCCGTCCGCATCCTGACCGCGTCATATCGCGGGCCCGGCGGACTCGTCCGGCCCGGCCGCCGCCTCGCGGCGAGCTACGGACACCCACCACGCCGGCGCATACCGGAACTGCGTATGAGGGAATTGCGGCACACGGCGCTGACAATTCGGGCTGCACCGTCTGCCTACTTCTGCATGGTGCCCCGGGTGGGATTCGAACCCACACTTTACGGTGTTTGAGGCCGCACTCTCTGCCGTTGGAGTACCGGGGCGCAGCTGTCCGCACGCGGAGCAGCAATACGACAATCTACCTGCTCACGGTAGTCTCGTGGGCATGAGCCAGCAGCCGCTGCGGGTGGTGATCGCCGAGGACGAGGCGCTGATCCGCCTCGACCTCAAGGAGATGCTCGAGGAGGAGGGCTACGCGGTGGTGGCCGAGGTCGGCGACGGGGAGTCAGCCGTCGACCGGGTGACCGAACTCAGGCCGGACCTGGCCATCCTGGACGTCAAGATGCCGGTCCTCGACGGGATCTCCGCGGCCGAGCGGATCGCCGCCGACCGGCTGGCTCCCGTCGTCATCCTCACCGCCTTCTCCCAGCGCGAGCTCGTCGAGCGGGCCCGCGACGCGGGCGCGATGGCCTACCTGGTCAAGCCGTTCACCAAGGCCGATCTGGTGCCGGCCATCGAGATGGCGGTCAGCAGGTTCGCCGAGATCCGCGCGCTCGACGCCGACATCGCCACGCTGCGGGAGCGGCTGGAGGTCCGCAAGCTGCTCGATCGCGCGAAGGGCCTGCTCCAGGCGCAGCACGGGCTCACCGAGCCCCAGGCGTTCCGGTGGATCCAGAAAACCTCGATGGACCGCCGCCTCACCATGCGCAAGGTGGCGGAGGCGGTGATCGAGGGCAGCATGGCCGTCTCCGCGGAAACGGAAACGCCGCCGCCGTGACCGGGGCGGGCAGGACCCGGGGAGCCGTTGGTGCCGTGTCCGCCTTCCCCGGCTGACACGTTGTCTACTTGAACCCCCCGGGCCCGCCGGTCACCACGTTAGCGACCCGCCGCCATCTGGCGCAAAGGCCGACCGCGCCGGCCGCCGGGCGCGCCGTCAGCTCCCGGTCACTTCGCGTTCACCGCGGCGGTCGCCGTCGGCGCCGTCGCGTCCCGGCACCCGGTCCCTGATCAGGCAGGTGAGCCGCGACGTGCACACGCGGTTGCCGCCCGCGTCGATGACGATGATGTCATAGCTGGCCAGCGTCCGGCCCCCGTGCGCGAGCGTGGCGACGCCGGTGACCTTCCCCTCGCGGACGCCGCGGTGGTGGGTCGCGCTGATCTCGATGCCGACCACCACCCGCCCCCGGCCCGCGTGCAGGACGGCGCCGAGCGACCCGATGGTCTCCGCGAGCACGCAGGACGCGCCGCCGTGCAGCAGGCCGTACGGCTGGACGTTGCCGCTGACCGGCATCGTCGCCACCACCTCGGCGGCGGAAGCCGAGAGGATCTTGATGCCCATGCGGTTGGCGAGCGTGCCTTCGGCGACGGTCCTCGCCACCAGAGCGTCAAGCAACTCCTGATCCATCCGCACCTCCGCGTCGCCCTGTCCAGGTCAAGGTCAAGGTTGCCATGCGCCGCTGCGGCCCGCCGACGCCGGGCGCACCTGCGGCCCGCCGACGTCCCGCTGCGCGGGCCGCGGCCGGCCCGCTGGGACGCCGGGCCGCGGCCGGCCCGCTGGGACGCCGGGCCGCGGCCGGATCCCCTCGCCCGCCCTCCGAACGCCCCATAGCACCACAAATCCGCACCGCCGCCGACGGGCTGGCCGCCGCTGCGGCCGCCGGGACCGCCGCTGCGGCCGCCGGGACCGCCGCCAACCGCCCGTACGCTGCGCCGATCCTTCCGCACGGCTTCCATCAGAGGATTTTGTGTGATAGGTAGGGACTTACGCGTTGTTAGCGCTCACAATATCTGTTGGAAACTGTCCACGAAGGGAGCGACAGACATGCGTACGATCGGAAGACAGCGCCGCCTCCGCGGGCGGGCCGGCATCGTGCTGGCCGCCCTGGCGACGCTGGCCGTCGGCGGCACCACTGCCGCCGCCCAGGCGTTCGCAGCGAGCGGAGCCCCCGCGGCTCCCGGCAGCGCCCACTGCGAGCTCAGCCTCGCCAGGCAGTTCTTCGGCAGCACGACCGAGCCGTACACCGGCAAGCTCACCCCCGTCTTCCGGTACACGCTCACCGACACCCACTGCATGAGCGTGAACATCATCACCTATGGCGGCGACGTCCAGGCGATCAACCTGCCCGACCGGAACGGCCGTGGCACCACGGACGTGATCCTCGGCTTCAAGACCCTCAGCGACTACGTGAACTTCGACAGCCCGCCGCCGACCTCGCCGAACTTCGGCGGGCCCTACTTCGGCGAGCTCATCGGCCGGTACGGCAACCGGATCGCGGACGGCACCTTCAAGCTCATGCAGCCCGACGGCATCCTGCACACCTACACGCTGCCCGTTAACAACGGGCCGAACAGCTTGCACGGCGGCTTCGTTGGCTTCGGCAACCACATCTGGGCCGACAAGCCGATCGTCACCAAGCGCTTCGTTGGCGTGCAGCTCACCCTCGTCAGCCCGAACGGAGACGAGGGCAGCGGCCTGCTGCCCGGAACCAAGGTGTACGAGCCGGACTGCGCCATCCCCTCGGCCCCCCCGACGAAGTGCACCGGTTTCCCGGCCACGCTCAAGGTGGTCGTGACCTACACCCTCAACAACGCCAACCAGCTCCGCATCCACTACCAGGCCACCGACGAGTCCCCGAACCTCAACACGGTGCTCAACCTGACCAACCACGCCTACTTCAACATGGCGGGCGAGGCCTCGGGCAGCGCGGCGAACCAGCTCATCCGGATCAACGCGAACACCTACACGCCGACCGACAGCACGCAGATCCCGACCGGCGCGATCGTGCCGGTGGCGGGCACGCCGTTCGACTTCAGGCACCTGAAGCCGATCTTCCCGTCGATCTCGGACTGCACCGCGGGAGTCAGCTCGCTGAGCTGCCAGCAGCTGCTCATCGCGCACGGCTTCGACCACAACTGGGTGCTGAACGCGGGCCCCAGGATTGACGGCCTCACCCTGGCCGCGCAGGCGGTTGACCCGGCCAGCGGCCGCGAGCTGACCGTGCTGACCGACCAGCCGGGCGTCCAGTTCTACACCAGCAACTTCCTCACCGGCAGCCTGGTCGGCATCAGCGGCCACACTTACCGCCAGACCCAGGCCTACACGTTCGAGACCCAGCACTTCCCGAACTCGCCGAACCAGCCCGGCTTCCCCTCCACTGAGCTGAAGGCGGGCCAGACCTTCACGTCGACGACCATCTTCGCCTTCTCCTTCTAGGGGCACCAGCGGCCCCGTCCGCCCGCGGGTCACAAGCCGCGCGGGCGGGCGGGGCTCGCCGCAGCTCGTTCGGCATAAGATCAGACGGTGGCGTCACGGGACAGGTTGCTGCTGCTAGACGGGCATTCGCTGGCGTACCGGGCATTCTTCGCGCTGCCGGCGGAGAACTTCGCCACCACGACCGGCCAGCCGACCAACGCGGTGTACGGGTTCACCGCGATGCTGATCAACGTGCTGCGGGACGAGAAGCCGACGCACGTCGCGGTCGCCTTCGACCGCGGCGAGAAGACGTTCCGGCACGAGCAGTGGGTCGAGTACAAGGCCAACAGGCGCGAGACGCCCGAGGACTTCCGCAGCCAGCTCAGCCTGATCTTCGAGGTGCTCGACGCGCTCGGCATCCGGCGGCTGTCGGCGCCCGGCTACGAGGCCGACGACATCATCGCCACGCTGGCCACCCGGGCCGTCGCCGAGGCCATGGACGTGCTCATCGTGACCGGCGACCGCGACGCGCTGCAGCTGGTGTCGGACCAGGTGACGGTGCTGATGACCCGGCGCGGCATCACCGAGATGACCCGGTTCACCCCCGAGGCGGTGCGGGAGAGGTACGGGCTGTCGCCGCAGCAGTACCCCGACTTCGCCGCGCTGCGCGGCGACCCGAGCGACAACCTGCCCGGCATCCCCGGGGTGGGGGAGAAGACCGCGACCCGGTGGATCGCCGAGTTCGGCTCGCTGGCCGCGCTGGTCGACCGGGTGGACGAGGTCAAGGGCAAGGCCGGCGACGCGCTGCGCGAGCACCTGGCCGGCGTGCTGCGCAACCGCCAGCTCACCGAGCTGATGACCGACATGCCCGCGGAGACGATCGGCGCCGCCCCGCACGACCTGCTGCCGCAGCCGTGGGACCGGGAGAAGATCCACCAGCTGTTCGACACCCTGCAGTTCCGGGTGCTGCGCGACCGGCTGTACCAGACGCTGCCGCACGGCATCACCGCCGCCACGCTCCCGGCGCCCCCTGTCAGCCGGGCCGAGCGCACCTTCCAGGTGGTCACCGACCTGCCCGGGCCCGAGGAAGTCCCGTCCTGGCTGGCTGAGCATTCTTCAGCCGAACGATGCGGGGTGGCCGTCACCGGGACATGGGGGCGGGGCACGGGCAACCTGACCGGCCTGGCCATCGCGGCCCCGGACGGGCACGGCGCCTACATCGACCCGGAGACGGTCACCGAGGACGACGAGCGGGCGCTGGCGGCCTGGCTGGCCGACGCCGGGCACCCGAAGGCGCTGCACGACGCCAAGGGGCCCATGCACGCGTTCGCCGCCCGCGGCCTGCCGCTGTCCGGCCTGGACTGCGACACCGCGGTCGCCGCCTACCTGGCGCTGCCGGGCCAGCGCACCTTCGACCTGGCCGACCTCGCGCTGCGCTACCTCGGCAAGGAGCTGGACGCCGGGCCCGAGACCGGGCAGCTCACCCTGGACGGCTCCGACGAGCGGGACGCCGCGGCGGCCCTGGTGCTGCGAGCGCGGGCCACGCTGGAGCTGGCCGCCGCGCTCGACGCCGACCTGGAGCGGCGCGGCGCCGCCGCGCTGCTGCGCGACCTGGAGCTGCCGCTGGTGTCGGTGCTGGCCAAGATGGAGCGCACCGGGATCGCCGCCGACGTCGAGCACTTCGCGGCGATGTCGGCGACCCTGCACGGCGAGGTGAAGGCCGCCGAGCAGGCCGCCTACGCGGTCGCCGGGCACGAGTTCAACCTCGGCTCGCCCAAGCAGCTGCAGGAGGTGCTGTTCACCGAGCTGGGCCTGCCGAAGACCAAGCGGATCAAGACCGGGTACACCACCGACTCCGAGGCGCTGACCACCCTGCTCGCGCAGACCGGCCACCCGGTACTCGAGCACCTGCTGCGCCACCGCGACGTGGCCAAGCTGCAGCAGATGGTGGACCTGCTGATCCCGATGGTCGGCCCCGACGGCCGGATCCACACCACGTTCAACCAGACGATCGCGGCCACCGGCCGGCTCTCCTCGGCCGACCCGAACCTGCAGAACATCCCGATCCGCAGCGAGCTCGGCCGCCGCATCAGGGAGGGCTTCGTGGTCGGCGACGGCTTCGAGTGCCTGATGTCCGCCGACTACAGCCAGATCGAGCTGCGCATCATGGCGCACCTGTCCGGCGACGAGGCGCTGATCGCCGCGTTCGAGTCCGGGCACGACTTCCACGCCGCGACGGCGTCCCGGGTGTTCGGCGTGCCGCCGGAGCAGGTGAGCCCGCAGATGCGCGCGAAGATCAAGGCGATGAACTACGGCCTGGCCTACGGCCTGTCCGCGTACGGCCTGTCGCAGCAGCTCCGGGTCACGACCGACGAGGCGCGGGCCCTGATGGAGGAGTACTTCACCCAGTTCGGCGGCGTCCGGGATTACCTGCACGAGGTGGTGTCGCGGGCCAGGATGGACGGTTACACCGCGACCATGCTCGGCCGGCGCCGGTACCTGCCCGACCTGACCTCCGACAACAGGCAGCGCCGCGAGATGGCCGAACGCATGGCGCTCAACGCCCCGATCCAGGGCTCGGCCGCCGACGTGATCAAGGTCGCGATGCTCGCCGTGGACCGGGCGCTGACGGCCGCGGGCCTGCGGTCCCGGATGCTGCTGCAGGTGCACGACGAGCTGATCGTCGAGGTGGCCCCGGGGGAGTACGACACGGCCAGGGACCTGGTCTGCGCCGCGATGTCCGGCGCCGCCGACCTGCGCGTCCCGCTGGAGGTCTCCGTCGGCACCGGCCGGAGCTGGGCCGAGGCCGCCCACTGACATTGAGGCCTTATCGTGTCCGGGTTCGATTGACCCGCCGGCGTTGCTCTCATATTCTGAACGCTGCGCTGTGTCCTCGTGCTTTCCGTCGTGGCCGCGTGACGTCACGTCACGCGGCCGGACCGGCGGCCGCCGGGTGTGTCGTGGCCGGCCCGTGCTGGTCCCGGCAGGTCCTGCGAATCCTGGTCATGCTGGAGAGTGCACGGCCCGGCGCGCCCATTTGATTCCCTGTCCGCATCCGGAGCCAACCCACACATGACGAGCAGCACGCAAGCCAACTCGACCCCCAAGGTGGCGGTCAACGACATCGGGTCCGAGGAGGCATTCCTCGCCGCAGTCGACCAGACCATCAAGTATTTCAACGATGGCGACATCGTGGAAGGAACAGTCGTCAAGGTCGACCGAGACGAGGTCTTGCTCGATATCGGTTACAAGACAGAGGGCGTGATCCCGTCACGCGAGCTGTCCATCAAGCACGACGTCGACCCGCACGAGGTGGTCAACGTCGGCGATCACATCGAGGCCCTTGTCCTGCAGAAGGAGGACAAGGAGGGCCGCCTGATCCTGTCGAAGAAGCGGGCGCAGTACGAGCGCGCCTGGGGCACGATCGAGAAGATCAAGGAAACCGACGGCGTGGTCACCGGCACGGTGATCGAGGTCGTCAAGGGCGGCCTGATCCTGGACATCGGGCTGCGCGGCTTCCTGCCGGCCTCGCTGGTGGAGATGCGCCGCGTCCGCGACCTGCAGCCGTACGTGGGCAGGGAACTGGAAGCCAAGATCATCGAGCTGGACAAGAACCGCAACAACGTGGTGCTGTCCCGCCGGGCCTGGCTGGAGCAGACCCAGTCCGAGGTCCGGCACACCTTCCTGAACACCCTGCAGAAGGGCCAGATCCGCAGGGGCACGGTGTCCTCGATCGTCAACTTCGGCGCGTTCGTCGACCTCGGCGGCGTGGACGGCCTGGTGCACGTCTCCGAGCTGTCCTGGAAGCACATCGACCACCCGGGCGAGGTCGTCGAGGTGGGCCAGGAGGTCACGGTCGAGGTGCTGGACGTGGACATGGAGCGGGAGCGGGTCTCGCTGTCGCTGAAGTCCACCCAGGAGGACCCGTGGCAGCAGTTCGCGCGCACCCACCAGATCGGCCAGGTGGTGCCGGGCCGGGTGACCAAGCTGGTGCCGTTCGGCGCGTTCGTCCGGGTCGAGGAGGGCATCGAGGGCCTGGTGCACATCTCCGAGCTGGCCGACCGGCACGTGGAGATCCCCGAGCAGGTGGTGCAGGTCGGCGACGAGATCTTCGTCAAGATCATCGACATCGACCTGGACCGGCGCCGGATCAGCCTGTCGCTGAAGCAGGCCAACGAGGGCACGATCGGCGAGGCGGTCGGCGACGACTTCGACCCGACCCTGTACGGCATGCCCGCCTCCTACGACGAGCACGGCAACTACCAGTACCCGGAGGGCTTCGACCCGGAGACCGGCGAATGGCTGCCCGGCTACGAGGCCCAGCGCGAGGAGTGGGAGCGCCAGTACGCCGAGGCGCGGGCCAGGTTCGAGGCGCACCGGCGCCAGGTGGAGGAGTCCCGCAAGGCCGACGAGGAAGCGGCCCAGTCCGGCGAGGGTTCCGGTTCCGGCGACGGCGGCGGCGGCCGGCCCCGCGGCCGCGGGGCCGGCCAGTCCCGCGGCGGGCCGGGCACGTCCGGCGGGGCCGGGTCAGGCCCGGCCGGCAGCACGCCGTCCGGCACCCTCGCATCCGACGAGGCCCTGGCGGCGCTGCGCGAGCGCCTGTCCGGCGGCCAGAGCTAACCCTCACGCGGGTGCCGCCCCGGCCGCGGATCTTCCGCGGTAACGTCCGCCGTTTTCGTACAGATGAGCGGATCGTGACGGATGGGCTCGGGATGCTGCGGGTCGGGCTTACCGGCGGGATCGGGTCCGGCAAGAGCGAGGTGGCCACGCGGCTGGCCGCCCGCGGCGCGGTCATCATCGACGCCGACGTGGCCGCCAGGGAAGTGGTGGCACCCGGGACGCCAGGGCTCGCCCGCATCGCCGCGGCATTCGGCCCCGGCGTGCTCGGCCCGGACGGCGCGCTGGACCGGGACCGGCTCGGCCGGCTCGTCTTCGCCGACCCCGCGCTGCGCGACAAGCTCAACTCGATCGTCCACCCGCTGGTCCGCCGGTGGATGCGCGAGGCCGAGCGGGCCGCGGTGCGGGCGGCCCCGCCGCCGGGCCCGGTCGTCGTGCACGCCATCCCGCTGCTGGCCGAGGCAAGGGGCAGGGACGGCTTCGACGCGGTCATCGTGGTGGACGTGCCGCCCGAGCTTCAGCTCGGCCGGCTGGTCGCCCGGCGCGGCATGACGCCGGACCAGGCCAGGGCACGGATGGCCGCCCAGGCCAGCCGGGAGCAGCGCCTGGCCCTCGCCGACATCGTGATCGACAACTCCGGCACCCTGGCCGACCTGGACCGCCGCGTCGCCGAGGTGTGGAGCGACCTGCAGCGCCGGGCCGGAAGCCGGGCCGCAACCTGAGCCCGCGGAATGTCCGACCCCCGGCCTACAGTTGAATCCCGGAGGTCGAGGAGGTCAGCCGTGCGCCCGGTAACCGATCTGCAGCGTAAGGTCGCGCCGTTCAGGGTCGTCGCCGACATGGTGCCGGCCGGCGATCAGCCGCAGGCGATCGACGAGATCGCCAAGCGCATCCAGGCGGGAGAGAAGGACGTCGTGCTGCTCGGCGCGACCGGGACCGGCAAGACCGCGACGATCGCCTGGATCGCCGAGCGGCTGCAGCGCCCGATGCTGGTGATGCTGCCCAACAAGACGCTCACCGCCCAGTTCGCCAGCGAGCTGCGCCAGATGCTGCCGGACAACGCCATCGAGTACTTCGTCTCCTACTACGACTACTACCAGCCGGAGGCGTACATCCCGCAGACCGACACCTACATCGAGAAGGACTCCTCGCTCAACCAGGAGGTGGAGCGGCTGCGGCACTCGGCCACCAACTCGCTGCTCACCCGGCGGGACACGATCGTGGTCTCGTCGGTCTCCTGCATCTACGGCCTGGGCACCCCGCAGGAGTACGTGGACCGGATGCTCACGCTCCGCGTCGGGGACGAGATCGAGCGGGAGAAGCTGCTGCGGCAGCTGGTCGGCATGCAGTACAACCGGAACGACCTGGCGTTCACCCGGGGCACCTTCCGGGTGCGCGGCGACACCATCGAGGTCATCCCGATGTACGAGGAGCTCGCCGTGCGGATCGAGATGTTCGGCGACGAGATCGAGCGGCTGATGACGCTGCACCCGCTGACCGGGGAGGTCATCAGCGAGGACCAGGAGCTGTACATCTTCCCCGCCTCGCACTACGTGGCCGGGCCGGAGCGCATGGAGCGCGCGATCGCCGGGATCGAGGCCGAGCTGGCCGAGCGACTCGCCGAGCTGGAGCGGAACGGCAAGCTGCTCGAGGCGCAGCGGCTGCGCATGCGGACCAGCTACGACATCGAGATGATGCGGCAGGTCGGGAGCTGTGCCGGCATCGAGAACTACTCCCGCCACATCGACGGCCGCCCGGCCGGCAGCCCGCCGAACACCCTGCTCGACTACTTCCCCGAGGACTTCGTCCTGGTCATCGACGAGTCACACTACACCGTCCCGCAGATCGGCGGCATGTACGAGGGGGACGTGTCCCGCAAGCGGGTCCTGGTCGAGCACGGCTTCCGGCTGCCGAGCGCGATCGACAACAGGCCGCTGACCTGGGACGAGTTCTGCGACAGGATCGGGCAGACGATCTTCATGTCGGCGACGCCCGGGCCGTACGAGCTCGATCGCGTGCACGGCGACGTGGTGGAGCAGGTGATCCGGCCGACCGGCCTCGTCGACCCGCAGGTGGTGGTCAAGCCGACCAGGGGCCAGATCGACGACCTGCTGCACGAGATCAGGCTACGGGCCGAGCGGGACGAGCGGGTGCTGGTGACCACGCTGACCAAGCGGATGGCCGAGGACCTGACCGACTACCTGCTGGAGAACGGGGTGAGGGCCCGGTACCTGCACAGCGAGGTGGACACGCTGCGCCGGGTGGAGCTGCTGCGCGAGCTGCGGCTCGGGGAGTACGACGTGCTGGTCGGCATCAACCTGCTCCGCGAGGGCCTGGACCTGCCCGAGGTGTCGCTGGTGGCGATCCTGGACGCGGACAAGGAGGGCTTCCTGCGGTCCGGCACGTCCCTGATCCAGACCATCGGCCGCGCCGCGCGGAACGTGTCCGGCGAGGTGCACATGTACGCCGACGCGGTCACCCCGTCCATGCGGCGGGCGATCGACGAGACCAACCGCCGCCGGGACAAGCAGGTCGCCTACAACACCGCCCACGGCATCGACCCGCAGCCGCTGCGCAAGCGGATCGCGGACATCCTGGACCAGATCGTCCGCGAGGAGGCCGATACCGCGCAGCTCATCGGCGGCGGCGGCCGGCAGCAGTCCCGCGGCAAGGCTCCGGTGCCCGGCCTGTCGTCCCGGGCCCGCGCGCACGCGACCGGCGAGCCGGCGGGCGCCGCCGGGGACGCCGCGGCCCGGGTGAGCGCAGCCCGCGGCGAGCTCGTCGGGCTGATCGGCGAGCTCACCGAGCAGATGCACGCCGCCGCTGCGGAGCTGCAGTTCGAGGTCGCGGCCAGGCTCCGGGACGAGATCAGGGACCTCAAGCACGAGCTGCGCGGCATGCAGGCCGCGGGCGTCTGATCGAGGCGGGCGAACGCGCAGGTGAACCCGGAGTCGCAGCCGTCTCGGAGCCCGGGTCCCGGGGGTTAACCGGCTGGCCGGAATGCTGACCCTAACCCTACTGTTAGCTGACAGGGACGACAGGGAGGTAGGCCGTGCTGGTCAGCCTGATCGCGGCGATTGCCGCCGCGATCTGCTACGGCGTCGCCTCGGTGATCCAGGCGATCGCCGTGCGCGCGGCCAGCCGCCGCGGGCCCGGCGATGCCGCGGGCGCCGTCGATCCCGGCCTGGTGGTGCGGCTGCTGCGCCAGTGGCGCTTCGTGGCGAGCATCTGCCTGGACGCGCTCGGGTTCGTCGCCCAGCTCGTCGCCCTGCAGCGGCTGCCGCTGTTCGCCGTCCAGGCCTTCGTCGCCTCGAACCTCGCGGTGACCGCGGTGGTCGCCTCCAGGGTGATCGGCGTGACGCTGGCCTGGCGGGAGTGGGCGGCCGTGTTCGGCGTGGTGGCTGGCGTCGCCCTGCTCGGCGCCTCGGCGGGCGCCGAGGGCGCGGCTCAGGTGGGCGCGGTGTTCAAGCTGGCGCTCATCGTCGCCGTCGCCGGCCTGGCCGTGGTCGGCATGGCCGCCGCCAGGCTCAACGAGCCGTTCCGCACGACCGCGCTCGGCCTGACCGCCGGGCTCGGCTTCGGGGTGCTCGCCGTCGCCGCCCGCGTGCTGACCGGCTTCGCGCCGCTGCAGATCGCCAGGGACCCGGCCGCCTACGCGATCGCCGCGGCCGGCATCGTCTCGTTCCTGCTGTACGCGACCGCCCTGGAGGCGGGCAGCGTGACAGTGGCCACCGCGGCGGTGGTGTTGAGCGAGACGGTCCCGCCGGCCGTCGTCGGCGTCATCTTCCTCGGCGACCAGACCAGGCACGGGCTGGCGGCGGCCGCCTGGGGCGGGTTCTTCGTCGCCGTCGCCTCCGCCGTCGCGCTGGCCAGGTTCGGCGAGGCGCACCATACCGAGGACGTGGCCCGGGCCGACGCGGTGGCCCGGCGGCAGGCCAATGCCGGGCCGGCCGCGGCCGGCCTGTTATCCTGGTGGCCCGTGGACCTGCAGCTTCTGCCTGCCGAACCGGACACCACGGGAGCCCCATAGTGGCCGCATCATCACGTCAGCCACGACCTGCGCTGACCAGGCACCTGTTCGTCACCGGGGGCGTCGCCTCCAGCCTCGGCAAGGGATTGACCGCATCCAGCCTCGGCCGCCTGCTCAAGCTGCGGGGGCTGCGGGTCACGATGCAGAAGCTCGATCCCTACCTCAACGTCGACCCCGGCACGATGAACCCGTTCCAGCACGGCGAGGTGTTCGTCACCGACGACGGCACCGAGACCGACCTCGACGTCGGGCACTACGAGCGCTTCCTCGACACGAACCTCAACGGCGACGCCAACGTCACCACCGGCCAGATCTACTCCGCGGTGATCGCCAACGAGCGCCGCGGCGCCTACCTCGGCGACACCGTGCAGGTGATCCCGCACATCACCAACGAGATCAAGTCCCGCATCCTGCAGATGGGCGGCGACGACGTCGACGTGGTGATCACCGAGGTCGGCGGCACGGTCGGCGACATCGAGTCGCAGCCGTTCCTTGAGGCGATCCGCCAGATCAGGCACGAGATAGGCCGGGATCGCTGCTTCTTCCTGCACGTCAGCCTGCTGCCGTACATCGGCCCGTCCGGCGAGCTGAAGACCAAGCCGACCCAGCACAGCGTGGCCGCGCTGCGCAGCATCGGCATCCAGCCGGACGCGATCGTCGCCCGCTCCGACCGGCCGATCACCGCGAACCTGAAACGCAAGATCAGCCTGATGTGCGACGTGGACGAGGAGGCGGTGGTGTCCGCGCCGGACGCGCCGTCCATCTACGACATCCCGAAGGTGCTGCACGCCGAGGGCCTGGACGCCTACGTCGTGCGCAGGCTCGGCCTGCCGTTCCGCGACGTGGACTGGACGCAGTGGGACGACCTGCTGCGCCGGGTGCACCGCCCGGCGCACAGCATCACGATCGCCCTGGTGGGCAAGTACGTGGACCTGCCCGACGCGTACCTGTCCCCGGCCGAGGCGCTGCGGGCGGGCGGCTTCGCCA
>Ga0209061_1001673_pt1 | contig 34329 bp, 25 predicted proteins | sample Coa_R1_10_FD_187157 | JGI IMG/M metagenome (GOLD analysis project Ga0209061, IMG submission 187157) | Surface soil microbial communities from Centralia Pennsylvania, which are recovering from an underground coalmine fire - Coalmine... | ecosystem: Environmental > Terrestrial > Soil >... | reverse complement strand
TTGGTGTTCTATCACCGCATTCTGAAGTGTTTTGTACTTATTGACCTCAAGAGCGGTGAGATAGAGCCTGCCGACATCGGGCAGATGAACATGTACTTAAACTACTTTGCAAGAGAGGAAAACGTCGAGGGCGATAACCCGCCTATTGGCATTGTGTTGGGAGCTTACCGAGACCACATTCTGGTAGAATATGCCACCGAGAACGTCAACAACCAGCTCTTCGTAAGTAAATATCAGCTCTATCTGCCCGACAAAGCGCAGCTACAGAGTGAGTTGGAAAGGCTTTTATCGGACGATCAGAATGGCTAAAAGAGAGGGTTCCTCTCCAAACGCCTTGCGGAGATTCACCAAAATGCCGGTCAACTTTGATCGCGTTGCCGAAGATTACGATGCCAGTCGCTATCTGCCTGCGCATGCCGCTCACCGTATTGCCGCCTTCCTCTGCCGCGCCGCGTCTCTCTCCCCACAAAGCCTGCTGCTCGACGCCGCTACCGGCACGGGACGCTTTGCACTGCCTTTGGCCGTACACGGAGTGCGGGTGGTTGGAGTAGACATTGCCGAACGAATGCTGGCCAGACTGCGCTCTAAAATGCCCTCTGCCTCCCTGCCCATTCGCCTTCTTCGTTCCGATCTCACCGCCCTTGGGCTAACCCATCAGGCTTTCGATGCTGTCCTCATGGCCCACATTCTACATCTTATTCCAAACTGGCAGCAGGCGCTGCAGGAGGCGTTTCGCGTGCTCAAGCCCAACGGGGTTTTGCTGCTCGTTTGGAACCAGGGGGAGCATTCGCGTATTCGTCATCAATACCATGAGCTGCTTAGAGGACGCTTTGAGATTCCAGGCTATCAGGGGGCCCATTCCAGTGAAATTGCACGGTGGCTGCAAGAGCAAGGAAAGGTCGTTGAGGTGTTGGACACCCGACATTTACACTGGCAGTGGCAAGCCCCGATTGCCCAAACTGTTGACTTCCTGCAAAAGCGTGTCTGGTCACGCTTATGGCGCGTTCCCGATGAGGTTCACGATTCGGTGATGAAGGAGCTACATGCTTGGGTGCTTGCGACCTACGGCTCTTTTGATGGTTTTGAAGTGATTGAAGGTGGGATAATGGTGCAGAAAGTCTCCTAAGGTCGCCTCGCCCTCCTCTGCCCATGGTCAGCCCCCGCGCCGTTCGCCTCAATCAGAACGACCCTATCGGAAGCCGCGATTTGTCTGCAATGTTCTATTTGCTTACCACGATGTTGACGAGCTTTTGTGGCACCACGATCACTTTTTGAGGAACGCGCCCATTCAGTTCGGATTGCACGCGGGCAGAGGCGAGCGCCAGGCGCTCTAGCTCGTCAGAGGGGGTTTCTGGGGCAACCTGCAGCTTGTCGCGAATCTTTCCGTTGATCTGCACCACCACCGTGATCTCCTCTTCTTTGGCGACTTCGGGATCGTATTCGGGCCAGCATTGGTTGAAGGTAAACCCTTCTTTCCCCAAACGTTCCCACCATTCATCGGCCATATGGGGGGTGATGGGAGAGAAGAGGATGGGTAGAGTCTCTAAAGCCTCCGATATAAGATAGGCTTGGACCGGGGTTGGCTCTCGATTCGCCACTGCATTGCGGTAGGCAGAAAGCTCATTGGTGTATTCCATGAGAGCCGCAACCGCCGTGTTAAAGCGGAAATGCTCGATATCGGTTTCAACCTTCCGAATCGTTTGATGCAGTTTCCGACGCAGAGTGCGATCGGCGGGAGACAACTCGCTTAATGGCGGCATATGTTGGCGCCAGTCAGCGCGATAGTGGGGGCGCAGTTCGTTCCAGATGCGCCAAATGCGGTTGACGAACCGATGGGCGCCCTCCATGCCCTTATCGGACCATTGCACGTTCTCCTCATAGGGAGCCACGAAAAGCAGGAACAGACGCAGGCTATCGCTTCCATAGCGCTCCGCCATCTCGTCGGGCGTTACCACGTTCCCTTTGCTTTTGCTCATGCGTACCCAACGCCAGACCCACTTTTCTGGGGGAATCGTCTCACGCTCTTCCGGCTTGAGGACTTTCCAGTTCTCAATGGGTTCATCGGCGCCGATCTCCTCTTCCTCACTGCTCTCCTCTTTCCCCACCTCCCGACCGGGCGTGTAAGCCAGTACGGCCCCTTGATTACGATAGGTGAGGAACGGCTCGTCGAAGTGCAGGTAGCCCATATCGTGGAGCGCCTTTGTCCAGAAACGGGCGTAGAGGAGATGGCCTACGGCGTGCTCTGCACCGCCGGCGTAGAGATCAACAGGAAGCCAGTAGCGCACAGCCTCTTGACTAAAGGCCTCCCTATCGTTATGCGGGTCGGCGAAGCGCAGATAGTACCAGGACGAGCAGGCCGAACCGCCCATCGTATCGGTCTCTCGACGGGCAGGCCCCTTACAGCGCGGGCAGGTGGTATTGACAAACTCCGGTATCCCTGCCAACGGAGATTCGCCGGTACCGGTCGGCTCGTAGCGCTCCACCGGAGGCAGCAGCACCGGCAGCTGGTCTTCCGGCACAGGCACCTCGCCACAGGTAGGACAGTGGACAATGGGAATAGGTGCTCCCCAGTAGCGCTGGCGCGAGATCAGCCAGTCGCGGAGTCGGTAGGTGACAACGCCGCGGCCGATGCCCTTCTCCTCTAGGTAGGCAATAACACGAGCAATAGTCTCCTTGGTGTTAGGCAAGCCTTCAAAGGGGCCGGTGTTTACCATCGTACCGCCGTCGGGCAGGGCCTCCGTCAAGGTTTCCGCCGTCTGCTCCTCGCTGATGCGATAGACCAGCCTTATAGGCAGCCCATAACGCTTGGCGAACTCGAAGTCGCGTTGGTCGTGAGCGGGAACGGCCATAATGGCTCCCGTGCCGTAGCCCATAAGCACATAGTCGGCAATGTAGATGGGAATACGTTCGCCATTGATGGGATTGATGCAATAAGACCCAATGAAGACCCCTGTTTTGGCCCGCTCGACGTTTTGGCGGTCTATCTCGGAGGTACGCTGGGCGCGTTCTTTATAGGCTTCTACTTGGGCGCGATATTCGGGCGTAGTGAGTTTATCTACCAGAGGATGTTCCGGCGCCAACACCATAAAGGTGGCGCCCCACAGCGTATCGGGGCGTGTTGTGAAGACGGAAATAGTCTCCGAATGCCCCTCCACAGGGAAGACGATTTCGGCCCCTTCGCTGCGCCCGATCCAGTTGGCCTGCAGCGCTTTTACCCCTTCGGGCCAGTTCACGCGCTGAAGTCCCTCGAGCAGCTTTTCGGCATAGGCTGTGATGCGAAAGAACCATTGGGGCACCTGGCGTTTTTCCACCGGGCTGCCACAGCGCCAACAGCGACCGTTCACAACCTCTTCGTTGGCCAGCACCGTTTTGCATTGCGGGCACCAGTTGACGGGCGCATTGGCCCGGTAGGCCAAGTTGTTTTTGTAGAGCTGCAGAAAAATCCATTGCGTCCAACGGTAGTATTCCGGGCTGCTAGAGTTGATCTCGCGGCTCCAGTCGTAGGAGATGCCAACGAGTTTTAATTGACGGCGGTAGTTAGCCGCATATTCCGGCACCATCTCTTTGGGGTTGCGGCCGCGTTTAATGGCTTCGTTTTCTGCTGGTTGCCCGAAAGCATCCCAGCCCATAGGGTGCAGCACGTTGTAGCCCTGCAGCACTTTGAGACGGCAAGCGACATCCAAGGGGATGTAGTTGCGGCAATGTCCCACGCTCAAGCCGGCACCCGACGGGTAAGGAAACATGTCAAGGCCATAAAATTTGGGGCGGTCGTGGCGAATCTCAACGCGGAAAAGCTGGGCCTCTTCCCAGCGCTGCTGCCACTTGCGCTCTATGGCTCGAAAATCGTACTGGCTGACACTGTTGTTCTCTGCGCTCATAGTGTCTATTATACGCGACTTGAGAGCGGTCTATCAAGCGACATGAAAACTATTTGGCGGCGACAGAGGTTCTGGCCTCTTCATGCATTCTATTCAGCTGTAGGTTCGCGTCGTGCATGGCGGTGGCTAAATCCCATCGTGGGCGGTCGGTAACATCTACGATGCCGAATGCATAGTTCTCTCCTTAGACCTTCCCCCTCAAAAACGATGCAGGGGCCCCAGAAAATCGCAAGATTTTCTGGGGTAGGGCGCCCTCCCCCTCAAGGCCCAACAGTCGAACAGCAAACGGTATCCAACTTGGTCGCCGGCCTGCACATACAAGACCGTATCAAGGCGACCGAGACCGTCAAGTCCGCCCTGACGCGATTGCGACAAGGACGAATGGTGAGATGTCCTCACAGCAAGAGGGCACAACCTATCAGTACGGATGCATAAAGCGTTCCTCTGAGTGCGTTTCGCCACATAGACCAAAACCTCTACGTTTAAGCCACCTATCGAGCGCGACGTCGGCCATTCTGTGGATAGGCAATGGAGTGCGAACGCTCTTTTGAAGGCGTGTCGTGGGTGAGTTTTTGAGCGGGCAGCAGTTTTTTCAGCGCGGCGATCTCGTCACGAAGTTCCGCGGCATACTCGAAATTAAGAGCACGCGCGGCCTCCTTCATCTCCTTTTCGAGCTGAGCGATTACCGTTTCAACCTCTTCCAGGCTCATGGTGTCGGCGTCCTTTTGGAGGCGGCTCAAGGCGTTTTGATGGGAATACTCCGCCTTCTCTTCCGCCAATCGCTCGGCTGCAATCAGCTCACGGACGGCCTTTTTCACCGTTTGGGGGGTGATGCCGTGCGCCTCGTTGTAGGCAAGCTGTTTTTGGCGGCGACGGTTTGTCTCCGCGATGGCGCGTTCCATAGAGCCGGTGATGTTATCGGCATACATGATCACCTGGCCCGATACGTTGCGTGCAGCACGGCCGATGGTCTGGATAAGTGAGGTTTCACTTCGAAGGAAGCCTTCCTTATCGGCATCGAGAATGGCCACAAGGGAGACCTCCGGCAGGTCTAGGCCTTCTCGAAGCAGGTTGATGCCCACTACCACATCGTGAACTCCGAGGCGGAGGTTACGTAATATCTCGTTGCGCTCCAACGTTTTGATGTCGGAGTGGAGGTAGTTCACCTTAATATTGAGGTCTTCAAGATACTGGGTAAGGTCTTCCGCCATGCGTTTGGTGAGGGTGGTTACGAGCACGCGCTCACCGAGCGCTACGCGTTTGCGAATCTCTCCGATAAGGTCATCAATTTGACCTCGTGTGGGGCGCACGATCACTTCGGGGTCTACCAGGCCGGTGGGGCGGATGATCTGCTCCACGATCTGCTCGCTATGTTCTCTTTCGAACGGACCCGGGGTTGCCGACACAAAGATGGCCTGATGGATACGGCTTTCAAACTCATGCCATTTTAACGGGCGGTTATCGGCCGCGGAGGGGAGGCGAAAACCGTAGTCAATCAGCACATCTTTGCGGGATTTATCGCCGTTATACATACCGCGAATTTGAGGCAAAGTCTGATGGCTTTCGTCTATTACGAGCAGGAAGTCGTCTGGGAAGTAGTTAAAAAGCGTGTTCGGTGGGGTGCCGGGTGCGCGGCCGTCGAGATGGCGGCTATAGTTTTCAATGCCGGAGCAGTAGCCAAGCTCCCGAATCATCTCTAGGTCGAATTTGGTGCGCATCTCGATGCGCTGCGCTTCAAGCAGTCTGCCCTGGCTCTTAAACCATGCGATGCGTTCGGCAAGCTCCTCTTCAATGGAGTGGATGGCCTTTTCAAGGCGTTCTCGCGAGGTAACGAAGTGGGAGGCCGGAAAGATGGTGATTCCATCCCGTGTCCCTATGATCTCCCCCGTTACGGGGTCTACGAGGGCGATCTTCTCGACCTCATCGCCGAAGAAGGAGACGCGAATGATGATCTCTTCATCGGCGGGTTGGATTTCGAGGGTATCGCCGCGTACTCGAAAGGTGGCGCGGGTAAGTTCGAGGTTATTTCGCGTAAACTGCATATCAATAAGGCGCCGAATGGCCACGTCGCGGTCTATGCACTCGCCGACACGGAAAGAGAGGATGATCTGGCGATACTCATCTGGGGAACCAAGACCGTAGATACAGGAGACAGAGGCCACCACAATAACATCGCGGCGTTCTAGCACCGCTTGCGTTGCGGAATGGCGTAGACGGTCTATTTCGTCGTTGATCTGCGCATCTTTTTCAATGTAGGTATCGGACTGGGGGATATAGGCTTCAGGCTGATAGTAGTCGTAGTAAGAGACGAAGAACTCGACGGCGTTATGCGGAAAGAACTCGCGGAACTCCGAACAGAGTTGAGCTGCGAGGGTTTTGTTATGGGCGATCACGAGGGTAGGGCGTTGTACCCGTTGAATGACGTTGGCGATGGTAAACGTTTTGCCGGTACCCGTAGCGCCCAGAAGAGTTTGGTAGCGCATGCCTCTGTTCAGTCCCTCTACGAGCTGCTCAATAGCCTGCGGTTGATCTCCAGCCGGCGCGTACTCGGAAACAAGCTGAAACCCACCCATCGTCTCCTTCTCCTTCCTGTCGCTTGAGCGGCGAACCTTATATCCTATACATAATTATACTAGGGTTGGTTTCCTCTTTGCTTACGGGTTCTAGGCGGAAGGGTATGACGAAAGCTACTTTATCATGTCTGGAGCATTAGAGACAAACCGGCTTGCTTTTCCCGCCTTGATGTCGGCGACGAACTCGTTCCAAAGGGTGTCCACATCTTTGCCGGTCAATTTTTGAAAGAGAGAGATGTCGAATTTCCCCTCACGAAGCGCTTGGTTCAGTTGTTGCACGAGGTGTTTGTTGTAGCGTGCCGAAGCCCACGCGAGAAAGGCTGCCGTGGTGCGGTATGCGTCGTGATAGGTAGCTTTTTGAAGGTCAATATAGGGCCTGGGCGCTTTCGGCTCATAGAAGAAGAAACGCACGTAGTCGGCGATCCCTTCCACAAGCCAACCGGCGTTGGAGGGTGGGTAGGATTGCACGACGTGAGTTAGCTCATGAATCACCATCCCAAGGTCGTCCGGGTGGTGGCGCACATAGTCGGCAGAGATAGTGATGACGTTACCGGATGTGTAGGCCACGCCGTTCATTATATGCAGCCGCAGGGTAACATGGTCGGGCGGTGTGAAACCGGGGCTTGCCAGTAGTTTGGTGATTTTGGGATACCACGCTTCACATAGGTCTTTTGCCTGCTGCAGCCAGGGGCCGAGATCAGGCGCTTCGGAGGCATCCACAGAGACATGAAGCGTAATTTTGTGGGCGCCGTGGGTTTCGGCGCTGCCCAAAGAGGCCTGTTGTGCTGTAGTCAAGAGAGGGGCGGAAAGAAGCCACAATCCGATCAAAACACCCAAGTATCGTCGCAAGTTTCTTTTTCTCCCTGAGTGAATATGTATTATCTTACCACGCCCGGAGAAAATATGGGTTAAAGCGGTCGAGAAGGTTATCCTTTCTACCCTTTATTTTTGGAGGCGCTTGCCCGGCCGTAAGCGCTCTGTTCGATGGACAAAGGGGCAACTATCCTGACCTTTCATTCGCCTTTTCCCTTGCCGGAGAGAAAGGGCAGTAGCTCGTTGTTCCTACTCTAAACGGAACGGACGATGGTAACCCGCCGGTCTACGCGCTCGATGGAATTGTGTTGTGTTTTGCCATCAGGCCAGCGAATATGTAGGGTAACCGGGCCGGAGTAGTCGCCGAGGCCAAAGTGGGCGATGGGTTCCCTGGCAGAGAGCACGCTTCCACTTGTGCGAATCTCGGCAATGCGGCGCAGAGAAGGAGCTTCCAGTGTCACCATCGCCCCTAGTGCGGCTCTGTTCATGCCGGGTTGGCTTAGCACCACTTCAAGCCAGTGATGGGCTTCGGAGACGTTTCTAAGCAGCACCGATCTCCCTTCGAGGTTACAGATCAACACGTCCTGGCGCCCATCGTGATCATAGTCTCCAATCGTCAAGCCACGTCCTACCAGGCGCAAGTTACCAACGCCACACTCCTGAGATATTTCGGTGAAGTAAGCGTTCTGATTATGAAATACTTGGACGGGTTGCGCGTAGGTTTGGGCTGCATCGAAGCTATGAACGTTGTCTCTCACATGGCCATTGGTGAGGATGAGATCGAGCCAACCGTCGTTATCGAAGTCTACGAAGGCGGTACCGAAATTGACATAGGGCATTGTCGGAGGCCCTATGCCACAGAGGCTGCTGACCACATGAAAAAGGCCATTTCCATCGTTATGGTAAAGCGAGGCAGGCTGGGCGAAGTAGGTGGTAACGATGAGATCGAGGCAGCCATCGTTATCGTAATCGGCCGAGTCGACGCCCATCCCTCCCTGTAGATTACCTTGGGCGTCGTAGGCCGTACCGGTGAGCACCCCTACATTTCGCCAGTGACCTTCCTGGTTGGTCCACAGGTCTCCCGGCATCATGTCGTTGGCGAGATAGAGGTCGGGATGAGGGCCATCGAGGAGGCGAGAGGCGAGGGCTCCCCACGTCTTGCCGGTATCTTTCCAGGGAATAGCACGGAATCGCCGTCCATCCACGTTCAAAAACAGGTGTCCAGATAGAGGTTGATATATCTCCGGGCCGCAAGCCGAATGCGCCCTGCCGACAGTACAGATTTGCGGGGTATCGCGGTTAAAAAGGACGTACTGTCCAATAAAGAGGTCTAGACGTCCGGAGCCGGTGAAGTCGGCAAAGGCAGCGCTCATACTCCAATCCAGCCCTTCGATTCCGCTCTCGGCGGTCACCTCACGAAAGCGTCCTTTTCCTTCGTTGTGGTAGAGCGCGTAGCAATGATAGCCGGAAAGAAAGACATCCGGCAGGCCGTCTCCATCGTAGTCGCCAACAGCACATCCCATCCAGTAACGGTGCGGATCAAGCCCGCTCTGCGCCGTAACATCCTCAAAAGTCCCGTCCCGCCGATTGCGATAGAGGGCGAGATTATAGGGGCCGACAAGCAGAATATCGGACCATCCATCGGCGTCATAATCTAGAAAGGCGCAGCCACCACCGGCCGTTTCTAAGATGGTTAACGGGCTACGTCCGCCATGTCCAAGGGAGAAGTGAATGCCGGCTTGTTCGGTGACTTCGGTGAGACGAATAGATGACCGGGAGGGATTTTGTGTGTTTTTGAAGGGCGCAATAGGGGTAGGGTCCTGCTGGGTGGAGGGTATAGGACGATGTATTCCACAGCCGGTTAGCAGACCTGAAAGCAGGAATAGACGACGTGAGATGCGATGTCTCATAGCTAAGGACCCACGGATACTTGGGCGTTTTGTAGCTGCTGAAGTTGTTGAAGGTGAGCCGTGATCGTGGGATCGTTTGGCGCTAACTCATGGGCATTCTGAAGGCTTTCGATAGCCCCGGCAAGGTCGGGTAACTGGAGTTGCAGTTTAGCAAGTTGGACGTAGAGTTTGGGATTATTCGTATTGCTTCCCAACTCGATCTGAAGGGCTTCAATACGTCGGCGTAGGTCTTGACGTTTTTGGTAGAGAGCGAAAAGCTTTGCGGCATCTGCCGTACGCCCAATATGCTGGAAGGCCTGACCAAGAGCATAGTAGCCGGCATCATAGGAAGGATTAAGTTGGATAGCCTGTTCAAAGTCGTGTACGGCCTCTTGCCAATGCCCCTGTTGTTCCGCCAGCAGGCCCTCTTGGTAGGGCAAGAGAGGCGCTGTGGGGGCATGTTGCCGTATATAGTCCAGCGTCTGAGCTGCCAATGCGATATCGGAGGGGTTGCGCGGACTTTGGAGAAGGATAGTCAACAGGTTCGACTGGATAGGTAGGTTTTGAGGGGCAAGAAGGGCCGCCTGGCGGGCTTCGGCAACGGCTCGGTCTATCTTACCCACCGCCGCATCCACACTGCTTGCCAAGGCGAGATAGTCGGGATTTTTAGGATCGAGTTGGAGGGCGTGTTGTACGGCTTGCTCGGCGTTGGCGGATTGTTGCATTTGGAGGTAACAGATGCCCAGCTCGCGCCACGCCACCGAGTCTTTGGGGTCGAGCTTGACGGCTGTTTTGAACTCATCGGCGGCATGGAGATAGGAAGCTTTATGGGTATAGATGCGCCCTAAATCCACGTGGGCAAGCTCATAGTTTGGGAAACGACTCGTGACCGATTTAAGAAGCTCAAAAGCCTCTTTATAATGTTTTTTGGCGATGTATATCTCCGCTAAGGCCGTGGGTGGTTCCGGATCGTTTGGGTTAAGGAGGGTGGCCTGGATGAGAGCCGGCTCAGCGAGTTGCGCATCGCCGTCGCGGGCCAATCGAAGGCCAAGCTCTCTCCAGGCATAGCCATCTTTAGGATGGCTTTCGGTATACCAGTGAAGCTCTAAAAAGCCCATATGGCGGATATGGAATTTATGGCTCCACGGGCCAAACCACCAAGTAAGTCCGGCAGCAAGGATGCTTAGCATAATCGCGATCAAAACTGCTTGCCAAACATTGATAGGCCAGAGATGGGGCCATTTTTTTTGTTGTGTAGAGGGCACCACTTTTGTTGGTGTGTCTATCTGGGTTCGCATCTCTATCTTGGCTCCAACCTGGTAAACCTCTCGATTTTTCCTGGCTGACGGATAGGGAGCATCATAGCTTACCTTGTTTGACGGCTATATCTAAAGAATCCAGAGCATTTTGTCGGCATAACAACAGTTGTTGCAAAGCCTCTTCATCATGTGGATGCCGTTGTAACACCTGTTGATAAACCTCTGCCGCTGCTGCATAATTTCCATGTTGTTGGAGAGCGCGCGCTAGCTGGAGTTCTAGGCCGATATCTTGTGGGTTCTGTGCGACGCGCTTTTGTAGGATCAGAATTTGAGGCGTGAAGCCCTCTTGATAGGCGATTTCATCGGAGATTTGGTGTGCGAGTGTCTGCTTGTGTTGCGTCTGGTAAATAGTCTCTTTAAGCTGTAGCAAAGCGATATCACCAGGATGTAGGGACAAGCCCTTGTTTACTAGTTTGAGTGCATGCGTGAGGTCATGGCACTGAAACAAGATCACGGCGCCCGCATAATATCGCATGGGCGCCCAAACCTCCTGTTGCGCTTCTTTGGCGGCTGCTAGGTAGTCTTGTGGCGTCTTAGCTTGAGAAACTTTGATAAGTGCAAGGTAGGCATGTATTCTAGAAGGAGGTTCTTCGTTCCCGATCTGAATACGAGTATGGAAGTATTCGGCAGCTTCTTGCAGTTTACCAAGGTGTCGTGCGATTCGATAGACGTAGGGGTAGAGATCGTCATAGGTGGGATTAACTTTCAGTATAGGTGTTATCCACTGCCATGCTTCTAACCACTGCGCACGTGCGATGAGACAGGAAATGTAGCTGATCGTGTCCACAGAGGCTTTTGGGTTAATGGCAAGTCCTTGCTGAATATGGTGCAATCCGTCGGTATAGAGGCCAGCTCTTGCCTCGATCTGCCCGATTGCGATGAGGGCGTCGGCATTATGGGGGTCGAAAGAGAGGACTCTTTGATAGGCATCGAAGGCTTTATGCAGATGATTACAATTTGCAGCACACCGTGCATAGCCAATCCAATCCTCAATGGAGTGTGGATGATAGGTTAGGAGGCGAGCCATGCGAGCTTCTGCTTCGGTCGTACGACCTTCGCCGATAAGTCTGTAACAAAGTGCCCGAACGGTATCTTCATTCCAAGGTTGGTCGTTAGCAACTGTTTCTAACTCTGCGATGGAAGCCTTTTGCACCCATTCTGCATGCGCAGAGATATTTTCGATATGAATAAAGTAAATAATGCCAGTAGCAAGCAGGCATAGTGTTATGATGCGGACAATTTGCAGCGGAGTAAGTGAATGCAGCTTTGAACGGATATTGACTCGTGACATATTCTTATCGTGATTGGAATTTGAATTTAAGTTTCAACAATTGTAATATCTCTGTTAATACGTAGCGGAGTGACGATGCTTTGTTTCCCGCTAGGCCAGTGTACCTCGATTTTCTCGACGCTTTTGGCGGTACCAAGCCCGAAGTGAAGGCGAACATCACTCGCCGAAAGATAACTTCCACCTGTCGTGCACTCTTTGACCCACCTTTTTCCTTCGGCATAGACGGTTACACGCGCGCCGATGCCCATCCGATTGCTTTGTCGTCCCTCTAGAGTAATACGAATCCAGTTGCCGGGATTTGGAAACTGATTAATTAACAGTCTAGCCTTGCCCTCTAAGTCCACAGTGACGATATCCATACGCCCATCGTTGTTAAGGTCTCCTATAGCAAGGCCACGTCCCACCATTGGAGTTGTGAAACCCATACCGCCCTTAGCAGTTATATCTGCAAAAAGCTGCCCGTTTTGATTATGAAAAAGCAGCATCGGCTGACGATAGTGTTCCTGAGTATCTACAAGGTCTTCATTGTCATGAATATGACCGTTGGCAATAGCGAGGTCTAGCCAGCCGTCGTTATCAATATCGAGGAATTTGCATCCAAACCCAACGAGTGGACGGGTAATCGTTGCGATACCTAGGGGAATACTCATATCCATAAATATTCCTGATTTTGAGGCCTGATAGAGAACGTCGGGTTCATTTTCGAAAGTAGCAACAAAGAGGTCTAGTAATCCATCATTATCATAGTCTCCGAAATCTACTCCCATACCACCTTGCATTTGGCCTGCTCCATTAAGCGCGACTCCTCTAAGTAGGCCTTCATTGTGAAAGGCTTTTCCCTTATTGTTGATGAACAGGTCACCCGGCATCTCGTCATTAGCCAGATAGATATCAGGCCAACCATCGCCGTTTACATCTGCTACTGCCACACCCAGCGTTTTGCCGTGTGCGGCGGTAAGCCCTGCCTCCTGAGTGATCTCCTCAAACCTTTGTCCTTTGATGTTGCGATAGAGGCTGCCTATCTGCGGGTCATAAAAGATGGGGCCACAAGAGGATTTGTATTGTCCGTAGTTACATAGCTGGATCGTATGAGAGTTAAAAACCACATATCTGGCGACATAAAGATCGAGGTATCCATCTCGATCAAAATCGGCAAATATCGCACTTGAATGCCAAGACGTTGGTGATGGAGAATAAAGTCCAACATCTTTGGATACATCTTCAAACCGCCCCTGGCCTAAATTACGAAAAAGGCGCAGAACGCCGTAACCTGTTAGTAGGACATCAGGGCGGCCATCGTTGTCGAAATCGCCCACAGCACAACCCATGTACAAACCGGGTTGTTCTAAGCCAGACCCCCTCGTTACATCTGTGAACGTGCCGTTGCCGTTGTTATGAAACAGGCTACAGTGTGCCGTTTGCGTGCCGGTTTGTCCAATCAGAAGAATATCTGCGTATCCGTCCCCATCGTAATCGAAGATAGCACAACCGGTGCCCATCGTTTCGAGGATCGTAAGCGGAGAGCGACCTCCATGCCCAAGCTGGAAGTTTATACCAGAGGACAGGGCACGGTCTTCAAAATAGCTTGGATCTGGAGATAATAAAGGATTTACCTGCGATAGGTGAGAACGAGTTGAGCGACAACCAGATAGCATACTCACACTCGTTCCAACGATAAGACGCATTGCGTCACGGCGGCTAAGAATGTATTTCATCGTTCTGATGGAGCGTAGAAGAATGGAACTTCCGAATATGCGATTGTTTATTTAGAAGCCTAGAACAGGTAATAATTTCGTTCAATATGGAGGGTTGAAGATTTTTCACGAGAGATGCATAGACTCGATACTCAAAAAGAGCATCATCATAATCACCGTACTTTCGATAGGTACGCGCCAATCGCAGCCGTAAGTCGGGGTCTTGCGGTTGGGCGACAATTCTTTTGAGCAGGTAGTTAATATCTCGTTCTGCTTTTTGAAGCGCTTGAGCACCGCTGATCAGCTTTTGGCCCTGTTGTACTTGTCCCATACGTACGAGACATAACCCTAAATGATAGAGTGCCTGATCGTCTGAGGGGGCGAGATGAAAAGCTTTGCGGTAGTTTGCACTAGCAATTTCATACTGCCCATGCCGCTCATAAAGTTGGCCTAGTTGAAAGTAGGCGGAATTGAAATTCGGATTCCGTGTAAGTGCCAGAAGAAAGCATTTCTCTGCTAGCCCACGCAGTGCTGGAGTATCTCCCTCATTCGCGTAGACATACCCTAGCAGATAGTAACTCCAAGAGTCAAGAGGATCGCAGTGAATGGCCGCTTTGAGCTGTTTTTCGGCATCTGCAAAACGCGCATAATGAATAGACAATTGGGCAAGGTCTTGCCAGTATTGCGATTTTGTTGGATCGAGTTTTACGGCCTGCTGCATGGCGGTAAGGGCTTTGTCCGGCTCATGCGCATCCCCATAGGCTCGGCCTAACAGATACCAGTAGGTGGCATTGCGGGGTTTAAGCTGGACGAGTTTTTTCAGAGGGGTTTCAGAATGTGCGACGAGACCCAATGCATAGTCGGCCTGTGCCAAGGCCAGAAAGGGGGCTGTGTTGTTCGGCTGAAGTGCACAAGCCTTCTGAAAGTTGGTTTGTGCCGCTGCATAGTCACCCTCGTGCATCTGGATATCGCCGAGGTACATATAAGCCCGATACATAGTTGGATCGAGCTTTATTGTGCGCTGAAAGGCATACTTAGCATCAGGGATATCCCTATTTTTTAGTAATGAAATACCGTAGTACAAAAAGGCAAGAGGATCTTGCGGTCTATCGTGAACTAGGTAGGCGAGGTCTTCAGCGGAGAAACGTTTCAGCTCTCTTTCTTCAGCCCAACGACTGTGACGAATAAGAAGCCCACCGATTACTAAAATCGCACCACAACTTATTAGGAACAAAAATCTTCGAGACATTACCACTAACTCACTCCACTAAAAACAAATATAATATTGTCAAGATTGTCAGGTTATCGAGTATTAGACTCGATAACCTGACAGAAGAGAGTGAGCTAATTAAGGATTATCCCAGTTCTGACACCAGTGACTATTCGGCGGTTGATGCTGCATAGGGTCGGCAACCTTCCACCAAGGATAGGTCTGCTCGAACCATTTGTAGCAGCTTCCTCCAGAGCCACTTGTTTGGGAACCGAATATAAGGTTGCCCTGTGCTACACTCAAGCTAGAGGGATCTTGCGGACTTACCGGGAGGGATTTCACGTGCCCATCAGCATAGCAGATGTTCGCACGCCCTTGATGGCGAGGAAGTCCCCAAGTGAAGCCTTGCCAGCTCAACCAGCCATCAACAAGTGAGGCACGGTTACCCCAGATGGTGTCTTCGATGTTCCACACGGTATGGCGACGTCCCATCCAGTCTGTACCACCGCATGCATCGTGCGTAACATTATTACAGTTCCAGTCGGAATGTCCGTCGAGTACCATCCAGCAGTCGGCAGGGGCGTTCACCGCTGCTTCGGATAAGGGCTGGCGATTAACTCCAAGGTTATTGTTGTAGAGGTAGCTTACTGGATTGCGATTCCACTGCCAAGATGTTGGGTCATTTGGGTCCTCCAACGAATCCGTTGAATCCGGGCAGCGGAATATTCCTCTGTTCTTAATATAGGGGGCCGTGGAGTTTTGCCAATCCCAAGTACCGTCAGAAGCCCCATTGGTCGGATCGGCCGGACGCCAACCACCGAATGGATAGTGCTCGTCGTAGTCGGTGGTGTACATCTTAAAGGCGAGCCCTAGCTGTTTGAGATTACTAGCGCAGGAGATAGCGCGTGCCTTCTCTCTTGCCTGAGCGAAAACGGGGAAGAGTATCGCCGCGAGAATCGCGATAATGGCGATAACTACGAGAAGTTCGATCAGAGTAAACCCATTGTTCGATTTTGATTTTGTTTGTTGCATAGTGCAGCTCCTTTCATATAGCAGTTTTTATTTTCTGACAGTTTTCGTTACCTTGAACAATTATCAAGATAACTAGTTGGACAGTAAGTAAGATGCACAACGGTATGCCACTTACTGCTTGCCTCCAGTAGGCATATTGGCATAAGGCGAGCCACCCCCGGAACCGGCGCTAGAGTTATATGGAGGCGGGGTTTTTACATTTGCGGGAGCATTTGCATAAGGATTGCTTCCTGCACGTGCTGCCGGCCCTCGCAAGTAACGCCAGCCGAGAAAGGCCAAAATCAGCACAAGCACCACGATAGCGGCAACGATCATGGCCGGACTTGCTTCTTTGTTCACATCACTCCTCCCGATGAGTATATTTTCTCTACGAACTTCTCCATCCGCGGTTTGAGCAAAATCGGCTAAGCCCACTTCCTGCAGAGCACAATATCAATTGTGCTCTGAATACGAGAAGCATAGCCATTCGCCTACAGTTTCATTATATCACACTCTGCTCGAATTCGCAAATAATACTACGCCAGAAAAAGACAGAAATCCTTCTTTGTGAGGACAGCCAGAGCATCTTAAAATTTTCTGCATCTCGTTCTCAGCCGTCCCTTGTTTTTAGAATAGCACACAAGACACCGCGATGATCCCCTTCTCGGATGTCTGTAAGAAGAAAAAAGAGTACAATATTCTCGTGCTCTCATTGCATAAGGAAGACAAGAAGGAAATACAATCTGCCGATGCCTACACATATTCGGCCCGACCGTGAGACGTTTCACACGTTGGCGCAGAAAGGAAATCTGATACCCGTCTATCGGGAGATACTTGCCGATAGACTTACCCCTGTTTCTGCTTTTGAACGTCTTGTTGCCGAACTAGGAGAGGAGGGGGAAAACCCGCGCGCTTTTTTGTTGGAGAGCGTTGAGGGAGGGGAGCGCTTGGCTCGCTACTCCTACCTAGGGGTGAACCCCGGTCTTGTGTTGCGCACGAAGAACCGCCAGGTGATACTGCTTGAAGAGGGCCACGAGCACCATTTCCTGCTCGAAGAAGGGCAGGACCCGCTTCACGTTCTTCAAGACCTGATGGGGCGCTATCGGTTTGTTGCGACGTCCGATCTCCCGCGATTCTGTGGGGGCGCCGTTGGTTTTTTTAGCTATGACCTCGTTCGCTTTTTTGAGAAGCTGCCCGATACGAACCCCGATGAGCTTCAAGTAGATGATGCCTGCTTCCTGTTTACCGATACCCTCGTAATCTTCGACCATGTGCGGCACCGGATCCTCGTGCTCTGTAACGCTCACGTGGACGACGACCCCGATACAGCCTATGATGCCGCTATCGCGAAGATCGATTCTTTGGTGGCACGTCTGCAGGCGCCTTATACGCCTCCGCCGCCGCGTGCCTCCCATCAAAAGGTGGTGGTTGAGCCTTGTACTCCGCGGGAGGAGTTCGAGGCGGCCGTAGAGCGATGCCGGCAGTATATTCTGGCCGGGGATGCGTTTCAGATCGTGCTCTCGCAACGGTTTAAGGTTCCTTTCTCCGCCCGACCGTTCGATCTCTACCGGGCGCTTCGCTCCATTAACCCCTCACCCTATATGTGCTATTTCGACCTTGGCAAACGCAAACTGATCGGGGCCTCGCCGGAGATTTTGGTGAATGTGCATGGCGACACCGTGTGTGTTCGCCCGATTGCGGGCACCCGCCCTCGCGGCAAAACCCCCGAAGAGGATGCCCGATTGGAGGCGGAGCTGCTGGCGGATGAGAAAGAGCGGGCGGAGCATATCATGTTGGTCGATCTGGGGCGCAACGATATCGGCCGAGTCTGCGTTTTCGGAAGTGTGCGGGTGGATGAGTTGATGGTGATCGAGCGCTACTCGCATGTGATGCATATTGTGAGCAATGTGGTTGGCAAGCTAGCTCCCGGCAAGAGCGTATACGATGTACTGCGTGCCTGTTTTCCGGCCGGGACGGTCTCCGGTGCTCCCAAAGTGCGGGCGATGGAGATCATAGATGAACAGGAGTGGACACGTCGGGGGTTCTACGCCGGCGCTTTGGGCTACTTTAGCTACAGCGGCGATATGGATATGGCCATTACGATTCGCACCATGTTAACCGATGGGCAGGTGGCCTATATTCAGTCGGGCGGGGGGCTGGTTGCCGATTCGGTGCCCGCATCCGAGTATCAGGAGAGCGTAAATAAAGCGAAAGCACTGGTAGCCGCTATCGAGATGGCCGAGGATGGCCTCGAATAGGTGGCTTCTTTAGATCACGTTGTGACGGCTTCCCATATCAAAAATCGCGATATAGATAGGAAGCCTATAGAGCGACAGTCTTTATAAATCGGTCGGTCTCTGCAGCCCAACCCCACCCCTCAGAGCCGGTAGGGGCTGAAACACAAGATTTCTCGCCTTCGGCCCGAAATGACAGCTGTTTATCTCTACAGCCCCTCCCCGACCCTCAAGGCCGACAAGGAGTCCCCAGAAAATCGCAAGATTTTCTGGGGCAGGGCGCCCTTCCCCTCCCCCTACAGGGGGAGGGAGGGCAAGCTTCCCCCCGCGTGCTGGGGGATGAGAGGGGGGCTTTGGCGTCGCCATTCTACAGCCCCCCGCCCCTCTAGGCCGACGCCCTTCCCCTCAAAGCCCCCACCCCCCCGCCCCTCCCCCTATCAGGGAGAAGGGCACCTCGCGGTGGGCGTCCTCGCGGACGGCGCCTTTGCGGCCTGTGTCGTTCCCTTCATCGCCTATCTCCCTGGCCGCTGCATCGCCGTGCGCTAGCACCTCCCGAATCGGGGGAAAGGAAGGGATAGGGGGCGAGCGAGGTAGGCTTGCTCCACGAATTGGCTCTAGAACCTTGAGGTTGACAGTCTCTGCAGCCTCACCCCTCGCCCTCGGAACTGCTGGGAAGTGAAACGCAAGATTTCTCGCCTTCGGCTCGAAATGACAGGTGTGGTATCGGCTCGAAATGACAGGTGTCTATCTCGTCTTTGGCTCGAAAGGACAGGCGTAGCGCCGGCTCTTCAAGCCCCTCCCCAACCCTCCCCCTATAGGGGGAGGGGAGACCAGCAAGTTCATTGGCGGTTTGCTATGATAACCTTCTCAGCAGTAACTAGCCACAACCGCCCCCTTTCTCCCGAATCGGGGGAAAGGAAGGGATAGGGGGCGAGCAAAGTCGGCTTGCTCGGTGAACTGCCTCTAGAGCCGTGAAGCCGGCAGTCTCTGCGGTCTCACCCCAACCCTCTCCCCATTGGGGAGAGGAGCACCTTCCGAATAGGAGGCGAACAAGGCAGGCTTGCTTAGCTAACTGGCTCTAGAACCGACAGGGACGCATCCCCTTCAGATATGGGGAGCGCCGACTCCATCTCATGATGGGCGGGTGACCCCAATAATGAACCGATGTTCGGTATAATTACGGTCGAGTATCTTCCCGATGGGTAAAAGGAGTAACGCGGTTGAAAAGAGAAGGCTTCACATTAATCGAGCTACTTGTCGTAATAGCCATAATCGCTATTTTGGCGGCTATTTTGTTTCCTGTGTTTGCTAAGGCGCGTGAGAGCGCCCGCCAAACGGCCTGCCTTTCCAACGAGAAGCAGATCGCGATGGCGGCGCATATGTATATGGACGATTGGGATGGCGCCCTTTTTCATCATCACGAGGAGTGGGTGCTAGATGATGGCACCCAGGTGCCTAATCTGCCGCCGACGGTGGACGGATGTATCGGAGGCGGGCAGGGAAACAGTAATGCTGAAAAACCTTGGATGATCTTCTTTCAACCCTACATGAAGGGACGGCTTATCGGTTTTTGCCCCTCCGATCCGGAGCCACGATCTCAAATTTTGGCGACGAACCTGCAGGATTACAACGGCGGTATCACCGTTTTGGGCACCGAATGCCAGGCCGCACCGAACGGGGAGCAGTGCCAAGCGGAGATCCACCACTGGTGTATGTGGAGCTACCTTCTGAACTCCATCTTCACGCATAAATCGTGCCGATATGCAATGGAAGGCGTTCTCCCCGGCTTCGCCACAGAGGCCGTGATAGATGCCCTGCCCAACCCGAACATCATTATGTTCTCCGAACGCAACTCCACGGCGCTTGATGCCCCGGACAATCCCGACTACGGCTATGTGCCTCAAGACGATTACGATACGTGGGTAGGAGAGGCCGCGTTGGTGCGATGGGGCAGCGGAAAGTACGGCGATCAGGGCTGGATTAAGTATGACCGCCATAATGGAGGTTCCAACTATATCTACTTCGACGGTCATGTGAAATGGATGCGGTGGGGACGCGCCCGAGTGGACGAGTATCCCGATCACATTGTACGCAACCCGCTGCCTAACCCACCGCCGTAGGGCCAAAACCCGCTTAAAGTTTTTCCTCGTTGCGGTTTTGCTCGCCGCTTTCGGTGTCAAAAACAACCCTGCGCAGCAACAAGGTTTCATCGAGAGGACGCCGAACCGAGTCGTAAGCAGGTCTCAGCATCTCCTCTGTGGGAAGAGATGGCGCCGTGCTCGCCCTTAGAAGGGAGCGTTCCACCTCTTCCTGCTTCGCACACTCTTCAATGTGTAGGAGAACGCGATGAGCTTGTGCCCGTATCTCACGGGGAACCCATTCTTGGAACCCCCCATGTTGTACGAAGCGCTTCAAATAGGGTAGAGCGTCTGTATCCCCGACCTGGGCTATCTTATCCAGCACGGCGTGCGCATACTGCGGGCCGAGTCGGGAGAGATGCAGAGAGGCCTCTTGAGAGGTCACCGGCTCTCCTAGCAGATTCCAGTAGAGCGTTGCCCGATTGCGCTTGGAAAGCTGCTGAAACCTTGCCGGAGGGAGTTGCGGCAGCAGTTTACCGATGGCTAAGTAGGCAAGACCCATATGGCGCGGCTCGATCACGGCATCGGTCTGTAGAGAGTAGACGGTGTAGGTAGGGGCGAAGAGCATATTATCGAAATAGGGAGACGGGAGCTGTTGAATCCACTGATCTACGGCCTCCGGTACCGGCAGACCAAAGCGGAAGTCGAATGAAGTAAGCAGGCGCTCCAAGCGCTCTTTCGCCTCTTCCCATAGAATGTCCAACGGCCAAAGCGCGTCGGAGGCGACGAGGTCGGCCAAGGCGCTCACCACACGGGGGCTGGCGGGCACGGGAAGTCTCTGAAGAATCAGGTGCACCATCTCGAATTCGCCTTCAGCAACCAACGGCAAGAGATGGCTGCACAGCTGTTCCCAGTCGGCCGAAGTCAGTGCGGCCAACTCTTTCGAGGTATCTGCAAAAAAGCGCTTCAAGGTTTGGATGAGTAGGTGGTTGAGCTTGGGGTGATTGGAATCGAGAGAATGGATGAGAGGGGGAAGTAACGTTTCGTCGTTGATGTGGGCGAGTTGTTGGGTAAGCTCTCTTTGGGTAAAACGGCGGTTTTTATGGGCTAGCAGTTCGAGGCCAAGCAGTAGCCCAAAGGCAATAACCGGTAGAACGAGTGGGGCTAATGCAGTGCCGATGTCCTGCCCCGCACCCGGCTGCTCTTGAAGGATAGCAGAGAACGGTAGAAGTAAAAAGAGAGCGCAAAAATAACCCAGCCAACGCAAACGCGCGCGCTTCGCTTCGGTCTTCCAAGCTTTGATCCGCTGAAGAAGTTGCGTTTTTGCTTCAGGCTCCGAGTTCTGAACTGCTGACCGCTTTCTAGTCGCCATCTCTTGCCTCGATCTTATGCCATCATACTTCTCAGCGAACCGTTCGGATTCCTGCTTTTTTATGCAAGAGACACGGAGAGAGAGTATACTATTTGCGGAGCTTGTGTATGTCGTCTTATTTCGTCAGGAGTCGTGAATGTCGTTAGAGATTCACCCGTTATTGGCACAACGTCGCAGCCCCCGCGCCATAGACCCCAATCGGCCAGTTCCCCGCGAGGTGACGCACAGACTGCTAGAGGCGGCGCGTTGGGCGCCCTCATCCGGCAACTCGCAGCCATGGCGCTTTGTGGTGATTGATGCGCCGGAGGCGCTGGCACGCGCGCGTGAGGCGCTCCATCCCGGCAATCAGCGATGGGCAAACCGCGCTCCGCTGCTGCTGTTGATCTGTGCCAATCCCCAAGAGGATGGGGATATTAACGGGCAGCCGCTTTACCTTTTTGACTGTGGGTTGGCGGCAGAGAACCTTTTGCTACAGGGAACGGCCGAAGGACTGGTCGTTCATCCGATGGCCGGGTGGGACGAGGTTGCCATGCGGGCTGCCATGAACGTGCCCGAACCCTATCGGATTGTTGTGGTCATCGCGGTTGGATACCCTGGACGCCTCGAGGATTTACCGGAAGACTTGCAGAAACGAGAGACGGCTCCGCGTGCGCGCAAACCGCTGGTAGAGCTAACACACTATAACGGATGGTGAGGATTTAACAATGGAAGAGGTGCGTATCACGATCAAGCCCGATTCCCCAATCGGCACCATATCTCCGCGTCTATATGGGCATTTTGCCGAGCATCTAGGGCGCTGCTGCTATGATGGACTGTTTTTGAAGCCCACGAGCGCGCCGGTCCCCAACCAAAAAGGTTTTCGTACCGATGTGCTTGAGGCGCTAAAGAACATGCCGATGCCGCTGCTGCGCTGGCCGGGGGGGTGTTATGCCGATCACTATCATTGGCGCGACGGAATCGGGCCGGTGGAGCATCGGCCGCGTCGCCTGGGCATGTCGTGTGGTGAGATCGTAGAGGACGATAATCGGCTAGGCACGCACGAGTTCCTTTGGTTTTGTGAGCAGACGGGGGCCGAACCCTATTTGGCCGGCAACGTGGGCACGGGTTCCCCTCAGGAGATGTGCGACTGGCTGGAGTATTGTAACAGCGCTCTCGACACCACTCTTACGCGCCTTCGGCGGGCAAACGGTGCCGAAAAGCCGTTTGGCGTGAAGCTATGGGGGGTAGGCAATGAGAATTGGGGGTGCGGCGGCAACTTCGACGCGCGCGACTATGCCTTGGAGTATCGCCGCTACGCCACGATGCTGCGCCATATAGACCCCCACGTCGAACTTGTGGCGTGCGGCTTCGATGAGCCGTGGAATCGAACCCTCCTGCAGACCTTGCGTAATCACGTAGATACCATCGATCATCTGTCGGTGCATCGCTACTGGCACGGAGAGGGAGGGGAGTTAGACCCCTCCGAGAAGGTCTCTTATCGTCTTTTCACGGAAGCCGCACTCACGGAGGCCTTTATACAGCAGACCGCCGACATCATTCGCGTAGAACTGGGTGAACGGCGTCGTGTGGGCGTTGCCTTAGATGAGTGGGGCATCTGGCACCCGGAGGCAAGGCTCCAGTTTGATCCTAGCAAACGTGGCGGGCCCTACGAGCAGGTTTCGACTTTGCGCGATGCCTTGGCAGCAGCCCTTGTTCTGGAGGGGTTTCACCGGCAGTGCCGCGTTCTGAGTTTGGCCAACCTCGCTCAGGTCGTGAATGTGCTTCATGCCCCCATTCAAACGCGAGGAGCTGCCATGTGGCGTACTCCCACCTATCATGTCTTCCAGCTTCATGCGCCTCATATAGGAGCGACAGCCTTGGAAGTGGAGGTTCAGGCCAGCCTTCTGCCCTATGGTGACGAGTTGCGCTGCGTTACGGCCACCGCCTCGCTCGATAAGGAGGATAACCTTACCCTTACTATTCTCAATCTACACTTAGATCAGCCGGCCTCTGTTCATTTCGGTGGTACAGAGGGCCGGGTGTTGTTCGAGGCACAGCTGTTGACTGCCGACAGCCCCCATGACAACCCCCTCGCTCACAACTCGGCGGAACAGCCGAATGCGGTGATGCCTCGGCCCATTAAGGCCACCGAAAGCACACAGGGCGGCTATCTTGTGAATTTGCCAAAACACTCCATGGCGACGTTCCGACTAAAACGTAAATGAAACCTCTTCGACATATCGCTATTCCCGGCCTCGTTCATCGCTCATCGGGCAAAGTACGCGAAATTTTTGAGGTTGGCAACGACTCGCTCCTTGTTGTTGCTACCGACCGCATATCGGCTTTTGATGTGGTGTTGGAGGAGGGCATTCCCGACAAAGGGCGTGTGCTTACCCAACTTTCCGGGTGGTGGTTCGAGCAGTTGCGCCCTTTGGTGCCCAATCACTGCTTGTCGGTAGATGACGAGGCTATCCTTCCCTTTTTAGAGCGCAATGGGGTTGCCCTCGACTCTTCCCTAAAACGGCAGTTGGCCGGGCGAAGCATGCTCTGTTTGAAGGCAACACCGCTGCCGATTGAGTGTGTGGTGCGAGGCTATTTGGCCGGTTCACTGTGGAAGGAGTATTTAGCCGCAGGTGGAGAGCATAGGGATGTGGTGCTGCACGGGGTGGCGTTGCCAGGTGGATTGAAAGAGAGCGAAAAGTTGCCGGAGCCTATTTTTACGCCGGCTACAAAAGCGACCACCGGTCATGATGAGAATATCTCGCTGGCCGAGGCGGCGGAACGCATTGGAAGCATTTTGGCCCATCGCGTTGCCGAGATCAGCCTGGCACTTTATCGTAGTGCAGAAGAGAGGGCACGGCAGTCGGGGCTGATTCTGGCAGATACCAAATTTGAGTTTGGCCTGCGCAACGGCGAACTGATATGGATTGATGAAGCACTCACCCCCGACTCCTCGCGCTATTGGGAGGCCAGTCTTTATCGGCCGGGGCAAAGCCAGCCCTCTTTCGATAAGCAGTTTGTGCGCGACTGGTTAGAGGCCACCGGCTGGAACAAACAGCCTCCTCCGCCCACCCTCCCTCCTGAGGTGGTTCAGCGCACCGCAGAGAAGTATCGCGAAGCCTACCGGAGACTTACCGGTAAAGAACTGCCCACGTATGAGTGATGATCTTGTTGCCTTAATGCCTATGGAGATCGCGAAACAGAAGTCAAAACACCAAAGTGCTGCGCATCAACAAGCCCTAAAGCAGGCTCTGTTGGCGGTCGGCATTACGTTTGCCTGGATGATCCTCGAAGCTGCGGTTGCCTTGCTGCTAGGGGCTGTGGCACGCAGCCTGCTTTTAGAGGGGTTTGGGCTAGACAGCCTCATTGAGTTGCTCAGTGCAGGGGTGCTGCTTTGGCGTCTTGATGCAGAGTATCGGCGTGGACTATCGGCCGAGTCGTTGGAGGCGGTTGAGAGACTGGCAAGCCGTATTGCCGGCATTCTTTTGGCCGGTTTGGCCCTCTTGCTCGCCGGGCTTGGGATGGGGCACCTATTGGGGCACAGTCTGCCTACCGACACGGAACGGAGCGTGTGGGGCGTATTGGTGGGGCTGGCGGCAAAGGTGGTTATGCCGCTTTTGGCCGCCTGGAAGTTTCGGTTGGCCGAAAAGCTACAGAGCCGCGCCCTTCGCGCCGATGCCCTGGAGAGCGCCGCCTGCGGCTATCTGTCGCTTGTTTTGGTGGTCGGTCTGTTGGCCGAGCGCCTTTTAGGGTGGCGATGGATTGACGGAGCGGTGACCCTCCTGTTGGTTCCTTTCCTATTGCGAGAGGCGCGTGCAGCATTCTTTGGCCTACCCTGTTGCGGACACTGTGTGGTTGAGGAGCAGAAGGATGAACCTCTATCGTGAGCGAATTCGACGCTTGCAAGCGCTAATGCAACAAGAGGGCTACCGGCTTGCTGTTCTCTCTTTTTCCGATCAGATGCGTTATCTGTCGGGCTACATGGAGAACGGGCACAAGAGGTTCTTGGCGTTGCTGGTGCCTTGGTCGGAGGAGCCGGTCTTTGTGGTGCCAAAGATGAATGCCCTCGAAGCCGCCCGAAATCCGGCCCAGATTTCCCTGGTTTACGGCTGGGAGGATGCGACCGGTTGGCAGGATACGGTTCGCACGCTGTTTCAGGGGTGGGATATTCGGCCAGGCCAGGCCGTTCTCGTGGATGATGAGCTTTATGCGGTACATCTGCTAGGGCTTCAGAGCATAGCGCCCAATCTCAATTATCTCCCGGCCGATGCGGTGCTGTCGAGGCTGCGGCGTGTGAAAACCCCCGATGAGCTATCCGCTATGCGGCGCGCCGCTGAGATCATTGATGAGGTGATGGAGGCAACTCTGGCTTCGTTAAAAGAGGGCATGACGGAAGAGGAGGTGGCTGCGCTGGTAAAGAAACAGATTCAGCAGCATCGTTCAGCGCCCTCTTTTGAGCCGCTCGTCTGTTTTGGAGCGAACGCAGCCATGCCGCATCATATGCCCGATACAACGCCCTTGCGGCGTGGGGATATGGTGATCGTGGACATTGGCTGCACATGGGAGCATTATGCGTCGGATATCACCCGTACCGTCGCCTTTGGTGCCCCGCCAGATGAGGAGGCAGAGCGCGTTTATCGAACGGTTGCTGAGGCACACTATGCTGCCTTCGCGGTCGTGCGGCCTGGTATCTCTTGTGAAGAGGTGGATAGAGTGGCAAGGCGGGTTATTCAGACGGCCGGTTATGGAGAGAATTTCATCCACAGAACCGGTCATGGCATTGGGCTTTCCTGCCACGAACCCCCCTATATTCAAGAGGGCAATCCGTTGCCTCTTGAACCAGGTTTCTGCTTCTCCATCGAGCCTGGCATCTATCTATCGGGGCGCTATGGAGTGCGGTTGGAAAACATTGTTACGGTAACCGAAACGGGAGCGCTGTCGCTGAATCGTCCGATTCCGAAAACGCTGCCGATCATCGCGTAGGAGAGGAGAGTTCGCTATGGAGCGGGAGGAGCGAGGGATGAACGATGAGGAGATGCGCTTGCATGAGACGAGCCTGCATACGGCAGACTGGAAGCGCTGGGGGCCTTATCTCGCGGAACGGGCATGGGGAACGGTGCGCGAAGATTATAGTCCGGACGGGAGCGCATGGGAGTACTTCCCCCACGACCACGCCCGCTCAAAGGCCTATCGCTGGAACGAAGATGGGCTTTTGGGCATTTGCGATCGAAATCAGTACCTTTGCTTCGCCTTAGCTCTTTGGAATCGTAACGACCCGATTCTTAAGGAGCGGCTTTTTGGCCTTACCGGAAATCAGGGCAACCATGGGGAGGATGTGAAGGAGTACTACTTTTTTCTAGATAACACGCCGACTCACTCCTATATGAAAGCCCTCTATAAATACCCGCAGGCGGCTTATCCTTATCAACAACTGATTGATGAAAACGCCCGCAGAACCAGAGAGGACCCAGAATACGAGCTGTTTGACACGGGCATCTTCAATGAAAACCGCTATTTCGATGTATTCGTTGAGTACGCCAAGGAAGCCCCGGAGGACATCTTAATTCGGATAACCGTGGTCAATCGAGGGCCGGAGGCCGCCCCTCTCACCCTATTGCCCACTCTCTGGTTTCGCAACACATGGATTTGGGGTGAACATACACCTATGCCCAACCTAACCGCAGCACAGCCGGAAAACCCTGCCGGAAAAGCGGAGGCGGTTCGGGCGATAAAGGCCGAGCACCCCATTCTTGGGGAGATGTGGTTGCTGTGCCAAACCATGGCCGAAGGCCCCGAACTGCTCTTTACCAACAATGAGACCAACTATCAGCGCCTCTACGGGCCAGGCGTAAACAATTCGTCACCCTATGTAAAGGATGGTATCAACGATTATATTGTGCAGGGCCGGTCGGAGGCGGTCAATCCGGAAAAAACGGGTACGAAGGCGGCTGCCTGTTACCGCTTCACTGTAGGAGCCGGTGAAACGTGTGAGGTGCGGTTGCGGCTTACCCGCTGGCCCACGATATCCGAGCCGCTTGGAGCCTCTTTTGATCGGATTTTTAGGACACGCAAACAGGAGGCCGACGATTTTTATGCCGCCTATGTGCCGGATGGCGCTTCCGAAGATTTAAAAAACATCCAGCGCCAAGCCTTTGCCGGCATGTTGTGGAGCAAGCAGTTCTACCACTATAACGTAGCCACCTGGCTGGATGGAGACCCAGGCTTTCCTCCCCCACCGCCCCAGCGCAAATGGGGACGTAATCACGATTGGAGGCACCTCGATAATTTCGATGTGTTCTCTATGCCCGACACCTGGGAGTATCCTTGGTATGCTGCCTGGGACCTTGCCTTTCACTGTATTGTTTTCGCGCTTATCGATCCCGCTTTCGCCAAGCGTCAGCTCATTCTCCTTTGTCGCGAATGGGCGATGCACCCCAACGGGCAGCTCCCAGCCTATGAGTGGAACTTCAATGATGTAAACCCACCCGTGCATGCCTGGGCGGCGCTGAGGGTCTATCGTATCGAACACCGTCTGACGGGGAAGGCCGATCTTCATTTCCTCGAGCGCATCTTTCACAAACTGTTGCTAAACTTTACTTGGTGGGTCAATCGCAAAGACCCAGAAGGCCGCAACGTCTTCCAGGGCGGCTTTTTAGGAATGGACAACATCGGGGTGTTTGACCGTAACGCGCCCTTACCGAGCGGAGAGACGTTAGAGCAGTCGGATGGAACGGCCTGGATGGGTTTCTTCTGCCTATCCATGTTTGCCATTGCGGTGGAGCTGGCCCGGGACGACCCAGCGTACGAGGATATGGCCATCAAGTTTTTCGAGCATTTCCTCATTATTGCCGGCGCCATAAACAATATCGGCGATTCGGGCATATCGCTTTGGGATGAGCAAGACCACTTTTTCTATGATGTTCTCCGCATGCCCGACGGCACGGCCATTCCTTTGCGGGCGCGCTCTCTTGTGGGCCTCATTCCGATTCTCGCCGTGGAGACATTGGAGGATGAAGACCTGAAGCGAATGTCCGAGTTTCGCGAGAGGGCCGACTGGTTTTTGGAGAAGCATCCTGAGCTGGCCAGCCTCGTTTGCCATCTCCATGCAAAAGGAGATCAAGATAGGCGACTGCTGGCGCTCGTTCGCCCGGAGCGGTTGGTGGAGGTGTTACGCCGGATGCTGGACCCCAACGAGTTCTTAAGCGATTATGGGATTCGGAGTGTGAGCAAGTATCATGAGCAGCATCCTTATGTGCTCAAGCTCAATCAAGAGGTGCGATCGGTGGACTACGAACCGGCGGAATCACGAACGCCCCTGTTTGGAGGTAACTCCAACTGGCGCGGCCCCATTTGGTTTCCCATTAACTACCTGATTATTGAGGCTCTTCAGCGTTTTGACTACTATTTCCGCGATTCGTTCAAGGTCGAATGCCCAACCGGTAGCGGAAACCAGATGACTTTGTGGCAGGTCGCCGCAGAGCTTTCTCATCGCCTTGTGCGTATCTTCTTAAGAGACGAGAAAGGGCGCCGGGCTGTTTTTGGTGACAATGAGACCTTCCAGACCGATCCGAATTGGAAAGACTACATTCCCTTCCATGAGTATTTTCATGGAGACACCGGCAAAGGGCTTGGTGCCAGCCATCAGACCGGATGGACAGGGCTTATTGCCAAGTTGATCGAACAGAGTGGAGCCTAACTCATGCATCCCTTGTGGTTACTAGGGCTAATGGTCTTCGCCCTTTTGGGGAGAGAGGGCGCGGCCAACGGCAACTACGTCCTCTATGCGAATGGCAAGCCTTGCACGTTCGCCCAGATGTTATCATCGCTGGCCACCGCAGATGTCGTTTTTGTGGGCGAAGAGCATGACGATGTGCAGGCGCACTTGCTAGAACTTCAGATACTGGAAGGGCTTTATCAAGAGCATCCACAGCTTGCCCTCTCTCTCGAGATGTTCGAGCGCGATGTGCAGTTGCCACTCGACGAGTACCTGCAGGGGTTTATCACCGAGCCGCAGTTTCTGGCATGCAGTCGTCCTTGGTCCAACTACAAAACGGACTATCGGCCTTTGGTAGAGTTTTGTAAGGCGCATGGTCTGCCGGTGCTTGCTGCCAACGCGCCACGTCGGTACGTGAACTTGGTAAGCAGAGAGGGGATGGAGGCATTGCAAAAATTACCGAAGGCTTCCAAAGTTTACCTACCTCCCTTGCCCTACTCCATGCAGTTACCGGAGGGCTACTCCAGGGCGCTTGATGCTATTTTGGAGCAGGCGCATGAAGGGCAGAATAGGGCCGACTCTATGCCTACCCTGCAGCATATGAAGGAGGCGCAGGCGCTTTGGGATGCGACGATGGCGGACTCTATCGCGCGTTTTCATGACCGTCATCCCGCCACTTCTATTCTTCAGATCAACGGGCGGATGCACAGCGACTACGGATGGGGCATCGTGGATCGCCTTAAACATCTTCGGCCCAAGTTGAAGATCGTGGTAATCTCCATTCAGAAGATGCAGGCGCATGAGGTACCAGAGTCTTCCGCGCTTCAGGCGGGCGATTTCGTTATTCTTACCTATCCGGAGGAGGGAACGGTGGGCGCCAATGCCGCACCCTAACGCAAAACCTAATCGGCTTAAAAAGCTGTGGGGAGGTTGCGTCTTAGGCATCGGCGGGCTATGGCTTATCGGAGGTCTCTTCGGTGTTTTGGAGGGGCAGTTGGTGGCCTGGCTGTTCGTGCTGTGCGGCTTTGTGCTCTTGCGATTAGGCTATCAGCTCGTGCGGGCGACGCCGAATCCGCCTAGGGAGCTGTAGAGGGGGAAAGATGCACTCGTTGCAGTCACCGCCTTATGTGCTGTATAACCTTACGCTGGCGACCATACCGGTCGTGCTTGGGTTTTTGCTGGCCGGTTGGTTTAAGCAGCGGCGAGTAATGCGACGTGGCCTGGCGGCTTTTTTCTGGGTGCTTATTTTCGTTCCTCTGTGTTTCATCTGGCTGGCGTTCTTGCCAAACACGTGTTATCTGCTTACCGAATGGCGCCACTTTTTTACGGATAGTCCTCTTGTGCAACTTCGAGATACCGCGGTAACACCACGACAGCAGTTGGAGGTAGCAAAGCTCGGTTTCTTCTTCCTGCTCTATAGCGGCTATGGCATCCTTTGTTATGCTTTAGCGATCCGGCCTGTCGCGAGCGTATTGCGCCAGGCGCGTCTGCAACCTGGTTTTTTCGCCGTGCCCTTTTTTCTTATTATCTCGTTAGGGGTTTACTTGGGTCTCGTCGTACGACTTAACTCTTGGGAGGTAGCATCGCATCCGAAAGCGGTCTGGTTCAGCATCGTGCATGTGTTTCACAGCCCTGCCCTCCTCAAGGTAATACTGGTTTTTGCGATTCTGCTTTGGATACTGTATGAGATTGTGGATGCCTGGTTCGATGGAGTGCTCCTGCGATTTCGACGGCGCTCTTCCGGCAGCGATTCGTTTAAGCTGGGCAAAGGGTGAGGAAAAAGATCGTTCTCTGCCAAATTTGAGGTAAAACATACTGCCACGAGTTCTCCTTTAGAAAGGAATTTTGCACACCCATCATGCCTGCACAGAGCCTAGACCAGATCGTATCATTGTGTAAACGACGCGGTTTCATTTTCCCCGGAAGCGAGATATATGGAGGGCTGCAGGGAACCTTCGACTATGGCCCCTTGGGGGTGGAGTTAAAAAATAACCTCAAACGTCTCTGGTGGCAGCACAATGTGTACGACCGAGACGATATGGAGGGCATAGATACGGCCATTCTCATGAACCGGTGGGTCTGGTACTACTCCGGTCATGAAGATACTTTTGTGGACCCTCTTGTGGACTGCAAGCTGTGTAAAGGCCGTTTTCGTGCCGACAAGTTGCAGGAAGCTGCCTGTTTGAAGCATCCGAAGCTGCATCCGGGCGAATGCGAGGGAGAGCTTACCGAGCCACGGCCGTTTAACATGATGTTTAAAACCCAGGTGGGGCCGGTTCCTGACCCCGAATCGTTCGCCTATTTGCGGCCTGAGACGGCGCAGGGCATGTTCATTAACTTCAAAAATGTGCTCGACTCCACCGGCCGCAAACTGCCTTTTGGCATCGCCCAGATCGGCAAAGCGTTTCGCAATGAAGTAACGCCGCGAAACTTCGTGTTCCGGACCCGCGAATTCGAGCAGATGGAGATAGAGTACTTCTGTCGCCCCGGAGAGGATGAAGCCATCCATGAGGCCTTCATTAAAGACCATTTGGAGTGGTGGATCGAGGTTTGTGGGCTTAGCCGTGAGCGCCTGACGCTTTATGAGGTGCCCCCTCATGAGCTTGCCCATTACTCGAAAAGGACGGTGGACATTATGTACCGCTATCCCATCGGAACCGAGGAGCTGGAGGGAATCGCCAATCGCACCGATTTTGATCTCGGCTCGCACACGCGTGATCAGGATAAGCTTCCGATCACCGCGAAGGTCAAGAAAAACGAACACTCCACAGAGCGCCTTACCTATTTTGACCAGGCGAGCAATCGGCATATTGTGCCCTACGTTATTGAGCCTTCGGCCGGGGTAGATCGTGGAATCTTGGCTATTTTGTGTGAGGCCTACGATGAGGAGACGCTCGATAATGGGGAAACGCGCGTGGTGTTGCGGCTTAAGCCGGCCCTAGCCCCTATAAAGGTGGCCGTGCTGCCTCTGAAGAAGAATGAGCCGCAGATTGTAGAAACCGCAAAACGCATTAAGCGAATGTTGCAGGAGACGGGCGAGTTTCGTACGGTCTACGATGATACGGCGGGCATCGGGAAGCTCTATCGTCGGCAGGACGAGATCGGCACGCCGTTTTGTGTGACGGTGGATTTCGACACGATAGGGCGTGCCGAGGATAACGGCCTGAAAGATACGGTGACGGTGCGCGACCGAGATACCATGAAGCAGGAGCGCGTTCCGATTAAGGAGCTGTACGACTATATCCGTGAGCGTATTAAGCCAAGATAAAAGGTGAGTAGGGATAACACACAAGGTGCTTTGCAACGCTTCATTCTACCTCAAGAATACAAGCTATCTTAGAATACAAGCACATGCGAAACCGCCACAGATCGCAGGGGTGCACCTAACCGTCCGGTAATCTACATGTTAAGGGTTGCTGAAATCGTTCTATCCGATCTGCTTTTCGTCTCGTAGAGGGTCATACCGGTCGGTACGTCCTACGCTTTTGCGCCTTGAGGAGGATGGCGGAGCCGGCTAAGAAGTCGAGGGATGGGAAAGCGTCCGTGTCAACGAGTTGCGGTAAGGCATTGCGCTGTTTTTGATCTTCGGTGAGGGGCATTATAACGTAATGGTCGCCGTGAGCATAAGATAGGGTGTAGAGCGATGTCCCGTCTATACAAAACAAGATGTGGTCGGCCGGATAGTTGTTATGTACAGGAAGTTTACGAAGATAGTAGAGGTAGTCGGGAGGCGCGAAAAAGGTAGGTATTGACTGAGGCACCGGCTTGGTTTTTGGCTTTGCTGAGCATGTAGGTTACGAAGGTTTCCCCTGTCGGCTGCAGGCGTTGAAGTGGGAATAGGTAGTTTGCAGTTTTCTAAGCAAGAGGAGGGCTTACGGGGCAATGTCTTTTGTGATCTTGATTTCGGCCTGCACTTGGCATGGAGCGAGACCGGTAGCAGTAGAGCTTACGAGGCCAATAAGCTGTGTGATGTGCGAGCGTGTCATGGCGACCCTCCGTTGAATGGATTGCAGATACATCCCTAGTCATATCAAGCAAAGCACATCTAAAGCAAACAGCACCTCTTTTAGAGTAGATCGTGACAGAATAGGAGATATAGCGGTGCCAGAAAAGGAAAAACGGCGGATGGCACCGAAATCTAACCTGACATCTAAAGGCGTTGGAGAGGTGGAGGGAACATGCGAAAGCGACCTGTTGGTGCAATGAAGGCAGGGGTGGCTGAGGTAGACATCACGCCGCCAATAGGGTTACCGATGTGGGGGTATGCAGCGCGAAAAGACCCGGCTCAGGGCGTGCTCGATCCGCTCTATGCACGCGTGCTTGTGCTGGAGTCAGGTGTAAAACGAGTCGCCTTAGTGGTGCTGGACTTTGGAAGAACATTTGGGGCGACCTCTATGGTGCAGTTAAGAGAAGCGTTGAAAGCGCGTTGCGGAATTAACTGCCTTATTGTCGCCGCAACCCATACGCATTCCGGCCCTGTGATTCAGGAGGAGTACACCGGCGACGTGCCCTTGTGGGAACGGGAGGTTTTAGAGAAGATAACACAGGCGGTGGGCACTGCCGTCACGGGGCTGCAGGAGGTGCGGATTGGAATCGGCTATGGGCACGCCTTCATCGGTCACAATCGGCTTAGGATAGAGCCAAACGGCACGGTTACTTGGTTTTCCAGCAACCCCCAACGGATTCCGACCGCTCCCGTAGACCCCACCGTAACCGTGATGCGGCTAGATACGCGTGAGGGGGAACCGTTGGCTATTCTTGCACACCATGCCTGTCATCCGGTTGTGTTAGATGCGATAAATCTCAACTATTCCGCAGATTTTCCCGGGGTCACCGTGCGGATGGTTCGCGAGGCCTTTGACAACAAGCCGATCTGTTTCTTCCTTCAGGGCGCGACGGGAGACATCAATCCCTACTATGCGCATCTTCCCCCACTGGAAAACGAGATAAAGCTGCGCGATTGGATGGGCTTGCGGTTGGGCGAAGAGGTAGTACGGGTGGCAAGCAGTATTCATACCGAGAGTTGGTCGGAGGCCGATATCCGATTTACGCAAGAGAGTTTACGTTTTCGACCACGCTATCAGCCGGCGGCATGGCGGGCGGCTATAAAGAGCTTTGGGGAGGAGTTCGCGCGTTGGTTTACGCCGCGCATGGAGCGGGAAAGTCAAGTGCCTCTAACCACCGTGCTTATCGGGAAGCGATTGGCGCTTATGACCGTTCCCGGGGAACCTTTCGTTGCGTTTCAACAGCTTTGGCGGGAGTGCTGCCCGGTTC
>Ga0209061_1001672_pt1 | contig 34336 bp, 30 predicted proteins | sample Coa_R1_10_FD_187157 | JGI IMG/M metagenome (GOLD analysis project Ga0209061, IMG submission 187157) | Surface soil microbial communities from Centralia Pennsylvania, which are recovering from an underground coalmine fire - Coalmine... | ecosystem: Environmental > Terrestrial > Soil >... | reverse complement strand
CCCAAAAAACTATTGACAGGTCGCAAGAGCTATGATAGTATAACACTTGCAAACAACACGATCCCGTAGCTCAGTGGATAGAGCGTCAGTTTGCGGAACTGAAAGTCGGAGGTTCGAATCCTCTCGGGATCGCCCATTCTCAGGACCGGAAGCATTTCCAGGAAGAAGCTCCGGCCCTGTTTTATACCCTCTGCTGCCAGCGACCCCTGAAAAGACAGATGGTGATGTTCATTAGTCAAGCCACTCAACTTACCTCGTGATCTGCATGAGCGATGTGCATGTCCTCTGGCCTTGGTGTGATCTTTTTTATCATGGGAGGTGAGAGGACGATGGAGGTGGTGGTCTGGCCGAGTTCGGCCAGGCGCTCGATTACATCATCCAGGTGTTCGACGGAGGTGGCGATGACTTTCATGAGGGTAATGTCGCTGCCGGTGGCGCGGTAGCTTTCGATTACTTCCGGGAATTGATTTACCAGCGCATTGACCTGTTTTGAGGAGGCTCCAGCGTATTTGCCCGAGCGAGCCAGAGAGGTCATGCGAATAATGGCCATGACCGGAAAGCCAAGTTTTGCTGGATTCACTTCGGCATGATAACCTGTGATGATGCCAGCGTCTTCCATCTTACGCACGCGCTCGGCGACGGCTGGTGAGGAAAGTCCCACGCGTTGCCCCAGTTCGCTGAACGAGAGACGGGCGTTTTGCTGAAGCTCGTGCAACAATTGCCAGCCAGTTTCATCCAGTAGTTTTTCATTTTCTAAAGCCATAGCTCACTTATACCTCACTTTTCTAAGTTCAAAGCCAGAACTACCTTTCCTTTTGTCTGTATTATATGCCCTGATTGCTATAAACTTATAAGAGGTAAACGGTATTATATATGATGTTCGATTGAACAAGAAGGAGGCGAATATGCTGATGGCAGCACTGAGTATTGTGGCCTTGCTAATCGTCCTTGATGTGGCAGCTTTGCGCTGGGGCTATGATAGCACGGACTCACGTGTGAGCCTCTTCAGGTAGCGGAAAATAGTAGAGGGAACTAAGGCGCAAAAACGTCCTGCTTGCTCATATGATCATGAGGGCAGGGCGTTTATCTTATTTCTCGCGTCTCCTGTAACTGGTCCCGTATGAATCACTGGAAGCGGAAAGACCCGCTTCGGACCAACTATCAGGAGATAAAAAGATGATTCTCAAACGCACATTTGCTCCACTCTTTGTCCTTTTTCTCATGCTGGCTCTTACCGCCTGTGGTAGTTCTAGCACTTCCGGTAGCACCACTGGCTCTACCAGCACGAATAGCAACAACGGGAGCACCAGCACCGCCGCGAGTGCCAGCACTCCTACCAGCACCAGTCCCAGTCCTACCAGTACAAGTCCATCCTCTAACGCGCTGATTGAGACCGCGAGTGCGACAGTGAAAGGCAAAGCGGAAACGATTCTGACCGATGCTCAGGGCAAAACGCTCTACTACTTTACTCCCGATACAGCTACCACCTCTGCCTGTACCGGCTCTTGCGCGCAGACCTGGCCCCCACTTTTGATGACAGGCTCAGGCTCGCCTACCAGTGCCGCATCCTTACCTGGAAGCCTGAGCGTGCAGACCACTGCCAATGGGAGTCAGGTTGAATACAACGGCCACATGCTGTATACCTATGCGGGAGATAGCGCTCCCGGCCAGACCAATGGCGAAGGACTCTTTGGAAAGTGGTTTGTCGCAACCCCTGATCTTTCCAATGCAAGCAGTAGTACAAACTCTGGCTATTGATGTTCTGCGGATATGATAGTAAGGCCTCCCTCAGCAAGCCTCCCTGGCCCTGTCGCTCGTCTGGGGCAAGGGGGGGCTCCTTTTGAGGCCACGAAACTTGTCACCCGGATGCGAATGAATGTAAGCGTTTTCCAGCCGGTGTACGTGTAGAAGGTTGAAGAAGTTATATGAAAGTATAGTGGAGGAAGTTATGGTACACCTGAAAGACCGGGCGGCGGTTCAACCCGAACAGGCGGAACAGGCATTCTTGAATGGCGCGCTTTCCGGCTTGATTGCCACAATCCCGATGACGATCTTCATGCTGGTCACGCAGCGTTTCCTGCCGAAGGGGCAGCACTATGACTTACCGCCGGAACTCATCACGAAAGATGTGGCGCGCAAGATGCACGCGCGCTGGCATATGAATAAGGTGGCGGTATTAGTCGCGACGCTGTTGGCACACTCTGGCTATGGTACGACGATGGGGATACTGTATGAGCCTGTCAGGCAGAGAATTCTTCTGCCTCCACCTCTGAGGGGTATCTTCTTTGGCTTTTTCGTGTGGGCAGCAAGCTATTTTGTGCTGCTTCCACTGCTGGGCATCGCTGAAACGGGCGAAAAGGAGTCGGGGCGGCGGAATCTGATGATGCTTGCTGCCCATGTTGTATGGGGATCGACGCTGGGAGTAGCAGCGCACTTTCTGCCGTTCAGGCAGGGAGAATAGTTTTGAACTGACGGTTTTATGCATGGTATTTCTACCGTAGACACGGCAAAAAAGGAAATTCATAGGGCTTCAAGACGCTTTTTGCGTTTCTGGGCCTCGAAGTGCTCAGGGTCGAGTTCCAGGGCGTGGTTGACGGCTGCCAGAGCTTCCACTTTGCGGCCCAGGATGCCCAGTACCCAGGCTTTGCCATCCCAGGCCGGGGCGTAGGTGGCATTCACGACAAGGGCGTGCTCGAAAGCTGCCAGCGCCTCGTCGTAGCGGCCCAGCATACCCAGGCATGTGCCTTTTAGATACCACGCCTCCGCGTTATCCTCGTTCAGTGCCAGCGCGCGTTCTACCGCTGCCAGCGCCTCACTGTAGCGGATGCTGGCAGCAAGCTGATGGCTGTAATCGAGCCAGAATGCTGCCTGTTGTTGCCGTTGCTCCTCTTGTTCGCGCTGCTTGCCTGCATTCTCTTCGGGAGTATTCATGATGTTTGCCTGCCTTCCTGTTGCCAGATTCCCACTACCTGCTGGTACGCTTCCCACGTGTCCACGTCATAATTTGCCAGTGTATCGCGCGCCTCGACGGTTGCTACTTCCTCTTTGTGCCGTGCAAGCACACCGCGTCCGCCCTCGTCGCCGCTCACTTGCAGCAGTTCAGGAAAAAGGCTGGCGTCAAAGAGCGTAGGATTGCCACGTTTGCCTTCGTAGAGTGGTGCGACGATGCGTTTTCCTGTCTTTTGCCGCGTGCTGATTAATGCATCGATGATCTGCGGAGTGAGCAGTGGCTGATCTCCCAGCAGAATGATTGCCCCGCTGATGGATTGTTCTGTCGATGTGCCTGTCATTTGTGCCATTAGCGCCTGTAATCCGACCCGCATGGAGGTGCTCATGCCCTGAAGGTAAGCTGGATTTTCGACGATAGTGATAGCAGAATTATTGAGATAGCTGGCAATGTGTGCGCGCACCTCATCGATCCGGTGACCAAGTACGAGGATAATGGGGCGAGCGGACGAGGCGAGTACGCTGTCAAGCACGTGAGCCAGCACAGGGCGACCTGCCAGGGGTAAGAGCAGTTTGTGTCGTCCTTCTCCCATACGGCTGGAACTGCCCGCCGCCAGAATGACGGCTGCGATTGAGCCAGTGGTAGGCATAGCGTTCATCTCCTTAGATGGTATAATGAGAAAAGTATATCAAAGAACTGAAGCGAACAATAGAGGCTTTCGTTCTCGTTACTGCGATGCTGGTCAGGAGATTGTCATACTATGCAGGATATCCGTTCTGTCGGGGAGACAGATGCTACAGTTGAGTTTGTGAACAATGATGGTGTCGAGGCTCTGGATGGCGGGACACGCGCGAAATATGAGCGCCTGCAAGCTATTTTGCGCGAGATGGGGTCGGTACTGGTGGCCTATTCGGGTGGAGTTGATAGCACGCTGCTGCTGAAGGTGGCGCATGACGTGTTGGGCGAGCGTGCGCTGGGGGCCATTGCCTCCTCTCCTGCCTATGCCGAAGAGGAGACGCGAGAGGCGATACGGGTGGCGCAGCAGTTGGACCTGCCCCTGCTCACCCTTGAGACGCACGAGCTGGAAGATGAGCGCTATGTCACCAATGATATCAATCGCTGCTACTTCTGCAAAACGGAACTTTTTAGCAATCTGGAGCCGTTGGCGAGGCAGCACAATTTGAAATATATCGCCTATGGTATCAATAAAGATGATCTGGGGGATTTTCGTCCGGGACAGCGGGCGGCGCGAGAATTTGGGGTGCGCGGGCCGCTGAAAGAGGCGGAGATGGGCAAGCAGGAGATACGGGCGGTAGCACGGATGCTGGGCATCCCTGTCTGGAACAAGCCTGCCATGGCCTGCTTCTCCTCACGTATCCCTTATGGCAGCAAAGTCGATGTCGCCACGCTGCAAATGATCTACCAGGCGGAAAAATTCCTGCGCGAGCAGGGCTTTCACCAGTTGCGTGTGCGCCACCACGGCAACGTTGCTCGCATTGAGGTTGAACGAGCCGAACTGCCGCGCCTGATTGAAGAGGAGATGAGCCGCACCGTCACCGACGGACTGCGTAAGATTGGCTATACCTATGTGACTGTCGACCTGCTCGGTTTCCGTAGTGGCAGTATGAACGAGGGCTTCTTCAAGAAGAAACGCACCTGAAGTTCCAGCGGGCTTCTCTTACATGGGAGGACAGACGATAGAGCAAAGCAGCTACGATGAGATTGCCGATTGGTACAACGAAAGCATGCAAGATGGCTCCCTGCTGGCGTACCTGGAGCTTTTCCTGCCACATCTCTTTGCGCTCATGGGGGACGTGCCTGGTCTGCGTATCTGTGACCTGGCTTGCGGCCAGGGTTATCTCTCTCGTAAGCTGGCGGAGCGAGGCGCGCAGGTGGTTGGCATAGACCTCTCTGCCAATATGCTTGCTTACGCCCGTGTTGCTGAGGAGTACGAGCCATCGGGCATCATCTACATACAAGATGATGCTCGCACCCTCGACACACAGGTCGATGCCTCCTTCGATGGCGTCCTCTGCAACCTCGCCTTGATGGATATTCCTGATCTTTATGCGACCTTTCAATCCATCTACCGCATTCTGCGTCACCAGGGCTGGTTCGTTTTCTCCATCCTCCATCCCTGCTATCTTACGTCTTACACTGGCTGGATCGGCGAAACAGATGGCAGGCTCAGCCGCAAGGTACGCGGCTACTTTGAAGAGGGTTTTCGCCTGCCGGACAATCCCTCAAAGGTGCGCAGCAAAGTGGGAGCCTACTATCGTACCCTCAGCACCTATCTCAACACCCTCCTGGACACCGGCTTTACTCTCGAACGTCTCATCGAACCTCAGGCCCCACCCGATGTTGACCCCCGCTTTCGTGGCTACCGCGAAATTCCCTCCGCCTTGATGGTGAGAGGCAGGAAGATGGCTTCATACCGTTGCACATCATAAAGGTATTATGATATAGTGGTAGAAAAATCGGTGTGTTGTAGATGCCCGAATCGATAGATAAAGTGCTTGAGGAAATCAAGGTAATGGCTGCTACTCAAGCTACATGTGCCTGCTGAAGTTTGTTCAGTTTGCCGTGATGTTCTGTTTACTCCAGAGACGGTGCGCCGGATTGAAGCATTGCACCATACTCCAGCTCCTCCAGTGAGGACTGTGCCACTTTATCATTTTAAGGAAGCGAAATCGGCTTAAAGTAAGCATTTTATAACAACGTATATTGGCGAATAGAAACGGGATAAAGAAAAGATTATGTCAGACCGTGTTATCTATCTAGACCATGCAGCGACCACGGCGCTTGATCGGCGAGTGCTGGAAGCGATGCTGCCGTATCTGACAACGGAATATGGCAATGCCAGCAGCATCTACACGCTGGGGCGACATGCGATGCAGGCGATTGATGCCTCTCGCGAGCAGGTGGCCGAGATTCTCAATTGCCGCCCGACGGAGATCGCCTTCACGGGTTGCGGCTCGGAAAGCGACAATCTGGCGATCAAGGGTGTGGCGCAGGCGGCGCAAAAGAAGGGCAATCATCTCATCACCTCGTCCATCGAGCATCACGCGGTACTGCACACCTGTCAGTACCTTGAGCGCCTCGGCTTCAAGACCACCTATCTGCCTGTTGATGGCTATGGACGAGTCAATCCTGAAGATGTGGGGCGGGCCATCACCGATCAGACAGTCCTGGTTTCAGTGATGTATGCCAATAACGAGGTCGGCACTATCGAGCCGGTTGCGGAAATCGGGCGTATCTGCCGGGCGCGTAGGGTGCCATTTCATATCGACGCGGTGCAGGCGGGTGGGGCGCTGCCGCTCGACGTGAGCGCGCTCAACGCCGACCTGCTCTCACTCTCGGCCCACAAGTTCTACGGTCCTAAAGGAACCGGCATCCTCTATATCCGGCAGGGTGTGCGCGTCTTGCCGCAGATGCAGGGCGGCTCACAGGAGCGCGGGCGGCGCGCCGGAACGGAGAATGTCGCGGGCATTGTTGGCGCGGCCACTGCCCTGCGACTGGCGTACGAGGATCTGCCGGAGATCACGCCGCGCATCACAGCCCTGCGTGACCGGCTGATTGAGGGTATCATGAAGATTCCAGGTAGCCATCTCACCGGTCATCCGAGCGAGCGTTTGCCCAACAACGCCAGCTTCTGCTTCGAGGGTGTCGAGGGCGAATCCATCTTGCTCAGCCTCGACCTGCTTGGCATTGCCGCTTCGACCGGGTCGGCCTGCACCTCCGGCTCAGCCGATCCATCGCATGTGCTGCTTGCTATGGGCCTGCCTGTCGCGCTGGCACACGGCAGCCTGCGCCTGACACTCGGCAAGGAGAACACTGAGGCCGATGTCGATACGCTGCTCTCCGCGCTGCCGGAGATTATCGAGAAGCAGCGCAGTCTTCTGGTCTGAGCCTGCTGGCATCATAGAGCTTGAAAACATTGCGGAGGCGGTAGCGTGCCGAGAGTATGTTACGTCTTCCGCCTGCGCATGTTGCTACTGCAAGGTGTGTGTTTGCAGGTTCAGCGTGAAGGAATCGAGGAGTTGAGCAGGCGCGGATGCTTGCGAAGTTGATACAGAGTAGTACTGGCCTTTGAGCGTTTGCCCATCAACTTCCATAAGCAGATATCCATGGTTAGTGGCGTCGTAACTCTCCAGTGTCACGTCTTCACCCGGAACCTGGTATGGCGTCTCGATAACCGAGCCATTCACTTTTTGCATCTTGTGCAGGTTCCAGTAGCCACCACCTCCTGCCACGATATACGGAACGCTGCGACTGTTGAGTGAGCGGGTGAAACGCTGGTAGTTATGAACGTGACCGGCGAAAACAATATCTGGTGTGCGTCTACTGGCCTGAATGGCCTGATCGAGAATATTTCCCATATAGGCGCTGCCACTGTGATAGGTATCCAGCGAGTAAATGGGGTGATGCATAGAGACGAGCAGCGCTTTGTTCTGTGGCGCGCTGCTCAGTTCCGATTGAAGCCACGCTATCTGATCGTTGTCCATCCAGCCGCCTTCCGGCACGTTTGTATACAGGCCAATGAACGTCGCAAAGGGCGTTTCCAGTGTCCAATAGACGTTGGGCTGGGTCATGGTATCACGCCCGCTGTCTCCCGCTTCGCTCGAAAGGTGTGGCTCTGTAGCGCAGAAATTCTCAACGAAAGCGGCAAGCGAGGGGACTGAGGGATTTGATGGGTCAATGTCGCCGTCATGATTGCCGGGGATGGAGAAGATAGGAGCATTGTAGTGGATATATGGTTCGTAGAATTGCGCGTAATAATCGCCTGCCTGCCCATAGTAGTAAACAACATCGCCCAGGCAGTAAAAGAAAACTGGACGGGTACTCTCGTCAGAGGCAGCCAGGTCTTCTACCATATGCGCGGCGACGATATCCTGATCTTGCGGGTCCTTGACGCCGCCAACGTCTCCCACAATATGGAAGGCGAAGCGTCCTGCTGATTGAATGGATTGCATGGTCGAAGCGGGAAGTACCTGGTCAAGGGGAAGGTGATAGGGCGATGGTCCTGTGGGTGGTGGTAAGGGTTGCGAGGGCTGTTTTGCTGCGGCTTCAAACTCGTACTGGACAACCGGTTCTGCGCGCGCTGGTATTACTTTGCCAAAGCGCCGTGTTGAGCTTTGAGGTTGAGATTGCATAATTGCCTCCTGACTTATTTAGTGAAGTTCGTGAAGAACCTCAGTAGTATATCATACCTGTCGAAACAACGCAGTCTCCTGGCCTGGGACGGTGGTCAGAAGCCGCTGCATCACCCACATCCGCGCCTCGTCCGCCTGAATGTCCACGGCGGCCTGTACCAGTGGGCCGCTCATAATGCGCGGCACCATGTAGCCGCGCAGCGGCCCATGGGTCAGCACTCGCGCCGTTATCTCCTCAAAGCGTAGAAGTTGGGGCTGGCAGAGGGCCGCCACGGCCAGGGGGTCGTGCAGGTAGGGGAGCGCGGGATGCCAGCGCGGGCGATGGCGCTGCCAGAGGGCGAGTAGTTTGTAGAGGAAATGTATCTCTGGTGAATGCTGGCGGCGCAGGTACTCAACATCGCTCTCGCGTAGCTGGCAACGCACGGTGACGTTCCAGCCGATCATCGTGATGGGGATGGGCGAATCAAGTACGATCTGGGCGGCGCGTGCATCACTGCGCACATTCCACTCGGCAAACGGCACCCCGCTCGTTCCGCCCATCATCACGAGATTTCTTATAGCCATAAACAGGTGAGGCTCTTGTTGGAGGGCGGTGGCAACGTTCGTGAGGGGGCCGAGGCAGAGCAGTGTGAGACGACCGGGGTGGGCGAGGGCCGTTTCAATAATGAGTTGCGGACCAGAGAGGGTTGTGAGCGCGGGAAGGGGTTCGCGCGGATCGAGAACGGCGGCCTGTGGAACGCCGGATGGACGGTGGCGCGGCTGGAGCGGTAGAGCAACGCCTGCTGCGACCGGTACGTCTTCACGCCCGCAAACCTTGAGCAAGGTAGCCGCCAGCCGGGCGCGGAGTGTGGTATCGCCGAAGACGGTGCTGACGCCATGCAGGACGACTTCAGGCGAGCGCAGGACGAGGGCGAGGGCCAGCGCATCATCGATGTCATCGCCGATGTCGGTATCAACCAGGATGTGATGGGTTTGTGTCACCAATTGGCTCGCTTTCTGAGAGCAATTTGTGAGAATGGCTCGTTGTCAAGCTGCCCCCTTTTATGTTACAGTGTGAAAGAAGGGATAGGTGATACATGCGCCTACCAGAATACTTCATAGATTAGATTAGCATAGCTTTGTGGACGTGGGCAACAAAGATGTTGCCGTGTTGCTTCCCACACTGATGCCGGAAGAGAAGGGGTACTAGAGAATGGATACGCTCAGACGAGAAGTGTTAACGAAACGAGTGCGTTCGGCCAGACCCTCTGGAATACGCAAATTTTTTGATATCATCAACACAATGCCCGAAGTGATCTCTCTGGGCGTGGGTGAGCCTGATTTTGTAACACCGGCACATATCCGCGAGGCCGGTATTCGCTCTATTGAGCAGGGACATACGCAGTATACTTCCAACTACGGCATCCTGCAATTACGGCAGGGAATTGCCTCCATGCTCAATCGCCGCTACGGGCTGACCTACGATCCGACCAATGAAATTCTTGTCACCGTCGGTGTCAGCGAGGGCGTCGATCTTGCCATGCGCACGCTCATTGATCCGGGCGACGAGGTGATCGTACCTGACCCCGGCTACGTGGCCTATGAGGCCGATATTCTCTTCTCGGAAGGCGTACCCGTTCCCGTTCCGACCTACGCAAAATATGACTTTGCCGTGCGCGCTGCCGAAATTGCCACTGCCGTGACACCGCGCACCAAGATGATTCTGCTGGGCAACCCGAACAACCCGACTGGAGCGGTCATTCCACGCGCCGAACTGGAAGGTATTGCGAAAGTTGCCATCGAGAACGACCTGATTGTGGTGGTAGATGAAGTGTACAGCCGCCTGGTCTACGATACCGAGCATGTGAGTATGGCGTCGCTGCCGGGGATGTTCAATCGCACCGTTCTGCTGGATGGTTTCTCGAAGGCTTATGCCATGACCGGCTGGCGCGTCGGCTATGCGGCTGCCCCTTCACATATTCTTGAGGCGATGATGAAGGTACACCAGTACGCCATCATGTGCGCGGGTACTGCCGCGCAGGAGGCGGCTATCGAGGCGCTGCGCAACGGTGAGGAGGATGTGCGGATGATGCACGACGCCTATGCGAAACGCCGCCGCATGTTCATCGATGGCCTCAACCGCATCGGTCTGCTAACCACTGAGCCGCGTGGGGCGTTTTACGCTTTCCCTTATGTGGGCGATACCGGCATGAGCGACGAAGAGTTTGCTGAGAAGCTGCTTTTCGAGGAGCAAGTGGCCGTTGTACCGGGGAGTGCCTTTGGCGCCGCAGGAAAGGGCTATGTGCGCGCTTCGTATTGCACCGCCTACGATAAACTTGAAGAAGCCCTTGTGCGCATAGAACGCTTCTTGCAGAACCATCGTTCATAAAGGGACGATATGTCGTGAAAGATGGCCTGGACATGCCCAGGCCATCTTTCAGTTACGCAGGAACTGGCCCCCATTTGGCCTGGGCACGGTCTCGTTTCAACTCGAAGAGATTCGGCTGGCCGAGCGCCCAGGAAGTGTAGTCCCAGAGTTCAGCGGCCTCTTCTCCTTTCGGCACTGTGTTGATGATCGGCCCGTAGAAGCCAACATTCGATCCCTCGAAGGCGATGGTTGGCACACCAAAGGCATGATAGCGGCTCACCGCCTCCTCGTGATCGGACAGCACATCATTAATCGTGCTCTCGTCTGCCAGAGCCTCATCGACGATTTCAGGATTGAGGCCCGCCTGTTCTGCCGCGGCCCGCAGCACGTTCAAGTCTTTCAGACTCTCTTTGCGCCCGTGTGCCGCGTCGCCCATCGCCACGTACAATCGCTCGATTGCTTCATTGCCACCCTGCCTGCGCGCCAGGGCCAGCGTACGCTCGGCTGCCCAGCTTCCATCTGTCCGGAAATTAGGGGTGGTGCCCTCCTTGCGGTTCACCACTTCCAGGCTGAAGAGGCGCCAGTTGACATCAATCGGGCGCTCCTTGCGCGCTTCTCGCACCCACAATGCTGTGCGCCATGCCAGTGGGCACAGTGGGTCAAAGTGAAAATTAATGGTGGCAGGTGCATTCGCTTTCGTAACCATCAGGTAATCAACTCTCCCTTGTTCAAGTATTGCCATTGTGTGAACTCATCACTTCATAAAGTGAAGTGATACAAAAATAGCATATGACGGAGAAAGGGGGAGTGTCAAGGATGCAGGTGCTCACAAGGAGGATACGCTTGGCGAATCACTTGCCTTGACGGCTCAGCGCCTGTGCGCTTCGCACGGTGTTGGAGGTGGGGGCTGGTTAGCGCGGCTCCTAGCCGCGCTAACCAGCCCCCACCTCCAGAAAGAGCGAGTCGCGCAGCGACGAGCCGTCAGGGGAAATCTTTCGCCAACAGTATCAGGAGAGGAAGATGTAGGCTAGACGAGCATGCTATACTCATTTATGATGCTTTTCCAGTGAAGAAGCTATAAATGGTGTTCTAATTGACATAATTAATGTGATGCCACCATCAGATGAAGGAGGTCTCAGATGGCAAGGGCAAAGATCGCTTCGACCGGTATTTGTAATTTCTGCAAAGGCGAGTTTGACAAAGGGAAAATGACCCAGCATCTCAAATATTGCAAGGCGCGGCAGGCCGCCATCCAGGCTGAGGAGACCGGAAAAGCGCGCAGACCGAAGAAAAGCAAACTGTTTCATATCCTGGTAGAGGGAAGAGAGTTTCCTATGTACTGGATGCATCTCGAAATGCCAGCCTCGCTCACGCTGATCTGGATGATTTTCTCAGAGGAGTCTGGCTGGAATGCTGCGGCCATCTAAGCGAGTTCAGGATTGGCAATATCTCCTATGTCTCAGCGACAGAAGACTTCTATGGTGACCCGTTTATGGCATTGCCCGGTGGCGAGGAAGAGGCTGGAGCCGTGCCAGCAGAGGACGAGGAGGACGAGGAGGACGAGGAGGGTGAAGAGGCAGATATCGAACTTCCCCCGGTTCCAGCAGAGATTCAGACCCGTTTTCTCGAACTGGTACAGGCTGCATTTCCAGATAAGGAAGTGGAGATCACCCCGCTAGACCTGCTGCAAAAGCTGCGAGACATTTTCACTCAGGTACTTGAGCCTGTACCGGGTGCTCCTCCTGTCTCCAATCAAACGCGAGAAGAGATACAGGAGATGCTTAAGGAATTTGATACGCAAATTATGCTCATGCGTCTTCTGCAACCGAGGGAGCTGAATATTCCGCAGGAACGCAGTATGGATATCACACTGGACGAGGCGCTTAAGGTGGGCCAGAAGTTTACCCACGACTATGACTTCGGTTCCACCACGTATCTCGGCCTGAAAGTGCTTGGGGAGCGAGAGGGTGTGGCGCATAAAGGCAGTAAGGCCATTCAGGTGCTTGCCAGGAATAATCCTCCCGTCATTCCCTGTGTAGAATGCGGCCAGCCAGCCGTTGTCTGCGAGCCGGGATACTACAGCGCCTGGGAGAGCGCGCTTTGCGAGAAGTGCGCGAAAAAGGAGCGTTCTGAGTGGTCATATGAAGAAATGCTGCCTATCGTCAACTCTCCACGGACGGGCGTGTGTGGATATACCGGTGATTAGCTCTTTCTAATACTCCCCCGGCTGCGCTGCGTTCCAGGGCAATAGAACCTGGGCGAAGAAATGGAACCCAAAAAAAGGAGACTCGAAGCGTATCTTGTATAAAGATCGTCTTCCCGAGTTAATAAGGAGGGGTTCCGTTGATGGATCACTTTGTGCTTCCTCCTGGCCCTAAAGGATTACCGTTTCTTGGCAATGTGTTTCAAATGGACCACAATCTACTAGGCTTCATACTGGACGTGCAAAGAGAATATGGACGGATGGCAACCATTCATATTGGGAGAACTCCTATCGTCCTTCTCTTCCGGCCTGAGCATATCCGCTATGTTCTGGTGGAAAATCCGCGCAATTTCACGAATCGTGAGGTTGCAGGCGGGCTCATCTTCGGCAAGCTGTTTCTCTTTTCGTTACTGACACCTATCTTCTCTGATAAAGTCGCTACAGGTTTGCGTAATCTGGTGGGAGACTGGCTGTTGACGACCGATGGCGAGTATCACGATCAACAGCGCCGCCTCCTTCAACCAACCTTTTCCAGGCGGTATGTCGAAAATTATACTGATTTGATTGTTCAGTATACTCGAGAGACGGTCGAAACATGGCGGCCTGGGATGGAAATCGACCTTGCAAGAGAGATGCAGAGCATTATTCTGCGCTTGATTTTCAAAATACTGGTCAATATCGATCTTCTTGAAGAGAAGACGGACATCGTCGGCTATATTAACACTATTATGAGCCAGCCCACCAGCATGATTGAAGGGTTATTGAGCTTGCCTCTGAATCTTCCCTTCGTCTCCTTCGGCAAACGCAATGCCGCCATCTCTAAAATAGATACGTTCTTTTACGCTCTCATTGATCGGCGTGTTGCCGGTTCTCAAGAGGTTGGGGATGTCCTCTCTACTTTGCTTGCGAGTAAGGATGAGAATGGCAACAAGATGACGAGAAAGCAGATACGCGATGCGCTTGTGTCACTGACAGCCGCCGGTCATGAAACGACAACCAACTCACTGATCTGGACAATGTACCTGCTCTCAAGGCATCCTGCGGTGTTTGAGAAGGTACAGGCCGAACTGCGAACGGTTCTTGGCGGGCGCGATCCCAGACTGAGCGATTTACCTCAATTGACCTACCTGGATCAGGTCATTAAGGAATCGATGCGCCTGTATCCCTCTGGATGGACGCAGGGGCGCTGTGCGGTTGCGGATTTTGAACTGGATGGCTATCGTTTTCCCGCCGGGACGTTGCTCATGTTCAGTCAGTGGGCGCTGCATCGAAATCCTGATATCTGGGAGGACACTGATACCTTTCGTCCAGAGCGTTGGGAGCCAGATCTGAAGCAGAAAGGACTGCAATGGGCCTATGTCCCCTTTGGGGGCGGCTCGCGCGTGTGCCTGGGCAGGTCACTTGCTCTACTGGAATTGTCCCTGATATTGCCTGTACTCTTGCAGCGCTACTTTCCACGTGTGCTGCCCGGTCATATCGTCGAGCCTTTGCCGCTCATTACGCTGCGTTCAAAAAATGGAATGCCCGTCCGGTTGGAGCCTGTACAGAACTCGCCATTGAATGTTGCTGAGAGCATTGAGGCGCGAAAAGATGGTAAGAAATGCCCTTTTGCTCATCCAATAGGCAGTTCCTGACAGGTTTTGACAAAGCGAGCTTATAGACAGGGAAGAGAGGGGATATCACGATGGCTCCCTTGCCGGAAAGACGCTGGCACAATTGGTCTGGGTCTGTAGCATGCAGACCGCAGCAAATTGCTCAGCCTACCAGTATTGAGGGGCTGGTACAGATCATCAGAGCCTGTAGCAAGGACAATCAGCATGTACGAGTAGTTGGTTCCGGTCACTCTTTCACACCGCTGGTACAAACGGATGATGTCTTGCTCTCTCTACATCACATGCGGGGCATTGAAGAGATCGATACTGAACGCGGTACGGTGACGGTGCTGGCTGGAACTCCACTTAAAATGCTGGGAGAGGTTCTACACACACATGGACTGGCGCAAGAGAATCTTGGCGGCATTGATGCACAAACTATTGCCGGGGCGATCAGTACCGGCACGCATGGCACAGGGAGACGCTCTGGCACGCTGTCTGCACAGGTAGCCGGTCTCACGCTGGTCACAGCAAGCGGTGAAGTACTGGAATGCTCAGAAGACCATAATCGTGATCTGTTTAAGGCTGCCCAGGTCTCTCTAGGCACGCTTGGCGTAATTGTCAGAGTAAAACTGCGTGTTGTACCGGCCAAACGCCTCCATTTCAGGAGCCAGCGCGAGCGTTTCGGTTCTTGTCTGACCAATTTTGAACACTACAACCAGGAAAATAGCCATTTTGAGATCTTCTGGTTTCCTCATACTTCCTGGGTGCAGGTCAAGTTTCTGAATGAGACAAATCTTCCTGTGAGCAAGAGGAGCATCCGGGGGGATTTCAACAAGGTGGTGTTAGAAAATGGTATGTACTGGCTATTGTCGGAATGTTGCCGGTTACTTCCACCGCTTTCCAGAACTGTCAGCGCTCTCTCAACAATGGCTATCATGCCTGTGAACGAGGTCAACTATAGCCAGCGCGCGTATGTAGCGCCTCGTGTGGTACGTGTGCAGGCGATGGAGTACGCTATTCCAATTGAGGATGCGCAAGCAGCGCTGCGTGAGATAGAGGCTTGCATTCGTCAGCACCGTTTCCAGGTTCATTGTCCCCTGGGATGTCGTTTTGTCCGGGCCGATGACATCTGGCTCAGCCCGGCCTATCAACGTGATTCGGCCTATATCGCCGTGCATATGTACCGGGGCATGGCTTACCAATCCTATTTCCAGCACATTGAGGAGATTTTGCAGCACTATCAGGGGCGCCCTCACTGGGGAAAAATGCATACTCTGGATGCGGCAAGGCTGGCGACCCTCTATCCGCACTGGCACGATTTTCGCCGCATACGAGCGGCCCTTGATCCACAAGGTCTTTTCCTCAACGATTACTTGCGCCAATTACTAGATGCCGATGGGCCTGTTCCTCCTGGCCCTGCTCATTCTGAAAGAGAAGCTATAACAGGGCGAGATGCTGGCTGACCGCGGGCGCGAGTAGAGGGCACTTACAGGTGGGATGCATTCGCCAGATCGTTCTCTGCCGGTTTGCGCCATGTCCAGCCAGCTCCTGTGACGATCAGGCTGAAGAGAATACAGATGAGCAGGCCGATGGGAGCGCCATAGGAGGCTGAAAGCCAGCCCGCCAGCAGATAGCCCGGCGGGATGCTTCCAGTAAAGAAGAGGATATATACGCTGATGACGCGCCCTCGTAGATGATCGGGAGCAATCGCTTGCAGCATGGTAGTAGCCATCGCGGCGAAGATCGTCTCTACCCCACCCACACTCGCGATCAGCACGAGTGAGAGAAGATAGATATGCGAGAGCGCGAAAAACGCCTCCAACACACTGAAGATCAGCGTGCCGAGCAGTATGCCGCGAATCGTGGGCCGCCGGTTGCTCCATGCCAGCCAGAGCGCCGAGACCAACGAACCAACGCCCATCGCAGCGGAGAGAAAACCAAAACCAGTTGCGCCGGCATGCAGCACGTCCGTGGCAAAGAGCGGAAGCACGACGCTGAAGTTCGCGCCGAAGAGCAATACCAGGCCCACTACCACGATCACCAGCACGACCGCAGGCGTTTTCCAGACATAATCCAGACCTTCGCGCAGGCTTTGCCATGTATTCTGCGTATTCTGCCGCCTGTTCGTCCTGTCTTCAAGCGGCTGGGCAAAGAGTTCATGAGTGCGGATCAGCGCCAGAGCCACGATCACGGCGAGAAAGCTGAGCGCATTGAGCAGGAAGAGCATGGCGACACCGCTAATGGCGATGATGATGCCGCCAAGTCCGGGACCCACAATACGCGCCAGGTTCATAAGTGAAGAATTCAGGGCAACAGCGTTAGGTAAGTCCTCACGTCCTGCCAGCTCGATAACAAACGCCGAACGTGTTGGCTGATCCAGGCAACTCGTGATGCCCAGCAGGATTGCCAGGACATAAATGTGCCAGAGTTGGATGGTGCCGGTCGCAATCAATAGCCAGAGCACGAAAGCCTGAAGCATGGCCGCAGTTTGAGTCACGAGCAAGACGCTGCGTTTGAGCCAGCGATCGGCAAAGACGCCGCCAAAGAGCGAGAAGAGCAACACAGGCAAAAATTGCAGTGCCCCTACCAGGCCAAGCTGAACGGCGCTGTGCGTCAATTCCAGCACCAGCCAGGACTGCCCGGTAGCCTGCATCCAGGTACCCATGAGTGAGATCAACTGACCAAACCAGTACAGGCGAAAATTGCGATGTCTCAAGGAAGTAAAGGCTTGTAGCAACCTTTTTGTCGGCATCACCTGTAGCGGCGTATTGATTGTGGGCATTTCCCCCTCAGGGATGCTCTCAGGAACAGGCTGTCCCTGAGAGCAAAGAGAGTCCTTTTTCATGCACGGGTCCTTCTGCTGGCGCTCAACCTTGCCATTCAATAGGTCGCGAGAACGCGCAAGGTATCGCGATGAGCAAGAATTGTTATGTTGGCAGCGCTTCCCCTATCATTGATCTGGAAGCTGAGAGCAGGTTGTCCGGCAAACTCAAACAGGATTCCAGGTGTGCTCAGCCAGCGAGGATGTTGCTCCATGAATTGACGTGCCTGGGGATGAGACCAGTAGACTATCTGGTCGACTGAAGGCAAGTCGCCCTGAGAACAGACATTCTCTCCACAATGCTGGCAAGACCAGCGAATCCAGAAAGAGTATGGCAGAGAGGACGAGGTAGTTTCTTCCGTCGCTGCGTTCGTTACCTCTAAAGAGGTAGGATGGCCGCACCACGGGCAGGGCTGATTGCCTGAGCGCAACGCCTGTAACACCAGTTCTGACAGTCCATGCATGGTACGTTTCCAGGCCGGGCGAAATGTTCGTAATCTTCCTAACGATACCAGCCCCATGCTGTGGACGGTATCGAGACCATATCTCTGCGAGCAGCCAGGACAGCGCGCATGGAGGTTGAAACTTCCCTCAGCCGTCTCGAAAAAGCTGCCCTGAAGGCGATGGCGACCGCAGTACGAACACCACACGCTCGTTTCAAACCAGTTGCCGTTGTTCTCATGGACTGCTACCACCCCGAAGGAAGCAGCTTCCTGATACAAAGGGCCACTGAGCACTGCGCGCAGTTGACGTCGTACCCGGTGTAGTCGTGTGTCCAGTGTGCCAACAGAGATGCCCAGTCGCTCCGCCACCTCATTGTGAGGGAGTTCAAGCAGGTGACACATCTCCACCATCTGGCGTGCCTGCTGTGGTAAGTAGCTCATTGCATGATCGAGTAGTCGCGCCAGTTCCTGCTGGTTGAGCAGTTCAAGTGGATCGGATGCAGAGGAATCCAGGAGACTGGCGGGAAGAGATGTATCATCCTCCCCTGAAGTGAATTCATTGTCCTGAACTGTTCTTGAGAGAGGAAGCTGCCTGAGCAGATTGTTCTGCTGTCTCTGAGCATAGCGTCGGCAGACATTGCGACAGATTTCATCGATCCAGAGATGAAAACCGGAAGGAGCAGTGAGCCGTTCCAGATGGCTCCAGGCTTCGAGCAATGCTTCCTGAACGATATCATCGATGGCAGAACTTTCTACGCCTCGTGCCCGTGCAATACGAGCAAGGCGCTGGCGTGTTGCCGTCAGTATACCAGATTGATCGCTCAGTAAAGCGGATTTGAGTCGCTGGTATTCTCCTGGCAAACTCTGTTGTTGCACGTCGTCAAAGGTTTCCGGCATAACAATCTCCCGTTCATTCATTTCACCTCCATCATATCACCTCAATATCCTTTCTCTTACACAATTTTTTGCAGATTGTGAGGGATTTCTTGAACAACAAAAACTCTTCACGGGAAAAGAAATAAAATCCCAAAAATTACTGTAAGGATTGGGCTGTTGAAGTGATGAGAGAGCAGAAAATGGTGAGGACGCGAAAAATCGCAGCCATCAGCAGTAGGGACAGATATTGTTTCAACGAATGGAGGGAAACATGTAATGGAATGCCTGTTTTGTCAGATTCAGCAGGGGCAGGTTCCTGTTCCAGGCGGCTTCATCTATGAAGATGAACTTGTCTGTGCCACGCACTACTCTTACGATACGATGCCAGTCTACCTGGGTAACCTCGTAGTGCAGACAAAGAGGCACGCGCCGACTTTCGCAGATCTTACTTATTGTGAGGCCCGTGCTGTGGGGCTGTTGGTGACACGGTTGAGCCGGGCGCTCAAGGCTTGTGTGGGTGCCGAACGCAGTTATGTAGTCTTTTTTGGTGAAGTAGTTCCTCACCTCCACGTTTTCGTCACCGCCCGCTATCCAGATACACCGCCGGAATACTGGCGCTCGAATATCTCTGCCTGGCCCGATGCTCCTAGAGGCGGGCCAGAGGAGGTTAGCGCTCTGTGTGATAAACTTCGAGCTTATCTAGCACAGACAGTTTAGCTCATCATTACGATTGTGAACATTTGAAAGGAAGCTATCTTCATGAACAACGCACCGATGAAACCGAGAATCCTCGCTCTGCTCTCCTTTGCTCGGCAGCAGGAGCAGCAGCTTGTAGACGGACTCAGCGAAGCTGAGCGGAATGCGATGGGCACGCCGGATGCCTGGGCTGCTAAAGACTTTCTGGTCAATATCATGCGCTGGAAGCAGTTGCAGACTGAAAAGCTGGCTGCCGCAGTACGCGGCGAAACGCCTCCTGCCTGGCGCGATATGCAACTGGTTCACCAGATCAACAACGAGGCGTTCACCCGCTACCAGGCATATTCTTTTCAGAACGTACTGGCGGAATCTGAGCGCATTTTCAACGCCTTCATTGCGCAGGTTGAGAGCATGAGTGAAGAGGAACTGACGGATGCTCAGCTTTACGATTGGCAGGAAGGAGAGCCGCTGTGGGAAGAGACGCTGGGTAACGGTCTCTGGCATCCATGCAGCCAGATGACGGCCTTTTATCTCCAGCGTGGGGATAGGCAAGCCGCCCTTCACCTGCAAGAGGCGCTGCTGATGGCTGCGCGCCAGGCTGAACTACCACCTGAAGAACTCGCTGTTTGTATCTATAACCAGGCCTGTTTCTATGCCACGAATGGCTGGCCCGATAAGGCGCTGCTGCTCCTGCCGGAGGCAGTGCGACTCCGACCAACTCTTATCGAATGGTCGAAACACGACTCCGACCTGGATTCGTTGCGCAGCGATTCAGCTTTCGAGGCAATCTACCAGGACTCTTCGCTGGCAGCGAAAGCGCCGGTGAGCAGCCTCATCAGCCCGCGAGCACTCTATGCAAGCAGCAACACAGAGCGACCACCCATAATCATCGATGTGCGCGGCGCGAGCGAATTTGCCGCCGGTCATGTGCAGGGCGCCAGGAATATTCCGTTGGGCCAGCTTGCCAGGAAGCTCCAGCAACTTCCGGCAGATCAGCCCATTGTGACGTATTGCAATATGCATCATCCTGGTGAGTCACGCGGTGAACGTGCTGCGGCACTCTTACGCGAACATGGCTACCAGGCGCAAACAATAGATGGCGGCTATCCGGCATGGAAGGAAGCCGGTCTGCCGGTGGAAGAACCATTACAAGCCTGAAAAAGTCACTTTCTCTCGATTTCATTCGAAGCGTTGGCGATTTCAAGCATGCGCTCGCCCAGCCGCTGCAAGGCATCGCGTAGTTCAGGAGGATGATGGATGGCGAACGGGAGGTTCAGCGCCATCAGGTAGCGTGCCATACCCTCGATATCTTCGTACTGCTCCTGAAACAGCACGCCTGTAACGGTAGGTGTCAGCGTGCCATAAGATGCTGGGATCTTTTGCCGCACGGTAGAGAGGTCTGCTTGAAACTCGACTTCTATCTGTACGCCTTCTGGCTTATATTTCTCGCGCAGAAACGTCTCAAAATCGAAATCCTCTGTCTTGTCAAAGGTTTCATCAAGTACCTCTAACTTCTGGATGCGATCTAAGCGGAAGACGCGATATCCCAGGCGCAAGCAGCAGTAGCCGATGAGATACCAGCGTCCTCTCCAGCCGGTCACGCCATACGGCTCGACCCTGCGGTGCGTGTCCTCATGGTGATACGAGCGATAATCGATGGCAATGCGTTGTGAAGCGTGAATGGCTGCGCTCAGATCGATCAGCAAAGAGGCGTCAGGTCCCGCTTGCTGTTCGTGTGGCACGAGAACAAGGTGTGCAGAAACAGCCTGCAAACGTTCTCGTGCTCGCATTGGCAGCACGCGCGAGACTTTCGCCAGAGCGCCCTCGATGGCTACGGGAGATTGTCCGATCTCCAGCCAGGAACTTGCCAGCAATCCCAGCATGATTGCTGTAGCCTCTTCTTCCGTAAACAGCAGCGGAGGCAGCTTGAAGCCGGGCCGCAGCCGGTAGCCGCCGTGACGACCGATGGTGGCCTCGATAGGAATGCCCACATCCTGGAGATGCATGATGTAGCGGCGTACCGTGCGCACATCCGTCTCCAGTCGAGCAGCGAGTTCAGGGCCGCTCATAGCTCCCCTGGACTGGAGCAATTCGAGTACAGTCAGCACGCGGCTGGTGGGATGATACATACTTGCAGCCCTTTCCTCGTCGTAAGACAATATTTCTTCACGAGACTGCTCACCGTAGGTAAGCAGTCTCGTGAAGCAGGCTCCGGTTAGCACTCGCTGTGGCCGCAGTTGTAGCATTTGCGGCAGCCTTCTTCATAGACCATCGTGTTGTTGTGGCATTGCGGGCAGAGATTGCCGGTAACGCTGAGATGGCTGAGGCTGAGCGGACCTGACTCGCTGTGGATGCCGTTGCCTGTGTTCTCACGCTCGAAGGCTTTGCCGTTTGTGCTTAGAGTGAAGCCGGAGCCGTTGCTGACAGCCTTTTCCGCGTCTTGCTTTTCCAGTCCGTCGATGTGCATTTCCAGCGCACGGGCGACGGCGTCGGGCAGGGAGCGGACCTGCTGCATGCCGAAGCCGACGGAACGGCTGCCGCCGATGCCGCGCAGTTGCTCGGCGATGACCTTGATGCGATCCGTCTGAGAGAGCGGGCTGAGGATGCGCAGGTTCAGCGAGATCAGGCGGCCCAGAGCTTCCGCTAGCGCCGCAATGTCGCTTCCGGCCTTGCCGACGTTGACGAACACCTCGAACGGCCCATTCTCGTCGCTGTTGATAGTGATATTGACTTTGCCCTCCGGCGCGCTAATGTGGCGCGTGTAGCCATGCGTCACCTCCGGCACCGGTTTGATGCCCTGCTGGATGGAAACGACAGGCTCAATCATCACTGCCTGTTCCTGTTGTGCTTGCTGTTCTTGCGGCTCGGGTTTCTTCTCCTCAATGTGCGAGAGCACGCCGATGCGCGAACCGTCACGCATATAGGTGATGCCCTTGCAGCCCAGTTCGTAGGCCAGCCTATAGAGCTTCTGCACGTCCTCGACGGTGTGGCTATTCGGCGCGTTCACCGTTTTGCTGATGCTGGAGTCGGTGTAGCGCTGGATGGTGGCTTGCACGCGCACGTGTTCCTCCGGCGTCAGATCGTTGGCGGCAACGAAGTAGCCCGGCGTCGGCTCGTTGGGATGCTCGTCGCGCCACTGCTGGAGCAGCGGATGGTACAGAATGTGCTCGCCCGTGCGGTCGCGGCGCACCATGGCGAAGTCATAAACCGGCTCGATGCCCGAACTGACGCCCGCCAGCAGGCTGGTCGTCCCTGTCGGTGCCTGAGTCAGCAGCACGGCGTTGCGAATGCCTTGCTTTTTGATCTTCTCCTGAAGAGCCTTCGGCAGCCGCTTGATGAACTGCCCCTGCATATACTTCTCACGATCAAACTTGGGGAACGCTCCCTTCTCTAGCGCGATATCCGCCGAAGCCTCGTAGGCTGCGTCACGGATTGTGGTATAGATACGCTCGATGATCGGAAGCGACTCCTCGCTGCCATAGGCCACCTGCATTTTCAGCAACGCGTCGGCCAGTCCCATCGTCCCCAGGCCCGTGCGCCGCGTCCCAAGCTGCGCCTCGCGATTCTCCTCAATGAAGTACTCGGTAGCATCGATGACGTTGTCCAGGAAACGCATAGCAATCTTGCTCACCTCGGCCAGTCGCTCCCAATCCATCTCCCCATTTTCCGCAAATGCTGAAAGGTTTATCGCGCCTAAATTACAAACGCCCCAAGGTGGCAGGCCTTGTTCACCGCAATTGTGGAGTACAATTCCATTGCCAATGAAACGATTACTCACTGGCTCCGTCAAATCGTAAACTTCCTCTTCACCTTCTGGAGTAAGGCTCTCGAAAGTGGCAAGGAAGTTCTCACGATGTGGCCCACATGACAAACCGGAAAGTGCGTCTTCAAGCTTGCCCTGTTTCTCAACAGTGAGAAAGCCAATCTGCTTTGCGAAAGTGATCAGGTTGCTGCGAGAAATCACGAGATCATGATATGCCTGTGTATTGTATGAGGCTCTTCCACTCTTGCCATCCGGCAATTCTCGTACTGCTGCTCTGCGGCGATTCTTATAGATGTGCGATGCAATACCGAAATTCAGCAGTAAGCACTGTACCCCTTCAAGAAGTTTCTCGCTGATCGAGGTCAACCGCACTGAAAAGCTCTTTTCTGGTGTGCCCTGCACTGAGCCACCTGCTGTGAAGAGTGCAGAGAGGAAACCCTTCTGCATCGCGTGCGATCCCCGCAACACTGAAGGCGGAACTTGCAACTTGTTTTCGCGCAGTTCGGGGTCGACGAAGCGCATCAGCCGCGTAGATTCGATACGCGACTCGTTTCTTTCCTCGATTTTCTGCACACTGACAAGATACTCCCGATTGCGCTGCTTCACTTCTGGTACTGCCAGCAGACGATTGACTGTCTCAGCAAAGTGTGGGGCAATTGCTTGCTCGCAACCAGAGAATGAGAGTGTTATTGCGCCCTCGCGTCTCGTGTTCATATAGCCATCACCGATGAGCCAGCCTAAGACACGTCCCAGGTCTTCACTCCCAGAGGTTCCGAATCCTCCTTCACCGTTGAGTAAGACTATCTTCTCTCCCGGAACAAGGTCACCTGCCTCTTTCCAGCCCCTACCTGTGAGCACCCTGTGGTCTTTCGTGAGCCGTACCGTGTAGCCTTCTGTTGTTTGCAGACGATATACAGGTTTGACACCGGTTGAGAAGACATGGGTCGCTTGTCTCGTGGTCACAGTCTCACCCACCGATGAGACGACGGTAATGGGTTTTCCATGCTCTGCCAGTTCACGAGCAGTGAACAAGCCCTTATCAGTATAGATGAGTGTATCGCCTGTCACGCACGGATTCACGCAGCGAATATCTTCATAGTACCATGTATTCGATAGCTTGTTGTACCTGTCCATGAAGACGACACCGGGTTCGGCGGATTCCCAGGCGGATTTGCAGATCAGGTCCCAGAGATAACGGGCGCGGATGGTTTTCTTGACCTCGCCGTTCCAGACCAGGTTCCAGTCTTCATCGTTTTTGACTGCCTCCATGAAGCGGTCGGAGACGCAGACGGAGAGGTTGGCATGCTCAATCTTGCCCTCTGTACGCTTGACAGTGATGAACTCCTCTATGTCGGGGTGGTCGTCGTTGAGCATGAGCATAAGAGCTCCTCGCCTCGAACCCCCCTGCTGGATCACATCTCCGGTCGCAACAGAATACAACTGCGCCCAGGAGCAAGGGCCGGAAGCGGTGCCGTTGACGGTCTTGATGTAGGAACCACGTGGGCGCAGCGTGGAGAGGTTGATACCGACGCCTCCGCCGCGTGCCATAATCTCTGTCATGGTCTTTAGATTATCAAGGATGCCCTGGCGGCTGTCTTCGGGGCTAGGGATGACATAGCAGTTGTAAAATGTGACCTGGTGGCCTGAGCCGGCACCGGCGAGAATGCGTCCGCCGGGGACGAACTGGAAGTTGTCCAGCGCCTCGTAGAAACGCTTTTCCCAGTAAGCACGCTGCTCTTCCGTTGGCTCTACGGCGGCGATACCTCGCGCCACTCGCGCCCAGAGTTGCTCTGGATAGAACTCCAGCGGCTGCCCGGAGGCGTCTTTGAGCGAATATCTATCCATGAAGACTTTCTGGCGAATGCCTTCTAATTTCGTCTGCTTCCGGGAATCCATAGCGGTCTGGACGGGAGATTGCTTCTGTTGCTCCACCATCCTGTGTTGCTCCTTTATTGAACTTTTCTACACGATAATGAAATAGCCTTTTTGCGCGCTTGCAGGCATACCAGGGTGGTAGGCTTCTCGTCCGTGTTTGTCCTACCACACACCAGTATACCTGTAAAAACGGAGATTGGCAAGGGTTTTGGCACAACATCTTGATTTTCTAATGTTGCTGGACACAATATATTGATTTTACCGGATGATGGGCCTCGGACTGTGGTATGATAGGAGCAAACAAGGGGAACAATGCCCGGCATAGTGCCGGTGTCATCATATCTTAGCGGAGGACGTATGCACGCTGAAATCATTTCGTGTGGTACTGAATTACTACTGGGCCATATTACTGATACCAATGCAACTTACCTTGCCCGGAGCCTTGCCGCTCTGGGCATAGATCTCTACTTTGTCTCGCAGGTTGGCGATAACCAGGGGCGCGTCGTGGAGACGCTCAAACGGGCCTGGGAGCGTTCCGATCTGATTATCATGACGGGCGGGCTGGGGCCAACGGAGGATGACCTCACTCGTGAATCGATCAGCGCCCTGTTGGGCGAGAAGATGCAGGTAGACGCCGGATTGGAAGAAGAATTGCGGGCGACGTTCGCCAGACGCGGTGCTCAAATGCCTGAACGCAACGTCAAGCAGGCCACGCTCATCCCTTCCGCGCAGGCGCTGCCTAATCCTCGCGGCACCGCACCCGGCTGGTGGGTGGAGAAGGATAACCATATTATTGTGGCGATGCCCGGTGTGCCGCGAGAGATGTATCGCATGTGGGAGGAAGAGGCCATTCCGCGCCTGCGCCCTTATACCGGCGGCGTGATCTTCACCCGCCTGCTGCGCGTCTCCGGCCTCGGCGAGTCTACCGTCGAGGAGCGGCTGCAGGCGTTGCTGCATAGTGCTAACCCGACCATTGCTACCTATGCCAGGCCCGACGCGGTAGATGTGCGTGTCACAGCGAAAGCCGGGACGGAGGAAGAGGCCGAGCGCCAGGTAGGCGAGGTGGAGGCGCGGGTGCGGCAGATTCTCGGCTATCATATCTTTGGTACTGATAAAGATACGCTGGCGGGCGTGGTTGGCAAGCACTTGCAGGAACGCCAGCAGTGGGTGGCCGTGATGGAGTCGCTGACGGGCGGCATGCTCTCAAGCGCCTTGACGGATGAGCCGGGGAGTTCCAGGTACTTCATCGGCGGCGTGGTGGCGTACAGTCCCGACATGAAGGCGCAGATGGGTGTGCCACGCGAAACTATGGCGGAACATGGCACAGTGAGCGAAGAGGCGGCGCGAGCAATGGCCCACGCCGTGCGCTGGAAGCTCGGCGCGGATTTCGGTATCGGCATCACGGGCGTTGCTGGCCCTGGACCAGAGGAAGGCAAGCCGGTTGGCACTGTCTATATCGCTATCGAGGGACCGGAAGGGGTCGTTACCGACATGGGTCCTGGCTGGCGCGGGAATCGCGAAGATCATAGGCGTATGGCAACCTATGCCGCTCTCAATCTGTTCCGGCTTCATCTTGAAGGTGTCAAACAGGGCTTGTGAGAATAAAGGATAGTAGCAATGTTTTCAAATCTTCCACAGGAGACGCGGGACGAATTGCAGGAGCTTGCGCGCAGCTATGGGCAACCTGTAGCACACACGGCAGAGCTTGTACCGGGAGCGCTGGCCGATCCGCTTAACAGTACAGACCGTTATGGTGAGGTCTGTATGGTCGTGCGCCGACCATCTGGCAAGTTGCTTACCATGACAAAGACATTCTATCCGCGAGGGGTTTATCGCCTGCCGACAGGGGGCATCAATCATGGTGAGCGTATATTAGATGCTTTGCTGCGTGAAACCTATGAAGAGACGGGGCTTCAGGTCGAGGTGCGCCGCTTCCTGGCTGCCATAGCGTATCGGGAGGCGCAGGCGGATATGCCCCGCTTCTACACCTTCGCGTTTTTGCTTGATGAGATGGGCGGTACGCTTGGCGCAACAGACCTGCATGAACGCATAGAGGATTATCGTGAGATTGAGCCTGCCGACCTGCTAACAATGGCGCGGCAGTTGGACTCACTTGGAGCCGTTTACAGCACCGAACTGCGTGGGAATCTGGATGCCTGGGGCCGCTTTCGTGCCGTCGTTCATCGTCTTGTTGGTGAGGCATTGCTGGGGAAAACGCCCGCATACTGGCAATAGAGGAATAAGGCAACCCGTTGGCCTTGTTGTGCATAGTATGCAAAGGTGTGTTATGATGAGGGCATGAATTGTATCGCGCTGGCCCGACGAGGAGAGCAGAATTGAGGCATTATGTATACAGACCCTGGTGAGTATGCTGACTATAATGATAATCCCTACGAAACCGATTATGCTCATCCTTCGTATTATCAATCGGATGCGCCAGTTGCTCGTTCTGCTCAACCTGTACACCCCCTTGATCTGTCCGATCCGCTAGATCAGCATGACACGTATATTGACCCTGGAAATAGTCCGCCAGCCAGCAATGGATATCAGCAGGCGTTGATGTCGGAGTATCGCGGGCCGTCAAGTCTGGAGGGTTATACCGTTGACGCGGGCGCGGAACAGCGCGAGGCGGCGCAGCGAGGGCAGGCGGAGGGGAGAAAGAGCCGGAAAGGGCTGCTGGCGCGTCTCGGTGGTCTTGGCGCTACAATTGGCGCGCTGCTGCTCAAACTGAAAAGCCTGGCCTTCCTGCTCAAGTTCGGGTGGGCGGGCATCACCGCTGTCGCCTCTGTGGCTATCTATGCCTTCTTTTTCGGCTGGCCCTTTGCCATTGGACTTGTTGCCATGCTCTTCATTCATGAAATGGGGCATGCGCTGGTTATGAAGCTGAAGGGTATTCCCGTTGGTGGTCTGATCTTTGTGCCGATGCTGGGCGCGGCGGTGATTATGCGTAATATGCCGAGAAATGCGCGAGACGAGGCCGAAGTGGGGATTGCCGGGCCGATAGCGGGCGCGCTGGCGGCGGGAGTCTGTCTCTTCCTGGCGCAGCAAAGCCCCGGCGTTCAGACGATCTGGGCGCCGCTCGCCTACTTTGGCTTTTTCATCAACCTTTTCAACCTGATTCCGGTGGTTCCCTTCGATGGAGGACGCATCGTGGCCGCGATTGATAAGCGCATGTGGCTGGTAGGTCTGGTGGGTCTGGCTGCCTACTTCGGCTGGTCCTGGCTCAACGGTGACTTCTCCATCTGGCTGCTATTCTTCCTCATCCTGGCCGCGACGCAGTACTGGTCGCGCCGTTCTATCCCCGACACGGAGGAGGGGAAGGCATACTACAATGTCTCTCTCAAAGAGCGCATCTTCATAGGCGTGCTCTACTTCGGTCTCGCGGCCCTGCTCATCCTGGGTATGACCGTCTCGCGTGGGTTGATGTTCTATTATGGTGGGTAGCAAGGATGTTCTGACCCGGAGGAGCGCAAGAAACCAGGGCGGAGGGAAGCTCACGCCCTTCAATTCTTCTCTACTCCGACGATAGTAACCTATTTCGTTCTTACCTCCACTCCGGCCATCTTTTCCAGCACTTTCAGGACGGAGGTGTAGTCGTCGCGGCCAAAGCCTTCGGCGCGTGCCATATCATACATCTGGCGCGTGAGGGCGGTCATGAGCAAGGGTGTTTTGTTTTCAGAGCCGAGATCGAGCGCGAGGCCCAGGTCTTTGTAGAGCAGATCGGTCATGAAGCCGGGCTGGAAGCTGCCGTTGAAGGCGCGCAGGGGAAACTGGTTGGAGAGCTGCCAGCTCGCGCCAGTGCTCACGCCGATGATTTTTGCCATCGTCTCCACGTCCGCCCCGGCCTTGACGCCCAGCACCAACGCTTCGGCGGTGGCGGCGGCGATTGCACCGGTCAAAATATTGTTGGCGATCTTCACCACTTCGCCTGAGCCGCCTGGCCCGACGTAGAAAATATTCTCTTTTTTGCCCATTGCTTCCAGTACCGGGCGCGCCTGCTCAAATACCTCTTTCTCCCCGCCAACCATGATGGTCAGCGTGCCTTTGATCGCGCCCTGCGAGCCGCCGCTGACCGGGGCATCGAGGAAATGGACGCCGCGTGCAGCAGCTTCTTGCGCCAGCTTCCGGCTCATTGAGGGGGCAATGGTGCTCATATCGATGATAATCAGTCCCTTGCGCGCACCTTCTAAGATGCTCTGTGGCCCGCTCACTACTTCCTCAACCTGTGGCGAGTTCGGCAGCATGGTGATCACGATCTCTGAAGCCATAGCTACGGCTCGCGGCGAAGGAGCCGGGTGCGCGCCCGCCTGAAGCACCTCCTGCACTTCCGGCTTCTCTGGATGACGCGCGAAAATCGTCACCTGGTGTCCCGCTTTCAGCAGGTTCAGCGTCATGGGTCGGCCCATGACGCCTATGCCGATAAATCCAACTTGCATAGCTTTCTATCCTATCCTTTCACTTTATTCTTGAAATCACTCCATCTCCACGACGACCGCGCCGCCTTTGACGACATCGCCCTCCTGAAAGTGGACGCGGCGCACTGTACCCTGGTATGGAGCGGTAATGGTATGTTCCATCTTCATCGCGCTCAGAACCACCAGCACCTGTCGCTGCTCCACCTGCTGGCCGTCGCGCACCTGCACCTTCACAATCGTTCCCGCCATCGGCGCGGTCAGCATTTTTTGCGCACCCCCTGCCGAGGCACCGTGCGCGGCTCGCTCTACCTGCGGCGGCTGTTTGCGCTGTAAGCGATACATCTGCCCGCTCAGGAAGACCGCAGTCTCTTCGGGGGTGCGCTGCACATAGGCCCTCACCTGCTCAGGCCCGCGTCGCAGCAGCATCATATCGTTTTTAGCAGCAGTATACGCTATCGTCTCGGCTGGCTGCCCGTCCACCTGCACGCTCCAGGTTCCCTTCAGGTCTTGTCTCGATTGGATGGCTACGCGATGTTCCTCATCACCATAGCGGTAGGTGGCGTAGACGTTCTCTCCAATCATACGCCATGGCCCCAGCGTTTTCCAGAGGTTGCGCGACACGGCCTCTGGCAGCGCGTTATCATGGGAGATATCAGGCCGGGTTTCGCCTGCGATGTCACGTAAGGCGGCGGCAATGAGCGCATCGCGCAAAGAGCGCTCATTCTGCCGCACGTTGTCGTCGATCAGGTGCTGCTCAAGCAAGAAGTTGGTGTAGGTCTCGCCCTGCTGGAAGGCGTGATTTTGCGCGATGTCATAGAGCAAGGGGGCGTTGGTTGTGACGCCAAAAACGGCGCTCTGTTCCAGCGCGTCACACATGCGCGCGATGGCTGCCGGGCGATTTTCGCCATAGACGATCAACTTGGCGATCATCGGGTCGTAGAATTGCGTAATCTCGTCGCCGCTCTCGATGCCGGAGTCGACACGAATGCCAGGTCCCTGCGGCTCGTGAAAAAGGGTGACTGTGCCGGTAGAGGGAAGAAATTGCTGTGCGGGATTCTCGGCATAGAGCCTCATCTCGATGGCATGGCCGCGAGGAGAAATATGCTCCTGTGTCAGGCCAAGCGGTTGGCCTGCCGCGATGAGCAACTGGTGGCGCACAAGGTCAAGGCCCGTAACCAGTTCCGTCACGGGATGCTCGACCTGCAGGCGGGTATTCATTTCCAGGAAGTAGAATTGCCCGTCAGTGTCCAGCATGAACTCCATTGTTCCGGCGTTGACGTAGCCAGCAGCCTTTGCTATCCGCACAGCCGCCTCGCCCATTTTTGCGCGCAATTCAGGGGTCAGCGCGATGGAGGGGCTTTCTTCGACGATCTTCTGATGGCGGCGCTGGATCGAACATTCGCGCTCGCCCAGAGAAATGAGGTTGCCGAAGCGATCACCCAGTATCTGTATCTCGACGTGGCGCGGCTGCCCGATCAGCTTCTCAAGAAAGACGGTGCTATCGCCAAAAGCGGCCAATGCCTCGCGCTGCGCGCCCGCTAATTGGTCGAGAAACTCGCTCTCCACGTGTACCTCGCGCATACCCTTTCCGCCACCCCCAGCCGAAGCCTTGATGAGGAGTGGGAAGCCAATGCGCTCTGCCTCGCGCAGCAGCACAGACTCTTTCTGGCTCTCCCCGTTGTAGCCCGGCACGGTAGGAGCGCCCACCGATTGTGCCAGTTTCTTCGCCTCGATCTTCGACCCCATCAGGCGCATAGCAGCCGCCGGTGGCCCGATGAACACAATATCTGCCTGCTCGCACGCCTCCACAAAAGCCGGATTTTCCGATAGAAAACCATAGCCGGGGTGAATCGCCTCCGCGCCACTTTTTTTTGCGGCCTCAATGATGGCCTCAATGCACAGGTAGCTCTGCGCGGCGGGAGCGGGGCCGATATAATAGGCTGCGTCCGCCTCCCGCACATGCTTCGCGTTGCGATCAGCCTCCGAATACACAGCCACTGTGCGTATTCCCATCTGCCTGCACGTCGCCATAATGCGAACGGCGATTTCTCCCCGGTTGGCAATTAAAACTTTCTTGAACATCTCCTCATACCTGATCTCTTCCATGTAAAGGATACTGGCTTTCTCACATTGTTCACTTTTTGCTGTCGCTTGTCAAGCTGAACTGAATGAAGCAGGCGGTATTACAGAAGAGAATCAGGTTGGTTTTGATTATTGTGTCCAGCTCGGCTTTCGCTTCTCTAGAAACGCTTTCAAGCCTTCCTGTCCCTCCTCGCTCACTCGTAGGGTGGCAATCGTTTCCGCTGTGTAGCGCCGGGCTGTATCGTGGTCCACATGCCCGACGTTGAGGGCCAGAGCTTTGCAGGCCCGCATGGCTTGCGGGCTGCTGCTGAGGAGTTCGTTGACAACGTTTTCAACCGCCGCGTCGAGTTCTTCCAGCGGCGTGACGATGTGGGCGAGGCCGATCTCGCGGGCGTAGGCGGCGCTGAAACGCTGGCCGGTGACAAAGAGGACGCGGGCATGTGTCTCACCGATTTTGCGCACGACGTAGGGTGAGATGACGGCGGGGGCGATGCCGAGCTTTACCTCGCTGAAGGCGAAGCGCGCGCTTTCGGCAGCGACGACGATGTCGCAGACTGCGACCAGGCCGCAGCCACCGCCCATAGCGGTGCCGTTGATACGTCCAATGACGGGGCAGGGGAACTGGTTGATGGTGTCGAACAGGTCGGATAGTTGCAGCGTGTCTTCCAGATTCTGCTCCTGCGTAAAGTGTACCGCCGCCTGCATCACATTCAGGTCAGCCCCCGCGCTGAATGACTTGCCTTCGCCGCTTAAGATCACCCCATGCAGCCGCGTATCGCTACTCAGGGTGGTGAAGGCAGCCTTGAGGTCGGAAATAAGCTGCGCGTTGAAGGCATTGTGCACTTCAGGACGGCGCATAGTCACGGTGGCGATCCTGCCCTGGTAGCTGTGTTCAACGCTGACATGGGTGTAGTCGCTCATATCTGCTCCTTATGTTTTCTTATAGCCATTGCTTGCTTTTTTACATACGGAAGACACCGAAAGGCGTTTCGGGCATGGGTGCGTTGAGCGAGGCCGCGATGCCGAGGCCCAGCACGGCGCGCGTATCGCGGGGGTCGATGATGCCGTCGTCCCACAGGCGAGCGGTGCTGTAGTAGGGGTTACCCTCGGCTTCATATTTCTCAAGGATGGGGCGCTTGAACTCGGCCTCTTCCTCCGGCGACATCTGTTTGCCGCTCACTGTTGCCAGTACGCTTGCTGCCTGTTCGCCGCCCATCACCGAGATGCGGGCATTGGGCCACATCCAGAGCTGCCGGGGCGAGTAGGCGCGCCCGCACATGCCGTAGTTGCCCGCGCCGAACGAGCCACCAATGATGACGGTGAAGCGCGGCACGGGCGCGTTGGCGACGGCCATCACCATCTTCGCGCCGTCTTTGGCGATGCCGCCGTTCTCATACTGCTTGCCCACCATGAAGCCGGTAATGTTCTGCAAGAAAATGAGCGGCGTCTGTCGCTGCGCGCACAGTTCGATGAAATGCGTGGCCTTGAGCGCGCTTTCCGAGAACAGAATGCCGTTGTTGGCGATGATGCCAACCGGGAAGCCCATCAGGCGGCCAAAGCCGCAGACCAGCGTGGTGCCGTAAAGCTGCTTGAATTCGTGGAACTGACTGCCATCCACAATACGGGCAATGACCTCGCGCACGTCGTAGCTCTTGCGGTTGTCGCGGGGGACGATGCCGTACAGTTCGGCGGGGTCGTAGCGCGGCGGCTCCGGCTCGCGAATCTCCCAGGGGATATATTTGCGGCGGTTGAGGTTGGAGACGATGCTGCGCACAATCGCCAGCGCGTGTTCATCGTTGAGGGCGTAGTGATCGGTGACGCCGGAGATGCGCGAATGCACGTCTGCTCCGCCCAGTTCTTCCGCGCTCACCTCCTCGCCCGTTGCCGCCTTGACGAGCGGCGGGCCGCCCAGGAAAATGGTGCCGTTGCCGCGTACAATCACCGTCTCATCGCTCATGGCCGGGACATACGCGCCGCCTGCCGTGCAGGAACCCATCACGGCAGCGATCTGCGGGATGCGCTGGCTCGACATGCGGGCCTGGTTGTAGAAGATGCGCCCAAAATGCTCGCGGTCGGGGAAGACATCGGCCTGCAAGGGGAGAAATGCGCCGCCCGAATCCACCAGATAGATGCAGGGCAGGTGGTTCTGCTCGGCGATCTCCTGCGCCCGCAGATGTTTCTTCACCGTCATCGGGTAATACGTCCCGCCCTTGACCGTCGCATCGTTGGCGACAATCATGCATTCCTGCCCTTCGACCAGGCCAATACCCGTCACGATGCCCGCCGAGGGGGCCTCATTCTCATACATATCCCACGCGGCCAGCGGACTCAGTTCCAGAAAGGGCGTATCGGGGTCGCAGAGGAGTTGAATGCGTTCGCGGGCCAGCAACTTATTGCGCTTGCGATGCCTCGCTATCGCCTCCGCCCCGCCGCCCTGCTGCACCTGCTCAATGCGTTGCTGTAACAGCACAAGCTGTTCCTCAAAGTAGCGTGTATTTTCCTGAAATTCGGGGCTATTGCGGTCTATATGCGTCTCAATGATAGCCATAACAACCTGTTCCTCTCAATGGCTCTGCTTTCAGAAGTGCGCCGTTGCACCTCCTCTGCTACCATAGCACTGCCTGAGAGGAGCGTCAAGGGTGGAGTATCGTCTTATTTTCAGAACAACGGCGTACCGTTCCCATTCGTCTTCTTCGTATACATGCGTTTCAATAACCCGGCATCGGCACGCTCTCGATAAGCCATTTCCACCTGCTTCTCGATTTCATCACGCAGGGCATCGATGGCTGCGCGGATGCTCTCGGCCTCGGCGGCCAGATTATCGATGGCCGTCATGAGGCTGCTGACCGCTTCCAGGGTGGCGGGGGCCTGAATGCGCTTGCGCGCCTCGGCCCAGGTCCAGCCACGCAGTTCGGGGTGGAGCGAGAGGTAGAGTTCCAGGTAGCGCGCGAGTTCCGGCGAAGATGATTCCAGGTATGCCTGGGGCTGGCGGCGCAGCATGAGCCGACCTTCACGCAGAGCAGGTCTCTCGCCGATGGCGCTCTGCACGTCGCCGGTGAAGCGCAGGATGCCTTGAGCCAGGTAGCCCTGCACGTCGCGGCGGCGGATGGTCGGGTCATT
>Ga0209061_1001671_pt1 | contig 34347 bp, 29 predicted proteins | sample Coa_R1_10_FD_187157 | JGI IMG/M metagenome (GOLD analysis project Ga0209061, IMG submission 187157) | Surface soil microbial communities from Centralia Pennsylvania, which are recovering from an underground coalmine fire - Coalmine... | ecosystem: Environmental > Terrestrial > Soil >... | reverse complement strand
ACCGGGAGGGTCCGCGGGCCGCCTCATCCCCTCCCTTTGATCTTGCTCCCGATGGGGTTTGCCAGGCCGGTGTGTTACCACACCGCCGGTGCGCTCTTACCGCACCTTTTCACCGTTACCGCAGCCATACGGCCACGGCTGTGTGTTTTCTGTGGCACTTTCCGTCGGGTCGCCCCGCCCGGATGTTATCCGGCATCGTGCCCTATGGAGCCCGGACTTTCCTCTGCAGCACCCGCACACAGCGCGGCTGCAGCGGCCACCCGGCCCTCTGCATCCATTTTTCCATTTACTGTAATCTACGATAGGAGGTTCCTAAGCCTGCTGGGAGCTGCATCTCTAGAAGAGTTCAATATGAGGGCGAGGTGGCAAGGGATGAGGTTTTTGGGTACAGCGTCGGGCGAGTTGACAAAATGCACAGGTTGGTGAGTCGCATAGAAGTGCATCTGGTGCACCTTTCAAAAGGGCTACAGCCATCGAGACCACGGCGCGTACATTCATCCGTTGTGCGGGCAAAGAGCCGATCTCGCCGTAGCGGATAAGGCGAGCTTGGCGAAGCAACGGCTCGATTTTGACAAACCCTTCCGAGCAGCCGGGCTTACCGCGCATGGTTCGCCAGCGTTCACGACCAACTTTTACACGGAGGGTGGAAACGAGATAGGGAACCTCCGCCCAAACTTCCGCTAGATGAATCAGCAGGTTAGAACGTTGGTCTGTATTGAGCAGCAGTAGCTCGCCATTAAGACGATGGAGGTGAGCAAGTGGGCTTTCAGATCCAAAAGGAAAGTGAAAGGGGGCTGCGTGAGTTAGAAGAGCGGCGTTTGGGCCGATCGCGCTAAAAGAGAAAACCGGATGATGGCTTCGTTTGACTTTGGGGCGATTACGGACAAGCTCTGGTAGGGGGCCTACAAGCTGGATGTCGGCGGGTGTAGAGCGAATGCGGAAAACAGATGCAGGCGCACGTTGGGTAGCGGCCTCGGCCAACATTGGGGCCGGTGGTGGAGGGTCTACAGAAGTATAGGTAAAGGTCGGTACCATAAGTGTTCCCGTGGGGCCGAGTACGTCAAGAAGCGCGTCGAGGAGGGTTTGGGGAGAAGAGGATACAGAGGATGGCCACATGGAAAGCACAAGCAAAGTCATACCGGAACGCAGACCGAGTTTTTGGAGATCGGTTACCAGGCTTTGTGTGCTGGCCATGGGATGCTCCTTTGGAAGTCACATCGCAACAGCGAGGACATCAAAAGCAAAAGCGGATTGGAACCTCCAACCCGATGACGATAATAGCGGAGGAGGGACTCGAACCCCCGACACTTCGGGTATGAACCGAATGCTCTAACCAGCTGAGCTACTCCGCCGTAGTGAGTCAACCTCACGTTTTCTAGTTGCCTTTATATTTTACCATGAGCAGGCCGCGTTTTTCAAGGTGACGATGGAACCTGCACCGCGCTGTATGCAGAGGGAACAGGAGAAAGGGAGAGTTTTGGCGAACACAATAGCCATGATGAAGGAGGTTTCTATTTCAGGTTTTATGGAGAACAGGGCAAAGCAGGTGAATGAGGGAGTCAGCGCAAAGGCCGTCTGGGTTGCGCTGGGCCTTATTTTCCTTAGTGTGTGGTGGATCGTCTATTCGGAAATGCGCACGCAGGTCACCGAAATTACCTCAACTTCTCTGCCTATGGGCGTCATCTTTCTCCTGTTTCTACTGTGTTTTGGAAACGCCCTGGTGGCACGCTATTTTGGTAAAAACCTGCTGTCTGGGCCGGAGTTGGCTATTATCTACACTCTAACAGCCGTAGGCTCATCGTTGGCCGGTATTGGGATGGTTGGTTTCATGATGCCGGCGCTGGCAAACCCTTTCTATTACAACAATGCGACGAACCATTGGGCTAAGCTTGCAAGCCCGGCGCCTTGGTTTTGGGCACCGCATGATCCTCAGGCCATTCGTGCATTCTATTTAGGCAACAGCACCCTTTATACATGGGAGCATCTTCGGGCTTGGTTGGCGCCTGTGCTCTACTGGGGTCTCTTCTTTATAGCCTTGCTTGGTTTCTTCCTTTGTGTGGCTTTGCTGTTGCGACGCCAATGGATCGAGCAAGAACGGTTGAGCTATCCTATCATCGTGCTGCCCATGGAGATGACTCTCTATCCTGACGGTTTCTTCGGATTCCTCCGGCAACGTGGTTTGCTGATAGGGTTTCTCATTCCCGTGGTACTCCAGACCATCAATAGCCTCAACTACCTATTTCCCTCGGTGCCTTACATTCCGGTAAAGCCGACCATCAACGGCCCGCTAGACCTTGGCCCCCTGTTTACGTCACCACCGTGGAACGCTTTGGGCTACTTTCCTCTCGCTTTTCACCCGAACACTATTGGGTTAGCCTATCTGCTGCCGGCGGATGTGTCGTTCTCTTGCTGGTTTTTCTATCTTGTGCGGAAAGGGCTTGATGTTTTCTGCACTGCAATGGGTTGGCGTAGCCCACAGAGTAGCCCGGTGGTGAATCGCATTCCTTATTCGCCTGAACAAGGGGTTGGCGCTTGGATAGCCATGGCGATCATGGTGTTGTGGCTGGCACGTCGAGAGTTAAAGCGCTACGGATCGGCCGCGTTCCAGTTGCGTGGCTGCTGTGACAAAGAGGCGGCGTCGTTACGTTGGGCGGTGTGGGGCGCCCTTGTGTCGTTTTGCGGAATGGTCTATCTTATCGGGATAGGTGGAATGCCTATTACGCTTGTGCTGGTGATGCTTCTCGTAGTCATTGCGTACCTTTTGGCACTTACACGCATTCGAGTAGATGCCGGCACGGCCTGGCATTTCGGGCCGTTTATTCCCGCCCAGGAGGTGGTTGCAAATTGGGTTGGGCCGGCGACCCTCTCTCCTGCTTCTATAAGCACCTTGGCCTTCCATGAGTGGTACAACCTAGACTATCGTTCTATGACCGTGCCGCATCTTTTTGAGGGGTATCGTATGGCCTATGCAGGTAAAAGCTCGGTGCGCCGCCTCACTTGGGCTATGTTTCTCTGCATGCTCGTGGGGTATTTTGTGGCCTGTTGGGCTTCGTTACAGCTGTACTATACCTACGGTGCTGCAACCGCTCACGTAAACCCGTGGCGCATTCAGATGGGACAAATACCCTGGAACCTGGCGCAAGCGCACCAACAGTCGCTTCAGCACTACCCCGACTGGCCGGGAATCGAAGGGATGGTGGCCGGGGCGCTTATTACCTTTCTGCTGTTTTACGCGCGCTCTCAGTTCACGTGGTGGCCTTTTCATCCGGCAGGCTATGCTATCGGAAATACGTTTATCACAGACCTGCTTTGGTGTCCGTTCCTCGTGGGGTGGTTGGCAAAGGTGCTGATACTGCGTTATGGAGGGATGCAATCGTACCGCAGGGCGCTGCCCTTCTTCATCGGGCTTATTCTGGGCGACTACGTGATAGCCTGTTTATGGTCGCTGGCCGGTGTGGCTTTTCATATGAGCATGTACCGGTGCTTTCCGAATTGAGACGAACCGAGCAAAACCGCCTATGCTAGACCTACGACTTCTCTGCCCTGTGGTAACGACAAATACGCCACGAGAGCTAGCCATACCAACAACTTTAGAGGAGTGGCAGAAGTGGCGTCTCTTTGTGCGCGAGCGTATTTTAACGGTCGCGGGGCTTTCTCCTATGCCTACGCGTACGCCCCTGCATCCTCAGATATTTCGGCGTCTTGAACGAGATGGCTACTCTATCGAGACAGTTGCGATAGAGACATTGCCAGGTTTTTGGCTCTATGGTAATCTCTATCGGCCGTTGCCCTTGCCGGAGGTATCGCAGCCGGGCGTCCTTATTGCCCATGGGCATTGGGTGGCAGGGCGTTTAACCGATACGAGCGAGGCCTCTTTCGTCGCTTGCGGCATTGCCATGGCGCGGGCCGGGTGGACGGCTTTTGCCTACGATATGGTAGGGTATACCGACACCACGGGGGTAAGTCATCAGTTTGCCTCGGAGGCTGAAGAGGCTCTGTGGGGGATCAGCCTCTTCGGTTTACAAACATGGAATAGCCTACGCGCTCTCGATTTTCTTCTCTCCTTGCCTCATGTTGACCCTGTTCGGGTGGGGATGACAGGGGCCTCTGGAGGGGGAACACAGACGATGATGCTTGCTGCCATTGACGATCGGCTGAAGGTGTCGGCTCCCTGCGTGATGGTTTCTCATACCATGCAAGGCGGTTGTCTCTGCGAGAACGCACCAGGACTGCGAATAGATTTCTCTAATCTCGATATCGCGGCTGTTCACGCGCCCAATCCGCAGATTCTCGTTGGAGCCACAGGTGACTGGACCAAAGATACGCTTACCGTCGAGGGGCCTTCTATTGCACGCATCTACGCCCTCTACGGGCATCCAGAGCGTTTTCGGTATCGGCTATTGGACTATGGGCACAATTTCAATGAGGCCACGCGCCGAGAGGTTTATACCTTTTTGGCAGAGCAGTTTGGTAGCGAGGCGATTCCAACTGACCTGTCGTTTCCCAAAGAACATGAGGAGGATATGCGCGCTCCGCAATGGGCGAGAACACGCGGCATGGGTGAGGCGGAGCTAAAAGAGACGTTGCGACGCCAAGCGGCGCAAACCTTAGCAGAGGCCATGCGGTTTGCTTTTAAGGATAGGAAGGCTATGCATGAGCGGTATTTCCCTCTATGGAAGCATGTTTTGGCCATCGCGTCGCCTAAGGATGACGATATTGTGTGGGAAGTAAAGAAGGTAGAAGACGGGATAGAGGGGCAGCGGTTGCAGGTTGCTTTTGGACGAGCGGGGAAGCAGGAGCGGCTGGAGGCCGTTCTACTAGAGCCTCATCTACAGGACAGCGGATGGGGGGCTATTCTTATTGGTGGTACGGCGGAAGCGAAAGGAGACGATCCGTTCCTTCTACCGCTCTTAAAGATGGGGTTGCGTTTGCTGATGCCGAAACGGTTAACGCCCGGCACTGCGGAGGAAACTGCACGTTATGATTATTCCAGGGATTTTTTCAGTACCTACAATCGAACATTGATTCAAGAGCGTCTGCAAGACCTGCAAACCTCCATACACTTCATGAAACGGCTTGGCGTGGAGCACCTTGTGGTTATTGGCAGAGGGGTAGCAGGGCTTGAGGCCCTATTAATGGCGCCATTCGCCTCGGTTCTGGTCGCTGATGCGCAAGATGCGGAAATGGAGCAGGTGGCGTTCTGGAAGAGTTCCGAGCGATTCTTGCCCGGCATCCTGCGCTTAGGGGGTGTGGTGCTATCACTTGCATTAGCCTTATCACATCCTGTGTTCCTGTACAACACGGCCGATCGGTTTTGCGAACCGGCGCACTTCGACGAGCTGTCGAAGGTTTATGGGAATGCACTGCATTGGACACGAACGGAGCCTTCCAGCGATGAGGTGATTAACTGGATAGCTCAGAATCTCCGTTTTCGATTAAAGGAGGGTTAATGAATGGACGATGCCTCGATGGTGGCGGCTTCTGTTGCGTCGTTCTCCCCTTTAGGAGAGATGGCCATCGGTTTAAGTTGAAGGCTCAGCAGGAACGCGATGGCCATAAGCACAGCGGAGCAGAAGAAGGGGACTCCGGTTGCATTTGGTAGGCCGATAAGATAGTTATTGATAGGTGGTGCGATGATGCGAGCAAGGCTACCCAGACCTTGTTGAACGCCGCTGAGAGTTCCTATCTCCGATGGGTCTGCAGCATGGGTAATAAGAGCATTGAGGGATGGTGTCATCACGCCCATCGCTATCGCAATGCAGACGCTGAGGAGGTAGATGCCTAATAGAGAGGGTGCTAGGCCGATGCCGATAAGCGTTAGGGTCATAAGCATAGCGCCAAACCGAACGAGGTAGTGCTCGCCGATAAAGTGGGCTAAGCCACGCACGATGAAGCCTTGTACCACGAGGCTTGAGAGACCCACTATCAGGAAGATACGACTCGTTATGATGGCCTCCATCTTTTCGAATTGGTGCTGGCGCACGATATCGGGTAGAGAGGCCCACGGTTGAGCGAGATGGTGGGCTTGCCATGTGTGTATGGCCATCTGTTCAAGGGTGCTATGGAAACGCAGGATAACCAGCCATGAGAAAGAGGACTCGACGGCGGTGAAGGCGAAGGTAACGAAGGCAAAAACCAGGAGTTGGGCGCGAATATTCGCATCATGGAATGCGGCTGAGATAGAGCGGAGAAGGGCGAGGGGGCCTTTTTCTAAGGTGCCCTCGGTTGCAGCCTCACGTCGGGCTAGTGAGAGGCTTTCTGGCAGCATAGCAAGTGCCCACAGGAAGTTGCAGAAGGAGAGGAGCGCTGCCAGCAACGCAGGGGTAGCGATGGGGGAAAGAGAGCCAATAGCGATGCGACTTGCATAGCCCCCGACCACTGGCCCGAAGGCGAAGCCGAGACCGAAGGCGATGCCGAGCACTGCCATACCGCTAGCGCGTTTTTCGGGTGGGGTAACATCGGCAATATAGGCTTGAGCTGTTGGGAGGCTTGCGGAGGTGAGAGCTCCTGCAGCCACGCGAGCGAGGAAGAGAACGAACAGGTTGGGGGCTAACCCAAAGGTAAGAAAGGTGCCGGCGGAGCCGCAAAGCCCAATGAGAATAACCGGTCGGCGCCCGATGCGATCCGAAAGGCGGCCCCAGAGAGGGGCTGTGAGAAACTGCATAAGGGAGTAGCACCCCAGCAGCATGCCTCCTACCCACGCGCCGCCGCCATAGTGAGAGATATAGACGGGGATGAGAGGTAGGATAAGCCCGAAACCGAGCATGTCTATGAACAGCGTTAGCGCCAGAATAAGCAGTGGCGAACGCCGCATCTCTCCTGTTTTGCTTTGCCTTCTCAATTTTGAACTCCCTATCTATTTTACCGATAAACACCCCCATTTCGTGGCATTCTTCCGAAGTCCGCCGTTTTTCATGGAGGGCCGGGGAGTAGGATGGCTAGAGCTGATGGGCAGAATGTTGCAGGAGAACTTGATTGGTAATAAGGTGAGGCGGCTGCATGAGAATTTGGTAAATAGTCTCCGCCACCTCTTCAGGTTTTAGAAGCAGTTCGGTTCGCGGCTTTCCCGACAGGGCATTCCAGAAGGGTGTATCCACTCCGGAACAGCAGATGTTGGTGATGCGAATGTTGTGGCGTTTAACCTCCTGGAGAAGGGCATTGCTGAAGCCGATGACGGCATGTTTGGTGGCGCAATAGAGGGCGGCATTGGGGATGGTTTTTATTCCGAGAATGCCGGCAAGATTAACGATCAACCCCTGTTTCTGTTCGATCATATGGGGAAGGACGGCTTGAGTGAGGAGCATTGTGCCTAAAACATTCACTTTCCACAGTTGTTCCATGCTGGCGTTATCTACTTCGAGAAAGGGGCCAATGGCGCCGACACCCGCACTGTTTATAAGCACATCTATTCGTCCGAATCGGCGCAGTGTAGAGCCTACGAGGCGTTCGACATCGAGTGGGTTGGTAACATCGGCTTGCACGGCATGGAAAGTATCGGCGGGAGGTGTTAGCTCAGAAAGAGCGGCTTCGAGGCGTTCGACGCTGCGACCCGCGATCGTCACTGCTACCTGAGGGTCTGTCAAAAGCCGTTTTGCGGTAGCCTTACCGATGCCGCTACTTCCTCCTGTAATAAGAACTACCTTTTGAATGTCGTGCATCTTTTTCTCCTTTCCGGGTCTCTGTTATTAGAGAATACGACAGGCGAAGATATATTTCTCCACAATGATATATCAATCTTGCTCCGATTCGCCTTTAGGCAGGAATTGAAGGAACCATTGAAGAATAAATGACAAATAGCCCAGAATCATGAGGAGGTTACCGATAGAGGATGAAGTTTTATGTGCAGGCCATAGGACTGTTTGGGGTGCTATTTGGGTTAGGGGTGGCTGTTGCCCAAGATGGGACGAACCAAATGACGAAGAAGCCCTCGTATCCTCCTCTGAAAGACCCCGCCTCGCTTGCGGCCATTGCCTGTGGTGAGCCGCCGTTACAGACCATCCTTTGGAGGCAGGGGTATAAGGTGAATACCGTTCAAGATGAGATAGAGGCGCAGCGCTTTGTGAAGGCCGGCCGAGGGCCGGTTATTTTCAAGCCGATTGCTGCCTATGGGCTTTATAAAATTTGTAGCGCGGGTTGGTACCCCGTAAAGCCGGCCTCGACGGCCTCTGATAATTTGCCGCCCCCACCGGAGAAGCACCTGTTGTGGCGTATAGATGCACCGTATAATAAGCAGGACTTTCCTCCGGTGATGCCGGGTAGTAGTCTTCAGTTCGACCCGGGGCGGCAAAGATTCGGGCTATGGGTCTCGACTGCTGGTTTCCCCAACGAGACGATCTGCACAGAAGATGCCTTACAGGTTTATGACCCTCGCTTTAAGCCGGACGACCGGCACAAGGCCCATGTGATTCCCGCGCGGGACGCCTCGGGTAAGCTCATCCCGAACACCTATCTCATCGGCTGGGAATACTCGACGAATAACGACGATCAGGATGTGGTGACATTGGTAAGCAATGTGAAACCTGTGCATTGAGGGTGATCTGAGGAGGACACTCATGGAGAGAGCGCGGAAAAATGGAAGCACCCCGGCTGTTTCCCGGCGCGTTGAGCGACAGGAGGAGCCGGAAGTTCAGAATAGGCGCGATGCCCTAGGGATCGTCATCGAAGGCTCTTTGAGCAGAGGTCTGGTGATGCGTCTTGCTGCTGACAAGAGCGTGGAAGACCTACGGGCCGGGAAGTTTTTGGTGGTTGAAGGACAGAGGAATCGCTTCTTTGCTATTCTCGGAGATGTAGAGCTGGCCGCTATTCACAAAGATATTCTTTTGAACCCTCCTCTACCAGAAGAGCGATTGCGCCGCGCCGTGTTGGCCGGAACAAGCGCTTACGGCCTGGTGCATTTGCGCCCCATGATTCTACTGTCCATTGATGAGGAAGAGGATGCGGAACAGATAGCAAAAGCCGATGATGAGCTACTGCCAGTTCGCACCGTACCTTCGCACTTCAGCGCCGTGTATGAGGCCACGCAAGAAGATGTGAGCCGTGTATTTGGGGCAGAAGGGGAGGGAAAGCCCTATTTTTATGTGGGCACGCCGTTGGACATGGACACGCCGGTGTGTATCAATATGGAAAGATGGATTGAGCGTTCAAATGCCATTTTCGGCAAATCCGGCACAGGTAAAACCTTTCTTACCCGCCTGTGTTTGTGTGGGGCGATCAAGGCAAGAAATGCGGTGCACCTTATTTTCGATATGCATAACGAGTATGGTTGGGAGGGGCGATCGGAAACCGCGCAGGGCCGGAAGGTAAGAGGGCTAAAGCAGTATTTTGGTTCCCAAATTGTCATCGCGACCCTCGACAGAGAGTCCTCGCATACTCGAGGCGTTCGGCCGGATTTCGAGGTGAAGATAGGTTATAAAGAAGTTGAGATTGACGACATTCTGCTGTTGCAAGACGAGTTGAATCTTAACGAGACCGCTCGCGAGACCTGTTACCTTTTGGAAAGGATTTATGGGAAGAACTGGTTGGGCGAGCTTCTGAACCTGGATTCATTTGCCATTAAGGAGCTTTGTGCGGAGTACAATATCCACTCCGGCGCCTTAAGTGCGCTACAGCGCAAACTTACGAGCTTAATTAGGGACTGTGGTGATTTCCTTGTTCCCGAGTTACCTCCTGGAGAAGACCCTATACAGCGTATTGTTAGCGAACTGCAGCGGGGGCATGATGTGGTGTTAGAGTTTGGCCGCCACGACAAACCACGGCAGTACATGCTCGTCGCCAACATTCTTACACGACGTTTGCATGATCTCTATGTACGAGAGACCGAGAAAGCGTTAGGCGGCCAAGGGAGCGAGCCGAAGCATCTCATTGTGGTGATAGAGGAGGCGCATAAGTTTCTTTCGCCTTCTTTGGCGCATCAAACCATTTTTGGCACGATCGCGCGGGAGATGCGTAAGTACCATATGACGCTCCTGATCGTAGATCAGCGACCGAGCCAGATCGATCGGGAAACGCTTTCTCAGGTCGGCACGCGCATCTGCTGTCTGCTAGATGATGAGAGCGATATAGATGCGGTTCTCACGGGTATAATGGGCGCGTCCGATTTGCGAACGGTACTGGCGAGTTTAGAGACGCGCCAGCAAGCGCTCATCTTCGGTCACGCGGTGCCTATGCCGGTAGTTGTACGTACTCGTACGTATGATGACGACGCTTTTAGGCAGGCCATGATGTCGTCTGTTGTAGGTTCTCCTCAGCAAAACGGCAGCGCCGATTTTGAGCGTGAGCGCGATCGAGATTTCTAAAAGCATTCGGGAGGTATCTGTTTGAAGCGTTTTCGGCGCGCGTGGTGGCTGCTATCTGTAGCGCTTTTGCCGAATCTCCTTACCGTTCATGCTGCTGCAATAGAATCCGGTGACTCTTCTTCCCAGAACAAGCCATCTTCGGCTACAACAAACGGTACCCTTGTGGTAACGGGAGCGAAGTTGTTGCGTCAGAACCTCGCCAATGGCAGTTTGGAGGCACCGGAGGGCGCTACAGTCGTCTACACTGCCCCGGATGGAACACAAACGACACTGAAAGCCGGCTCTTTTTTTTATGACGGCATGAGTGCGGTGGCCGAGGCTAGGGGACCGATCTCCTTGCAGCGTGCGGAGGGTATATTTACCGGCGAGAAGCTAACCTACAATTTTCGCAATCGCGAAGGCACCCTTGATCAGGCTCGTCTCGAAACCGATCTCTTTCGGGCTAGCGGCAGTCGCATCGAGCTTTCATCTGATGGACGCGATACGCTTTATAATGCCCGGTTCACCACCTGCACGTTGGCTCATCCTGATTACGTGATACGGGCACGACGTATTCGGCTGGTGCCGGGACAATATGTGCAGGCCGATGGCATCACATTTCAGGTAGGACGTGCTGTTTTGCCTGCGCTTCCTTCTTACCGATACAGTCTTGGGACGGGAGGCGGCTCGCCGACACTGCTTCCAGGCTACGATCGAACCGACGGCCCCTACGTGTCCATTAGCCAAAGTCTGTTAGGTGGCATCCGAAGCAGTCTAGATGTGAACGCTCGCGTAGGGATTAAGACGTTACCGGTTGGCACGGTGGATTATGTGCTAGCTCTGCAGCCTGTGGCTCGCAGCTTTTCTGCTCGCGCGGTGCTAGGCGATGTTGCCGATCCACTGCAGGGTACTTTAGAACGGCTTGCTCCACCGATCTATAGCCGTGATCCCCATGAAATTACCTTTCAGCCTCGGTCCAGTTTTTTTTATGCGATGTTGCAGAACAGGCAGTTCGTGTACAACCGGAATTTTACCAACATCTCGGTTTCCCGTTTCCCGGAGGTGGGGGTACGATTTGTGAATATGTTTGGTAGTCGTGAGTTGCCGGCAGAGCAGGCTCCCTCGTTAGCGGCGCCTTTGCAGGTAGATGTTGCGGCCTATGGAGCCGAAATTAACGAGTTGCCTTCACATATCACCGCGGCGCGTTTTGGCTTGCGCTCCGATCTGATCAGCCCGGCAATCGTTATCGGGCGACGGATATCCCTTCGTTTCGCCTTTACGAACTGGTTAAGCTACTACTCCACAGGGACGGCTTATGCGATACTCTCACCTGAGGCGGGGTTGGACTATCTTCCCACCCGAACTTCGCGCCTTAACGTGTCCATTCGTCATTTGGCGGATGTGGGAACGACTCCCTTTCTGTTTGATCGTAGGGATGTGCGCAACGAGCTGCGCATGCAGTATCAGGTGGGGGGAACGTGGGCGTTTGGATTGATGAGCCATATTGATTTAGACCACAACCGCGCTTACGACAACGAGTTGGCCGTTATTCGCAACTTCGATTGTATGCAGGTAGGGGTGTACTATCGCACGCGCTCACAGCAGTTTGGGATCTTGTTTAATCTTCTTCCGGCGGCTCGGCGAGCGGTGGGCGGTCGGCCCCTTGTTTCACCACAACCCGCTGGCGTTGGGGACTTAGCCAAAAAATGACCAGAGAAATAATCCCGATTCCTAGAATGGCATTAATGGTCACCGCTCGCGTGGCTCCGAAATGGTCGGCGGAGAGGCCGATAAGCAGTCCACCCACCGGTTGAAGGGCATTAAAGACAAGGGTATAAAGGGCCATAACCCTTCCTCGTAGGGCATCTGGAACCTGCTCTTGTACAAAGGTGTTTGCGGATATCCCGCAAAGAATCATACAGAAGCCTATGAGGAGAAGGCAGACGAGCGCCAACCGATAAGAATGGACGCTGATGAATAGCAGGCTTGAAAGCCCTAGGCCGATGGCACCGATAAAGATGGCATAACGGCGTGGGATGCGCAGACCAAACCAGGCCAAAGAGAGGCCGGCCAAGGCGGCGCCTAGGCCGTTGGTTGAGACCATAGTGCTGTAGCCTTGTTTGCCTACGTGAAAAAGCTGAGCAAAGACCGGTAGAAGCGTGGTAACAGGCCATAGGAGAAGGCTGGCTGCGGCGATAAGGACGATCACCTGCAGCACCGGACGGGTACGGCGAACATAGGTTAGGCCCTCTTTGATGGGTTGGCGATGCGGTTTTATGGTTTGGTTTTCCATGCGCATGAGCAGCAGCGAGAAGATAACCGCTAGGAAGCTTATTCCGTTCCAGAAGAAGCAGGCCGCGGCGCCCTGTTGCACGAGGACGAAGCCGGCGAGTGCCGGGCCAATGAAGCGGGCCATGTTAAAACGGAGTGAGTTGAGGGCGATGGCTCCGGGCAGTGCGCGTCTATCATCTACCATGTCGGTGACGAAAGCCTGCTGAGACGGCATAGTATAGGCGCGAACGATGCCGAGTAGGCCCGCCATAAGAGCGATGTGCCAAGGCTGGATAGGAATGGGCGAATGTGGCCATGCCAGAAAAGCTAAGGTGAAGGCAAGGAGCATGGCTGCCGTTTGTGTGATGAGCAGCACATTGCGACGGGGATAGCGGTCGGCAACCTGTCCTCCGGCGAAGGCGAAAGCCACATAGCATAGCGCTCCGGTGCCGGATACGATGCCCAACCAGGTGGCCGATTGAGTGAGGTGGTAAACAAGCCAGCTTTCAGCGACCTGTTGCATCCAGGTACCGGCTACCGATATAAGCTGTCCTATGAAGAAAAGACGAAAGTTCCGAAAGCGAAAAGGATAGAGGGGGCCGATCCGCTCTTCGGTTAACACGGCCTCTCCCGCATGGGCAAAGGCAGGATGGTTAGAAGAGTCTTTTGTTTCTTCCATGGAGTTCCGCCAATATGTTACCCGCCTCGGAAAGGTTTTGGATAAGTTCCCATTGCAAAGGCGAGTAGGGTATACTAATTCTATCGAAAAAGTAAGGATTCCGCCCTTTTTAGGGAACGGAGGCTATGAGGAAAGCGTAAATTCAGTCATGAGCACACTACTCCGGTTATCTGAGGGAGCCGGCTCTGAGAGCGCTTACACCCCTGCTACTTCGCCCGATCCCGCTTTACGGCCGCACCCGGTGGGTCTGTTGGAACTGATCGGGAACACACCGCTGTTGCGGCTACGTCGGGTGGTTCCGAAGAATCCACGTGTTACCATCTATGCGAAAGCCGAGTGGGCCAATCCTGGAGGCTCTGTGAAAGACCGCCCGGCACTTAACATGATACTGGAAGGGGAGCGAAGCGGCGCCTTGCGGCCTGGCAAGATCATTCTCGACGCTACCTCCGGGAACACGGGCATTGCCTACGCAATGATCGGTGCTGCCATGGGATACGAGGTGCATCTGTGTTTGCCTGCAAACGCCAGTGAGGAGCGCAAGCAGATTTTGCGTGCCTATGGGGCACAGCTTATTCTCACCGATCCACGGCTCTCTTCTGACGGAGCTATTTTAAAGGCGCGCGAACTTTATGCGGCGCAGCCAGACCGCTATTTCTACCCAGATCAATATAACAACCCGGCCAACTGGCGTGCGCACTACCTCACTACAGCACCGGAGATATGGCATCAGACACACGGACGCATAACCCATTTCGTGGCCGGTTTGGGCACGAGCGGCACTTTTGTAGGAACGGGGCGTCGCTTGAAAGAGTTTAATCCAAACATTCGCCTTATCTCGTTTCAGCCCGACTCGCCCTTCCACGGTTTGGAAGGGATGAAGCATATGGCCAGCTCGATTGTGCCCGGCATTTACGACCCCAATTTAGCGGACGAGAACCGCGAGGTCTCTACGGAGGAGGCCTATGCCATGGTGAAACGGCTGGCGCGCGAGGAGGGCGTTCTGGTGGGCATCTCGGCGGCAGCGGCGATGGTCTGTTGCTTAAAGTTGGCTGAGGAGTTGAACGAAGGGGTCATTGTGACGATCTTTTGTGATACCGGAACGCGCTATCTTTCCGATCGCTTCTGGCATGAGGGGGAGTAAGTGATTCGCATTCCGAAGGGGGTTGAGGAAGCCATCCGTGCCCATGGTGCGAAGGATTATCCTCGTGAGTGTGTAGGAGCCTTGCTAGGAGGGCTGGATGGTGAGATTCGCATCGTGCAAGAAGCGAGGCCGTTACCCAATACATTCGATCCCTCTTGGGAGGCTGATGTGCGCGGAGGAGCGATCGAGGATGTCCCTGGGCAAGAACGCCGTTACCTTGTTTCACCGGACGCGATGTTTCGGCTGCTGCGGGAGGAGCGAGAGACCGGGGTGAAGGTTCTGGGGTTCTATCACTCGCACCCCGATCATCCGGCGAGACCAAGCGTCTTCGATAGGGACTGGGCGTCACCGTGGTATATCTACTGTATTCTCTCGGTGCGGCAGGGTGTGCCGCAGGAGTTGACCGCCTGGCAACTCGATGAGGCCGGCGATGCTTTTTTAGAAGAGCCTATAGAAATCGTATAGAATCATAATTCAGAGGGAAGAGACGATGCCTAAGATACTTGTGCCCACATCACTACAGCAGTTTGTTGGCGGAAACGACGAAATCAACGTCGGAGGAACTACCGTCAAGGAGGCGTTAGATCAGTTACTCGAGCGCTATCCCGATTTAAAAAAGCACCTTTATAACGATAAGGGCGAGTTGCGTCACTTTGTCAATATCTACAAGGGGGCCGACGACACACGTGCTTTACAGGGCCTTGAGACGCCGGTAACCGATACCGATGAGCTTAGCATTGTGCCCTCCATTGCGGGCGGTGTGGGAGTGGAGATGGCTCGGATCAACCCGAACGCCCTTTTGCCAGAGGAGCGCGTAGAGGCTGTTAGCTTTAGTAACGAGGAGATACTGCGCTACAGCCGTCATCTTATTTTGCCGGAAGTGGGGCTTGAGGGGCAGAAGAGGTTGAAAGCGGCGAAAGTGCTGTTGATCGGTGCGGGCGGCCTAGGGTCGCCACTTGCTCTTTATCTGGCGGCAGCGGGGATAGGCACCATTGGCTTGGTGGATTTTGACGCTGTAGACCTAACCAATCTGCAGCGGCAGGTGATACACGGCACTAACGATGTGGGGCGCTCTAAGCTCGAATCGGCGAAGGAGACCATTCTCGATATCAATCCTCACGTAGAGGTTATCGGGTTTGAGGAGCGGTTTACTTCGCAGAACGCCTTAGAGATCGCTCGCGACTTTGACATCATTATAGACGGAACCGACAACTTCCCTACGCGCTACCTCACCAATGACGTGTGTGCGTTGCTAGGGAAGCCCAATGTTTACGGCTCGATCTTTCGGTTTGAGGGACAAGCATCTGTATTTTGGGCAGGACATGGTCCATGCTACCGGTGTCTATTTCCCGAACCACCCCCTCCAGGTTTAGTGCCCTCTTGTGCCGAGGGAGGGGTGCTGGGCGTATTGCCCGGTATTGTTGGGTGCATTCAGGCTATTGAGGCTATCAAGTTGATATTGGGCATCGGTAATCCGCTTATTGGACGATTGCTGACCTTCAATGCACTAAAGGTGCAGTTTCGTGAGCTGCGTCTGCGGCGTGACCCGGCCTGTCCGCTTTGCGGCGAGAATCCCACCATTCATGAGCTGATTGACTATGAGGAGTTCTGCGGCATCCGCGGGGAAGAGGCACCTCCTCCGCAACTCGATGCGATCGAGGAGATCACGGTTCGCGAACTAAAGCGCCGCATGGATTCGGGTGAGAAGCTTACCATTATTGATGTGCGTGAGCCGCATGAGTACGCTATCGCCCGCATTCCCGGCACGCGACTTATTCCGCTAGGGCAGATCGAGGAGCGTGCTAATGAGCTTGACCCGAATCAGGAGATCATACTCCATTGTCGCAGCGGCAAGCGCAGTGCAGAGGCCCTTCTTAAGCTAAAGGCGAAGGGTTTCAAGAACCTTAAGAACCTTAAGGGTGGTATTTTAGCTTGGAGTGAAGAGATAGACCCAAGCGTACCGAAATACTGAGCCAATGCGCCTTGAGGCCGATGCGATTATTGCAGGATACGGTGGACGGACGGTTCTTCATGCCGTCCGTCTTGTTTTTCAGACGGGGGAGTTTGTAGGGCTTTTGGGGCCTAACGGTTGCGGAAAGTCCACCTTATTGCGTGTGCTTTCTGGAGTCTTGGCGCCACAATCGGGTTGTGTGACCCTAGATGGAGAGGTTTTATCGCAGATTCCTCCTCACGTCCGCGCTCAGAAAATCGCCTTCGTACCTCAGTCTGAGCCTGCCTTGTTCGATTTCACTGCTCTCGATGTGGTACTTATGGGGCGCTATCCCCATCGGGGTGGGAGGGGATTTACCGAAGAGGATTATGCAATTGCCCGGCGCTGTATGGCAGAACTGGATATTCTTTCCTTGGCCGAACGACCGATCACCCAACTCTCCGGAGGTGAGCATCGGCGGGTGTTGATCGCACGGGCTTTAGCGCAGGAGGCTCCTCTGCTGCTATTAGACGAGCCTACGGCGCATCTCGACATAACGCATCAGATAGAGTTGCTGCAACACATTCGAAGGATGGTTGAGCGTGGTCAGGGAAAAGTGGGTGTTATCGCCGCTTTGCACGATATCAACCAGGCTGCGGAGTTTTGCGATCAGCTTGTACTACTGCGTGCCGGGCGAGTGGAGGCTTATGGAGCACCCGAGACCGTGCTAACGGCGACCCACCTGCGGCGCGTCTATGATGCCGATATACAGGTGGGGCTGAACCCAGCAACGGGAAAGCCAACGCTGTTAAGCGTACGACCGGTGCGTTCCGGGGAGGCACGTGGGAGGCCACATGTGCATTTGGTATGCGGCGGAGGTTCGGGTATAGCAATTATGGGTACACTCGTTCATCATGGTTACGTGGTGAGTGCCGGGCCGCTCAATCTGCATGATAGCGACCAGGTGGCTGCCGAAGCGTTGGGGATAGAGGTGATATTAGAGGCGCCTTTCGCCCCTCTTGGCCATGAGGCCTGCGCTGCAGCCAGGGTGATGATGCAGCGGGCTGACTTGGTGTTTGTGGCTCCAGTTCCCTTCGGACACGGCAATATACCGGTGTTGGATTTGGTTCGGGAGATGCAGACTATGGGTAAGCGGATCGTGTTGTTGGGCGATAAGCATTTTGCAGCCCGTGATTTTACGGGGGGGGAGGCGGCGCAACTTTTAGCGCAACTATGCCACCAGGGGGCGGAGTGTTATGCCACGTTGGAAGAATGGCTGGCTCATGAGGAATCCACACAAAACTCCCCCTTTCCTGCTAGTTAGGGGGAGCAAGCGAAAGTGTGTAACCAATTGTTTACGCTGTTAATTATTCAATAGCGCGACGGTTTCCTGATTCAGCAGAACGTAGAGGCCGTAGATACCTAAGAGAGTGCCAAGCGGAAAGTTGAATAGCTCTAATATCGAGAGTATGATCCCTAATATTCGGCTCCAACTTCTTCGGGTGAGAAGGCCATAGCCAAGGATAAGGCCTGGCAGGCCAATGATGAGGAGAAATGCCCCGATTGCTGCTCCGACACCGCTGGCTAAAAGCGCCCCCGCAGAATGATTTTGCACGCTACTCCCTACGCCTGCAGCAAGGCCTCCGAGAATGGTGATGGCGCCAAAGATGGCGAATGCTGCGTTAAGTAGCACATACAGCCAACCAAGAATTTTGATATGTTGCTCCATAAGCGTAAGTTGCCTCCTTTTGAGAATAGAGGTATTTAAGATATAGAGATGCCGTATGCCTCTCCGGTAGTAAATACGACAGACTAATGAAAAACTCCTGCTTTTTTCTAGACGAGCATTTCTCTTAGTACAATGCATCAATAAGCCCTCGAATCATCGTTTTATTTAGAAAGAATGAGACTAGCTTCTTCATTAAATAAAACGACAAGCCCGTAGACGCCTAAGATCGTGCCCAGAGGAAAGTTAAGCAGATCGAACAGAGAAAAGACGATCCCGAGCGGGCGGCTCCAACTTCTCTCGGTCAACAGTCCGTAGCCAAGAATGAGTCCGGGCAACCCAAAAATAAGCAAGAAGGCGCCTAAGAACACTCCCATGCCACCCAGAACGTAGGCTGGTAAAGCGTCGTGCACCAGTGCTCCGGTACCTGCGCCGACGAAGAGGAGAAAGAGAAAGAGTGCGATTCCCGGCAGGACATAGAGCGCACTAATGGTAATATGCAGCCATGCTAGTACTTTGATATGGATTTCCATATAACGTCCCTCCCGTTATGTTTCTCCTGCTTATTTGTTCGAAGGATCGGGCCTCCGCACCGGAAGATTTTCGTGACTGTTAGCGGCAGAGTACGGTTTTGGCCTCTCCTGTCGAGAGAATGGCGAAGGTATAGATGCCAAGAAGGGTTCCTACTGGAAAGTGCGCTAGCAAGAAGAACGACATGACCAGGCCAAGTATGCGACTCCAACAGGCTTTTTTAAGCAATCCATAGCCTAAAAGCACGCCCGGAGCACCGGTTGCGCAAAGGAAAAGACCGATGAATAGCCCTGCTGTGTAGACGGCGAGAGGGGGTATGTGAGTCCATTCACTGACGTTATGGCCTAGAAACAGCACAAAAAGCAGTATAGCACCCCCGACGATGAGTGAAAAGATATGGAGGGCTATATGCAACCACCCTAGCACCTCGATATGGGTTTCGACATCCATCTGCTAGCTACTTTCGGACATTCGCTTGCGGGTCGGGCGCATAAGTTGTTCTGTAGTTATAGACGGAGGTTATTTACAACGGGTTTCAAAGACTTGAGAGTGGTCATGGATGCAACCGCTGTAGTATCTAGGGCTATTCGTTACGACCGACCCTTACATGCGATATAACTCATGCCGATTTCTTGGTGAAGTTGAAGAATTAGGCATCGAGAATATGCTAAAACACAATAGAGCAGCCTCAAAAGAGAGGGGATGATAGAACTTTGAGGCTGCTCTGAGAAGTTCACAGGAAGAGCTTCACTCTATATTTGAGAAGAGAAGCAATGGCTAGCCCACGCCCGGAATTTTGACCGGAACGTCATGAATGGTCATGCCGGCCTGCTTAGAAAGCGCGTCTACGCTTGACAGGGAGTTATTGGCATTATCAATACCTTTTTGGTCAAACACTTTATTCTTCAGATTTTGGCCTACGCTTGCGAAGGCGGCTTCCATGCGATCGATGGCTCCGGCGAGTTTATGTAGCAGAGGGCTTTTACTGGTGTGTGCCAGATGATCGGCAGCTTTGAGACGGTTGACGGCAAATAGAGTGGCCAAACCTGCCTTCACCAACGCCGCGGTTCGGTGGGGGGCACCAGGTTGAAAAGCGCCATGTTTATAGGGGTTCCAAACCCAGTGGTGGAAGGCAAAGAAGGCGACACCCACATCCGTGATGAAGCGCGTCTTATCAAAGAGCGCAGAGGCTGGTTTGCTAAACAGGGTAAAGCTTGTAAGCATTGTGGCCGCGAGGGCCATGGCAAGCAGGGGGCGCTTATGGTGAGTTAGCATGGTTAACTCCTCCTTTTGTAAATGGTATCTTGCCAGCGAGTCCTTCCAAAGGATCGCGTGCAGTTATTAAGACGGAATGCGATGCTAAGGGGTTTCATGATCTAGTTTGTTTAGGTTATCGGTCACGATGTCCGAATTTCCTCTCAGAAGGGCTATTCTTCCCTCAATGCGATACCAGGCGATACGGTCTACGTAGTCATCTTCGGCAAATACATCCCAACCTTTGTCTAGGGGATTGTGGGTAGCGGCAACACAGGCGTGATTATCGAACCAACCGCTCTGTTTGCCCATAGCGACACTGGGGGCCATTTTGCCCACAAGCAGGCCGTTGGATGTATAGTGATAAATGGTGGCGTTGCGGCCTCCACCGGCCAGGCACCCGCCTCCAGGCAGGAAACAGATGCCGGGGCAGACCTCGGGCAACGGCACAGCCCAAAGTCGCTTGCCGAATTTATCGAAATGCACCAGCGTTGTGCCCCCCATCCAAAATGGGTTGTTTGGGGGCGAGGGCCAGACACGGCTCCAACCAAGGGCGTAGACGCTACCGTCATCTGCACGCTGAGCCATAGTGGGGTCGAAGCCAAATGAGGAGGTGTCGCGCGGAATCACCTCATGCGCGCTAGCCCAGTTATAGGTGGGATTGCCATGGGAGTCTAGCTTTCCTTTAGGTAGTTCCCAGATGCTATGGGTATTGAGATTTGCAAACCATATGTTACCTTCATCGTCTACATCCATACCGAACACGATAACGTTGCCTTTTCCTGGAGGGGCAAACCAGAGAATCTCGTTAGCTTGAGGGTAACCGGTTCCATGTTGATCGTGCCATGTCCACTGTTGTGGCAGACTGGGGGCAAGTTGTTGCCAGTGGCTTTGCCCGGTTGCATCGGGGTCACGACCTCCTACAAGTGCAGCAAGATGGAGGGTATGCCCTTCAAGTCGGTAGACTTGAACGCCGTCTCCGGTAGGCAGAAAGAGAAAGTGGTGGCCTTGAAAAGTAAGAATACGAGGCACACCGTGTACGTCGCTATGATAGCGCACCGGATCGTTCAGGCCATCGGCGACATAACGACTTTTTCCATGTTCAAAATCGTCGAGATGAAACAGATGCCCACTCATGGAAAGAAAGAGAGTGGGGTCGTTCAAAGCGTTGATCCCGAGGGAAACAAATTCGGTGCACCACTGTTCCCACAGCAACTTACCCGTTGGTGACCATTTTGCCAATCTGGCGCCGGATATGGGTTCTGTTTGTGTAGTAACAATGCTGCTATCTGGAGCTATGGCTATGCCGGTGAGATGAAAGAAGCGACCAGGAGAGCGATCGCCAGCTTTTGCCTTTTGACCAAGAATGCCGATTTGATGGGCTTCGAGACCGTGAATTGCGTATATTTTTACCTGTCCCGCTCCGGTATCGGCCACATAGAGTTTGTTCAAAGGGCTGAAGGCGATCTCGACTGCTTCTGATAGATCGTGGATTGGCGCAGCGAGTTGCTGGCCGGTGGTAGAGTAGACGCGAATTTCGTGCTTACGCGCACTAACCCAAATCTGCCCCTGGGCGTCTACCGTGATAGCCCGGGGAGTGGGTACAGAGAAGCTGCCCAAGAGATCGCCGCTTTCTTTGTCGAAACGCCACACTCGATTGCCGAGAAGGTCGGTAACGAAGAGGTTATATTGATTCACCGCGATACCTCGCAAAGGTGTTTTCAACAGCTCCGCTGCATCAGGTGGCGTGTTCGGGGGAAGGTGGTGGCTCGGCCATTCATAGATTTGAATATGGCCATCTACGAGATGCTGACCGGAAAAGGGGACTTCCTGTCCATCACTAAGACGAAAGCGCTCGATCTGCTGCCGCTCGTTCCAGGGAGGGGAAGCCCATCCGCCGACAGTGCAGTAGATGTAGCGGTCATCCACAGCGATGGCGTAGGGGATGCCATTCGGTTTACCGTTGCGAATTTGGAAATGCGCATCGTAGACGGAATGGCCGTATTTATCCCACCTCTTGAAGTCGGCGCCAGCCTCGTCCCAACCGTTAGCGGTATAGATATTGCCCTCTTGATCGGTGGCAACGGAGAGAATGCTTGCCGGCGTATGGCCTTGTGCATTCGGCGGCTGCCCACTATTCCCAATGACACCGACATTACGGTAAACACTATAGTTTACAGCCACCACTAGATGATAACTTCCCGAAGGTGCCGGTTGGTCGCTCATGTCGAGACCGTTCCATAGCACAGTGTGTTTGCCGGATGGAGTAGGCTGCATTTGCCAGAGAACGCGGATGAGATGACCGGCGCTGTCGTAGACGCCACCACTTGTAATGGCCTGTTGAGTGAGGGTGTAATAAAAACGTCGGGCTTGCGTTGAAGTAGAGCTAGTTTGGGATAAGCCTACCTCGCCGTGCGATAAAATAAGTGGCAGCAAAATGATCGCCAGATGTCTTAGTCTCACGGTCACCGTTTCTCCTCATAGGTGTTTCGAAATAAATTCGCGAGAGGATTTCGAAAAACCTCTTTTCTGAATTTTTTCGTCTCGGCATTCTACTTCGAGAGAAGCGTCAAATATAGCTTCTCTACTAGGGAGGCGACAGCAAAATGCCCTCCTACGTGCTTTGCCCATCGCCCTATGTAGGAACAGTGAAAGGCTTAAAGGGCAAAGATAGATCGGTGGTATCTGCTAATCGTCAATCTCTTTGTTAACTTTTGCCTAAACCAAGCCTCTGAGGTGTACTGCTACCGGAACTAGGTTACGGAACGAGGTAGAAATCAGGCACACATGCGAATACTCCTGTTTTGCAATAGGGGCAGGTTCGGCCTTCGAGGCGGAACGTATCGGAGAAGGAGGTCGAGCCGCATTTTGGGCAACTATCCACCGGTGCGCGGGTATCTACGAGAAACTTTTCGCCGCAATCAAGGCAGAGATGGGGCACATCGTTACCGATGAGAAGTACAACATCAAGTTCAGAGGGTGCAGAATATATCGCGAATTATAGCACTATGGAAAGGCAGAACGCAAGAGAAAAAAATTTGTGATGGCAAAGCGAATGGGCTAATAGGAAGTGGGCAGGATAAGGTAGATTCTACGTCAAGAACGACGGTTCTCGTAGGAGGCATAAAAATGAACGAAGATCAGCGATTCGCATTTGATGTGCAGGGTTTTCTGCATCTACGTGGTGCGTTGACACCGACGGAGATCGCTGAATATACGCGATGGATGGACGAGGTGGAGAAGACAGACGTACATCGGCTAAATGCAGACGAACCGAGTAGGATGCAGCATCAGTTAAATAGGCCGGTATCGCGGGTGATTGATGCCGACCCAAAGTTTGCTCGATTTCTGGATCACCCGGCAGTCGAGCCGTTGCTGGTGGAGTTGTTAGGAGAGGACTATAAGCATATTGATAATGAGCTATACTACACCTATCCAGGGTACAGAGGTGGGGAATGGCATCGGGGGGTACGTGCGCACCCCACCGGGCATGTGGTAAACGGAATATTTTGTTGCCCAATGGTAAAGGTGTTCTACTGCATGAGCGATGTGGGGCCGAACGAGGGGGAGTTCGTAGTTATTCCCGGATCTCACCGGGCGCAATTCGACCTTGATACTCGCGAAAGGGTGGACCTGCCGGCGCAGCATATTTTTGACGATGTGCGGATTGGGGACATCATTCTGTTTAACGAGGCGCTGATGCACAATGGGCGTCCGAATCCCTCGCAGAAAACGAGAAAGACGATTATCATGAATTTTGGGCGCGAGGACGCCGGCCCATGGCCAGGCTATACTCCAAAACCGGAGACACTCGAAAAGGTGACGCCACGGCAGCGTCGTATCTTAATGAATCGGGCACCGGTTTGGCTCGAAGCGGAATGGATAGAATAAAGTGTCGGGCAACAAAAAACTCCCTCTCCAGTATGGAGAGGGAGTGTGATTTTTGAGCCGGTTTACATATCGTAGTCCATGCCGCCGGGCGGGTTGGCGCCGTTGGCCGGTTTCTTCTCGGGTTTCTCCACCACCAGCGCTTCGGTGGTGAGAACGAGACTGGCGATGGATGCCGCGTTTTGCAGCGCGAAGCGGGTTACCTTTACTGGGTCAATGACGCTGGCAGCGATCATGTCGCCGTACTCCTCGGTAGCGGCGTTGAAACCGTGCCCTTTCGGCAACGTTTTCACCTTTTCTACTACGACACTCCCCTCGAAGCCGGCGTTCTCGGCGATTTGCCGCAGCGGCTCTTCGAGGGCACGTCGGACGATATTGATGCCATGCTGCTCGTCTTGGGTATCCGCTTTAAGGTTATCGAGAGCCGATTGCACATTGAGCAGGGTAACACCACCGCCAGGCACGATGCCTTCCTCTACGGCAGCGCGGGTGGCGCTAAGGGCATCCTCAAAGCGGTGTTTCTTCTCTTTCAGTTCCGTTTCGGTAGCTGCGCCCACTTTGATGACGGCCACACCACCGGCGAGCTTGGCGAGACGCTCTTGCAGTTTCTCCTTATCGTAGGAGCTTTCCGTCTCTTCGATCTGACGCTTGATTTGATTGATCCGCCCCATGATGGCGGCCTCGGTGCCACCACCATTAATGATGGTGGTCTCCTCTTTGCCGATGATCACCTTTTCCGCGGTCCCGAGGTAGGAGAAATCTACATTCTTAAGCTGGACGCCTAGGTCCTCGCTGATGAATTTGCCACCGGTGAGGATGGCGATATCCTCGAGCATGGCTTTGCGACGGTCACCAAAGCCGGGAGCTTTGACGGCAGCGCAGCTGAGGGTTCCACGGATGCGGTTAAGCACGAGAGTTGCGAGGGCATCTCCATCTACATCCTCTGCGATGATGACGATTGGCCGGCGCTGCTGCGCGATCTTCTCCAGCAAGGGGATGAGATCGGTTGCGGAGCTAATCTTTTTCTCATAGATGAGGATGTAGGGATTTTCGAGGACGGCCTCCATACGCTCGGTGTCGGTGACGAAGTAAGGGGAGATGTAGCCCTTATCGAACTGCATGCCGTCTACGAACTCGGTGTAGGTTTGAAGGCTTCGGCTCTCTTCTACGGTAATCACTCCATCTTGCCCTACACGCTCGATGGCATCTGCGACGAGTTGGCCGATCTCCGCATCGTTCCCGGCGATAGCGGCGACACTGGCGACCTTGGCCTTATCTCCGCGTACTTCCACGGCGAGCTTCTTCAGCTCTTCCACGGCGCGCTCCACAGCGCGCTCAATGCCGTGCTTGACTTGCAGGGGGTTACCGCCGGCTGCTACATAGCGAAGGCCTTCCTTGAGGATGGCTTGAGCCAACACAGTGGCGGTGGTGGTTCCATCGCCAGCCACGTCGTTGGTTTTGCTGGCGACCTCTTTTACCAGTTGCGCCCCCATGTTCTCATAGGGGTCTTCCAATTCAATCTCTTTTGCGACGGTGACGCCATCTTTGGTGATGGTGGGGGAACCCCATTTTTTATCGAGAACCACATTTCGGCCTTTGGGGCCAAGAGTTACTTTTACGGCGTTAGCAACGGCCTCGGCGCCTCTTTCGAGGGCACGACGAGCCTCTTCATCATACAATAGCATTTTGGCTGCCATAGCTTCTTTTCTCCTTACGATAGGTTTCGGAAATGGATACAGACAATTTCTCGTGTTGTATGCAACGACAGTACGGTTAAGCCCTACGTCCTACCCCTCGATGATTGCGAAGACCTGGTCTTCATCGAGGAGGACGTAATCTTGGCCATCAATAGTAACTTCGGTGCCGCCATATTTGGCATAGAGGACGGTATCCCCCACCTTAACGGACATGGGTTTGATCTCGCCGTTTTCGAGGATACGCCCGTTTCCTACGGCCACCACTTTGCCTTCTTGAGGCTTTTTCTTCGCGGTATCGGGTAAGAGAATACCGCCGGGAGTCTTCTCTTCTTCCTCACTCGGTTTCACGACCACTTTGTCACCCAAAGGACGCAGACCCATTTTGTGTCTCCTTTCTTGGTATTGGCCTAGAAGGGGAGGGAGTTCCTGTTAGCGCTCTCCACCTTCGAGTGCTAACAAAGAATACTCGATAGGGCGGATTTTTGTCAAGATTCTGCCGCTTGCATGTTGATGGAGCAAGAAAGTAGCCATTTACCGTACTATGCTTGCTGAGAGGAGATTCAGTGTGTTCTAAAGACTATCTCATGTAAGGTATTCTATATATCCCTCTAGCTACGTGCTCTGTCCTCTAGATGGGGGTATGCTTGGGATTGCACCATGAGGTGAGGTTGCCATCGTGGCCGAGAAGATTGCCTTTACAAAGATGCATGGCGTCGGGAACGATTTCGTGGTCGTGGATGGGAGGGATGCAAACGACCGCGATTGGTCAGCGCTTGCTATCGAAATGTGCGATCGTCATACGGGCATCGGTGCGGATGGTCTCATTATTCTAGAGCGAACGCTTTTCGCCGATCTCATGATGCGGATGTACAACCCCGATGGCACGCCGGATGTTTGCGGCAATGGTCTGCGGTGTGTGGCCCGATATGCTGCGGAAGAGGGAATAGTAAGTAAAGACATCCTTTTTATCGGTACTCTAGCCGGAGTGCGCCGGGCCGAGTTGCATCGAGACGCAGAAGGACAGATCGCGTCGGTCACCGTTAGCATGGGGCTGCCACAGTTTGAGCCGGCTTCTATTCCCATGCATGTAGCCCAAGAACCGGTGATAGATTTTCCTCTTGATGTGACGCCGACAGAGACCCTACTTATCACAGCACTTTCAACCGGCACGACCCATGCCGTTACGTTTGTGTCGGAGCTGCCAGACGATGAGCGCTTTTTTACCATCAGTCCTCTAGTGGAGAAACACCCGCTTTTCCCGGAGCGTACCTCGCTAATGTGGTGTGTTTTAGACGCGCCCAATGTGGTTTCGATGCGCATTTGGGAGCGTGGGGCAGGAGAGACCTGGGGATGCGGGACAGGTGCTTGTGCGGCAGCGGTAGCGGCAGTGCTTAAAAACTGTGCCTCGCCCGATGCGCCCATAACCGTGCGGAGCAAAGGGGGTGAGCTAATCGTACGCTGGCGGCCTGGTGGTGAGATCGAGATGACCGGCCCCGCAGAGCGTGTTTATCGCGGCTGGTATCCTCTTTGCCGATAAATTCGCAAATATTTCATGATGGAGGGGGAAGCGATGTCTCTTTCCCCCTCCATTCAAACGGTTAACCTTTTAAGGCCTCTGCACCCCCAACGATCTCAGATATCTCACGAGTGATGTTGGCTTGGCGCGCGCGGTTGAGTTGTAAAGTGAGGGTTTGAATCATTTTGCCTGCATTATCGGTTGCGGCACTCATGGCGGTCATGCGGGCACCATGCTCGCTGGCGGTCGATTCGAGGAGGCACTGATAGATTTGTCCATCAATGTAGCGGGGTAGAAGCGCGCTGAGAATCTCGTTGGCGGATGGCTCAAAGATGTAGTCATCATAATACTGGGGGGCCTCCGTCGTTTCCTCAGGTTTCTCAGGGGGCTGGATGGGAAGAAGTTGGAGATCGGTGGGGCGGGTGGTGATGGCGGTATAGAAGCGTGTATAGAGTAGGTAGAGCCGGTCGATCTCGCCGTGGAGGAAGGCTTCACGAACGACGCGGGCGATATCTTGAGCATCGGCAAAAGTAGCACCGGTTCCTGGAATGCTGAACTCCGCTGCGATCTGATAGCCACGCCGACGGAAGAACTGAATGCCTTTGCGCCCTACAAGGTAGAGCTTGACATGGGAGCGATCGTAGGGGCGTAGCAGTTCGGTGGCGCGACGGAGCATCGCGGAGTTATAGGAGCCGGCCAAACCTCTGTCTGAGGTGATGATGAGAAAGCCGACGTTCTCTAGCTCTCTCTGTTGCAGGAGCGGGTGATCTAAGAGTTCTCCTGCGGAGCTAGCAAGTCGCACCATCATATCACGCATAATCTCGGCATAAGGGCGAGCAGCCTGCACACGGTCTTGAGCACGCTTAAAACGGGCTGCTGCCACCATTTTCATGGCTTTGGTGATCTGCTGGATATTTTTTGCTGCCCGAATACGGGCACGAACTTGTCGAATAGTTGCCATCTTTGTCTTCTATCCGTTAGGATGTTGTTGAGATTTTCTTACAGCAGAAAGCAGTGTTTCTACGAGCGCATCATCGGCGGCCTGAGGGTCATTGGGATAGCGTTGGGCGATTGAATGAGCGAACTCGCGAAATTCGTCGAGATGGACGGCACGGCGCCCGTTCTTTTCGGAGAGATAGGCGGCTCCGACAACGGCGGAGCAATCGGCGCCGAATTGAGCGTCACAGAGCGGTGGGCGACCGGCGCGGATGCACTGTACCATATTGAGGATTTCGCCGTAGAAGGAGGACGGCCAAAACTGCCAGGTGGGGCCGGTAGCCTCGATACGCCGAACTTCTCGGTCATAGGCATCGGTTATGACGACATAGCGGCGTCCCTCTTGGGATGTGAAATAGAGACGGCCTGTTGTGCCGATGACCACGGTATCGGGTGAATCACGATGGCTCCACGACCCCTCAACGTGAGCGTTCGTCCAGGCACCGGTCTCTGCATCTTCAAAACGGATAAGAATGTGGGCGTCGTCATCTACGGTAACCGTTTGGTAGTGCCCATCTATAATTCGCAGCGGCATTCGGATCGCCATGCCAAAAGGCTCAACCGCCTTGACCACGGTGGGACGTTTCTTCAAGCCACTAAGAAACCATGCAGCCCCGATGGCGTGAATACCGTTATCGAGGAGGGAGCCACCGCCGCCGAATTCAGGATTCCAGAATTTTGGATTGCCTTCCGGCCCCCCGTGTGCTGTTGCGAGGAACATAAGCAATGGCTCGCCGATAGCTCCGGCGTGGATGAGTTTACTGGCCGTATAGTAGTCTGGGTCGAAGAGCCAGTTTTCGTTATGCTGGTAGAAGCGACCGGTGCGTTGAATGGTGGCGATGAGACGTTCACTTTCCAGCCAACTACGGCAGAGCGGTTTTTCACACATAACGTGAATGCCGGCTTCAAGTGCCTTGATGGCGAGGGGTACATGAAGAACGGGCTGGGTGCAGATGTCCACGAGATCGGGCTGGACCTCGCTGATGACCTCACCGATATCCGAGAAGAGACGAACCTCATCGAGGTCACGCATGAGGCGTTCGATAGCGTCGTCATCGTGGCGTTCACGCGCCCGTTCGATCTGTTCCGCGGTAAGATTTTGAAGTCGGTGATAGGCCTGCTGAAGTGCATTCGAATCTGGATCGCACAGGGCGACGAGTTTGGCCTGTGGAATAAGCGGATAGCAGGGCAGGTGGGCACCACGAAAGATGCCGCCAGTACCGATAGCGGCGACGCGAACGCGATAGGAGGGATCGTAACCAACCGGTTTTGGGGTTGGTTGCGTGACCGGGTAGAAGGCGACCTCTTCTTTTGGCTGTTCCTCTCTCTCAAGGGTTATCGTCTCGCTGTACGATTCGGCAGGTGCAGTTGGGGCTTCGACCGTGGCGGTCTCTTCCATAACGATGGGGTGGGATGTCTCTGCATCTTGGCTTTCGATAGTAGCTTGAGATACTTCCTCTAGTTCTTCTTCAACGGGGAAGGAGACGACTTCTAAGGTTTCGGTGGAGGCGGTGGTTGACGTTGTATAGTCCCATGGGGATGTGGAAGGTTGAGCGACTTGCTCATCTACGGCGGGAGCGGGAGTCGATTCTTCTTGTGCTGACTGATGAGAGAGCAGGGCCTCCATCTCTTCTGGAGTGATGCCGGTTACAGTCGGTGTAGGTTGGGCGGTCTCTTCGGGTGTAGACGGGGCAGACGGTGGCTCCTCAACGGGTGGGGGAGTTTCAAAGGTCATCGGCTGCTCAGAAACGGCCGGCTCTGCTTCAGTGGAGGCGGTTGTTAGAGGAGATGGTGTTGCTTGCACCGGTTCTGCGGATGGGGTCGCAGGGGTTTCGGTGGTGGAAAGTCCCAATCGGCGCTCGAGATCGGAAAGCAACTGCTCTGCAGATTGGGCAGGACTGGGTGCTTGAGGTGGGGTGCCGGTGACCTCCTGCCGAGCTGCCGCTTCGGACTGTAGGCCTTCGATTTTGCCGCTAGCCCTTTGGAACATCTCTTCGGCTTCGCTTCTGCCGGAGCCTGGCTGTTGGTTTTCCACTAAAGTGGTATAGCCCATAGCGAGACGCGCCTGCAGGTCGCGTAGCATGAGATTAAGGCGAGCTTCCTCTGCCGGGCGTTGGGCTTTAAGTGTTTCGGCTTCGACCTCCGCTTTTGCAAGACTGTCTTTAAGCATTTGAAGTTCTTTTTCAAGAGTGGCGATCTCCTCTCGCAGTTCATTAGCAACGGATTGATCCTGCAGTTTGTTGGCCTGGACGAGCTTTTCTTTTCGCATGGCGAGGTCGCGCTCGCGCTTCGTTACCTCCTCTTGCAGGCGATTGCGCTGCATGATGGCCGTAACTACTCGTTCCCGTAGCTGTTCGATCGCGCGTTTTGTCTGTTCGATAGCCTCTTGTAGAGATGTCTCCGGGTCCATAGAAAACCTCCTTGTAAGCGATCTCCCTTAGCGTTTTAGGCTAAAGGAGATCGCGAAAAACCCTCAACCAACTTTTCAGCGCAGCCTTAGGGTTGGAACTGGGCTTTAAAGGCCTGAATAGCTTTATTTAGTTCTGCTTCTGTGGTCTCATCCAAATCTTTGGTGAGTCGGATTTTTTCAAGGATGTCGGGATAGTTCTTTTCCATGAAGGGATGGAACTCCGCCTCAAATTTGCTCACTGCGTTTATGGGAATATCATCGAGATAGCCGTTGTTGCCGGCGTAGATGATGGTGACCTGTTTTTCCACAGGCATGGGTTGGAACTGCGGTTGCTTAAGGATTTCGATGAGTCGTGAACCCCGCTCGAGCTGGTCACGGGTCACCTTATCGAGATCGGAGGCGAACTGGGCGAACGCTTGGACCTCTCGGAACTGGGCAAGATCAAGTCGAAGTCGGCCTGCTACTTTGCTGCTTTTCATGGCCGGAATTTGTGCTGAGCGTCCTACACGAGATACCGAGATACCCACGTTAATAGCAGGGCGCACGCCGGCAAAGAAGAGGTCTGGTTCGAGGAATATCTGTCCATCCGTAATGGAGATGACGTTGGTAGGGATGTAGGCAGAGACGTCGGAGGCCAGTGTTTCGATGATGGGCAGCGCCGTGAGACTTCCGCCGGTGCCGGGCTTTTTACGAACTTCGAGGGAATCGGCGTTCGGCATGGCGGCAAGGTCTTTTTTGGCCTCGCTTAGCCCATGACTGCCCTCGTAAAGTTTACCGTTGATGCCTTCTGTTGTTTCTGCCGGGGCAGTTTTATCTACGATGATATAGTCCTCGCGAATTTTTGCGGCCCGTTCAAGGAGTCGGCTGTGTAGATAGAAGATGTCACCGGGGTAGGCTTCACGTCCGGGGGGCCGCCGGAGAAGCAGGGAGACTTGGCGGTAGGCGACGGCATGTTTGGAGAGGTCGTCATAGATGACGACGGCGTGTTGTCCTTTATCGCGGAAATACTCTCCAATGGTACAGCCGGTGTAGGGGGCGATGTACTGCATCGGAGCCGGGTCGGAGGCGTTTGCGGCCACAATGATAGTGTAGTCCATGGCACCGGCGGCTTCAAGGGTACGGCGGACATTTTCAACGGTGGAGGCCTTCTGGCCGATAGCGACATAGATGCAGATAACGTCGCCGCCCTTTTGGTTGATGATGGTATCGAGGGCGATGGCAGTTTTTCCGATACCGCGGTCACCGATGATCAGTTCCCGTTGTCCGCGCCCGATAGGCACGAGCGCATCTATGGCTTTGAGGCCCGTTTGCAGCGGCTCTTTTACGGGTTGGCGCTCCACAACGCCCGGAGCGCGAGCTTCGATATAGGCATATCGCGTAGCTGTGATGGGGCCTTTGCCATCGAGGGGGTCGCCTAGGGCGCTTACTACGCGGCCTAGCAGGCCTTCGCCCACGGGCACCTCGATAATGCGGTTCGTACGTCGAACCGTTGTGCCCTCAAAAATCTGTTCGCAGGGTCCTAGAATAATGGCACCCACGTTATCTTCTTCAAGGTTGAGGGCAATCGCGCGAATAACGGCGCCGTTTTCGTCCACGATGGGGTTGCCCTTTTCATCGAGGAACTCCAACAGCTCTGACACCATGCAGCCTTGCAGGCCGTAGATGCGTGCGATGCCGTCTCCTACCTGGAGAACGGTTCCAGAATCATAGGTTGCAATTTCACGTTTTGTGGTTTCGAGCAACTCCCGCTCGAGTATTGAAGTTATCTCTTCTGGTCGAATGGCCATCGTTATCTCTATCTCCAGCGCAACGTCGTATTTTGACGCTTCGGGTATTTCGGTGCGAACTAAGCTTTTTGTAGGAAGCGCTCGCGTAATCTCTCGAGGCTGCCGCGCACACTTCCATCAATGATGGTATCTTGAAGCCGAATGACGACTCCTCCAAGGATTTCCGGATCTAGTCTTACGCGCAGTTCTACATTGGCTCCCGTGCGTTTTTGCAGGCTTTCTCGCAGAGCCTGTTCTTCATCGGGGGTGGGCGGCACGGCGAAGACAGCCTCTGCGCGAAGCAGATGCCGCGCCTGATCGACAAGGCGCCTAAAATCGGTATAGATATATTCTAACAGTTCTTCACGGCGTTTGTTGATAAGTAGGTTTAGGAACCCGATGGTGATCGGGTTTAGCCTATCGGCGAAGGTTTTCTCGATGAGGGCGCTTTTTTTAGGAGCCGGCACAAGGGGGCTGAGCCAAAACTCTTTGAGTACCGGTGTATCATGAAGGGCTGTTAGTAGCTCATCGAGTTCATGCTCCACAACGTCGAGAACGCCTTCTTTTTTGGCAGCATGAAAGAGCGCTGCGGCGTAGCGTCGTGCTGCACGCACATCACGGGTTGCCATTTAGGATTCTCCTCCACCATGGGCGAGGCTATTACGATTTACAGGGTTATAGCCGTTAAGACTGCTCTGGGCAAGTTGATGGATGAAATCGCTCACGAGCTTATGTTGTGTTTCTTCGGAGGCCATAGTGCGGATGGCGTTTTCCGCCGCATCGAGGACGATTTGAACGATCTGTTGGCGCATCAGAATTTGGTGGTAGGCACGCTCCCGCTCGACCTCTTGTTGGGCGCGTTGTAGGATGCCTTGCGCCGTCTGTTGCGCTTCGGCTATGATTTGGGCAGAGAGCGCTTCGGCTTCGCGCACGGCCTGTTCAACACGAGCACGGTGCTCCTCTTCAATGTGCGCGAGGCGCTGCACGTATTCATCGTGTATGGCTTGGGCTTCGGCGAGAAGGGCATCGGCCTGTTTGTCGGCCTGTTCGATGCGTTCCATTCGCGCTTTTAGCAGGTCGCGCGCTAGCGGGTAGGCATACTTATATGCCAGCCACAGCAAGATGAGAAAGCCCAAAATAAGCGCTGGAAACGCATCGGGCTGTTCTATTTTAAACGGTCCGAGGCCAACCTCAGGAATCACGTTCACAACTCCGTAGAAAAAGATTCATTGATTCACCGCTCATTGGTCACATTAACCGGGGCTGTTGCCTGCGCCACATGAGCTTCAATCGAGCGCCGCAGCTCTCCTTTAGGGTAGAGGGAACCCAAGGCGTGGTCGGCAACATCGGTTGCCATGGCGATCATCTGCTCTTTGAGTGCCTGAAGGGTCGCCTCTCGCTCCCGCTCGATGCTCTCGCGACCCTTAAGCAGCACCTGTTCAGCTTGGGCGCGCGCCTCTTTGATCAGGCGTTCCCTTTCCCCTTGCGCTTTTTTTACCGCCTCTTGAATATGGGCGCGAGCTTCGGCATCCACGAGGGCGATACGCTGCTGATAATCGGCACGTAGGCGCTCCATCTCGCGTTGAAGTTCCTCTCTGCGTTGATAACGGGCTTCGAGGTCTTCGGTGCGTTTTTCCATATCTTGCAGGAAGGGCCGCCAGAATACCCTGGTCAGTATCTGCAGAAGCAGTAGAAAGATCAGTATCTGTATGCCGAAGTAGACTGGGTTAAATTTTATGGCTTGCTCGATCTGTAGCATCTGTGCTCTCCTTCGGCTCCCAGAAACTTCTGGGAGCCGAAAAGACTATTTGCTTACCTGCGTGCTCTGGATGGTTTGCAGCACCTGATTGGTATTGGGTAGGCGGGAGCCGAGAAAGATGAAGACGAGCACAAGGGCAAAGAGCACAAGTGACTCGATGAAGGCAAGACCGATGATCATGTTGATAAGGAGTTGGCCTGCCATACCGGGCTGCCGTGCCATCGACTCAAGCCCTGATGCTACCGCACGTCCTTGTCCGATACCGGCTCCGATAACCGCGATCGGGACTGCAAGTCCGGCCGCAATTGCAAGTGCAGCGAAATAGATCATGTTCTTCTGAAACCCTTTCTGTCGTAATGTTTGGTTTGTTTAAATTGGTTATATAGAGACGATTAGTGCGCATGTGCGAGCGCTTGTTCCGATTCCTCCTCTTCCATCTCCTCTTCATGGGTCATGAGGGCGAGATAGATGCAGGCGAGCACCATGAAGACAAGGGCTTGTACGAAATC
>Ga0209061_1001668_pt1 | contig 34378 bp, 33 predicted proteins | sample Coa_R1_10_FD_187157 | JGI IMG/M metagenome (GOLD analysis project Ga0209061, IMG submission 187157) | Surface soil microbial communities from Centralia Pennsylvania, which are recovering from an underground coalmine fire - Coalmine... | ecosystem: Environmental > Terrestrial > Soil >... | reverse complement strand
CCAAGCGGCCATCTCCTCACCGGGTCCCGGTCAAGGCCTGGATCAACCGCCCAACCATCCAAACCGCGTAGACATTCGGCCATCCAAACCGCGTAGACATTCGGCAATCACCTATTGACAGTTTCCGCAGGTGGCAGAGGACCTCGGGACCAACAAAAGAACCCTGGCCCACTGGGCCAATGAAGGACAAGGTCGCCCGGGGTGAGAAGCTCGGTCCCCACCGGGTCGGCCCCGAGCGGGTGCGCCAGATGGAGAGGGAGATCGAAGAGCTCCGGATGGAGCGTGATGTCCTCAAGCGGTCCGTGGTCCTCTGGGTCAAGGAGGCGACACAGCGATGAGCGTGGCGTCGTTCATCGCCTCCCAGAGGGCCGAGCTCGGTATTCCCCACGCCAAGTGCTGCCGGTTCCTCGGACTGTCGGAGTCGTGGTTCTACAAGTGGCACGACCGCCCGCCAACTGCTCGCAAGCGCCAGCGCGAGGAGCTCGACGCCAAGGTAAAGGAGATCTTCGAGGTCTCCGGCGGCACGCCGCGCACCTACGGCTCTCCCCGGATCCACACCGAGCTCCAAGAGGGCGGCTTCAAGGTGGCAGAGAAGACCGTGGCCGACTCCATGGCCCGCCAGGGGCTCGTGGCCCGGCCCAAGCGGCGCTTTCGTTCCCTGACCAGGCCGGACAAGGCCGCGGAGCCGCTCCCCGACCTGCTGAAGCGCGACTTCTCGGCCACAAAGCCCGACGAGAAGTGGTGCGGGGACCTGACCGAGATCCCCACCAACGAGGGAAAGCCCTACTTGGCGAGCGTCCTGGACCTCGCCGCGCGGCGCATCCCGGGCTTCGCCCTGGGCGAGCACCACGATGCTGAGCTCGCCACTGGGGCACTGCAGATGGCAGCTGCCGTGCGCGGCGGGGACGTCGCCGGTGTCATCTTTCACAGCGACAAGGGCTCGGAGTTCACCGCGTCGGACTTCGCGGCGGCCTGTGATCGCCTCGGCGTTACCCAGTCGGCCGGTCGTGTGGGGTCGTGCTTCGATAACGCCGTCATCGAGAGCTGGCACTCCACGCTTGAGTTCGAGCTGCTCAGCAGACACCGCTTCGCCACCAAGACCGAGGCCCGACGTGCGGTGGCCCGCTTCATTGATACGTACAACACCACCCGGCGCCACAGCAGCTGCCAGATGCTCTCGCCAGCCGCCTACGAAGCCCGGCTCGTCGAACGCGCTGCCAATGAGGCCGACGCCGCGTGAACCCGTCCCCCAGGATCGCTTCTGAGGCCCTCAAAGGACTCGGGTGGTGCTGGGGTGCGAGCAGATGTCATGCTGCAATGACCAATCCAGAAGCCTCCACGGTTTGGGGGGAAGCCCAGGGCGGTGGTAACCGTGTGCCATGTCTCGGCTCGCCTCTGCTAACAGCTCCACGTTTGACGGGTCACGGACAGCCAATATGAATGTGCTGTTGATGTTGGCCGTGGACATGGTGGCCTCCTCACCTTGGTGTCAGCCAAAGCAGCCCCATCAGGTCACCTTCAAGCTCAGGAGGTGGTGTAAACTTGTCCGGCTTCGACGTGACCGATCGACTCGCGTTCGCGTAGCGGCATCGACACCCGGTGGACTACGCCTTCTGGGGACGCACCGGGGCCCAGAAGAACGTCTATGGCCCGGCGCCCAAGTTCGTAGTGAGGAATTGCAATGCTCGTGAGCTGAGGCCGTAGCCAGGACGCAAATGGCTCGTCGTCGAACGAGATCACTGACACATCCTTGCCGACTTTCCTCCCCGTGTCTTCCAAGGCGTGGTACACGCCGACAGAGAGACGGTCGTTGAGGCATATAAAGGCCCTCGGCGTGGGCCTGCGTTTCAGGAGCCGGAGGGCAGCTTGGTAGCCGTCCCGTGGCTGCCAGTCCGCCAACAAGGCCCCGCCCGCCAGGGGAGCGCCGAAGCCGCCAAGGACCTCCTTGATCCCGGCAAGGCGCTCTGTCGCCGCCACGCCGCCTTTTGGTACCTGGCTGGGCTTTGTCCCCACGCCTACTACATAGATACCCCTGGTATGCCCGGAACGCAGTAGCGCATTAGCCACGGTCCGACCCGCTTCCAGTTCGTCCGGGACCACCGAAGCTATCGGGCAACGCTTGGAGGGCAGAGCGTTCAATAGCACACTGGGCCCCTCGAGCAGCGCTTTGGGCACGTCGACCCAGCGTGTGTACATGGACGCTAGCACTATCCCGTCCACCTGCCGGTCACGCATAGCCTCTATCATCTCCTTCTCCAGCTCTGGGTCACCTTCTGTCTCGGCTATCAGAAGAAGGTGGTTGCGCTCTCTGGCGGCGTCAAGAGCCCCCCAGATCAGGTGCCCAGCAAACGGGGTCGTCGCTATGGTGTCAGAAACGAAGCCTATCGTGTGCGTGGTACCGGTCCTGAGGTTCCGAGAAACAACGTTGGGGCGATAGCCAGTCTCGCGGACGACCCGCTGTACCCGCGCCTCGACCTGTGCCGACAGCCTCATCTCTTCGCCGCGCCCTGCCAGTACGAACGAAGCCGTTGTCTGAGAGACGCCAGCTAGTCGCGCTACATCCGCGAGCGTCACACGGCCCACGTAGCACAGCTTAGTGCCCTCAACGTCACCGTGGACGCCTTGACACTCCCTCGAAGATGTGGCATGATGTTTTTAGCTAATTCGATTTAGCTAGACGGATGAACCAGGGGTGCCGGTGCGACCACCTCCAGCAACGGCTCGAACAGCTTTCTTGGAGTTGTGCCATAAGCCCCGGTCAACCCGCTATAAAGACAAGGGAGGACAGCATGTTGAACGCTACCACGCGCTGCCAAAGCAGGTGCTTGAGGTTGACGGCCCTGGGCCGCCCTGCGGCCGCAACCCTGCTCGCGGCCGCCTTCGTAGCCACCGCGAACAGTGCCTCGGCTTCGACCAGTGTTCCCCCGGCAAGCTTCGCTGCGAACTGCGGGACTAAGCCGGTCACCATGCAGGGTTACTTCGAGACAGGTTTCCCAGGCACGGTCGACTTGACGAAGTTGTTCACGAAACAGCACCCCAACGTCAAGTGGGAGATCCGTGAGGACCCTTTTGCCGTGATAACTCAAGACGCCCCTCTAGTCCTGTCATCGCCCAACCCACCTGACCTCATGCGCACCCCGCAAATCACAGGCCTAGTCAAGGACCACGTCCTGCTCAACCTCGACCGCTACTACAAGATTTTTGGTTGGGACAAGTTCCCGGCTTCCGACCTCGAACAGTTGCGGGTCGCACCGAGCGGGCGCCCTCAGGGCGTCGGGCCGATCTGGGCAATGGGGATAAACTACTCTATGACTGGCGTGTTCTACAATAAAGCCCTAGCCGCCAAGATTGGCATGAAAAGCCCACCCGCAACCTTAGCCCAACTCGACGCAGACATGGCCAAGGCCAAGGCCGCGGGGGTACTACCGGTCGAACAGTTCGACAGTGCCGGCAATGGCGGCCTCATCTTCCCACTCCAGTTCTTGATGGCCGACTACACTATCGCAGCAACCGGGTCCGTCGCTCCCATCAACGCCTGGGTGCTAGACCAGCCCCATGCGACCATAGTCACCCACGCCAACCTCTTAGCCGTCGAGCACCTCGACCAGTGGATCAAAGACGGCTACTTCAACGCCGACGCTAACGCTGTCTCCTACTCTACCATGATGGCGAGGTTCGAGCATGGACAAGGGCTCTTTATCTTCGACGGAGACTGGGAGTCCGGCAACCTAGATCACAACTTCCCTGGCAAGTACGGCTTCTTCCTCTTCCCACCGCTGAAAGCTGGAGGCAAGCAGGCTGCCATGTCGGCACCACTCACCTACGGCATCCCTGCGACAGCCAAGCATGCAAGCTGCGCCGCCTACTTCCTAAATTGGGTCCAGACAAACCCCGCTGCGCGAGCGCTTAACGTAGCAGTCTATGGCTCCAACCCAGGAGGGCCGGCAAGCCTTCCGATCCCACCGGTAAAACCCGGTACCGTAACCTCGCAAACTCTGGCTGCCGGCAAATTGATCGCCAAGGAAAACGGGGCAATGGGCTTCATCGCCAACGCTACCGGGCCGATAGACGCTGAGGCGTGGACGCCTGCTGTCCAAAGGCTCTTCGGTGGCCAGATCAGCCCGCAAAGCGTCCTCACCACAGTACAAGCTGACTACGAGCAGGAGCTCAACGCCCCATAGGCCCGGAAGCCTGTGTCAACTTCAGTTCGTCCAATCGGGGCTTTCACCAAGCAACCTACCGACTCCGTGCCGCGGGCCGCCATCGTGAACAAGGCCCGCGGCGGAGCTTGGACGTCATGGATCTTCGTCTTGCCGGCACTCGCCGCCTACGCCACCTTCGTGCTTTGGCCCATCTTTGAGACAGTCAAATACTCGTTCTACAATTGGGACGGGGTCGCGACCGCTCAGTGGGTAGGCCTCGACAACTACAAGACTGTCTTCAGCAACAGCCAACTGCTCACCGTCATTGCACACTCTTTTGAACTAATTCTCTTTTTTACCGTCATGCCGATCTCTTTGGGGCTCGGCGTAGCCACAGTAATGCGTCGGTTCGTTACCGGCAAGATCAGCATAGTAGCCAGGACAATTCTATTTTTACCGCAAGTCGTGCCCCTTGTCGCGGCAGGCATCGCCTGGAGTTGGATGCTGTCGAGCACCGGGGCCGTAGATCAGGTGTTAAAGTACATTGGGCTTGGCCGTCTCGCACAGGCGTGGCTCGGCGGCTTCAATACAGCCCTGCCGTCGGTTGGCGTGATCGGAGCGTGGGTCCTTCTCGGGCTCTGCATTGTCCTACTGCTGACAGGCATGAGCAAGATCGACCCTTTGCTCTACGAAGCCGCCCAACTTGACGGGGCAAGCCCGGTCCGAGAGTTCGTGTCTATTACACTTCCGCAGCTACGACAGGAGATAGGTGTCTGTGTAACCGTTACGGTAATAGCAGCGCTGTCGGCCTTCGACATCGTGTACATATCCACTCAGGGAGGCCCAGGCAACGCCACTATGGTCCCAGGCCTGGAGATATACGAACTCGCCTTCTACAACCGTCAGGTGGGCTTAGCATCAGCGCTGGCCGTTGTGCTTATGTTACTTGTCCTTGCCTGCATTACGCCCGTCCAATGGTTCACCCGTCGAGGCTCAGGCCGATGATCGTAGCACGCCGTAGCACGGTGGCCGGGTGGCTCCTGCTCCTTGTGCTAATGGTTGCCACGCTGCTCCCGTTCGTCAGCATGTTCACGAGCGCGCTCGCCCCCTCAGGTACCTACCCGCTTGGCCTGTCGTGGCCTGCTCACCCTCATTGGGGCAATTTCATAGCAGCCTTCCAAGATGCTGACATGGGACAAATGTTCTTATCTAGCATTTCAATAGTGGCTGGGGTAGTGCCTGCATCGCTGCTAATGGCTACGCTCGCAGGGTTCGCGCTCGGCCACCTGAGGGTACGCGGAGGTCAGGTTGCCTTTACGCTGTTTGTGCTCGGCCTAACTCTGCCTTTAGAGGGCGTCATCGTCCCTATCTATTACCAGATGCGCGACTTCGGCTTGTTGGGCAGTCGTTGGGCCATAATCCTTCCTCTTACCGGGCTCTTCATGCCTTTCGGCGTATATTGGATGCGAGCCCATTTTGTCAACGCCCCAACTGACCTGTCAGAGGCCGCTCGAGTTGACGGCGCTACTACGTGGCAGTTGTTTTGGAGGATCCAAGTGCCCCTTGCTCGCCCCGCCCTCACTTCTCTAGGCATCTTGCTTTCCGTGTGGACGTGGAACCAGTTCCTCCTGGCGATAGTGTTAGTGGACGACCCGACCAACCGGACCATGGCTGGTTCGCTAGGTGCCTTTCAGGGCCAGTGGGGCACTAATATCCCCTTGCTATCAGCAGGCTCGCTCTTGATCCTCGCACCAACGTTGGCGCTTTTTGTGGCCTTTCAGCGTCACTTTGTCACCGCCCTTCTTCAGGGATCGCTGAAGGGCTAAGGCGCGCAGAACGTGTTTGCCCTTGCTGATAAATGGGTCTGGGACTTCTGGTTGGCGGAAGACGAAGATCTGCACCACTTGTTCTACCTACAAGCTCCCAAAACGCTGGGTGACCCTGAGCTCCGGCACCACAATGCGAGCGTCGGCCATGCAGTGTCGACGGACTACCAGAATTGGCGCGTGCTACCTGATGCCCTTACACCTGGAGCCGAAGGCAGCTGGGACGACCTTGCCATATGGACGGGAAGCACCGTGGCGAACGGGGACCGCTGGTACATGCTCTACACAGGGGTGAACCGCCGTGAGCGCGAGTTTGTGCAAAGGATAGGCTTAGCCGTCTCCGACGACCTAGTGCACTGGGAGAAGCACGATGGCAACCCAGTGCTCAACGCCGACGCCCGCTGGTACGCCCTGTACAACAACGACCAAGGCGTCGACCAGGCGTGGCGCGACCCATGGGTCTTTTGGTGGGAGGAGGACCGGCACTTCCACGCGCTGGTCACAGCACGCTCCGCTGCGGCGCCGATGGAGTGGTCTGGGGTGCTCGGTCATGCGCGGTCAGCCGACCTTGTCACCTGGGAGGTGCTCCCCCCACTTTCGGAGCCGGGCACGTTCGCTCAGGTCGAGGTGCCGCAGCTTGTCACGCTTGAGAGTCACCAGGTCGTACTGTTCTCCTGCCGCGCCAAAGACCAGTCTCCGGAGCGTCGACAACGCTTGGGCGACGCGGCGCAAACGGGCACGTACTGCTTCGTAGGGGAAGCTTTGTCCGGGCCGTACCGGCCAAGCGAAGAACCAGTGGCGACTAGCGCTTCGGGTCCGCTCTACTCGGGCAAAATCGTGAGACTAGGCAACGACGACTATCGGTTCATGGCCTTCCAAGAAGCGGGTGAGCATGGCTTTGTCGGCGCCCTAACGGACCTCATGCCTGCCCGAACAACGGCGGACGGCCATTTCGTCTGCCTATGGTTGGTAAACGGCTTGCGGGCACGAGCTCAAAGCTTATTCCCGTGGCTACTGGTTGGTCTTGGCCTCTTGTGGTGCGCCGAAGCGCAGTTCATAGGGCACGGGCAGGCGCATCGACAGTGCCCAGCCGTCTGCCTCCGGCCAGATCGGCACCCTTTGGCCGTCAGGGCCAATGACGTCTTGCAGGCTGCCACGGGGCGAGCGGACGACTAGCCGAATGGGCCACTTTGGCCGCAGGGTAGCAACTTTTACCTGTCCAGCCTCCCAGACGATGTCCACCTGTAGCCCACCTCGAGCACGTAAGCCATGCACACGCCCTGCCTGCCATGCATCTGGTAGCGCCGGCAGGAGCGTGACCACCCCGGGCTCGTGGCTCTGTAGGAGCATTTCCAACAGTGCTGCCGCCCCACCAAGGTTGCCATCGATCTGGAAAAGGTGGGGCGCTCCATTTAAGAGGTTCGGTGAAGAGCCCTTGGCCACCAGCTGTAAGAGCCTCCCGTAGGCGAGCTCACCGTCTTCAAGTCGCGCAGCTAAAGCGGCAGCCCATGCAGCGCTCCAACCCCACGAGCCACTCCCATGGTCCAGGCGGCGCTGGAGCGAACGGCGGGCCGCTGCCTCCCATGCGGGCGTGCGCCGAGCTGACACTTGGTCGCCTGGATAGAGGCCCCAGAGGTGGGAAAGGTGACGGTGCCCAGGCTCTTGCTCAAAAAATGGGTGCCGCCACTCGAGCAGACGACCATCGGCACCTACTGGTATTGCTGGTAAGCGGCCGAGTGCCTCAGCCAAGCGGGCGGCCAGTTCGGCATCGACCCCGAGCTCGGCTGCCGCTTCGATGCAGTGGCTGAAGAGGTCCCGAACTAGCCAAAGGTCCAATGTGGCACCGGCGCTGACAGCCGCCACTTCGCCCGTCGCGGTCAAAAAACTGTTTTCCGGCGAGGTCGATGGGCACGTCGTAAGTTGCCCCGTCGGGTCTTCGGCCAGGAAACCCAGCACGAACTCCGCCGCTCCTCGCATGACTGGGTAGGCGCTGCCCGCCAAGAAGTCCTTGTCCCTGCCAAAGCGGTAATGCTCCCAGAGGTGCTGGCACAGCCAAACGCCACCCATAGCCCAGTTGGCCCAAACCGGCGGGAACGAGCCTTCTCCGACCGGCCAAGTGCTGCGCCACAAGTCGACGTTGTGATGGGTGACCCAACCACCGCAACCATAGTAGGCGCGCGCCGTACTACGCCCTGCTACTGAGAGCTCCTTTATGAGCTCGATGAGGGGCTGGTGGCACTCCTGCAAATTGCCGACCTCCGCCAGCCAGTAGTTCATCTGCACGTTGATGTTTGTAGTCCAGTTACAACTCCAATGCGGCCTCGTGTGAGGGTTCCAGATCCCCTGCAGGTTTGCGGCCTGGCCTCCAGGGCGCGAGCTCGAAATAAGCAGGTAGCGCCCATATTGAGCGTACAACGCGAAAAGGGAGGGGTCTGCATGCCCCGCACGCAGTGCCACAAGGCGTTTGTCGGTTGGTGCGCAGGATGCAGGTCCGCCACCCAGCTCGATGACGAACCGCTCGAAAAGCTGCCGGTGCTCTCGCACGTGAGCTGCCTTCAGGTTCTCGTACCCCTGTTGCTTTGCGCTAAACAGCCTACGTTGGCATTCCTCTTCGAGGCGCTCCCAGTTGTCCTCGGGTGCTTGAGCATAGCCACGAAAGCCACTTCGCGCTGCCAACAACAGCACAACTTCGTTGGCGTGCTGCACGGCCAGGGCGTTGTCGCTGGAGGACAACTCCCCGCCGCTCGGGCAACAAACATCGAGCACCGCGCTGAACACCAAGCCTGCGCCGGGTTCATAAACTACCGGTGAACTGCTCTCGAGGTAGTGCGGCACCACGTGTGCTGGGGCACGGCTCCTTAGGATGAGCCTCGCACCGTCCACTAGAGTTACCGCTGGGTGCGGACAGTCTAAGTGCGCGGTCAAGCTCAAGCCAGTGCGGCTCGAGGTGGAGAAGCGTACTGCTAGTACATCTCCAGCTGAGGAGGCGAAGGCCTCCCGGTGGTGCTCAGCTGCGCCGCTCAGGTACTTGACTCGTACAAGCGCTTCATTGAGGGACAGTTCGCGACTGTAACCCTCGACCGGTCCACTGTGGGCCACGGCGACCTTCAGGGAGCCGAGTGGCTGGAACGACTCGTTGAAAGGGCCCTGCAATTGCTTGGCTAAGGCGTCTGCGCGTAAATAGTCCTCCTCCGCGAACACTGCACGCCTGAGCGCAGCCAGGTGCTCGTAGGCGCCCGCACGGTCGCCGTCCGGTCGCCGGCCCGACCAAAGGTCGTCCAGGTTCAGGTCTATGGTCTCCTCAGGGACGCCGCCGTGGACCATTGCACCCATCCGCCCATTGCCAAGCGGCAGTGCCCCGAACCAGTTAGCCGCTGGTGCATCGTACCAGAGCACCTGCAGCGGGCTAGCGCCAGCTTCCATCAGCGCCTCAGCCACAGGCGGGCGGCGAGGTGCTCTCGCGCACGATCAGGTCAGTGGCGAGCTCGACACGACGGCCTAGGGGGCCAGTACCGTTCGCAGTCTCGAGGAGCGTCCGCACTGCGACCGCGGCCATCTCAGTGAGAGGCTGGCGCACCGTCGTTAGTGCCGGCGTGCTCCACGCACTGAGCGGGATGTCGTCGAAACCAACGACGCTCACGTCCTCGGGGACGCGCAGACGGGTCTCCCGAGCCGCGCGAAGGACTCCAAGGGCTGCGAGGTCGTTACCTGCGAAGATCGCGGTTGGCCTGCTGCGCAGCGCGAAGAGGGCTTTGGCCTGCTCGTAGCCGGCCTTCACCCTGAAGTCGCCTGGCCGGACGAACCCGTCACTGACCGATAGGCCCGCCCTCTCGAGGGCGGCACGGTAGCCGTCGAGCCGCGCCCGGCTACAGAGCAACGCTGGTGGTCCTGTAATTATGGCTATGCGCCGATGACCGAGCTCGATCAAGTGGTTCGTCGCAGCGAGGCCTCCTGACCAGTTGGTGGCGCCCACCGAGCTGACCTCCGGCCCTGGCTCCGCTGTGGGGTCGATGACCACGAAAGGTAGCCCTCGCGCCACCAGTTGTCGCAGCTGGCGCTTGGTGAGCTGGGACAGAAGAAGGATTATCCCCCGAGTGCCGCGCGACGTGATGTGGTCGAACCAGACGCGGCGCTCATCACCTTCTGACAGGGCCGTGAAGGCCACCGTGAGCCCTTCGGCTTGGGCTGCAGCCGCCGCGCCGCGAACGATCTCGGTCGCCCAAGGACTGTCGAAGTCATTGAATACGACATCAATGAGTGGCGGGGCATCGTTGCTTGCACGTTTCCGGTAACCCGAGGACACCAGCAACTCCTGGACAAGCAGGCGCGTCCGCGTCGAGACGTCGGGGCGCCCGTTGAGCACCTTGGAAACGGTGGCCGTTGAGAGGCCACTCTTCTCCGCTATCTCAGCGATCGTGACCCTACCACGCCCCTTGGCGTACCTCGAATGCGACGGGGCGGCTCGATGAACATGAGCAGCCTCTTCACAGTCGGCGACGGCCGCCTCTGATGTCCTCGGAGAGACCATGTTGCCAACAGATCATAGCTTAAGGTTTCGGCGAACAGCCACCCCACTTAGCATTCTCACCGACGGGTGCTCACAGGCCTGGCTCCTGGCTCCATAGGTAGAGAAACGGTTCCTCCAGGCCCAGTTCCAGTCGGAGCCCGACATCAGGGGACCTTGCCTGCCGAAGCCCTGAGTGCCGGGCCTTGACATCCAGTCCTAGCACCGATATCATCCTGTTCGTAATGTTTAGATAACCCTCCGAAACTTTACGAACCTACGGCGGTCCTCAAGCCGGCAGGCCTGCAGCCGCACGGCCTCTCCGCACGAGACAGCCGTCCCACTCCGATTCAAATCGCAATATCCGTCAACCGGCCTCCCTTGTCAGAGGGGGCTGGCTTATTACTCCGGCCCCTCAACGGACGGAGAGAAGTGGAGAAGAAAGGTGATGCACGTACCAGTCAAGTTCCCACGGTCTTCGAACAAAGCAGTTGTGCTGCTGGCCGCTGGCCTGGCCATCGGCACCGGCGCCACTGTGGGCGTACCAGTAACCACTTCCTTTGCTCAAGGAACATCTGCGCCGACGGCTACCATAAACGTCTGGATGGAGGCGAGTGGCACGCCCGTCGACGACTACTGGGTGGCCCAAGCCAAAGCCTTCGCCAAGGCCAACCCAGGAGATCAAGTCAACATCGAGTTCCCTGCGGCCAGCGTCTACAACACCAAGGTCGCCGCCGCCCTGGCCGGCGACAACCCCCCTGCGCTTACCTTCGGCTGGGGCGGTGGCCGCGAGCTCCAGTACATCCGGGCCAAGGTCATAGCGCCTATCGGCGACGCTGGTAAGGCCGATGCCGGCGACCCGTCTTGGAAGAACGACTTTGTGCCCTCAAGCCTCGGAGCTGTGACCTTCAACAACAAGATCTATGGCATACCTGTTGGCGGGGCACAGCCGGTGTTCTTCTTCTACAACAAGCATACCATGGCCATGTACCACCTCAGCTTCCCGAAGACAACCACTCAGCTAATGGCAGACGTTAAGATCCTGGCCAAACATGACGTCACAACGCTCGCCCTCGGCAACTTAGGCGGGTGGGAGGGCCTGATGTACCTCGAGTACTTCACCGACCGGATTGGAGGGCCCCAAGTCTTCCTTAACATCCAGGCCGGCCACAAAGGCGCCTGGTCAAACCCCGCCATTATCCAGGCCCTTAGCGATATCCAAGCCCTCGTACTAGACAAGGCCTTCGAGCAAGGGTACAACCAAATCGACTGGCCCACCGGTTTCACTGACGCGTTGGTCCACAGCGGTGCAGCAGCCATGCAACTGATGGGGGACTGGGATATCGGTGAGATGCAAGGCTATTTCCCGGGCTGGGTTGCCAGTGGTGCTTTGGGCATCGGGTTCTTCCCAAGAGTACCTGGTGGAAAAGGCAACCCTGCAGACCTCGAAGGCAACACCACCGATTACCTAGAGCTTGCCTCGCATATCTCACCTGCGCAAACCTACGTCGCCGAGAAGTTCGCGACCTGGTTATGCGCTAGCCCCGCCTATGCCAAGTTCGAAGTTAGTGAAGGCCTCGTACCCGTGATCAATGGCTCGGCAAAGCTCTTCGCGTCCTCGCCGCTGAAGCAGTACTTGGTGCCCATATACAACGCCGTCCAGAAAGCACCGTATTTCCAGTACTCCTGGGACCAGGCGTTAGGGCCCACCGAGTCCACGCCCCTATATAGCAACCTTCAAAAGATCTTCGCTCTCACCGAAACCCCTCAACAGTTCGCAAAAACCATGAACAGGTACCTATAGAGTGAACAGGTACCTATAGACAGAGCCTTCCAAGTCGCTGAACACCAGACCGCTCGGCCCGGCTCCAGCCCAACGTGGAGCCGGGCCCTCGAGCCCACAAGGTGGGGGCCGCATGATAGCTACTTCCAGAGTTTCACATCGCACCTCTGACGTAACGTTACGCTCTACCAAACAAACTGTACGCCGACGAGGCCTAGTCGCAGATGTCGTCGGCCTGAGCCCCGCCATGGCCCTCTATGCGGCGTTCATACTCGTACCCACCTGCTTCGCCGCCTTCCTGAGTTTTACCCACTGGAACGTCGACGGCCCAATAACTTGGGCTGGGCTTGCTAACTGGCGGCAACTACTCACGGACCCTACGTCTTACCACTCATTATTGGTAACATTTGAGCTAGCTGGTCTCAGTTGGTTGGCCCAGACTCCACTCGCAATGGCCCTTGGCATATTTGTCGCTGGTACGCAGCGTTATCGGGCAGTATACGCCACACTCTATTTGTTACCGCTTCTATTGTCCACGGCAGGCCTAAGCCTCATGTGGGAAGACGTGCTTTTCCCTCAGTACGGTGGCTTAGCCTGGTTAGGGCGGTACATTCATATGCCGTTCCTAAGCCAGGAATGGCTAGGTAACCCCAACTTGGCACTCTACACGATTGTTGCAATTATTGCCTGGCAGTTCGTGCCGTTCCATACACTCATATTTCAAGCCGGCAGGCGCGCCATACCAGCAGAGCTCTATGACGCAGCCAGCATTGACGGCGCTAATGTGCGCACAGCATTCTGGCACATTACATTACCGCAGCTGCGCTATAGCATCGTAACCTCCTCGACCCTCGTACTAGTCGGTTCGTTGACATATTTTGACATTATCTACATATTGACTCAAGGTGGTCCTGGCGACTCGACCAGAGTGCTGGCAATGGATATGTACAATATTGGTTTTAACCAAACCGAGTTTGGTTACGCCAGCGCCATAGCTACCTTACTTGGGCTTATCGGTATCGCACTGGCGCTCGGCCTTGTTAAAGTTACCGGCTTTGGGTCCATGGAGGGAGAGCAGGAGGGGATATGGTAGCTGCAGCCGCGAAGGTGGAGCGGATGCCAGTACTTGCACGTGCCACTCGTCCTGTCGCACCTAGGACGACCTGGGCGCTCGGCGGCATCAGAGGGCGGTCTAGAATTTCCCGTTTCGCTGCTTTTGTCCTGGGCACGGCCTGGTTGCTTTTTGTTTTAGGGCCTGTGTATTACATGGTGCTGATTAGTTTTCGGTCGCCCTCTCAGTACTTGACAGCTAATGCCTGGCTGCCCACAGGCAAGCTCACGCTGTCGTCGTACGCAGCGATGTTCAACAGTTCCGGGATCGGTACCTACTTCCGTAACAGCGGGGAATTAGCGCTAGCCACGATCGCCGTAGTGGTGGGGCTTTCCCTTGCGGCTGGTTACCGCATCGTGCGGCGGGCGTCCCGGTTTTCGGCTGTGTCGTTCCGAGTCATATTGTTTGGCATCGCAATCCCGATTCAAGCAATTGTTATCCCGCTCTATTTTATGACTAACAAGCTTCATATTTATGACACGATGTACGGCCTAGTGTTAGTGCTGTCGGCATCGTTAATCCCGGTGGCCGTACTGCTGATGGTTAATTATCTCCGGCTAATACCTCGTCAACTCTACGACGCCATGGCAGTGGATGGTGCTGGCCCTTGGAGCACCTTTACTCACTTAGTGGTACCGATGGCGCGCCCTGTTCTTGCCGTCATTAGCATTTATGCAGGGCTAGGCGCTTGGAACAATTTCTTGTTGCCGCTGGTACTGACTCAGTCGAACAATGACATGGTCCTGCCGCTAGGTATGTACCGTTTTGCTTCAAGTGACCAGTACGCCTTAAACGTGCCTGTCGTCATGGCAGTGGTGGTGTTCTCGGTGTTGCCTTTACTAGTGTTGTACATAGGGCTACGCCGTCAGTTTGTTAGGGGCATCGGCGGGTTTGCCTTACGTTGAGCTTGGCCGTCGTGAACTGAACTAGCGATTGATGGCAGCAAAGGGACCTACCGTCGGCCTGCAGGCATGTGCTACCAGTCCCACAGGCATTGGGCCACCGGGAGCCATGCTGTCGACGAATGGCTAGCCGCCGGCTTGGCCACCACTAGCTGGTCTCTATCGCCAAGGCGTTGCTCCGCGGTCGTCCAGCCGCCTAGCGCGAGCGCCTAGCTGTAGCCCTAGGCTCTTGCGGGCGGGTGCGCCGGCCAACGAGGGTTACTTGCGCCAGCTCGCGCCGGCGCCCGGCCTTTTCAGGGTTTTGCATCTCGATCGTGGTCACGACCGATTCGATGAGCATGGCTGTCGTGATACGAGTCAAGGACGGGTTGGCGAGGTCTGTGTCATCGGGCAGGTCAAGCCCGATGCTGCAAGTGGCCTTGGAGGCTATAGGGGAACCAGGGGGAGCGAAGGCGACGGTGCTCACCCCGGTCTTCTCAGCGGTCGCCATCACCTCAAGCAGGTCGAGCAGCCGCCCACTGTGTGAGAAAACCACGAGCACGTCCTCGGGTGTGCAGAGGTACAGGCGTTGGACCATGTGGAACATGTCGGTCTCCACCAGCGAGGTAGTCACCCCCAGCAGCCGCTGCGAAAGGTCCATCGCGTCGACCACGGAAGCCCCGAAAGCTACGATGACAGCCGAGCGGGCTTGAGCGAGCAGTTGCGCGGCCATGGCCGCTGCCTCGTGGTCGACCAAGTCTGGGAGGGCCGACAGCGAGGCTACTGCCATGACGGCCAGCTTCCTCATCACGGTGCCCACGCCATCTCCTGGCTGCAGTGGCCCAGCTCGTAGTGGTGCTCGCGCGATGTCCGCAGCAAGGCGGAGCTTCAGCTCGCTGACACCTTCAAGCCCAAGCGAGCGCGCAAAGCGCACGACGGTGGGATCGCTCACACCTGCTGCTGCAGCGAGCTCCGCCGTGCTCATAGCCAGCACCTCCTCCGGTGAGCGGAAGACGAGCTCGGCCACGCGGCGCTCCCCGGGAGGCAGGTCATCGAGGTGGGCCCTCAGCGCATGCAGCAGCGATGTAGTTAAATTACGCCTACGACTTGTCACTGGGCCACCAGCGTAGTATGGTTACAACCGTGTACGCGAAGGGGGTGTGCACGAGCCCGCCAGCGTTGGCGATGGCGGGCGTGCCGGCCATCGAGGAGCACGCGCGCCGGCTAAGCAGGCCCGGCCGACCGGCCTCGGGCCTTCCAGCTGAGACAGCAAACGACAACACAGCGGGCTTAGAGCGCCCTTCCCGCAGGCGCAAGCTCGCCACCAACCGCGGGGCAGCGGTTTTCGTCCTGCCCAGCATGTTGCTCATAGGCCTGTTCACATACTACCCGGCCGTGCGCAGCCTAATCGGCGGCTTTTACAGCTGGAACGGCTTCTCCGCCCCACAGTACGTCGGGCTCGCCCAGTTCGAAGAGTACTTTACTTCTCCCACTTTTGGCATAGAAGCCAAAAACGTCGCCTTGTTGGTCCTCGGCTGGCTCCTTATCACCCTGGTTGCGCAGTTCAGTGCTGCTGAGGTCGTCGCCCACCTGCCAAGGAGGCTCGGCGGCATAGCCAAGTACCTGTTCGCGCTACCGATAGTGCTGCCCCCAGTCGTCTTGATAGACGTTTGGGCATATATGTTCAACCCGACAGGTGGCCTAATCGACAAAATCCTCAACGCCTTCTCACTGGGCAACCCCAACTGGCTGGGCAATGAGCACCTCGCACTTGTGTCTATCCTCCTGATCGGCTTCCCCTGGATATCTAACCTCGGCTTCCTCATCTTCCTTGGAGGTATACAGAACCTCCCGCAAGAGCTGATGGAGGCTTCTGCACTGGACGGTGCTAGCGGGCTCAAGCGCTGGTTGCACGTGGACGCTCCGCTCCTGATCCCTCAGTTCCGTGTCGCGTTCATCTTAGGCGGCCTCTACATGGCGCAAAACTTCATACCTATCCTCTTGCTCACAGACGGTGGGCCCGGCAACGCAACGATGGTCCCAGGGCTAGACATGTACCAGCAAGCGTTCCAAAACGACCAGTACGGCTATGGCATGGCAATTGGCACGCTGCTCTTCGTAGCGATGTTGATTTTTACCTTGTTCACAATGCGCGTGCTGCGCCCGCGCACTTGACCTCTACAAAACCCGACCGGTAAACGAAAAGGAGATAAACCAGTGGAACACAACCGCAAGGTAACCAGGCACTTAGCGACGAGCGCTGCGGTGGTTGGCATGGCTGCCACGACGTTCGTACCTGTCGTCACCAGCCAGACCGCTTCCGCGCAGAGCCCCGAGGTCACGATAACGGCCCAGCTGCCTTATGCCCAGGGCAAGATCACAGCTCCAACCAACTCAGTGCTCCTTTCGCTCACGGAGCAGTACGAAAAGGACCACCCGGGGGTGAAGGTAGACTGGGTGCTAGACGCTCAGTCCAACCTCGACCAGCAAGACGCGATCCTGCTGACGCAGGCGTCCGGTGGCGACGCAGACGACATAGTGTGGCAACAGTACGGCCCGAGCTCCCTCCCACCAGGGATCCTGCAGAACATCAAGCCGTACTTAGAAAAGCCCAACCCTTACGTCCCTGGCAACAAGAGCTGGCTCTCGCTCTACTCTCCGTCGGTCGTGCCGTACATGACCTCTCCCAACGGCCAGATCCAGATCCTGCTCGGTTCGAGCATAGAGACTGGCTTTATGTACAACAAAGCGGACTTCAAAAAGGCCGGCATAACCAGCATCCCGGCAACGTGGGCCCAGTTCATCGTTGACCTCGCCAAGCTGCAAGCAGCCGGCTTCAAGTACCCGCTATTGTTCGGTTGGGGGCTGAACGACAACCCGTCGTGGTGGGAGCGGCTTGCCGGCTCTGAGCTATTGCACAACGAACTGTCGAAGTTCGACGTAGACCACCAGGTTGTCACGACCGGCCTGGACACGGCCGTTGGAGTTGAACGAGGCGCCCTCAGTATGGACAACCCTGCTTACGCTGAAATCTGGAAGCTCTTGGGCCAGCTGCGCGCTTTTATGGATCCGGCCGGTTCTGAGTACGACATTGGCGCCTCGCTCAACTCAGCCAGCCCGCCCTTTTCGACCTTGACTCCTTTTGCACAAGGCAAGGTCCCGGTCATTTGGGGGGGTAGCTGGAAAGAACCTGTCCTCAACTCGCTCGGCTTCGCGGGCAAGTACGGCATATTCCCAGAACCTACGATAACGACGACGACCTCAAAGTACTCGGCCAACCTGAGCACGAGGGGTGTGATCGGTGGGCCCAACGGCTTCCCAGAATGGTCGGTGACGACAGAGAAGGCCGACCACACCATGACGCCGGCAAAGACCAAGGTGGTCATGAACTTCCTCGCCTGGCTCTATACACCAGGCCACCTGGGGGCCATTGTAAAAAATGAGGGTGACGGTGCCTTGATACCAGTTGAGCCTGCAGCTCCCACCGGCGGGTCGGTAGGGATGAAGGACCTACTTCCCACGGGGAAGGTGATCACGGTGGTAGACGGGCCATTGGAGGGCACCCTTGGCACGAGCTTTGAGACCGAGGCGATGCGGCTCGTTAGCGCTTACCTCTCAGAGGACATGTCGTACTCGTCGTTCTCATCTCAATGGCAATCGATGCTTGTGACGGCCGCCCACCAGTGGGCAGCGGCCAACCACGTCAACCTGGCGAAGTACAAATAGGTCAGGGCAGCTAGTAGGTCGTGAGGGTGCACCATAAGCCAGGCCGGCGCCGGCGCGCCTTCACGGCCTTTACCGTGACAGCGGGAGGCCTTTTGGTCGCCATGACCTACTTCCCGCTTGTGTTCATGCTTTCCAACTCGCTGAAGAGCGGTGCACGCCTCGCAACTGGGGACGTCTTTGCGCTCTTCACGCAGTTCGACGTACGCAATTACGTCGACGCGTGGTCGGGCGTCGACACTTCGCTGCTCAACACGCTCATCGTCGCAGCAGCCTCGGTCGCCATTGGCGTCACAGTGGCGGCCTTCGGCGCGTACACGTTTGCCCAGGTGGACTTCAGGGGTAAGGCACTCGTCTTCACCGCGTACATAGCCCTGCTAATGATCCCTTGGAGCCTCACGTTGGTCCCGCTGTTCCTGGAGATGAAGAGCTTTGGCTTCTACAACAGCTGGTGGGCACTTATCTTGCCTTACGCAGCATCTGCACAGCCGCTGCTCGTCCTCATCTTCCGGAACTTCTTCGAGCAAGTCCCCAAAGAAGTCCTGCAGAGCGCCCGCTTGGACGGTGCGCGCGAAACGCAAGTTCTGTTGCACGTGGTGGTGCCCTTGACAAAGCCGGTCCTGCTCACCGGCACGGTCCTCATGTGCATAAGCATCTGGGGCGACTACATCTGGCCCGAGGTGGTCCTGAAGAGCAGCAGCCGTTACACGATCTCGGCGGGCCTTCAGTACTTCGTGAGCAGCCTTGGGACCTTGACAGCCAACGGCGGCGACGTCTTCGCGGCCTACGTGATCGCGATTGCGCCGTTGTTGCTATTGGTGGGTGTGACCATGCGCTACTTCGTCGGAGGCATGACTGCTGGTTCCTTGAAACTGTGAAGCGGTTACAAGCTCAAGCTGCCTCCGATGCAACCTGACGCTGTCCTCCCGGCGCTGTCCTCGGTAGCGGCCGCCCTTAAGCGGCTGTTACGCCGCCGTCGCGCAAAGAGCATGTCATTGCCCTGCCGGAGCACAAGCTGTCCCTTTGTTTAGGGTAGCGTAGAGGCCGGTGGGACCAGATGAGTTCGTAACCGAAATGACAAGCGCCGGTTACCCAGTCAGTACCTGGAGCAACCCCCCGGGCGACACTTACCCTCCACACGCCCATTCCTACAGGAAGATCTTGTGCTGCCTGGAGGGTTCGGTAACGTTCCACACGCCCGACGGTGACGTTCAGCTCGAACAGGGCCAGCGCTTGGACTTGCACGCCGGGACGACGCATTCGGCTACCGTCGGCGCCCAGGGAGTGCGCTGCGCCGAAGCACACCTTCCCGCCCAGGCAAGCTAAACGCGCGAGGCCTGCCCACGTGCTAGCTTGACCGAGGACGAGAGGAGGCTTGCCTTGGGGGAGCCCGGGGACAACCTGGCACGGGTGCTTAGGCTTTGGGGAGAGCTAGCCCAGAGCGAGGCCATGGAGCCGCTCGCAGACGCGTTGGCAGAAGACGTGGTGTGGCAGGGGCTGGCTCCCGAGCTTGTCTGCCACGGGCGGGACCAAGTACGCGAAGTGCTCGGTTGGCCCCGCAACGGCCGCGTGCCACGGGTGACGAGGATGACTGCAGAGGAAGTGGGGGACTGGGTAGTCGTCACCGTCGAAGGGCCCGATTTCGGGCCGGGCCCGGCCGGCGCCGTGCTCGAAGCCTCAGGGGGGCCGCGCACGCTGGCCCTGTTGTTCGAGGGTGGCAGGGTTGCACGCATGGAGAGCTTCGCCGACCGCGAAGACGCTCTAAGGGCGAAAACCTGAACTCAGCTGCCGACGAAGCCCTTGGCCGCGGCGCAAGGCTGCCACCATTGGGCCGTTGGCCCATCGTTGTCGGTGCTGGCCTGTTCGTTGTGCTCATGGCGTTGTCAGGTCGCTATGGCTTTCACCGCGACGAGCTGTACTACCTCGATGCTGGCCGTCACCTTCAGGCGGGCTACGTAGCTCAGCCAGTCCTGGCGCCCCTGCTGGCCCGCCTCTCGCTGGCACTGTTCGGCCTTTGGTTGCCAGGGTTGCGTCTATGGGCAGCACTTGCCGCCTGGGCGACAGTTGTCGTGGCGGCGCTAATAGCCCGAGAGCTCGGCGGCGAGCGGCGACCCCAACTGTTCTCTGCCATCGCGGTCGCTGCTGCGCCCGGCCTGCTGTCGGTCGACCACCAGGCTGGGCCCACCCCCCAGGACGTGCTCGCTTGGGCTGCCTTTGCCTGGATGGTGGCCAGGGTCGGGCGGACAGGGGACCAACGCTGGTGGGTGCCTGCAGGCCTCGTCCTCGGCATTGGCCTCGCCAACAAGCACATGGTTGGTTTCTTCGCCCTAGCGGTCGTAGCCGGCCTCTTGCTGAGCGGCGGGGCGCGAGCGGTGCTCAACCGTTGGTTCCTCCTAGGAGCGCTCGTCGCTGGCGTCTTCACTGTGCCGGACCTGTGGTGGCAGGCTGGGCACGACTGGGCCGCCATCGCTATGACCCGGGACCTCAACGCCGAGAACGGGGGCCTTTCTAAGCTCGGCACTTGGGCACCAGGTCAGTTGGAGATGGTGAGCCTCGCCGTGCTGGCAGTGTGGGCAGCCGGCCTGTTGTCGCTCTGGCGCTCTCGGCGGCCTGTTTGGAAGGCATTGGCCTGGGCCTACCTATTGCTTTTCGTGGTGTTCGGGGTCACCACTGGAGCCAAGGTCTACTACCTGTTCGGCGCTTATGTCTACCTGCTGCCCGCCGGCTTCGTCACCCTCGACAGCTGGTTGGCAGCCCGGCCCAGGCGGTTGTGGGTGATGGGGGCCGCGTTCTGTGCCACCACAGCGTTCAGCGCGCCCGTCGTGCTCCCGGTGGTGCCCATAGGAGATGTGGCGTGGTCCTACCAGTTCAACCAGGCCCTGGGCGAAGAGGTCGGTTGGCCGAGCCTGGTCCATACGGTTGAAGTTGTGTGGCGCTCACTGCCAGCGGCCGAGAGGGCTCATGCCGTGATCTTTACGAACAACTACGGCGAAGCCGGCGCCATCAACGAGCTCGGCCGTGCAGCGGGCCTGCCGCCTGCGGTGAGCGGGCACGACGACGAGTGGTGGTGGGGGCCTGGCAACCCGGCAGCGACGACGGTACTGGCCATTGCCCCTGGGCCCCTCGGCGTCACCAGCTATCGCGCTTATCTAAAGAAGTACTTCCGTAGCGTGCGCCAGGTGGCGACCCTCACGAACCCTGAGGGCGTGCACAACCAAGAGTGGGGAGGGCACCTCTACCTTTGCACACGGCTACGGCGCCCATGGGGCCTCCTGTGGCCTCAGCTGCGCCATTACGACTAGCGGCGCTCCGCCCGGCTGGCTGAAGGCCCTTGGCTACCAACCGAAATGGGCTAGGTTTATGACCAAGTCGTTGGCGTCCACGAGGCCAGGGCTCACCTCTCCCGCCTACTAGGCGATGTCCACGGCCCATAGTGGTCCCGGCACAATGGCACCATGCTGAAGGCCAGTCGCCGTGTTGTCGCGCCAGTCGTCGCAGCCTTGCTGGTCGCAGTGCCGGGTGTAGTGGGCAGCGCGCCGGGGGTGGCCCTGGCTGCCGGCGGGGCGAGAGCCTGTGGGCCGACGGACGCGGCAGGTGAGGCGCCTTGGAGCGAGTTCGGGGGAGCCGGCACCCACCCCCAAGACGGAGTAGGGGTGACCAAGCCCGCAGGCCAACTGCACCGCAAATGGGAAACGAGCCCGCTCGACGGGGCGGTTTACGCTGAGCCTCTGGTCGCGGGGGGCTGCGTGTACGTCGCCACCGAGGACAACAGCGTCTACGCGTTCAATGCTGCGACGGGAGCGCCAGTCTGGCACGTCCATCTGGCAAGCCCTGTGACGGCCGGCCTCGCCTGTGCGGGGGACATCGACCCATCGGGCATCACTGGCACCCCAGTGCTCGACCCCGCCCATGACGAACTGTGGGCCGTCGTCCTCACCTATGTCTCTGGCCGTCCCGCCCACGAGGTCGTCGCCCTCAACGCTCGGACAGGCGCGCTGTTACGCCGACAGGTGGTCGCCCTCCCCGGCACCGACCCGGCGGCTGAGCAGCAACGGGCGGCGCTCGACATGGAGGCTGGCAACGTGTACGTGCCCTTGGGCGGGCTTTACGGCGACTGCGGGGACTACAAGGGGGCTGTCATTTCCGTACCGGGAACCCCTGGCCACAAGCTCGGGTACTGGCATACGCCCACGGCTCGGGAGGGCGCTGTGTGGGAGGTGGGAGGCCCCGACGTCCTCCCCAACGGCGACATCTTGCTCTCGACAGGCAACAGCGCCGCTTCTCCAGGCCAGGGCTTCGACGGCGGCGACGCCCTGATCGAGCTGACAGCCAGCCTCAAGGTTGCCTCCTACTTCGCACCGAGGTCGTGGGCCGTCTGGAACACCGAGGACCTAGACCTGGGCTCGACTGGTCCGGCTCTCCTGCCCGGGGGGTTGGCCTTCCAAGTTGGCAAGGCAGGCGTCGGCTTCCTCGTCAGCACCTCCCACCTAGGCGGGATCGGGGGGCAACTGGCGAGCGCACAGGTCTGCAACGGCGGCGCCTATGGGGCGGACGCCGTTTCGGGCAGCACCGTGTACGTCCCCTGCAGTGGCGGCTTGGTCGCTGTGCGAGCGGTTGGCAGGGGACTGCACGTGCTGTGGAGCTCGAGCGCTGGCGGCAGCGGTTCGCCGCTCGTCGCCGGGGGCAGGCTCTTCGAGGAAGTCCAAAGCGGCGAGGTGGTGGCGCTCTCGCCGGCGACGGGCGGGGTGCTCCAGAGGCTTTCGCTGGCGCCACCTGCCACGCATTTCCCATGGTTGGTGGCCGTTGGCAGCACCCTGTGGGCACTGGACGGCACAAGGCTGGAGGCGTTCAGCGGCATATAAGCCCGCCGGCTTATGAGCCCAATGGGTGGTGGTGGCTGGCCTAACGCCCGGACCGAGGCGGCCATGAGGCCCCGATGGGAGCGCCTGGTCCAGGAGTTCTCGCCGCCGGCTATATCGCGAGCCACTCCCGGTCGGGGAGTGCGAGGCGGGTTTGGAGGTGAGCTGCCCTGGGTTTAGTGGAGGCAGCCGCGCTTGGCCGCCGTCGTCTTAGCGGCGGGTTTGGTGCCACTGGAGAAAGGCTGCTGTCGCAGCCCAGCGAGGAGAAGTCGCACGACGGCGCGCGCGCCGTAGTTCGGATCCTGGCTAGCTCCGGCGCACAGGTTCCCGATGCCTCGCAAGAACGTGTAGGCGGGGACATCGGCGACTGGCTCGCCGGCCTGTGCGGCCGCCTCCAGCAGCGCCGTGCACGCAGGCACCACCTCCTGGTCGAGCGGGTGCCGGCCGGGGAGCAGGAATGGATAGCCCACCGGCGTCGGCGAACAAGTCGCGGGGTGGGAGGCCTTGCGACCAAAGGCCCTATTCTCTTTGAGATGGTCAACTCCCGTCTGGCGCCCTTCGGGACGACAGTGTTCGCAGAAATGTCTGCACTCGCCTTGGCGACCGGCTCGGTCAACCTCGGCCAAGGGTTCCCCGAAGGCCCAGGGCCAGAGCTCCTGCGCCGGGTGGCCACGGAGGCCATTTGGGAGGGCGACAACCAGTACCCGCCCGGTACGGGCGTCCCTGAGCTGCTGGAGGCTGTCGCCGCACATCAACAAGCCGAGTACGGGCTCAGCTACGACCCTCAGGCCGAAGTGCTCGCTACCGCCGGCGCCACCGAGGCAGTAGCTTCCGCGGTGTTAGGCCTGCTCGAACCTGGCGACGAGGTTTTAATGCTGGAGCCCTCCTACGACTCCTACGGCGCCGTCGTGGCTATGGCGGGTGCGCGAAGAGTACCGGTGAGCCTTGCCTACGACGGGCGTCGCTGGGTGCTCCCCGAAGGCGCTCTAGAAGCTGCAGTCAGCGACAAGGCACGCATGGTCTTGCTCAACTCGCCCCATAACCCCACGGGCAAGGTGCTGGACGAAGCGGAGCTGTCAGATGTGGCTGGTACTTGCCGGCGACACGACCTCATCGCGGTTACCGACGAGGTTTACGAGCACCTCGTTTTCGACGGCCGCCGGCACAGCCCACTAGCGACCTTCGAGGGGATGCGCGAACGTACGGTCACAATTTCCTCCGCAGGCAAGAGCTTTTCTGTGACCGGGTGGAAGGTCGGCTGGGCTTGCGCCCCGCCGGAACTGTTGGCCGGGGTGAGGGCCGCCAAACAGTTCCTCACCTATGTAACGCCGGCGCCCCTACAGCGGGCAGTGGCGGCAGGGTTGCGTGCCACCCATGAGCTCGTCGAGCCGCTCGTGGAAGAGCTCGAGCAAAACAGGGACTTGCTCGTCAAAGGCCTATCTTCAGCCGGGTTCCCCGTGCGCGACGCCGAGGGCACCTATTTCGTCACAGCGGACATCTCCGGCTTGACGGACGAGGACGCGTACACTTTTTGCTGGCGCCTGCCCGAACGCTGCGGCGTGGTCGCCGTCCCCTGCTCAGTGTTCTATTCAGGCCCTGAGGGAGGCCGTCATTTGGTGCGCTTCGCCTTTTGTAAACGGCGAGAGAGCATAGAAGAAGCCGTTGAGCGCTTGGGTAGGCTGCATTGGTAAAGGTGGCCCTGGTCCAGCACGATGTGGCGTTCGAGGACGCACCAGCCACGCTCGCGCACCTTGCCCCAATGGTACGCAAGGCCGCCGGCGAAGGAGCTCGTCTTGTCGTGCTGACCGAGATGTTCGCAACGGGCTTTTCGATGTCGCCTGAAAGGGTTGCTGAGGTGCCAGGTGCCGGCCCGGGGGCCAGCTTTTTGTCGGAGATGGCCACAGAGACGGGCGCTGCCATTTGCGGTTCACTACCAGTGCAGGGCTTTGGAAAGGGCAAGCCTGTCAACCGTTTCGTCTGTGCCTTCCCAAACGGCAGGGCGGTGGGCTACGAGAAGATCCACCCCTTTTCCTACGCGGGCGAGCACGAGCATTATGCCGGCGGGCCCAGGGTTGTCACGTTCGACTGGGAGGGCTGTGCGTTCACGCCTTTTATATGTTACGACCTCCGTTTCGCCGACGCCTTTTGGCAGGTAGCCCAGAGGACAGACTGTTACTTGGTGGTTTCCAACTGGCCGGCGTCGCGCCAGGAGCACTTCCGAGCCCTCAGCATTGCTCGCGCTATCGAGAACCAAGCCTACGTGGTCGCCACCAACCGAGTAGGCAGTGGGGGAGGTGTACAGTACGCGGGCGGTAGCATTGCGGTTGGCCCGTTCGGGGAGGTCCTGGGCGAAGCCGGCGCCGAAGAGGAGGTCCTTTTTGTTGACGTCAGTGCCGGACGGGTGGCAGAAGTCCGTGCTGCGTACCCCTTCCTCTCCGACCGGAGAGCATTCTCGGTCGCACCAGGCCCAGGCCCGACGCCTACGCCTCAACTCGGCTAGCAATTTGGGGCAGGAGAGCACGGCCCTTGACTGAGCTCAGACGTCCCCGGCGGGCCGAGGACGGCGCGCTAACCGGCAGCACTTCCCCCGCTTGGGGGGTTCCTTCCCTCAGCGAACCACGGTGGCCGCCGACGCTCGCGGTCCTCGTCGCTACAGTCCTGCAGGTCGTGCTGCCAGACCGTGTGATTTCGGGCCTTGGCCCGAGATGGCTTGTGCCGGCGATAGAAGGCGCGCTCGTGTTGGCTCTTTACGTAGCCAACCCGCGCCACATAAGCGGTGAAGCACGCTACGCTCGCATCGGCTCGGTGAGCCTGATCGCTGTCGTCAACATTGCGAACCTCGTCTCGTTGGGCGAGCTCGTGAACTCGCTCATAAGTGGCAGTACCCGCGCAGCAGGGCGTGCCCTCATCTTCGCCTCAGTGCCAATATGGCTCACAAACGTCATCGTTTTCGCCCTGTGGTATTGGGAGCTTGACAGAGGTGGGCCGGCAGCAAGGCTTAGCACGGCTCACCGGGCACCCGACTTCCTGTTCCCCCAGATGGTGACGCCGGAGGCGGCGCCCGGTTGGGCACCAAGCTTCCTGGACTACCTCTACACCTCGTACACCAACGCGACGGCTTTCAGCCCTACCGACACGATGCCCCTCAGCGCTTGGGCCAAGCTCCTGTTCATGGTGCAGTCCCTCGCCTCACTGCTCACTGTCGCGCTTGTAGTCTCCCGGGCGGTCAACATACTCGCGTGACCTCGCCGTGCCTTTTGCCTTTCGTTGCGAACAGCCCCTTCTGTGCCGGGCGTTGCTCGACCACAGGTCCCTTCCACCTTGACTTGAGCCCTGTGTGACGACCTGTCCCATTGACCCTCGCGCCATTGTGCTCATGCTTTGAGATTTCGGAACAGATTTGGGAGCACCGGAGCACCGGGTTCTAACCGCTGAGGCTCCGGCGTCTAGCTGGTCGACCCGACGCGACGGCCTTGTTACCGGAGCCGGACGCCGGCAAGCTTCCGGGCACTGCGACCAGGCCAAGCCAGCGCCAACCCCAAAGCCACGGCGCCAGCGGCAGCGGGGGAGAACGCCAAAGCAGGGTGACCGGTCGCGTCCCACGCAAAACCACCCGCCAGCGGCAGGGCGAACGCAGCGACATAGCCGATGGTGGTCGTCGCTGCCGCCATCTTGTGGACCTCCTCAGGCGGCACCAGCAACGGGGGCAGGGCTAGGGACACGACGAAACAAATAGCAGAAGAGATGCCAATCAAAGCGCACCCGGCTATGGCCAAGGAAGAAGGTGCGCAAACGAGCGCAGCGAGGCCCAGCAACGCTGCTATACCGCAGGCCGCCAGGACCGACCGTGGACGCGCTTTGGTGCGTGCAAGGAGCGCCACCACCACAGAAGCGAGCAACTGAGAGCTGTTGAGTGCCCCAAGGCAGGCAGCAACGAGGCTGCCATGCCCAGTAGCGTGCAGCTCCGTGGACAGGTAAGCGTTGGTGCCGAAATACACGACAGAGCCTCCTCCTTGCAACAGGCCCACCCGCCAGGTGACCGCATCGTCCCATTCTGGCCACCAGCGCGACCGTGGCCGCGGGCCGGTGCCTCCTGCGACTGCTGTCCTACCTGTTGCCCCGGGATCTCTTGTAGGGGTCGCAGGTGTAGTTGTAGGTGTCGCAGGTTTAGTTGTAGGTGTCGCAGGTGTAGTTGTAGGGGTCGCAGGTGTAGTTGTAGGGGTCGCAGGTGCAACAGCCTTTGCTGGCGTTGCGGGCGCCGCTGTTGCACCGAAGGGCTCTGGAATGACCGCCAGGGCTGGACGGTCCCGAACGAGGTCAGCTGTCGGATGCGGCACCCTGGGTGGCAACCTGGCAAAAGGTGCCGCGAGCAGGGCTGCAGCGGCCAACGCCGGCAAGCCCCAAAGCGTCAGCGAGACCTGCCACGAGCCGGCGAGAGGCAGGACAAGGGGAATGGTGAGCGATGCCGCCGCCGCTTCGCCGGCAACGATGCCGTTGGTGTAAATGCTTGTGGCGAAGCCCACCCGAGACGGGAACCAAAGCCTCGTCATAGTTGGCATGGCTGGTTGCAGGATGGCAATACCGGCCCCCAGCCCGACGCTCGCCGCCAGCAGGGCCGGGACGCCACCGGCTCCGCGCAGAGCCGACGTGGTCCCCACGACCGTGAGGCCGAGGGCCAAGGCGCGCCGGACGCCAAGGCGCGCCACAGCAGCCGAGCCACCCACAGCACCGAGTGCAAGGAGCAGTACCGGCAGCGTTGTGAGGAACCCCACCGTGCCCTCATTGAGGTGGAGAGCCCGGCGGACCTCGGGTAGCACGGGTGGGAGCGCAAGGACGGCCATGCGCATATCTGCGCCGGCGACCCACAAAAACGCGAGCCGAGAGGCGTCGAGCGCCCAGTTGGCCGCGGCCCGCGAAGCAGGTGCTCCTCGGGTGCCAGGCTCGCCATGAACTCGCGCTGCACTTGCAAGCTCTTCTGCAGGCACGGCCCCACTACCTGCTCAGGCCGACACCGCCACGATGAGCAAGCCTCGCTCATCGCCCGCTGCTGCCGGCACCCCGGCTGCTCGAACCTTGGCCATAAACAGCCACCCTAACCGGCGAGTGCCCCCGGCAACCACTGAGCGCGTGCACCAATGTAACGAGTTTGTGGCAAACAGGGCGAACTTCCTACAGTTCTGCGCGAAAACCGTACAAAACCGTAAGATGTTAGGCCTTTGCTCAATAAACTGTCTACGTTTGTGCGCGGCCGGCTACCCTCGTCGTGGCGCAGCCCCGGCTACCTCACAGCTTGCTTGGAAGGGTTGGCCCCTTACCCCACCCCGCGCCTTGGGCCGGCTCAGAGCCCTCGAAACCCTCGAAGCGGCCGTCGAAACCCCAGAGCCGAGTTCGGGACCTCTCGGACTTGTTCACCGGCTGTTCGCCAGGGCGATGGACCAAGCTTCGCGCACTTTGCCCACAGTGTGCCGGGCGCGGCGCTCGTCGACGAGATCGGGCCAGGTAAAGCGTAAAATGACCCAACCTCTGGTGGAGAGCACTAGGACGAGCGAATTTTGGCGCCTTAGGTCGCGGACGAGAGCGCCTGCCGATGCATGAGCCTCCGCCCCGTCAATTTCGACCCCAATACGAGCTGCCGGCCAAGCGAAGTCGAGGCGGTAGAGCCCGTCGCGCGTGCGCACGCTGAACTGGCGCTCGGGCGACGGCAGCCCCGCGACCCTTACGAGCTGGGCAAAGAGAGTCTCCGCATCGCTCTCGGTGGGGGTTAAGCCAGCTGGCCGTTCGGCGAGAAGTGAACGGAGGGAGGCTGTGCCCCACTGCTTCTGGACGGACGACAACTTGGACGAGAGCTCCTCGACGGTCACGTGGCGCTTGCGGAGCGCAGACTCCAAGGCACGCTCGAGCAAGGGCTTGCCAGCTACCTGGCCTAGGTCGACCATCGTCCGTGCCACGCTGGTAACTGGCAGGCCCTCCAGCAGGACCACATCTGTTCCCGCCAGGTCGTCAACTTTGAACACAGCCTCAGGTCTCGTGCGCCCACACGTCACGGCCACCTCGACGGGGAGCGTCGGAGCCGGCATGCGCGACCCACGAAAGACGCCGAAACCGTCCAGCTCCCACAGGGCAGCGGCCGAACGGCGGAACACGGCAGCGCCACTTCGCTGGACAGGTGTGCAGCTGCAAAGTACAGCGAAAAGAGCCCGTCGGAGCTCTCGGCGCAGATCACCGGTCCCGGCCCATCTTGGGTCGACGAACAGGCGTAGACCACGCTTCTCCAGCATGCCGCGGGCCACGGCCCGCTCGATGGCTCGGCGGCTCATGCCAGCAGCCACAAGTTGGTCCCTCGCCACGACGCCCTCTTGCTGTGCTAGCAAGTCTTGCCATGACACAGCATCAGATAGTACCACTTATTTTGTAACATGATAGCAGTAGCTAAGATCCTCTAAGAACGCCATTGCCGATAGGAACGCCCCCAGGTACACCCGCACACAGCTGTTCGCCTTTTGCTGAGCCGCGCTACCAGGCAACTCCCCGCGCCCACCGGGCAACTCCTTGCCAGACCTGTTCTGTTGGAACACAAGGACCTCGCAAAGGTCCTTCACAGCAGGCGTGGACGCTTCCTTCACAGCAGGCGTGGACGCCGCCTACCTAGTTCATGCTGTCGCAAGGTGGTGAGCCCAGCATTGTACGATGTGGCAACCGAGGGCGACCGCTCGGCTAGCTTCGAGGCGATGGCTGCCGGTCCACACAAACGTCGGCCGGCACCGCTGGTCCGGCCGAGCACTCAGCAAGCAGTTCGCCGCGGAAGTTCGCGTTCGCGCTCAGCAAGCGCGGCGTCCAATGCGGGCCGTGGCCGCAGGCCAAACCACTCCAACGGCCACCTGAAGAGGCACCGCTCCCCACTTCGTTACTTGCTGGCTATACCGGCTTTAGCGGTCGTGCTTATCGGGTTCTCCCTCGTTGCCGCGGCGCTCTCGCCAGGCAACGCCAGCCTGGAAGCAAAGTGGGCCGATTGGCTCCGCGCCAACCACGCAGGCTGGCTCGCACAGCATTTCGAGGAGATCTACTACTCCCTTGAAGCGCCTCCCAAGGGGGGAAAGCCTAAGGGCCTCAACAAAGTCCCCGGAACTGTCGCCGTCAACCTCCCGGCTTCTTCGCCAACAACCGCTTCGAAGCTAGCGGCGCCGGCTAGCACCGCGACAGCCGTGCCGACGAGCAGGCCCGGTGCTGGAGCTGGCACAAACCCAGCACAGACAAACCTGGCACAAACTAATAGAAGCGCTGCCGCCCAAGGCTCGAGCCCTCAGAGCCGGGGCCCCCTGGCGAAAAATGTGCCCACGTCGGCGCTAACGTTGCCCCCTTCTCACAAGGCAGCTAGCCCGCAAGCGGGCTCGCCAACTGCGGGCTCGACAACTGCGGGCTCGACAACTGCGGGCTCGACAACTGCCACTTCGACTGGCCCCACAGGTGCAAAACCACTCTCGTCGAAAGCTGTTGCCCCCCGGGCCGTCCAGCCGCTCCCGCCGCCCAAGCCCGTCCCACTTGTTGTGCACCCAGCGCTCGCCGGCGAGGGCCAGTGGCAGCCGACCGGGCCTCTCGTGGACGGTAGCCCGGCGATGTACGTGGCCCAGTTTAGGGCCGACGACATCTACACGAGCGAGATCACATCGGCCGTGTGGATGGACCCAAGGCTATTGCGTTTCGAACTTGTACCCGGCTCGACTGAACCCGGGGGTACCTGGTCTCACCCGCCTTATGTGACCGACGCCGAGCTTCCTTACCTCGTGGCAGCTTTCAATGGCGGTTTTCGCTTTCAAGACGCCAAGGGCGGCATCTACCTTGAGGGCAAAGTCGGCGTGCCGCTGTTGCAGGGTGCAGCATCGTTCGTCATCTACAAAAATGGGACCGTTAACATCGGCGCCTGGGGCTCTCAGGTGACGATGACGCCAGAAGTAGCCTCCGTGCTGCAAAATGCTGTCCTGCTGGTGAACAACGGCCAGATAGCGCCGTCTGCTACCTACACTGACAACGCTATTTGGGGTTACACGCTCGGAGGTGGTTACGTAGTCCCCCGGAGCGGGGTGGGGGTCACCGCCGACGGTGCTCTTGTCTATGTGGCAGGCCCAGCCCTAACAGCCAGGTCGCTTGCGGAATCGCTCCAAAGAGCAGGGGCGGTGCGCGCCATGACGCTCGACATCAACCCAGAGTGGGTTACGTTCAACTTCTACTCTCATCCTCCGGGCCGCCCCCTTGACGTGACTGGTACGAAGCTGTACCCGCAGATGCAGCGCTCGGCCGACCGCTACTTGCCTCCGGTTTGGGAAGAACGGGACTTCTTCGAGGTCCTCCTCCCCGGTGCGCCCATCTCCGGCTAGCAAACTGTTTGCAGCGAGCCGTCACCGCGCGTGACGGGCTAGTTTTTGCCGGTATGCGCTATCTACCGGGTATGCGCTATCCGCCGGGTATGCGCTATCTCCGACGGCTACGCTCGCCGCGCAGGACCTAACGCGCGCTTGCAACCCTGCGGGCTCCCGCGGCGTTAGAGCTGACGAGATGTTGGCAAGGTTGCTGCTGTTGGTCGCCGGCTTGGCAATCTCTCCTGTCGGCACGCCCCGTGCCTGGCCAGGTGAGCTTGCTGTCGTTTCGGGGGCCCGTCTCGTGGTCATCACTGGCCACGAGAGCCACGCCGTTAGCGGCCCCGGATTGCCGAGCGAGCCTAAGTGGTCGCCCGACGGCACCTGGGTTGCTTTCCTGCGCTCTGGTACACAGCTGTGGGCTGCCCGCTCTAGCGGTGCCGACGCCCACCGGGTGAGCCCAGCGGGCCTCTCGGTCAGCGAGTTCTCCTGGGCCTCAGTCGAAGCACGGGAAATATTGGTATTTTCAGCCTCCCATGCCCCTTCGGGGGCCTCCCAGGCACCTTCGGCAACAGGAACCGTCCTGCTGGCTTCGGCGAACTCCACTGCCGTCCGCATCCTTGGCACCTATCCCGACCTGATCGGCTTCAGCGTCGCGCCCTCGGGCAAGCAGCTCGCCATCAGTTACCGAGCAGGCCGCCCTCCCGCCGGCGATGAGGCACCGACTTGGAAGGGTGTGGTGCGCATAGTGCCGCTCGCCGGCGGTCCTAGCCGAGCCGTCTACAGCCTGCCGGCCGGCGGTTATGCCCTGCTCGGGCCGGGCTGGTGGCCAGACGGCAAAGGGTTGCTCTTTTGGGACGACCCGGAAGGCTCGGCGAGCATCGCCGCCGACGGCCTCCCTCTAGACAGCCTCGACCTGGCAACGGGCAAGGTGAGCACGCTTGGCACCATGCTCACGTACCCCAACTGGATCTCCTGGTCGCTTTCTGGCAAGCAGCTTGCGTTCGTGGCCGGCCCCAACCGAGTTGTCTGGGACAGCGGCAAGCACTTGGTGCTTTGCCATATGCCTACGGACAGCTGCCGGCCCGTCCCGCTGCAGAGCAAGGGCACCATGGCCCTCGACCCTGCTTGGGCTGGGGACGGCTCGCTCGTCTTCGACATCGCACCAGGTACAACCTCGCCAGTAGCGGTCGTGCCGACCGGGCTCAAGGTGACAGGCAACGCACCGTTCGACCAGGCCACGGTCGCTCGATGGTACGCGGCAATGCGCCTTTGGGTAGCCAGGCTCCCCGCGGCTACTGGTCACCCCCTCGCCCACAGCCCTCTCGGAGCGCACGACCCCTTACCAGCACCTGGAGGCATATTTTTCCTGCGTGCGGACAGCCTGTACTGGCTGGCCAACGGTGCAAGCCACCCGAGCGAGGTCGTTACGGGGATCTCGAGCCCGGGCTATTTCGGCGCCAGCAGCTACTACGGCTACATGGCCTGGCAGGACGCCTTTGCCTGGCATGCCTGAGCTAGGGCGAAAAGCTAGGGCGCGGGCCGACGAAGGCTTGTGGCCTAGCAGCGCCTAGCCGCCAGCCATGGCGCCGACAATCGCGAACGGCTCGTGCCCACAAGCGACTCGGCTTGGGAGAGGTTCGTCCGGCGAAGCGTTCGAACAGTCGAGCTCGCCGGCAAAAAACCTGACGAACGGGCGCCGTGCTGCGGTCGCCCGGTCGCGCACGGTGCCCCTGAGCACCGGGTAAGTGAATTCCAGGGCATCCAAGACGCTCCTTTGCGTGGCTACCCCCGGCACCTCCAAGACCACCTCAGCTGGCAAGCGCGCCAGCTCTCGCAGCTGCGCCGGCAGCCGGACGCGCACCCGGGTGCCCTCACCGCCGGCGCCTGTCAAGGTAGGACCTGCGCCTCCACGGAAAGAACAGCAGGCAAATCCCGAGCCACCGCCGTCCAGGTGTCGCCAGCGTCCGCTGAAGCGTAGACCTGCCCACCAGTGGTGCCGAAGTACACCCCGCATGGGTCGAGAGAGTCCACGGCCATGGCGTCACGAAGCACGTTCACGTAGCAATGCGCCTGGGGCAACCCTTGTGTAAGCGGCTCCCAGTCCCCTCCGCCCGTTCTTGAACGGTAGACCCTTAACCTTCCCTCGGGCGGGTAGTGCTCGGAGTCGCTCTTTATGGGCACTACGTACACAGTCGAAGGCTCGTGGGCGTGCACTGCTATTGCAAAGCCGAAATCACTCGGCAAGTCACCGCTCACCTCGTACCACGAAGCTCCCCAGTCGTCGCTTCGCATCACGTCCCAATGCTTTTGCATGTAGAGCACTTCTGGTGCCGAAGGGTGCGCCACCACCTTGTGCACACAATGGCCTACCTCAGCGTCGGGGTCTGCCAGTACGCCTTCGGAACGTAGCCCTCGGTTCGCTGCCGCCCAGGTCTCGCCGCCGTCACGACTTGTGAACACGCCAGCCGCCGATATAGCAACAAGCAGTCGAGAGGGGTCCTGGGGATGTAGGAGCACCGTGTGAAGGCACAGGCCTCCAGCACCGGGCTGCCATCCAGGGCCGCTCGGGTGACGGCGCAGCCCCGTGAGCTCCCGCCAGGTACTGCCACCATCGGCCGAGCGGAACAAAGCGGCGTCCTGGGCACCGGCCCAAACAGTCGTCGCGTCACCCAACGAGGGCTCCAAATGCCATATGCGGGTGAACGACCAAGGCCGCGGCGACCCGTCGTACCAAAGGTGCGTACCAGGCTCGCCGTCGTAGCTGAAGTCGTTGCCCACCGGCTGCCACGTGCTGCCCCCATCGTCGGAACGCTGTACAACTTGGCCAAACCAGCTGCTCGTCTGAGATGCCCAAATCCTGTCCGGGTCAACGGGCGAGCCGGCCACGTGGTAAACCTCCCAGCCGCCAAAGTGAGGTCCGCTCACGTCCCAGCGGTCCCGCTTGGCCCCGGAGGTCAGCACGAAGGCCCCTTTACGCGTACCGACCAGCAACCGCACACCACTCATGCGCTGCGAGCATACGCTTTCTCAGGGGCCGGCGCTGCCCTGGCTCAAAAAAGGACAAAAAGGGTACTTCGGATCTGAGCGGGGTCTGAGCGTGTAGCAGGGTCCACCAGTCGCGAGGCGGGGGCTCTCATAATCAGCGAGTTCTGACATCGACTGATCGGAGAGCCCCCGTGGAGACTGACCCTACGC
>Ga0209061_1001667_pt1 | contig 34389 bp, 33 predicted proteins | sample Coa_R1_10_FD_187157 | JGI IMG/M metagenome (GOLD analysis project Ga0209061, IMG submission 187157) | Surface soil microbial communities from Centralia Pennsylvania, which are recovering from an underground coalmine fire - Coalmine... | ecosystem: Environmental > Terrestrial > Soil >... | reverse complement strand
GCGAGCGCGCCCGTTACGAGGCGCTTCTCGAGGCAGTGCTATCCTGAGAACGAAGTCGTGTTGCGTTCCCGCTTAGGCCGTGCCGCCATCATTCTGTCCGGAAGTTTGCTGGCAATTTCCGGGCTTTATGCCATTCAGCCGTGGCGCGAGTACCCCGGCGTCGAGTACGAAAGCTACCCCATCCCGAAGGACTACCAGGAAAAAACCGAGTGGGTATTTGCCCGCCTGATGTATCCGCCCATCGGGCCATACTTTCGCGGCGAACGCCTTTATCCGGATCTCATCCCCACTCCCGGGTTTTCATTCCTCGGCGACTGGCGGCTGGGCGCTTCCAACTGGACGATGGACTATCCGCGGTCGGACCGCCACTTCTCGCAGGCCTTGCGCCGTCTCACCCGCATTCACGCGCGCTCCGCCGAGCAGGTCATCAATCTGGACGATAACGACGTCTGGGACTGGCCGTGGCTCTACGGCGTCGAGGTCGGCCACTGGAACCTCACCGATGCGCAGGTGCGCTCCATGCGCGAATACCTGCTGCGCGGCGGCTTCTTCATGTGCGACGATTTCCACGGCTCCGTCGAGTGGGATATCTTCGCCGCCACTATGCAGAAGATTTTTCCCGACCGGCCCATTGTCGAGATCCCCAGTAATGACCCGATCTTCCACATTATTTACGACCTCGACGACCGCTACCAGGTGCCAGGCGCGCAATTCCTCGATACCCACCAAACCTGGGAGCAGGATGGCAGAATCCCTCACTGGCGCGGCATTTATGACGACAAAGGCCGCGTGATGGTCGCCATGTGCTTCGATATGGACCTCGGCGATTCCTGGGAGCATGCCGATAACCCGCAATATCCGGAAAAATTTTCCGCCCTGGGCATTCGCATCGGCGTCAACTACGTGACCTATGCGATGTCGCATTAACATGGGGGCCGCTCAATGAATTGGGCCGCAACGGGCGCAACCGCGCTCGCGCTCGCTGTGATCGTTGGCGCCTTCGGCGCGCACGGCTTGCGCGACCGTCTGGATGCCGCTTCCCGCGACGTGTACGAGACAGGAGTCCTGTACCACTTTTTCCACGCCCTGGGCATCTTGATCGTTTCGCTGATGCCGAAGTCCGGCTTCCTCACGCAAGCGCAAGCTGCGTGGGTCTGCGGCTTGCTCGGCGCCGGAATTGTGCTCTTTTCCGGAAGCCTTTACGTGCTGGCCATCACCCGTATCCCGGCGCTCGGTATCGTCACGCCGTTCGGCGGCCTGGCCTTCATGGGGGGCTGGCTCGTATTGGCCGCCGCACTGCTAGCCAACCGTTAAGTCGTGCTGGTTTTGCGGCTCTTTTTGCCCTGAGGCTTGGCTCCTGCCTCGCCCGCCGGGGCTTCGTCCGGATTCACCTTCTTGAGCACTTCATCGAAGAGGGCTGCTTTGCGGCTATCGCTTTTGGGCGGCGGAGCTTGTTCATGGCGGTAATCGTGATCGCTATGGCAGGTGCGGCAGCGAACCTTGGCGGGCTCCCCATTCACCAACGAAACCAGCGAATGATTCATGATGCGCTTGCAGCGCACGCAAAAATCGTCGATCACATCTCCCAAACGGTACTCGGGCATCGAACCTCCTAAACGGCAGCCGCTTCGGGCTGCAGCCATTGCGCCGGTTCGAAACCGACGTATTTGCAGATTCGCAACTGGCCCTCGGGAGTCTCTAGCAAATCTCCTACCTGGAGGGGCTGGCCCGATTCCCGCAGCGTTTGCCATGCCTCGTATTCATTGCGCGCTTCAATGTGCCCGTCCGGTTCGTAATCTTTGGGCTTCACTGTGGCTGCGCCGGACACATGGGGCGCGTAGCGGAACTGCTGCCGTAACGAATCCTTCATGTGATAGACGCGGTAGCTCGGCATAGACTGCCATTGTAAACGAAGTGTGGGCGGGACGCTGCCGGATTATTGGCGGGGCAAACTGGGCAATGCCGCTAGACCGTCGCGCTCACCCAACGCGATCCAGCGCTCCACGAGGGGGCGCGACCACATCAGCGAATACTTGATCGGGCCGAATGGTTCGGAAGGAGTAATGGAAACGACTCTGAGGCCGCCGAGCGGCCGGCGCGGGCTGACGATCTTGCGCAGAAATTGCCAATGCAGTGTGGCCAGGCAATCGAGCGCAATCACATGCGTGGCGCCCACTTCCGCGGCGGCCCAAAGTGGGAGCGCGCCGCGGAAGCCGCCATCCACATACGACCGGCCACCGATAGAGACCGAAGGAAAGAAGACCGGAATGGAGACGGTGGCCGCCAGATGCCGCCAGGTGACGTCGGCGGCGCGCACCAGCACGGGGCCGAAGCGCGGCATTTCGACCAGCGTGAGGGCGAAGGGCATGCGCGGCTGGTAGCGAGAGAAGAGTTCCAGCCCTTTCCGGTAGAGCGGTTTGGGACGAAGGATGCGAATGGCCGAGAGCGAATCATCCAGCCAATCGCGCGCCAGGTCGTCCGGCGTGGCCCCACCGGCGATGGCCCAACCATTCCACGCTCCAGCCGAAGCGCCAATAACGATATCGGGCCGGACATGCCCCGCCAGGGCGCGCCACACGCCCACTTCCCAGGCGGCGAACATGCCGCCGGCCGAAAGCACCAGCGCAGTCACAATTGCCAGACGATTTGGCCGTTCACGATCGTTGCCGTGGGGCCGCCTTGAAAGGTGCGGCCGTGGAAGGGGGAATTGCGGCTGCGGGAGGGGGACTGGTTCACGTCGTAGGTCCACTCGAAATCGGTGGCGAAGACGGTGATGTCGCCGGGGGCGCCGGGGCGGAGGGTTCCGCGGCCGAGGTGGAGGACCGATTCCGGGCCGGTGGTGAAGAGTTCCACCATGCGATTAAGGGTGATTTTTCCGGGTTTGACGAGTTGCTGGAGAGTCAGGGCGAGGGCGGTTTCCAGGCCGATGATGCCGAAGGGGCAGGCTTCGAATTCCTGCATTTTTTCGCTGCCGGCGTGGGGGGCGTGGTCGGTGGCGATGGCGGTGACGGTGCCGGCGGCGACTCCCTCCACCACCGCGGCGCAGTCGCAGCCGGCGCGCAAAGGCGGCTTCATTTTGTAATTGCTGTCGTAGGGCGGCATTTCGGCATCGGTGAGCGAGAAATGGTGGGGGGTGGCTTCGCAGGTGACCGCGAGGCCCTGGCGGCGGGCGAACTCCACCATGGCGACGGCGTTGCGGGTAGAAATGTGGGCCACGTGGAAGCGAGCGCCGGTGAGCTGGGCGAGCACCAGGTCGCGGGCCACCATGACGTCTTCAGAAGCCGCGGGAATGCCGCGCAATCCCCAGCGGACCGAGGGCAAGCCCTCATTCATATCGCCGCCCGCGCTGAGGTTCAGGTCTTCGCAGTGATCGATGACGGGGACCTGGTAGGAGCGGGCGAACTCCATGGCCCGGCGCATGACGCGCGAGTTCATTACGGGGCGTCCATCGTCGGAAATAGCCACCGCGCCGGCGGCGCGCATGGCGCCGATAGCCGCCAGTTCTTCGCCCGCGCTGCCCTTGGTGATGGCGCCGATGGGGAACACGTTGACCACCGCTTTGCGTTGCGCGGTTTCGACGATGTAGCGGGTGACGGTAGCGCTATCGTTGACCGGCTTGGTGTTGGGCATGCAGCAAATGGAAGTGAATCCGCCGGCGGCGGCGGCGCGGGAGCCGCTCTCGATGGTCTCGAGATGCTCGAACCCCGGCTCGCGGAGGTGGACGTGCATATCGATAAAGCCGGGGGCGACGATCATACCCGAGGCGTCGAAGACCTCGGCGCCGGGGGCGGTGAGACCTTCGCCCACCGCCGCGATTTTGCCATCCGCGAGGAGGACATCGGCGATGCGATCGGTGGCTGAAGAAGGGTCAATTACGTGACCGTTGCGGATCACGAGAGACATTATCCGATCACCCTTTCGAGGACCGCCATGCGCACGGCGATTCCGTTTTCGACCTGATTGAGTATCACGGAGCGCTGGAAATCGGCGACTTCGCTCGAGAGCTCGCGGCCGCGATTGATGGGGCCGGGATGCATCACGATGGCGTCCGGCCGGGCCAGATCCAGGTGCTCCAGGCGGAGGCCGTAGAACTGAAAATACTCGCTGGCGGGAAAGGCGGCCTCATGCTGGCGTTCGAGCTGGACGCGCAGCATCATAATGACATCGGCATCGCGGATGGCTTCGCGGATATCGGTGGTGAGGCGGACTCCAGGCGCCAGTTGTTTCAGTTCGGGAGGCAACAGGGAGGCGGGACCGCAAAGCACGATTTCGACGCCGAACTTGGAGAGCAGATAGATATTGGAGCGGGCCACGCGGCTGTGGGCGATATCGCCGATGATGGCCACTCGCAGCCCTTCGAGCCGCTCGCGGCGGTCGAGGATGGTGCGCGCATCGAGCAGCGCCTGGGTGGGATGCTCGTGCGTGCCATCGCCGGCGTTGACGATCGGCGTCTCCAGATAGCGCGAGAGAAAATGCGGCGCCCCGCTGGCGGCATGCCGCATCACGATGGCGTCCGGCCGCATGGCGGCGAGCGTGTTGAGCGTATCCACCAGCGATTCGCCTTTGGATACCGATGACGCCGCGGCGGTAATGGAAACGGCATCGGCCCCCATACGCTTGGCGGCGATTTCGAAGCTGGTGCGGGTGCGCGTGGAAGCTTCGAAAAACAGGTTGACGATCATTTTGCCGCGCAGCGTATCCAGCTTCTTCAGCGACTGGCTCTGCAGGGGCTGAAAATCCTTGGCGCGCGCCAGAATGGCTTCGATTTCGGAGCGGTCGAGATTCTCAATTCCGAGCAATCCGACGGGCATGTTTACACCGCTTCGGCCGCGGACTTTTCGACCAGCAGCACTTTTTCCATGCCGTCGATCTCCTGAAACTTCACTTCGATGATTTCGTTGGCGGTGGTTTGGACGGTGCGGCCGACGAAGCTGGCTTCGATGGGCAGCTCGCGATGGCCGCGATCGATCAAGGCCAGCAGCCGCACGCGCGCCGGGCGGCCGTGATCGAAAAGCGCGTCCAGCGCCGCGCGCACCGTTCGGCCAGTGTAGAGCACATCGTCCATCAGAACGATATCGAGGTTCTGCACGGAGAAAGGAATTTCGGTCGAGCTGACGACAGGTTTCACACCGACCGTGGTCAGGTCGTCGCGGTACAGGTTGATATCCAGAATGCCGACGAGGACTTTACGTTTTTCGAGCGCTTCGATTTTGGCGGCCAGGCGCTGCGCCAGCGGCACGCCCCGGCGGCGAATGCCGATAAATGCGAGCTTATCGAGATCGGCGGTTTTTTCGAGGACCTCATGGGCGAGGCGCACCAAAGTGCGGTCGATTTCCGAAGCGCTCATCAACTGCGCTTTCTCGCGGATTGGAATCATGGGGGCTGTAAGGACAGCGTAACATGCGGGGTTGGGGGGAGGCGTGGAAGCGGCATGGACACAAGATTGAGTGACCGCTCCCTGACGGCCGCGGCTCCGATATGCGGTTACCTGGGAGGAGGAGCGCCCTCGGGGGATGCTGAGTCCGATGCCGCTGGGTGTCCCCGTCACAACCATCTCGACGCGGCGCTCGATGGTTCCGGTGGTGTCGTTACGGATGAAATTTTCCGCGACCACGACGTCGCTGAGCCGGGTGACCGCGAAATACGGCTCCGCCGTGACGATGAGGCCAAAGCTCTGCAAATCGGCGCCGGCTGACCGGTCTCGTTGGGCGTTAACGCTTGGTTCTGAGGTGCCTGGTTTTCACAGGATTAAGCACCTGGGAAATGTGCGGCAAATCACGCCGCCGCGGGGAAGCCGGGCAGGTCTCGGCGGGGACCATGGCCCGGCAACTGCACTTGGTTCGGCGTGGTGGCACTTAGGGGTGGGTGGGGCGGTGTGTTTTTGACACTCGCCAGTCTACTAACCGGAACTCTCAATGCGGAGCCTGGTAATCATGCGCAGCCCCGTAATTACGCGTGCGCCGATCAGGCGCCCTTCACCTTTGCGGAACTTACGGCGCTGGCGAAAAACCCGCTTTCGCCGGCGCTCGAAAACAAGCTAAACCGGGTGCTGGCCGAGCCGGTGGTCTGCAACGACGCGGCGATACCGCGCGATGCGGGCGGACACCCGGTGCGCATCGTGGAATGGAATGTCAACCATGGACTAAACGAGAGGGAAATCGAAGCGGCGCTGCGCGGTCCCGGTGCGTTTCACGCGCGCGTGACAGCGGACCCTCGGGGCGGCTCCCGCGCGCGCCTGGATGAAGAGCTCCAAGTCCTAAGCCAAGCCGATGTCATCGTCCTGGATGAAGTCGATTGCGGAGTTGGCCGCACGCAGTACAGGAATATCGCCCGCGACCTGGCGGGAGCGCTGGGCATGAATTACGCCTACGGCGTGGAGTTCGTGGAACTGGAACGGATTTATCTTGGCCTCGACCGCGCAGACAACGTGAACCTCGGCCGTTACCGCGCCACCGAAGGAACAGTGGTGCTGAGCCGCTACCCGATTGCGCGCGCCGAAGTGGTGCGGCTGCCGATGAAATACGACTGGTACGGTTCCGAGGTCAAGGCGGTCACCGATCTGGAGAAGGCTCGCCGGTGGTCGGCCGAGCGGGTGTTTGATGAGCACATCAACGGGCAGGTGCGGCGCGGCGGGCGCATGGCGCTAATGGTGAACCTGCGAGTGCCCGAATCGCCGACCGGGTTTCTCTCGGTTGTGTGCCCGCACCTGGAAAACTACACGACTCCAGCCGGCCGAGCTGAGCAAATGAATTATCTGCTTCGCCACATACAAAATAATCCGAACCCGCTGGTATTGGCGGGCGACCTGAATTCCACCGGGGCGGACGCGCAGCCGGTTTCGGTGCGGCGGGAACTACTACAGCGCGCGAAGAGCGTGCGGTTCTGGGCCTCGCAGGCGTTGTTCGTGCTGACGCCGGTTACCGGCCTGCGCTACATGCTGTACCCGATCGATTACTTCAAGAACTTCCACGACCCGACCGCCATCAGCGTGCCCCTGGCGCTGGCGAACCCGGAAGCGGCGCAGTTTGGCGCGGTGAAAAGCTTTCAGTTCTGCGATGGCGGCGCGTTCGACCGGGGGGGCGACCCGCGGTTGAGCCATGGTCTGCGAGGAGGCGCTTTTTCGGGCAGCAATCAGCGGGCGTGGAAAGGCTTCGTTCCCACGTTTGCGCTCAAACGCACGTATCACGGAGTAGTGGGCGAATATAAAACCGATTGGTTCCTGGTGAAGCCGGCGCCACCCTTATTCCTGCCGTTCAACGGGCGGACGCTGAACGAGGTGAACCGCGCCCCGCTGGTCCACATCTCCGACCACGCCCCCATCGTGGTATGGTTGGCGACCGCGCCTCTAGGCACCGCGCCTCCAAACCGGGTCTCCCCTACTCAAAGCGGGCGTGATGGTTCACCGGCCCACAGCCGTGGCCCAGCTTCGGAGCGGTGCGCAGCGCCTCCTGAATAAAAGCCTTGGCGCGCGCCACGGCGCTGGTCAAGGGCATGCCGCAAGCCAGCCCGGCGGTGATGGCCGCCGAAAAGGTGCAGCCGGTGCCATGGGAATGGCGGGTATCGATGCGAGGAGCGGAGTATTCGGTGAATTGCCCGTCCGCCAGAAGCACGTCTGTGGCCTGACCTTGCCGGTGGCCGCCTTTGATCAAAACGGCGCGCACGCCGAGACGCTGAATAATTTCGGCGGCGCGGCGCAATTCTTCCGAGCCGGAAATGGCCATGCCGGAAAGCGCCTGGGCTTCGTCCAGGTTGGGCGTGACCAGCGCGGCGTGCGGCAGCAGTTCTTCCCGCAGGGCGCGCATGCCATGCGCGTCCAGCAAGCCTTGTCCCTGTTTACCCACAGCCACGGGATCGATTACCAGGGGAAAGCGGAAACTGCGGGCCGAACGGGCTACGGCGCGCACGATGGGAGCGGAGCCGAGAGCGCCGGTTTTAGCGGCGGACGGCGGGATGTCTTCGAGCACGGCTTCGAGTTGCTCGGCAACGAGATCGGCGGCCATGACTTTGACCCGGCCGGCGCGCCGGGAATTTTGCACGGTGAGCAGGGTAATAACGGCTTCGCCGTAGACACCGAGCTGATGGAAGGTTTTCAGGTCGGCTTGAATTCCGGCGCCCCCGCTGGGGTCGGAACCAGCGATGGTAAGGGCTGCAGGCAAAGCGTTCACTTGCTCCACATTGTAATTGGCGGCGACGGGACGCCGCCGACGGTAAGCACCAGGGGCACCTGGCCGGAGGGCAAAAATCCGCCGGGCGTCCGCGCATTCACCTGGATGGTGCCCACCAGGCCGGGGGCGCTGCCGGCGAACAGAATCTGGGCAGGCAGGCCGGCCATGGTCAGCGAAACGGCGGCTTGCGGTTGCGGAAACGGCGGGGAGGTGGGGGCGGGCAGGCCGGGAACGTTCACCCAGTTGGTGAGCCCCTCGCCGGTCCCGTACAAGGTAACGATGCTGTTTTGCGGCGCCGGATTCGATTGCGAGTTGAGCGAGCCATCCTGGTTGACCACGACCGGAAAGAGAGCCGGCGCGGTGCCGGCCACCGGCAGAGTCAGGGCGCCCGCCTGCTGGCCGTTGTAGAACACCACCATATTGGTGCTTCCGCCCGGGGCGACGCCGTAAGGAACCTGGGCGTTCACCTGCCCGGCTTGCGCGTAGAGGATGGGCGCGGGGACGCCATCGAACTGCACCTGGGTTCCGCCGAGAGTTGTGGGGAGGGTGCCGCCGGGGCTGATGGTGGCGCTTACGCCGGTTTGCGGCCCGAGTCCCACGCCGTAAATGCTGATCAGTTCGCCCGGCGCAACGCTTCCGGCTTGTCCGCCGGCGGCGCTGGCGGCGGTGAGTGGGGTGGAGACCGGAGTTCCGCCGCCTTGGGGATCGGGGGCGGTGGTGGGGGTGAGCTTCAACACCACGTTTCGCCTGGAGTCGGCGACGTACACATTTCCCGATCCATCGAGCGCGATGCCATCGGGAAAGCCCAGCGGGACGGCGCCCGCGCCCAATATTGTCTGGATGGCGCCATCGGGGGTCACTTTACGGATCCGATAATTGTTGCCATCGGCGATATAAATATTGCCGTCGTCGGTGACTGCGATGCCGGTGGGGCCGGCGAGAGCCGCGGCCGTAGCCGGCCCGCCATCGCCGCTGAAGCCTGGCGTGCCTGTGCCCGCAACCGTCGCGATTCTTCCGTCCGGTGTCACCTTGCGGATGGCGTTATTGCCTGTGTCGGCAATGAAGAGGTCGCCCGCCGAATCCGAGGCGCACGCCGTTGGAAAGTTGAGTTCCGCTTCGGGCGCGGGGCCACCGTCTCCAATGTAGCCCGGCGTTCCATTGCCGGCCGCGGTGGTCACGACGCCGCCGGCGGGCGCGCGCAGCACGCGGTTGTTTTCCGTATCCACCACGTAGAGTACGCCGTTACGGCCGGTGCAAACGCCGTCCGGTTGGAGCAGAGGCATTTGCGGCCCAGGCGAGCCGTCGTGCCCCAGCGCGCTTGTGCCGCACTCGAGCGGCGTGCCGCAGCCAACGACGGTTTGGATCTGCCCGCCGGCGGTGATCTCGCGGACGCGATTATTGCCCGCGTCGGCGACGTATACGTTGCCTGCGCCATCTACTGCGAGGCCGGCGGGGACATTGAGCTTGGCTGCCGTCGCGGGACCATTATCGCCTGCAAATCCGGCGACAGTTCCGGCCAGAGTGGCGATCTGGCCAGACGGGCTGATCCTGCGGACGCGCTGGTGCCTGGAATCGGCAATGTACAGGTTGCCCATGGCATCGAGCGCCAGACCCCAGGGTTCGTTGAGCTGGGCTTGGATTGCCGGCCCGCCGTCGCCAATACCGGTGCTGCCTGCCAGGAGTTGGGGATTACGGTTGGCCGGGTTGCCGCCGGCTTTCCAGAGCTGGGTCCCAAACGGATTCCCGGTGGTGCCTACAAGTATCTGATTGCCCAAGGTCGCATACACATTGCCAGCCGCATCGACCGCCACGTCCAACGCGCCGACTTCTGGCGGGCCGATTGGGATGGTGGTAAATGCAGGGGCGCCAGCGGAGGAAGCGAGATTCGCGTAACCGAGACCCAGGTAAAGGTCGGTAACGTAAAGCGTACCGGAAGAATCCACGGCCAGACCCACCGGGTCGAGCGGAGACGACGCCGGATTTGAGGGTTGCCGGCCCGGCCCGAGGACGGTGGTGATGATTCCTCCGGAAACCCTGCGGACACGATTGTTTTGGGAGTCGGCTATGTACAGCGCACCGGCGGGGTCGACAGCCACACCGAGGGGATAGTTCAGCTGGGCCTGCGCGGCGGGCCCGCCGTCGCCGGCGTAACCCTCGATTCCAATGCCGGCCACCGTGCTGATGGTTCCGGCGGGTGCCACTCTCTTTACGCAATGGCCCTGGAATTCGGAAATATACAGGTTGCCGGCCGAGTCCACAGCAATATTGCGCGGGGTTAACAGGGGAGTATTGGCAGCAGCGCCACCATCAGCGCCCTCCAGCGCCTGGCCGTTGCCGGCGACCGTGGTAATGATTCCGTTCGTGGCGATCTTACGGACGCGATTGTTGCCGTAATCGGCGACATACACATTCCCCGCTTTATCCACCGCTACCCCGTAGGGCTGGTTCAATTGCGCCGAGGTGGCAGGGCCGCCATCGCCGCTGTAACCGGCGCTGCAGGTTCCGGCGACGGTGCTGATGTTGCCGGCGGTATCGATCTTTCGTACCAGGTGATTGTCCGTATCGGAAAGGTAAATATTGCCGGCGAAGTCCACAGCGACGCCGTTGGCCGTGCCCAGCACGGCGGAGTTGGCGGGGCCGGAGGCGTTCGGCCCAAACTGGTCGCGGGGGCAACTGCCGGCGATGACCTGCGCCTGATAAACGGTAGGGCCGGATGCGGCGGGCGCCGGAATCAGGCCAAACAGGAAACAGACCACGCCATATCGCAACATTGGACCTGTACTGCTTAGTAGCCGACACCTCAAAAAAATCTCAGCCGGGCCGAAGAATACACTTGGAGTCCTAAGGTGAGATTGCCGGCGCAAAACAGGAGCCAGGAGGCAGGAGTCAGGAGTCAGAACCCGGTGCCTCGCCGCGATTTTGGCCGGGCTTCCGCTCTCCTGCTCTTCTTCACGGTCGCGGCTTGCGCCGACAACGCCCTCTACCTGAAGAGCGGCGTACTCCAGACGAGGCCGGCGGGCGCGCAGACCGCCGGTCCCGGCCACTTTATTGTGCAGTTTTCGGCTCTCCCGTCCGCCGCGACCCGTGCGGCGCTGGCGCGGCGCGGGGTGCGGGTGCTGGGTTATATCCCGGATTTCGGGCTTATGGTCTCCTCGGACCGGGTTCCGGACCTCAGCGGCCTGGGCGTTACGTGGACGGGGGCGCTTGCTCCGGGGCAAAAACTGAGCCCGAATCTGGTTGGCGGGCCGCGCGACGCGTTTCTGGTCGAGATGCAGCCGGACGTACCGGCAGCCGCCGCCGAGGAGTTGCTGCGTTCCCGCGGGTTCCTCATTCTGAATCCGCCGGGAATGCTGCCCGGCGATTACGTGGTGTTCGGTTCCTATCGCGCGGTTCTGGAATTGGCCGCCAGCGACGAGGTCGCCTACGTTCTGCCTCCTTCACCGGAACTGCTGTTGGGACAGCCGGTCAAGGCCTGCGGCGGGGCGATTAGCGAAGCCGGAGCAATCGGGCTGTATGTGCGTCCCGGCAGCGGCTGGCCGAAAGATGCTACCGGCTCGGCTACCCTTTCTTATACCTTTGAAGCCCTGACTCCCAAACTGGATAGCAATGCCCAGCAAAGCGAAATCGTGCGCGCGCTCAACCTGTGGGCCTCCTATACTAATGTGAATTTCGTGGCTGGCGTAAACCCTGGCGGCAACGCCAGCGTGGATATCAGGTTCGCCAGCGGCGATCACGGAGATAGCTATCCGTTCCAACCGGGAAGCTCCGTGATTGCCCATGCCTATTACCCCATCCCTTTGAACCCGGAGCCGGCCGCCGGCGATCTGCACCTGAACGCGGACGCGAATTGGAATATTGGGGCCGATACCGATGTGTTCAGCGTGGCGCTGCACGAAGCCGGGCACGCCCTGGGCCTGGCGCACTCGGACAATCCGGATTCGGTGATGTATCCCTATTACCACAAGGTGACCGGATTATCCCCCGACGATATTGCAGGGATACAGGCGATTTACGGCGTGAGAGCAAGCGGCGGACGGCCTCCCTTGATGCCACAGCCGATGCCTACGCCGGCCCCAATTCCAACACCAACTCCGGCCCCCGCACCGGTTCCCGCTCCCGCGCCAGAGCCGAATCCGGCTCCTTCGCCTACGCCTGCGCCGGGTGCTCCCTCGCCGGGGCAACCGGATACCACCCCGCCTTCGCTGAGTATTACATCGCCAGGATCAAGTATTGTCGAAGCCTACGCGGATTCCATTACCGCTTCGGGGATAGCCTCCGACAATCTGGGCGTGACGTCGGTTACCTGGTCTACCTCCAATGGCAACTCGGGAACGGCAACGGGCACGACGACCTGGTCGGCGGTGATTCCGTTGCTGGAGGGGGCCAATATGGTGACGATTACCGCCTATGATGCGGCGGGAAACTTAGCGTGGAGAGCATTTACTGTAATGCGGAATTAGGCCGCAAAGGCGGCAAAGAAAAATTCACCTAGTACGCTGCAGGATTTTCAGACCTGCGCCGATATACGTACTAGAACATGAAACCTGACTGCTCGGTAAAAAAGAGGCCCGTCGCACGAGCGGTATCCGTCCAGGAAGCGCCGGCGATTGAGTTTCCCCGCACCAGCGAGGTCCCGGGAAGCGATTCGAGAGGCGCCGAAGAGGTACTGCTGGCATTGGCGATGGCTGTGGAACAGCGCGACAACGTGACAGCCGGCCATTGCGAGCGGCTTGCCCTCACCAGTCTGGCCCTTGGCATGTCCATGTCCCTCGACGAAGGCAGCCTGCAAACCCTGTATAGGGGCGGCTTCCTCCACGATATTGGAAAAGTCGGAATCCCGGATTCGATTCTGCTGAAACCGGCCCAACTCACGCCGGAGGAGTGGGCCGTGATGCAGGAGCATCCCAATCGCGGCGCGCAGATCTGCGGCCACCTGACGGCGCTGGCTCCGGTTCTGCCGTTAATACGGCACCATCACGAGAAGTGGGATGGCAGCGGATACCCGGACCGGCTGCGCGGGGAAGAGATTCCGCTCCTGGCCCGGGTGCTGCAGATCGCCGATATTTACGATGCGCTGACCAATTCGCGGTGCTATAAGCCGGCCTACACCCCGAAGGAAGCTATTCGCATTCTCGAGGAGGAGACCGCCCGCGGCTGGCGCGATCCGGAAATTGTCAGCCAGTTCCTGCGCATCCACAGTGAAGTGGTCAGCCCGCTCGTGGACTGCAGCCGCAAAGCCGATGGCAGCCTCGCGGCGTTGAATTCAGCGCTTCTGAATGTGGAGCCGATCATGAAACCGGTAGCCAGCTTCTTTGTGAGCCGCAGTTTCCATTACCTTTCGGGGCCGGCAGCGTAGTATTTAAGTGGCGCCGGTTCGGAGATAGCTGCTAGATCAGAGCAAACTGCTCTTCGGTGGGTTCCGCTCAACAGTACCAGGGTTCGGTCAGGTATGGAATGGCTGCGCGAGCGATTCGCGGCGATTGCCAATTTGCCGGGCCGCAGCCGGCCAGTTCCCAAACACCTTGAAAGACCTCTTTGCGGGAGGCGCCAAGCCGCTCCCGGTGGTGCACCAAACGGTGGACCGATTTCTGCAACTCGTCGATGGCGGGATCAGGATTGCTCCAGGGATAACTGAGAGCTTGCTGGTCGAAGGGCTGGACTATCTGGCCGATCTCCGGCAGATCGAGCAACAGAGAATGCCGCGGAATGAGCAGGCGGATCGAGAGTTGGACCGGTGCTATCTGCTCTTCCAGGCCCAGGGCGGCCAGTTCTTGCAGGAAGGCGCGGTAGGACTCCCACGTGGTCCAGGGTGTGAATGGAATGAAGGTCGGCGAAAGGGGCAGGCCGGCGGCGCGGGTGATAGCGAGCGCCTCGCGGAAATCCGCGCAGGTGTGGCCCTTGGCCAGTTTTTCGAGGACCGCGTCGTCGAAGGATTCGACCGCGCTGGTTATGAAGAGGCAGTTAGTGTTTTTGAGGGTGGGAAGCAGAGAGCGGTGGCGCAGCAGGTGCTCGATTTTGATGGTGGCATCATAGGTCAGCTTCGGCCACTCGGCGTGCAGGGCTTCCACCAGGGCCACGGCGTGTCCCGGTCCGTTGAAGAAATCGGGGTCGCCGAATGTAATATGTTCCGCGCCGGCGGCCACCTGGCGGCGGATGTCTTCGAGCACGGTTTCCCGCTGCACCACGCGAAAGCGGCCGCCATAGACCGGGACCACGGGGCAGTGCCGGCACAGGTGCTTGCAGCCGCGGCTGGCTTCGGTATAGCCGCTGACGCGCAACTCAGAGCTATTCAGAGCTACGCGCGCATACCTATCGAGAGATGGGAGCCCCGAGCGATCCGGAGGGAGGAACTTCTGGCGGGCTAAGGAAACCACTGAGACATCGAATGGCCAATGGGGATGCGATAAACGCCGCGCCAGTTCCGTAAGCGGCTGTTCGAACTCGCCGCCCAGAACGGTGGCGACTCCCGCGCCGTGGAGGAACGATTCGTTGAGCGGCGCATAGAGACCGAAGGCGCACAGGTGCGCCTGCGGGTTGTGCGCGCGGACTTTTTCCACTACTGGGACCAAAAGGCGCGTGGCGGTGTGCATGGGAAGGAAGAAGCCGATCAGATCCGCGCTCTCGACCGCATCGAGCGGCAGCGGCGCTCGCGAAAGGTCGGCAAGCGTCACCTCGTGCCCGGCTGCGCGCAGCCAGGCCGCGGGAGAAGCGAGTCCAAACGGCTGGCGGCCCATCTCATATGTGGAGATCAAAAGGACGCGCACTGCTTCCATTATGACTGGTCTGTTAAAATAAGAGCGATTTTCCTCTCCCCCGAACATGCTTGCCGCCACCAGTATTGCCGAAGAGATTCTGGATTTGAAGAAGCAGCGCAAAGCGATCCTGCTGGCGCACCACTATCAGCAGCCGGAGATCCAGGAACTGGCTGACGTGATTGGCGACAGTCTGGAGCTCGCGCGGAAAGCGCGGGAGTTCGCGGGCGACGTGATCGCGTTTTGCGGCGTGTGGTTCATGGCCGAAACGGCCAAGGTGCTCAACCCGGAGCGGATTGTGGTGGTGCCGGATCGCGAAGCAAGCTGCAGCCTGGTCGAGGGCTGCCCCGTCGAGCCGGTGCGCGCTTTTCGCCAGGCGAACCCCGGTCACATAATCGTGAGCTATATCAACACTTCGATAGAAGTGAAAGCCGAGAGCGACATTCTGTGCACTTCCCGCAATGCGGTAAAGGTAGTGAATTCGATTCCCGCGGAGAAGCCCATCCTGTTTCTACCCGACCGCAACCTGGGCAACTACGTGAAGCGGGAAACGGGGCGCGCGAATATGGAGATCTGGCAGGGCGCCTGCATGGTGCATGCCACTTTTCCGGCGCGGCGGGTGACGGAAGCGAAGCTGGAACATCCGGACGCGCTGGTGGTGGCGCATCCGGAATGCCCGGAAGCCGTGCTGGCAATGGCCGATTTCATAGGCTCTACTTCGGCGATCATCGAATGGTGCGCCCGAAGCGATGCCTCCGAGTTCATCGTGATGACCGAAAGCGGGGTGAATTACTCTCTGCAGCGGCTGGCGCCGGGCAAGCGCTTTTATTACGTGGCCAACGAGAACTGCAACTGCAGCGAATGCCCGTATATGAAGCTGAACACTTTGGAGAAGCTGCGGGACTGCCTCATCAACCTGGAGCCGAGGGTGGAACTCGCGCCCGATTTGATGCGCCGCGCGCTCGTGCCGCTCGAGCGCATGCTGGCCCTGAAATGAGCGTTGGAATGAATGACCAGGTGGAGGAAACGCCGCAAATCGGCCCACTGATCGATTCCTTCGGCCGGGTACATGACAATCTGCGCATCAGCGTTACCGACCGGTGCAACATTCGCTGTTTCTACTGTATGCCGGAGGCGGACGTGCAGTTCGTCGACCGCCGCGAAATCCTGGATTTCGAGGAGATCGAGCGGTTTGTGCGCATTGCCGTGAAGCTCGGCATTCGCAAAGTGCGGATTACGGGTGGCGAGCCGCTGGTACGGCGCGATTTGCCGGTGCTCATCCGCAGGCTGACGGAGATTCCGGAGATCCGCGATCTGGCGCTGACGACTAATGGCGTGCTGCTGCCCAAGATGGCGGAGCCGCTGTTCGCAGCGGGGCTGCGGCGAATCAACGTGCATCTGGATACGCTCGATCGCGAACGGTTCCGGCGGATTACGCGGCGCGACGAGGTCGACAAGGTGCTGGAAGGCCTGGCGCTGTGCAAAAAGTTGGGTTACGCGAAAATCAAGCTCAACGCGGTGGCCGTGAAGAACCTGGTGGAGCCGGACATTGTGCCGCTGGCCCGGTTTGCGCGCGAGAACGGTTTTGAGGTGCGCTACATCGAATTTATGCCACTCGATGCGCAGAACTTGTGGGACCGGAGTAAGGTGCTGCTGGCGGACGACATGATTGCGGTGCTGAGCCGCGAGATTGCGCCGCTGGTTCCGGTGCCCGATCCCGATCCGCGCGCGCCGGCAACGGAATACCGGTTTGCCGATGGAGTGGGCGCGGTGGGATTCATCGCTTCGGTGAGCCGGCCGTTCTGCTTGAACTGCAACCGGCTGCGGCTCACGGCGGATGGCAAGCTGCGGTATTGCCTGTTCGCCATTGAAGAAGATGACGTGAAGATGCTGTTGCGAAACGGTGCGCCGGATGAAGAGATCGCGTCGCTGATCCGCCGCAACGTGGCCGGGAAGTGGATCGGGCATGAGATCAACACACCTAAATTCGTCGCCCCGCCGCGGCCGATGTACTCGATTGGCGGATAAGGCTTTTTGCAAGCGGATAACGCCTTTTTGTAAAGCATGGTTTAAGCTATAATGTGGCAGTGGAGCCGGGAACGGCTAATTCCTGGCCCCACACGGTGTTAGCGCCGGGACTTTTTAGTCCAGACGATCAGCGCCGTAAGCCGGCCGAAAAAATACGACCGGAGCTTTACCAGCAGAAGGATCATAGCTGGATCCTCCTTTCCAGCTTCGAGTGGAAGGCCCGGGCGACTCCCCGGGCTTTCCTATATGAAGCTCCGAACGCGTTATTGGCAACGCGCCTCCACACAGGAACCAGCCCATTCCACGGTCCACCGGAAAAGGAGTAGTGGGAGCAAGCCTGGAGGAATTGCGGAAGTTTCTGCGGGCCTCAACAGATTTAGGAGCGTTTGTAGGCCGGGAAGATCACTTGCTGGATGGCTTCGCGTCCGACGGCCAACTCGCTACGAATCAGGCCATCGGCGCCCACGAGGACGGCGGTAGGTGTGGCGATGCAATCGTATGCCTCGCCGATTTCGAACTCTCGCTGTAGCAGAATCCGCGAGGCATCGAATTCCTTCATTTTGAGTAGCAGATCGCGCGCCGGTCCGCGGCTGATCACGACGATATTCAGAACCCCCGCGAATTCGCGCGACCAGCGGAGGAGGCTGGGAACCAGCGCGTGGCAGGACTCGCAGTAAGGGTTTGAGAATACGAGCAGGACATCCTTGCCCTGCTCCCGGAGGGTTCGCAGCGACCGCGTCCCGCCGGCGATTGCCGGAAGCTCGAATTCGGGGGCTCGCGTTCCAACGGGCAAGCCGATGCCCTTGGGGCTGGGCCTCGGCGGTGCGGGAGGAGCCGCCTGGACGGGGCGCCGCACCGGCGCCGGATGTTGCGCGGGTTTGGAAGGTGGCGCGGCGCGTTGCGCGGGGATATCCGCCGGGGGCGATTCCGTATCCTCGCCGTCACTGGCGGCGGGGAGCGGCGCTTCGCGGGTCTGGCGTTCCGGCCGGGCCCGGTCGAGCAGCCGGAAAAACAGGAAACCGGCCATGCCGGTCGCAATCAGAGCCGTCTTCTTTTCCTGGCCGTGCAAACCGGAGATCCATATCCAAAAACCTGGTCCCAAACGTAAGGGGCCTCGCGATACCAGCCACGCCGCGCACGCCGCCAGCCCGGCATCGCGCGACAATGCCGTCCAACCCACCGGTTTGGCGTGCAACTGACCGAAACAACGGCAGGCTGGTTTGCGCCCGCGCAGGATCGAAATGCCGAGAGCCAGCAAAAACAAAATCAGCAGTGCGAGAGCGGCAGATGCGCCATACCAGGCGAGACCCGCGGGGACCAGCGCCGCGCCAACCAGCAATTCCACCAGTGGCAGCAGAACGATTGCGAATTTTGCCAATATTAGCGGCACGCCGAATTCGCGCAGGGTTTTGCGGAATCCCAGGGGATCTAAAAACTTGGCGGCCGCGGCCAGGAGGAATACGAAAGCCAGAAGAAGCCGGGCAGCTAGCAGGGCAAACTGCACTCCATCAGTTTAATCAGTTCCGGGTGGGTGATTCGGATGGTAGCCGATTTCAGCCGTGCCGCCGCTGCCGCTCGCGAAGCAACAGGCTTACTGCTTCCCGGTTTTGTGCGGGTTCTTTTTCGTACGGAGACCAGCAAGCCGGAGATGCTGGCAGTGAATTGATCCCAGGTTTGCACCATGTCGAGGACGCGTTGACGCCCGCTCTTGGTGAGCCAGTAATATTTTCTCGGATGGCCCACATCGGCTTCGACCCAAGCGCTTTGCAGGAGGCCTTCCTGTTTGAGTCTCATCAATATCGGGTAGAGTGTCCCCTCGCCAATATCCAGCCTGGCGCTCTCACCGATGCGCTTCAGGATTTCCAGACCGTATAATTTTTCATTCCATATCGCGGCCAATATGGCCAACTCCAGGCAGCCCCTTCTGAGTTGTGCCTCCCAACGTTCATCATGCGTCCGGCCATTATTAGGCAAGCTCATTGGATTGTCGTGAAGAATATTATGCCGTGCCAAGTTTCGCCAGTTGCCGCCACTCGCGCATCGGCAGCCCGCGCGGGTCCTCCGGCAGCACCTGCACGCACACGTGGTCCGCTCCCGCCGCGTGATGCGCCCGGATACGCTCCCCAATGCAGGCCGCATCCCCCCAGGCGACAATCGCATCGATCAGCCGGTCGCTGCCCCCGCCCGCGAAATCCTCCTGGGTAAATCCCAGCCGCAGAAAATTGTTGGTGTAGTTCGGCAGCGTCAGATACAGCGCCAGGAATGCCCGCCCGATCGCCCGCGCCTTGGCCGCATCGGTCTCGAAAATCACGGCCTGTTCGGGGCACAAATATTTTCCCGGTCCCAGGATCGCCCGCGCCTGCGCGGTGTGTTCCGGCGTCACGTTATATGGATGCGCTCCATCGGCCCGCTCCGCCGCCAGCTTCAGCATCTGCGGCCCCAGCGCCGCCAGCACTCTGGGCGGCCGTGTGGCGGGTCGAACCGCGCGATATGGCGCCCCATCCATCGCCTCCAGGTACGCCCGCATCGTAGCCACGGGCTTCTCGTACCGGTGCCCGCGCGACTCCACCAGCGGCACATGACTCACGCCCAGCCCCAGCAGGAACCGCCCCGGATACGCCTCCGCCAGCGTCGATTGGCCGCCCGCCATCGCCATGGGGTCGCGCACATAGATATTGGCGACCCCCGTGGCGATCACGATCTTCCTGGTCGCCGCCAGCAGCAGCCCGGCGTGGGTCAGAGCCTCGCGCCCGAAGGCCTCGCCGAACCAGATCGCCCCGAAGCCGAGCTCTTCCAACTGAGCCGCCGTCTCCTGGGCCTTCGCCGCCGGATAATCTTCAAACTGGTGCGTCCAGATTCCCAGGCGTCCTAACGATATCGGCAAGTCGGTCATGCCCACCTCACGTGTGATCGAGAATAATTTTCAGCCGCCCATCCGCCCCGTCTTCCACCATGCCGATGGCGGACTCCAGTTCTCCCAAAGGCATCCGGTGCGTCACCAGCGGTTCCAGCCGAACCGCCCCGCGCTCCACCAGACCGAGCATTTCCGGAAAATCCTCAGCCTTCGCCGCCCGCCCGTTACGCACCGTCAGTTCCTTGAAATAAAGGTCGTAGAAGGGCAGGGCGCCTTCCCGGGCGCTGATGATGCCGAACAGCAGCAGTTGCCCGCCGAAGCGCGCCATGCGGATAGCCTCCGCCACCGCCGGCATTACGCCCGTGGATTCGATGACCACATCCGCGCCGCGCCCGCCGGTTGCCTCCAGCACCTTCGCCACCGCGCCTTCGCCCGATTCAATGGCGAGATCGGCGCCCAGCGCGCGCGCCATCTCGCGTTTGAACGGGCCGCGGCTCACGCCGATGACCAGCCCTGCCCCGCGCGCCCTGGCGATCTGCACGTGCAATTGGCCGGAGACCCCCAGCCCCAGCACCACCACCGATTCCCCCGCGAACAGCGGCGTTCGCCGCTGGCCGTGCAGACACGTGGCCGCCACCTGCACCAGCGGCGCAGTCCGCAGATCGATCGCATCGGGCAACCGGAACGCGTGAGTGGCAGGCGCCACCACGTATTCCGCAAAGCCGCCGTCCGAATCGCGCCCGATCAGCTTGCCGTTGGAGCACAGATTCGTTTGCGCTTTGCGGCAGTGAAAACAGCGCCCGCAAAACAACACCGGATCGACGATCACGCGGTCCCCGCGGGCCAACCCGCTCGCCCCGCTCTCCACCACTTCGCCCGCGACCTCGTGTCCCATCACCAGCGGGCACTCGACGCGAATCGCCCCATTGTAAATTTTCAGATCGGTGCCGCACACCCCAGTGTGGGTCACGCGCACCAGCGCTTCGCCCGCCCGCGCCACCGGACGCGCCATCTCTTCACGCCCCATCTGTCCGGGCGATCGCAGCACCATGGCTTGCATAAAGGTGCCGGTTTATCCGCGCCCGCGCCCCATAGCGCGGGAAACAATGTCCTCTGTCATGGTTATCTAACGGAATTTTCTAGTAGACTTCAATCATATATCGTGGCGCGCCGTTCACCGCCGCTGTGCGCGCTGGCTAACAAACATGACAGCCCAAAAATCGAAAACCCAAAAAAACGGACTGTGGAGCCAAGGCAAGCCGGCCGGGCCCTGCGTGCTGGTCATCTTCGGCATCACCGGCGACCTCACCTCGCGCCTGCTCTTTCCAGCCCTTTACAACCTGGTTCACGATCGTTTCGTGCCGGAACAAATTGCCGTCGCCGGTTTCGCCTTGGGAGAAGTCAGCGAGCAGCAGTTGCGCGATTCGCTTGCCGGCAGTTTGCGCCAACAGTTCGGGCAAGAATGCGACCACGCATTGGTGGACAAGCTGGTATCGCGCGTACGCTTCGTTCCGTCCGATTTCGATTCCGACGAGGGCTGGCAAAAGCTGCGCCAGGTGCTTGCCGGACTGGATCGCGACTTTCAAACCGGCGGCAATTATCTGTTTTATCTCGCAACCGCGCCGCAGTTTTTTCTTCCGATAGTGCAGCGTCTGGCCAGCGAAGGCCTTTTCCAAACCAACGGCAACTGGCGGCGTGTCATTATCGAGAAGCCGTTTGGACACGATCTTGAATCGGCGCGCAATCTCAGCCGCGAGATCCTGAAAGTAATCCGCCAGGATCAGATTTTCCTCATCGATCACTACCTGGGCAAAGAGACGGTGCAGAACATCATGGTGTTCCGCTTCGCCAACGGCGTCTTCGAGCCGATCTGGAACCGCCGCTACGTGGATCACGTGCAGATCACGGTGTCCGAATCGATCGGGGTGGAACACCGCGGCCGTTATTACGACCGCACCGGCGCGCTGCGCGACATGGTCCCCAACCATCTCTCGCAACTGCTCGCCTTGACGGCAATGGAACCGCCGGCATCGTTCTCGGCCATGGCGCTACACAACGAACAGGTGAAGGTGCTCGAATCGGTTCCGCCGATCGACCCGGAAGAGTGCCAGTGGTGCGTGGTGCGCGGCCAGTATACGCGCGGCAAAGTCGATAATCAGGCCGTCGCCGGATATCTGGAAGAGCCATACGTGGAGCCTCATTCGCAAACCGAGACCTACGTGGCTCTCAAATTTATGGTGGATAACTGGCGCTGGGCGGGTGTGCCGTTTTATCTGCGCACCGGTAAGCGCTTGCGCAAACGCTACACGGAAATCGTGATTCGATTCCGCAACCCGCCGCTCACGCTATTCCGCCGCAGCGGCGCCACGCTGCCCCAGCCGAACCGCCTGGTGATCGCGATTCAGCCGCAGGAGGGCATCAAGCTGGAATTTGAAGGCAAGGTGCCCGGCCCGATGCTCGAAACCCGCATGGTGGATATGCACTTCGATTACCGCGATTACTTCGGCGTGGCCAACCGCACCGGCTACGAGACTTTGTTGTATGACGCCATGATCGGCGACGCCAGCCTGTTCAAACGTACGGACATGATCGAGGCGGGCTGGAACATTATTCAGCCCGTTCTGGATGCCTGGGCGGCCGGCAAAGGAGGGCCAGTCCATCCCTATTTCGCGGGTACCGATGGACCGGAAGCCGCCGATCAACTGATCCGCCACGACGGGCGCGCCTGGAGACCTCTCTCGGAATAAGGAGTAACCATTGCCCACCACCTCAATCGCTACTCTCAAAGAACTCTCGATCAATACCATCCGTTTCCTCTCGGCGGATGCCGTGCAGAACGCCAATTCCGGCCATCCCGGCATGCCCATGGGAGCGGCCGCCATGGCCTATACGCTGTGGACGCAGTTTTTGAAGCACAACCCTAAAGACCCCTTGTGGTTCAACCGCGACCGCTTTGTTCTTTCCGCCGGCCACGGCTCCATGCTGCTCTACAGTCTGCTGTATCTCACCGGCTACGATCTGCCGCTTGACGAAATCAAGCGCTTCCGGCAGTGGGGCAGCATCGCGCCGGGCCACCCGGAGCGCGGCCTCACGCCCGGCGTCGAAGTTTCAACCGGCCCGCTGGGGCAAGGCTTTGGCAACGGTGTGGGCATGGCGATCGCCGAGGCGTGGCTGGCGGCGCGTTATAACCGCCCCGGCTTTAACATTGTCGACCATTACACCTACGCGATCTGCAGCGATGGCGACCTGATGGAGGGTATATCGCACGAAGCCGCGTCGCTGGCCGGCCATCTGAAACTGGGCAAACTCATCTACCTATACGATCAGAACCAGATTTCGCTGGCGGGCGCGACCGCCCTGGATTTCACCGAAGACGTGGCCCGCCGCTTCGAAGCTTACGGTTGGCACACTCGCACGGTGCGCGATGGCAACGATACGGACGATGTGGCGGCGGCTATCGAAGCAGCCCAGGCGGAAACGCGGAAGCCCTCGCTCATCCTGGTGCGCACGCACATCGGCTACGGCAGCCCCAACAAGCAGGACACGTTTTCCGCGCACGGCAGCCCGCTGGGCGAAGACGAGTTGCAGGCCGCCAAAAAAGCGCTGGGCTGGCCCACCATGGATAAGTTCTTCCTGCCGCGGGAAGCGGTGGATTTCTTCCGTCAGGCCGTTCCCAAAGGCGCCGAGGCGCAGCGCGACTGGCAAACCAAGCTGGCGGAATACCGGAAGGAGTATCCCAGCGAGGCCGCCGAATTGGAGCGCGCCATAGCCGGCAAGCTGCCCGAGAATTGGGCGGCCGATCTGCCGCGGTGGAAACCTGCCGATAAACCGCTGGCCACGCGCTCAGCCGGCGGCATGGCATTGAACGCTCTGGCCAAGCGCATCCCCAACATCATCGGCGGCTCGGCCGATCTGAATCCCTCCACGGATACCGCTCTCAAAGGCATGGGCGATTTCCAGCCGCCCGAACTGGGCGGCCAATCCGTGCAGGGCGCCGTGGGCGGCGATTGGGATTACGCCGGGCGCAACCTGGCATTCGGGGTTCGCGAACACGCCATGGGCGCGGCCATCAACGGCATGGCTGCCCACGGCGGGGTAATTCCCTTCAGCGCCACCTTCCTCGTCTTCTCCGACTACATGCGTCCCGCCATCCGCCTGGGCGCGCTCAGCAAGCTGCACGCGGTGTACGTCTTCACGCACGATAGCGTGGCGTTGGGCGAAGATGGCCCCACGCACGAACCCATCGAGCACCTCGCCAGCCTGCGCGCGATTCCCGAGCTGACCGTGATTCGTCCCGCCGATGCCAACGAAACCGCCGAAGCCTGGGCCTGGGCCATCGAACACACCTCCGGTCCTTCGCTGTTCGCTCTGACCCGCCAGCACGTGCCGCATCTCGACCGTTCCGCCGCGCGCGAGCCGGGAGTGGCCAAGGGAGCGTACGTTCTGGCCGACGACCAGGTAGGAACTCCGGACGTGATCCTGATCGGCACCGGTTCCGAAGTGGCGCTCTGCATGAAAGCGCGCGAGAAGCTGAAAGGCTACGGCGTCAAGGCGCGCGTAGTGAGCATGCCGAGCTGGGAGATTTTCGAAGCGCAGCCGGAGGCGTACCGCGAAAGCGTGCTGCCCAAAGCCATCCGCAAGCGGGTCACAATCGAAGCCGCCTCGCCCATGGGTTGGCGCAAGTGGGCCGGTGAGGAAGGCATCGTGATCGGCATCAACCGTTTCGGCGCGTCGGCTCCCGGAGAAGAAAACATGAAGCAATTCGGCTTCACCGTCGAGCACGTCACCTCCGCGGCCCTGCGGCTGATGGGCAAGAACCGCGAAGCCGAACGCGAATACGGAGCCGAAACCGCGGTGGCGCCTACAGCGGGTCACGAAGGGCACTCGTAACGCGCGCGGTTACCCCAACAATTCGCGCCGCCATACCTGGTATTGGGCCTCGCGCAGCGCCGCCAGGCGGCTCTTCACCTGGTTCAACCCGTAGACGCAGTATTCAAACTGCTCGGCCAGCCGGCGGAATAGCGGCGCGGCCTGGCGGTACTCGAACTGGTCGAATGCCGCCACCACGCGGTACGACTCCTTGCCGGCCTTCACATAATCGATCATGCGATCCAGCCGCAGCCCGCGGCGTGGCAAGGCCGCCACGTATTCCGGGAACATGCCGGTCAGAAACAGGGTGAAATCGCCGATGTGCTTGCGCACTTCCCGCTCGCGCCCGAACGAAGGCGCATCCAGGAGCGGATTCGATTCCAAAAGCATTTCGCCCACCTCCTCCAGCCGCTTGCCGCGCGCGTTGCGGACGCGGTACAGACGATCGACATGAGTAAAGTCCACCAACAGACCGGCGACATAGGCGGCCAATTCCCGGTCCGCGCCGAACTCGCGTTCCACCAGTTCGGCAAAAAGGCGCCGCAGCGGATGATTGGGGCTGATGGTGTTGCTGCCGCTCACGATTGCATCATAGCGTCTCCGCGTGCGTCCGGCGGAGGCCGGCCCGCCATGGTAGCTTACAGCTAGAGGCTTCACATGATCCGTTTGTGTCCCACTTGTGGCTCTAATAATCGCGTTCCTGCTAAACACTTGTCCGATACCGGTCGTTGTGGTTCCTGCAAATCCACGTTGCCGCCTGTCTCCGAGCCCATCGAGGTGGACGCGGCTGCTTTCACGGAGATCACCCGAGAGGCCAAGGTGCCCGTCCTCGTGGATTTTTGGGCGCCTTGGTGCGGCCCCTGCAAAATCGTTGCGCCGGAAGTCCATGAGCTTGCGCGGGAGATGGCGGGCCGGGGCTTAGTCCTGAAAGTCAACACCGAGGAATACCCGACTCTCGCCGCGCAATTCCGGGTTCAGTCGATTCCGTATTTCGTGCTATTGCGCCGCGGAATTATCTTGGCGGAGCGGACGGGCGTCGTTCCCCGGGCGGAAATGCGGCGATGGTTTGCGACGGCGGCGTGATCCCGCGGCTCAGTGAAACAACGCCGCGTGCAGCTTATCGACCGGCGGCTCGATGTACCCGATGCCGCGCCCGCAAATGGCGACGCCCGTCCACAGCAGCAGCGAGAGAGCCGCGGCCAGCTTCACCACCCCCGGCGTGGAGGGCAATTTATCCAGCGCTTCGGTGTTGCGGTAGAGGCTCGACCGGAACACCAGCCCATGCACGAACACCAGCAACAGCAGCGACATCTTCGCCCAAAAGAAGGCGTTGTAGTAGTATTCTTCCGCTTTCGAGGAAGCCAGCAGCGCGCCACACGTGAACACCAGCAGGAAACCGATCCGCTTCGGCCAGCGCAATTGGTTGATGACATCGCCGATCGAATAGCGCCGCAGCCCCAGCCCGAGCAGCCGCAGGTTCGTGAGGAAGATCATCCCGCCAAAGATGGCAATGAACACCAGATGCAGCGAGAGCACCACGGGATAGACATACCACGAGCCCCGCAACTCCGTAGGAATCGTGGTGAACTGCAGCCACTGCGCAAACTTAAGAAGAGCGGACATTATGCGAACCCTATAAAGATTCCGCCGAAGATGACTCCGGCCCACAGCATCAGCGAAAGCGAAGCCAGCAGCTTCGCGGAAGCGCCAGGCTTATCCGAGCCCACCATCTTGCGGTGCGCCGTATAGTGAAAGACGATGGCGGCCAGCAGGCAGACCATTTTCAACTGAAATGCGCGATTGAGGTAATACATGTCCGGGTCGGAGGAAAACATCAGCGGCCCGGAAAGCAACAGGCTGACTAGGCCCGCCAGAGTCCACGGCGCCAGATCCCGCGCCAGATCCGCAACCTTCTGCCGCCGCAGTCCCAGGCCGAGAACGCGGAAATCCACCGCCGCGATCGTCCCCAGCGTCACGGTGAACCCGAGGATGTGGCAAACCTCCAGCGTCGGAAAAATCAGCTCCGACGAATTGAGCGGGTTCTCAATAAACATTCCATCCGGTACTTTATCGCGAAACGGTGCGGCCGTGTGGAGTGGCCGTCAGTGCGTCATCGCGTACACTACGTAGTTCACCGCGATGCGAATGCCCAGCGCGGAGTAGCGCTCGGGATAACTGGGGTCGTCGGCCCATTCCCACGAATCGCCGGTGTCGTTGTTCACCCAAATGGCCACCTGCAGACGCTGGCGGTCGTCGTAGATCGCCCGCCAGTGCGGAATCACGCCGCCGTTCAGGTACGGAATGCCCGACCCGAGAGACCATTGCCCGGAGATCTGATACCGATGTTCGAGATCGTAGACGGTGTGGAATGCGGGATCGCCGTCCGGAACCTCGACGATCGGTACATCAGGCGCGCAAATACAAACTCGGTTTTGTCGCGGTAATCGGGCGGCAGTGGAAAATCGTTGTACTCCTGCCCCGGATATTCGCGAAACGGTTTTTGGAACGCCCAGGAGGTAATGGCCGTCGCGCAGAGGGCCGCAGACAGAAGCCAGCGGCCCCGGCGGGAACTCATCTACCAATCTTACGCCAGCCATCATTCGTGCCTCAGAGCCGCCATCGGATAGGCGCGCGCGGCATAGACCAAGGCTACGGAGCAGCAGCTCACGGACCGATCGAACCGCACCCGCCCCTCGGCCGACCCGTAGTATAAAATGGCTGCTATGCGATTGATTTCCATGACCGCTCTCTCGCTCGCGCTGGCTGCGGCCGGCATTGCCGCGATGGACGAGGGGAAGCCCTCCCCGCCGCTTACCATTCATCAGTTGAATGGCGGCACAATCGATCTAAGCCAGTACCGCGGTAAAGTGGTCGCGCTGGCGTTCATCGATACCACTTGTCCGCATTGCCAGCACCTTACCCAGTTGCTCAACGACATTTCCAAAAAGTACGCGGGCAAGCCGGTCCAGTTTGTGGAATGCGCCTTTAATGACCAGGCGCAGCAGCTTCTGCCGCAATTCATCCAGCAGTTCCAGCCGAATTTCCCCGTCGGCTTCGCGCAGCGGCAGGCTGTGATCAACTATCTCAGCTATCCCGTTCTGCAGCCGCTGTACGTGCCGCATATGGTATTTCTCGATCGCCGGGGCATCGTTCGCGGGGACTACCTGGGTGAGAGCGATTTCATGTCCCATCCCGATGTGCGCATCCCGCAGGAACTCGATCAACTGCTGAAGGGCGCCACGGCCACTTCGGCTTCGGCCAAGCAGAAGAAGTAAACGGGGCATCGCTAAGTAAGGGCAATCGCGAGTAAGGGCCATCGCGCGCGTTGGCTCCCGATTTGCTCGACTAATGTAGCCGATAAAAAAAATTCGCTTCTCTTTTCGCGGCAGCTTGCTCACGCTAAAGAAATCCGCACCCCGGCTGCTGCGGTGGAGCCTGCGTCGGCTACAAACCCAAAATCCGGAGGTCCCATGTGCGATTATTCTCTGGCCGGCGTTCCCACGCGTCTGGCGGCCGCGGGCGATCAGTTGATGGTGTACCGTTTCCCCAGCGGCAGTCTCGGAATGGTTTCTGCAAAGCGCCGTTTCCGGGAGATCCTCTTCCCTTCGCTGGCATGCGCCGTTTGCATCCCTCCAGGGGCGCGACTGCGGCTCGAAGACATTCCGGCCGCCCTGCAGCAGCAGCTTGGTGTATCCGCCACCGAAGAAGTGGCCTTCACTCAAAGAACTTGGGAAGCCTACATACACCGCGATAGCGTGCGTTTCCGAAACGGCACGGAGGTTTCGCTGCAGCAACTACGGCGCGGGCAGCGCGTAACTGTCTTGAGCCTGGCCCCTGACGAACCGGCCGATGCGCCCGAACTTGCGGGCGAGCGCCTGGAACCGCTTACTTCGGCACGACTGTGATGTTCGTAACGTAGTATTTCAGATTATTCACCACGACTGTCGCCTGAATGTGATCGCCCACGTGCAGCTTTTGAAAATCGGCGTCGGGCTTGATTGGATACTCCATGGTCATGGCTTCCATCCAATCGCCGATTTTGCCGGCATTGATGGTGGCGCTTTTAGTGGAAGGGTCCAGATCGCGAATTTCGCCCTGCATGGCATATTGCTTTGCCTGTTGTTTGGCGCCGCAGGCGGCCAGCGACAGGGCCAACGCCAGTAAGCCGATTTGTTTCTTCATAAAACTCCATCATCGCAGAAACGCCCGGGGCGAAGGGTGGCGGGGGCATGGTTTGATGGGACATGGCTCGGCGGGGCATCGCCTGGGGCGCTATCGCTGCGGGAAGTCATCGGAGTGCGTGGGGAAATCCGGGTATGCGCCTGCGCCGAGTTCGTGCAGATCCAGGCCCTGGCGCTCGGCCTCCGGCGCCACCCGCTGGGGCAGCACCAGATTGAGCAGTGCGTTCAACCCGTAGGCGAGCGGCAGCACAAAACCCAACAGTGCGGCCACCCCCACAATTTGCGCCACCCATTGGCCGGCATCGCCAGCGCCCCTGCTTTGGAAGCTTGCCGCCGGAAAGCGGGCAAACATGCCGGTGGCGATCAGACCCCAGATGCCGCCCACGGCGTGCACGGAAATGGCGCCCGCCGGATCGTCAATCGCCAGACGCGCCTCCAGGTTCTCGATGGCGATGGGAGTCAAAACACCCGCCACCAGCCCGATCAAAATCGCGGCCGCGGGCGGAATCAACGCGCAGGCAGCGCTCGCGGCCACCAAACCCGCCACCCAGCCATTCGCGGTGAGCGATGCGTCCGGCCGCCCGAAGCGCAGCCGCGTCACGATGGCGGTCATCAACGCCGCCGCGCCAGCCGCAAGCGTCGTATTGATTCCGATCAGCCCGATGCGCGACGCTTCCAAACCGTATAACAGCAGTGCGCCTGCGATGTTCATTCCGATCCATCCCACCCAGGCCAGCAGGCACCCGAAAATCACGAACACCGCGTGGTGGGCCGGAATTGCGGTGGGCAACCCGTCGGAGGTGTATTTCCCTCGGCGGGGCCCCAGGATCCATACCATGGCCAGCGCCGCGAGGCCGCCCGCGGTCTGGATGACGCCACCACCGCCCACATCCACAAAACCGTAGCCCAAGTGAAAGTTGTTACCGAGTTGCGCGAGCCACCCTCCACCCCATGCCCAGTGAGCAAACAGGGGATACGTGATGCCGGCCAGCAGCGCCGTGGACGCGCAGATCGCTCCCAGCCGCCAGCGTTCCGCCGCCGCGCCGCTGGGAATGAGAGCGCACAGCGAGGCCGCCAGAATCTGCATCCAAATCACCACCGATTGCGCGGAGGCCAAATCCGCGCCGCGCAGAAACAACGGCTGCCGCGCCATCCAATTCCAATCCGTTCCCGCCACGCGAATCAGCCGGCCCGTCCCGTCCGGCAGGCCCTGCCAGGAAAATCCGCAGAACACATAGGCTACAGCCGCCACGCCGGCTATACAAAGAGAAGCCATCATCAGGTGAGCGGCATTGCGGGAGCGCGCCAGGCCCGTATTGAGGATTGCCAGACCGGCGAGCGCCAGCGGCATCAGCAGAACCGCGGCGGCTGCCATCAGCGCGGCTTCGCTGAGCGTCGCGTCACCGAAGCGGTTCATCGCCGCCGCTCCTTCGCGGGCGTATGCGCCCGGAACACCATCCCCAGGCCGATCGCTCCCACGCCGATTCCCAAAAGCACGAACAGCGCCTGGGGCGAAGGCTGCCGCAGCAGAACCAGCGCGGCCAGCACCAGAAACAGTCCGGAAAGCAACAGCAGAAATCCCGCAAGTTTCATTCGACCGGAATCGGACTCGCCTCGGCGGCGCATACGCGCGCCGCGCGCGTGATTGCAAAAATAGCACACTGCTTCTGACTCGCGCACAATGCCGTATACAAAACGCTTATTTCCGTAATAAGAAATTTCCGTTTCACTTTGAGCGGAGTTGTTGGCAGCATATAGGGAAGCCGGACCCGGTTGTCCCGCCCCACGGCCCCCGTCTTAGCCGCCCATCAGATAAGGAGAAAGCGATTCGATGGCGGACAACACCGCTCCTGAAATGAAACCCACTTTGGGTTTAACTGGTTTGACCATGAACGCCATGGCCCTGATTGCGCCGGGCGCCTTCCTTTGGCTGACATTTGTCGCGCAGGCCACAGCGGGCAATACCGCCCCGTCCATGTGGGCGGGCATTCTTTTTGCCGTTCTGCTTTGCCTGGCGACTGCCGTTTGCTATGCGGAGCTGGCGAAGTTGTATCCGGGAACGGGCAGCTCGTATTATTTCGCGGAGCAATCGTTCCTGAACCACGAAACGGCGTGGCCCTATGCTCGAATTTCGAAATTCATTGTCGGCTGGGGGTCGCATCTGTATTACTGGATCTATCCAGGCGTGATGTGCGGCGTCATGGGCGTGATCTGTGGGTATCTCGCCGGAACATTGTGGCCAAATTTCATGAGCGCTTCCAACCCGGGCCCGATGTTCATGATGGCCTGTGCCATTGCTACAGCTTTCGGCGTCGCTTACATCGCCCATCGCGGCGTCAGTGGTTCCACATCGGTCAATATCGCGATCAACGTGATCCAGATCAGCGCGTTGCTGGTCTTTTCCGTCATGGCGTTGAGCTATCGCCTAAACCATCAGCCGGGAACCTACGCTCTGAACTACGACTCGCAGACCACCGCCGCGTTTCCCTACGAATTTGCCACCGAAAAGCAGACCGTCAACGGGCAACAGGTCGATGTGATCTCGCGCGATGCGATGGGGAATCCCAAGCCCAAGCTGGACGCTTCCGGCAAGCCGGTTCCGTTCAAGATCGACTATCCCGAAACTGACGGCATGGGCCATTTCATGTCGCATCCCACTGCCGGGTCCGTTGTCGGAATCCACAATTTTGGCTGGATGTTCGTTCAGGCGACCATCGCCATTCTAATTCTCGTGGGGTTCGAATCCGTCACCTCGATGGGAGGCGAGGCCAAAAACGCCAAACGCGATATACCCATTGCGGTGATCGTCTCGCTGCTCGTGCAGGGCGTTTTCTGCTACCTGATTGAGTACTTCTGTGCAAACTACTTCCTCAATAACGGGTATCCGCTGACCGCTGCGACCGGGTCGGCCGCGCCCATCGGCGACATGATGATTATCGTTGGCGATGCGATCTTCGGCGCGGGTAACGGCAAGACGTTCATGCTGGTCGAAGCGTTTACGGTGTTTCTCGCGATCATCGGAACGACGTTATCCTGCATGAATACCGGCGCCCGCGTGACTTACGCCATGGGCAAAGATTCGGAGCTGCCGGACCATCTGGGCAGGCTGCACGCGACCAACCTCACCCCGTCCCGGGCAATCTGGACCTTGGCGGCTATTTCCGCGGTAGTCGGCTGCCTGACGGTATCCAACCTATTCGGCGATGCCGGAGCCTTGAGCGACTCCGCCATCAAAGCGCTGCCTCAGGGCTTCTGGTCGAGCTTCGGCTATTTATCGCATGATGCCATGGCGGCACTGCCCAACTCGCTGCTCGCAGTCACGTTGGCCTCCAACTTCGGAACCTTCCTGCTGTACATGCTGAGCTGCATCATCTGCATCGTTGGTTACCACAACCATCCGAACTTCAAGCCGATCCGCCACCTGTTGGTTCCGGTGTTCGGACTGCTGGCGAATCTTGCCTGCATGGCGTTCTACCTCATCGGGCCTTTTATGGGTTTCGGCACGAAACTGGAACCGTTCACGGCTTTGGGAGTCGCCGCCATCTGGTTAATTTATGGCGGTATCTACTTCATGCGATCCAGTAAGGCCGCCGGCCGAACCACTCTGGTACAACGGAAAGCCAGGCCGGCGCTCGGGTAAGTCTGCATTGAACACGTCCCTTCGGGCTGGCCGGAGCTGGAAGGCTCCGCCGGCCCGCTCTTTTTTTTATGAGTCCGCGAAGCCTTCGGGATCGCCCGATGAGTAGCGCGACCGGTAATTCCGGCCGGCCCTCCGCTGCCGGCCTCGAACTCGAATTTGCCCAACTCTCAGACTCGGGCCGGCTGCGGGACCACAATGAAGACTGTCTCGGATCGGTGCTGGCCGATACCCGCGAGCGCGCTCACACCCATGGCTGGCTCTTCGCCGTGGCCGATGGGCTGGGCGGGCATGAAAAAGGTGAAGTGGCCTCCAGCCTCGCCATCGAAACCATAACCGCCGGTTTTCGCGCCGCCGTGGCGGGCGAGCCGCACCCGGCGCTTCTGCAACGCCTGGTGCAAGCGGCCAATATTCAGGTTTATGAAGCCGGCCGCGCCGCCGGACCGGGCGGAGTTTCCATGGGAACGACCATCGTGGCCTGCGCCCTGCGCTTCGATCGCGCGGCCATCGCGCATGTCGGCGATTCGCGCTGCTACCTGATCCGCCACGGCCGCGCCACCCTCCTCACGCGCGATCACACCGTGGTAAACGATCAGGTCCGCATGGGCATCCTTTCCGCCAAAGAGGCCGCCCAGTCCGAAGCGCGCCATCTGCTCAGCCGCTCGCTCGGCAGCGATCTGTTCGTGGGCGTGGAAACCAGCGACCACCAGATCTTCTCCGGCGATATCCTCCTGCTCTGCTCCGATGGCTTTCACGGATCTGTGGAAACCGCCGACCTCGGCAAACTGGTCTCGCGGACTCCCGATCTCCAACAGGCGGCGGCGAACCTGGTCGAACTTGCCAATGAGCGGGACGGCGGCGACAATATCAGTGTTCAGTTGATCCGCGTACGCGGCGTGGAGCGCGTAGGCATGTACCGCGGGCGGCCTTACCCTTTGCGGTAAGCCGGATCGCCCTAAAGAAAGCTGAACGGCACCCATGGCTGCATTGCACGCCGGCGACACGCTGGATCATTACCGCATCGAAAAGCTCGTGGCCCGCAGCGGTATGGCTTCCATCTGGCGGGCGACCGATACCGACAATGGCCGCGCGGTTGCCATTAAAATTCCGCATCCGGAAGTGGAAGCCGACCCCGTCTTTTTCGACCGCTTCCAGCGCGAGCAGGAGATCGGCCGCAAGCTCGACCATCCGTACGTCATGAAGGTGTTCGCCGATGATCGCCGCAGCGATGTCTACATGGTGATGGAGTGGGTGGAAGGCCGCTTGCTCCGCGAGATCCTTCGCGAGCAAGGCAAACTGCCCGTAGACCGCGCCGTGCGCCTAGCCGCCAGAATTGCCGAGGCGCTCGATTATATTCACGGCCACGGTGTGGTTCACCGCGACCTCAAGCCCGAAAACATTATGGTGAACGGCCAGGACGAGATCAAGCTGATCGATTTCGGTATCGCCGGAAACGAAGGCTCGCGCCGCCTGACCTTCGCCAAGCTCTCGAACCTTATGGGCACGCCGGATTACATTTCGCCCGAGCAGGTAAAAGGCAAGCGCGGCGACGGCCGTAGCGACATCTACGCCCTGGGCGTGATGCTCTACGAAATGCTCACCGGCAAGGTGCCCTTCGAAGGGCCCAACGCTTTCGCCATTATGAACGAGCGCCTGCTGAACAACCCCGTTCCGCCGCGCGAACTCGATCCCAGGATCTCCCCGCAGTTGCAGGAGATCGTTTACCGCGCCCTCGAGCGGGACCCCAAGAACCGGTACGCCGCCGCCCGCGAAATGGTCTGGGACCTCGAGCATCAGGACCAGGTCGGTGTCGCCGAACGAGTCGAATTGACGGACTGGAAACGGCGCAAAGCGCAATGGCCCCGGCGCATCGCCTTTTATGTGCTGCTGGCGCTAATCCCGG